>Ga0070750_10000373_pt1 | contig 25002 bp, 23 predicted proteins | sample VirMetDEL_Nov_24_FD_77013 | JGI IMG/M metagenome (GOLD analysis project Ga0070750, IMG submission 77013) | Aqueous microbial communities from the Delaware River and Bay under freshwater to marine salinity gradient to study organic matter... | ecosystem: Environmental > Aquatic > Marine >...
GTGGAACAGGACCTACCGGACCTGCTGGACCTCCAGGACCTTCGGGTGGCACAGGACCTACTGGACCAACAGGACCCGCTGGTGGAACAGGACCTACCGGACCTACTGGACCAACAGGACCCGCTGGTGGTTTTACAACAGGATCAAACGCACAAGTAAATAGTTTAGGTGTAAACACAGGAGCATCAGGAACTGCTGGTGAAATCCGAGCGACAAATAATATTACAGCGTATTATTCCGACTCGCGTCTAAAAGATTTTGAAGGACCTATTGAGTCTGCATTAGATAAAGTAAAAGCTTTGACAGGTTACTATTTTAAAGAAAATGAATTAGCAAAACAATTTGGATATGATAATGACAAACGTCAAGTAGGTGTTAGTGCTCAAGAAGTAGAAAATGTTTTACCGGAAGTAGTTACTGAAGCACCATTCAATTCTGAATATAAAAGTGTTTGGTATGAAAAACTTGTCCCTCTATTGATAGAAGCAATCAAAGAATTAGAAGACAAGAAAAAGGATAAATAATGTCATTTGGTTTTACACCCTTTGCGGCTGCACCTTTTTCTAGTCAAGCAGTTGTTGGTACATCAGCGACTATCAACGTAACAGGCGTCTCATTAACTGCTACTGTTAGTAATTCATATACTGTACAAAAAACTCACTTTGTAGATGGTTTTGCTTTAACATCAAACACAGGAACACTAACAACAAAACTTGCTCCGACCATAGCAAGTAATTCTATTACATCAAATGTAGGAACAGTAGCGATAAGCGCTGGACAAACAGTTACATTAACAGGCAATGCATTAAATGTTACTTTAGGAGCTGTTGTACCTGAGCTAAATGTAAACGTAACAGGTAACGCTGTTACATCAAATGTAGGAACTGCTACTGCAACAGGGACCGCTGTTGCTGCAGTTACAGGAACAAGTTCTACTTTATCAGCAGGAACAGTATCGCCAACTGCTGATGCTAATATTTCAGTTACAGGAACAAGTTCTACTGTAACTTTAGGGTCTGTAGAAGAACTACTTGCTCCAACTATTGCAGGTAATTCTCTTACAGCTTCACTTGGAACAGTAGCCATAGCACTAGATCAAACTATTTCAGTAACAGGAACTTCTTCTACTCTATCTGCAGGAACAGTTGTAGCAAAACTTGCTCCAACCATAGCAAGTAATTCTCTTACGTCAACCGTTGGAACAACAACCATAGCTTCAGGGGCATCAGTAACTCTATCTGGACTAAGTACAAGTTTATCGCTAAATAGCATAACTCCAAAACTTGCCCCAACTATTGCCGGACAAAGTTTGTCAACAAGCGTAAACAGCGTATCAATCACGCTTTCTCCTACAGCCGCAGTTACAGGAGAAAGTTTAACTTTAACAACAAACCCATTATCTGTCTTTACATGGAGTCAAGTTGATGATACAACTACTGGAGGTGCAACTTGGTCAGATGTATCGACTACAGGATCTGGCGGTAGTAGCTGGTCAGACGTATCAACTACAGGAGCTGGCGGTGCAACTTGGTCAGATGTATCAACTACAGGAGCTGGAGGAGGCTCTTATAGTGAAGTAGATTCAACAACAGGAGCTGGCGGTAGTAGCTGGCAAGAGGTAGCTTAATATGGCATCAACATATTCAACCCGTTTAAAAGCGGAACTAATAGGCTCAGGAGAACAATCAAACTCTTGGGGTAACACAACTAACGACACATTTAGTAAAACATTTGAGGAAGCAATCTCTAATGTATATGAAAAAAGTTTAGGGGCTGTTTCTAGTCCTTATGATCTAACAAACAGTAATGGTCCAGTTACAGAAGCAAATAACGAAATGCGTCAAGCAGCGATTCGTTTTTCTGGGCACACTACAGCTTTTGTAATCAGACAACCACAAGCAAACATTGGTAATGGTTACGAAAGAATTTACACAATTATAAACGATGGTACTGATAATGGTACTATACAACTTCAACTAGGAACATCAGGAAACACTTCAGATATCATACCTCCAGGAGGCAGAGCTATTCTTGCAACTAACGGTACTGATTGGTACACGATTGCTGGTGGCGGAAGTGTTGGTGGCAGCACATGGAGAACTGTAACTGCTGCAACTGATAATGTTTTTAGTGGAGAAAAAATATTCGTAGACACTACATCAAATACTATAACTTTAACTTTACCAGCTTCTCCTGCTGAAGGAGACGAGGTTACTTTTCTAGATAAAGCAGATACTTTTGATAGTAACGCACTAACCATAGATCCAAATGGTAAAAAAATATTTGGTGCAACTGCAAACGGAACAGTATCAACTGAAGGTGCTGCATTTACAATTGTCTTTACAGGAAATACTAACGGCTGGAAAATAACGGAGAAGTAATATGGCAACATATGAATCGAGACGTTACAATACTCCGGTAGCTGACGCTAGTAAGATAGCAGACGGTTCAGTAAACAATACTGAGTTTCAACATCTAGACGGAGTTACATCAGACATACAAACTCAATTTACTGGTAAAGTACCACTTGCTGGTGGAACGATGACCGGGGATTTAAACTTTGGTGACAACGTAGATATAAATGTTGGAACTGGTACAGATTTAAAAATTCTACACGATGGTTCTAATAGCACTATTAAAAATACTACAGGGACTTTAAAAATAAATGCAGACACTGTACAATTTAAAAATGAAGCGGACAATTCAACTTTTTTAACTGTAAATTCTTCGTCCGGCGTTTTAAGTGAACAAAACTACAAAGCAACAATATCAACTTCCAATCCATCTGGCGGTAGTAACGGGGATGTTTGGTATAAGTATTCGTAATGCCTACTTATAAAAATGACAACGGTACTTGGCGAGAAGTTAAAGACCTTTATGTCAAAGATAGTGGAACGTGGCGAGAAGTTAAAGAAGGCTATGTTAATGATAATGGAACATGGAGGTTAATTCACCAAGCATTGTTTCCAAAAATTAATTCAACAAATATGAAACTTGGTGGTAATCCAGGAGTTACTGCTGGAGTAAGTTTAGGACCAAGTAATATTACTGTTTATGTTTATGGCAACATGGGTACAAATTATTTGTTGAAATCAGGTACAGTTACATTTGGTAACACTACAGATTATAGATATGATAACCATCCAGTAAAAGGTTTTTCTAATCAAGTTTATGTTAATGGTGATTCCATAAGTCAACCTAATCCAGTTCCAGGTCCTATGCCTAAACAAACACAACCTAAAACAACGATAGGTGCTATTAATAGTACGTCTACTACTACTGCCAATGTAGGATCAATAGCTTACTCAGGTTTACTACCTATTAATAATGGTGTATCTGCAAATATCACACAGCTTTATCTGTACGATACACTTGTTAATGGTGCAAATAACAACACTGTAACAAAAATTACATTAGACCAAGATGCTCAAAGTCTTGCAATATGGCCTGCCAATCATATAACTTGGATTATAAATGGTCGTAGATACAGCTCTTCTTGGATGAGTAATCAAGGTGGTTCAAGTACAGGAAATGTAGATTCTGGAGGAACTCCTGTATACAAAGGTTTTAATGCTAGTAGTACTTATACAGACGAAGGCACAGGCAATTTTGCAGGTATATCACCAAGCCCTGGAACACCTTGGAACTTATTGTCAAGTGGTTCGACTTATTCTTTTGAACTTCACAATAGAGTTTATTTTACATTAAAAAATGAGACAGCTGCAAGGCGATTTTATGGTGTTACTTGGAGCACAACCTCAAATAAAGTTAGTTTGAATATGGAAGGTTCTTCTACCCAAGGAACAGCTATACCTTCTGATGGCTGGACTGCTGTTGTAATTAATGGTATAACCTTTAACAAAAGTGAATTTACAGCTACAGAATTTGGGTTTTACGGATACACAAATTTTTCGCTGACAAATGGATATCCTTCTAATATAGTAACCGCTTTAGGAGATGTAGGGGATACAGTAAGTTTTCAGCTATTAACGGAGTAAAATATGGCAACATACGAATCAAAAAAATACGCAGCAATACCAGTAGCAGCGACACAAATTGCTGATGGTTCTGTTAGTAATTCAGAGTATCAGTTTATAAATTCACTATCATCAAATGCACAAACTCAAATCACAGCTTTAGACACAGCTAAATTAAATTTAGCAGGTGGCACACTAACAGGAAATTTAACACTAGCTGACAATGTACATGCTTACTTTGGTGCTGGACAAGACATTGACATATTTTCAGACGGTAGTACAGGTTTTATAAAAGGTAATGATCTTAGACTGCAGTCATCTACCAGTGAAAATTATATAACTGCTGCGGTCAATGGTGCTACCAAACTATTTTATGACAACTCGCAAAAACTAGAAACAACTTCAGCTGGAGCAACAATTTCCGGTACATTAACTGCTACTACTTTTTCTGGGTCAGGCGCAAGTTTAACAAGTTTACCTGCTGGCAATCTAACAGGCACAGTTGCAGATGCACGAATATCAACTCTGACAGCAAGTAAATTAACAGGAGCTTTACCTGCAATTGATGGATCAAACTTAACAGGAATTGATACAGTTCCTAGTAGTTCTACAGCTGTAGGGGCTATAAGATCTTTTGCTCTTTATGCTTCTAGCGGTGCTACACCAACTGGAACTACACTCGCTGCTACGACTGAAATTACTCCAGCTTCATATTCATCAGGTAATTTATATCTCACTATAGATCCCCCTCATAACAACGGTAACGGTCTTTTATATGGAAGGGGTTTTCAAACTCAAGTTAGTACAGTTATAGGAGGAAAAACTAGAACGACTGTATCTGGAACATGGAGAGTTTTAACATCTCTTTATTACACAAGTGGTACTACGCCAGGTCAAAATAGTTTCCCTTGGGCAGTTAGTGGTGCTGGATTACTTCAGAGGATATCATAATGACTTTAATCAAAGCTCAGTTTGCTCCGGGAATAGACAAGCAAACTTCTACTTATGGTGCGGAAGGTAAATGGGTTGATTCTAAAAATGTTAGATTTAGAACAGGACTACCGGAAAAAATTGGTGGTTGGGAAAAAGTTGTTAATAAAAATATTGCAGGTGTAGTTAGAGGAATTAAAGCATGGGTGTCAAACACAGGTGTACGTTACATAGCTTTAGGAACAGATAGAAAATTATATATTTATTCTGAGGGTGTTTTTTCAGACATAACTCCTTTGCGTAGAGACAACGTAGGACTAACTAATCCTTTTACAACTACTTCTGGTTCTTCAACAGTTACAGTTGCAGACAGTAGTCATGGTTTTGCGGTTGGTGATTTTGTAATATTTAAAAACTTTTCAGCTGTCGGTGGTCTTGACATGAACAATGAGTTTGAGATTAAATCTCTTGTTAATACTAATTCATTTACAGTTCAGCACACATCAAACGCTAGTAGTTCTGTTTCAGGTGGAGGAGGTTCAGGAAATCTGGACGCTTTAATTACTGTTGGAACTAACGTTTCTACATTTGGTTTTGGTTGGGGCGTTGGTGCTTGGAACTCTAGTACATGGAACACTCCACGTTCTACTTCAACAATTGCACTAGAAGCAAGTTATTGGTCACTGGATACTTTTGGTGAAGATCTGTTGGCTATACGTAACAATGATAAGTTGTATCGTTGGGATTTATCAACGGGCACCGGAACGCGGGCCGCGGCTATTGCAGGAGCACCAGAAACAAATAGATTATGTTTAGTATCTTCTCCTGACAGACATATATTTTTATTTGGAACAGAAGTAACTATTGGAAACACTTCAACACAAGATGATTTATTTTTAAGATTTTCTTCACAAGAGGATTTTAATACATGGGCACCAACAAGTGAAAATACTGCAGGTACATTTAGAATTCAAGATGGTTCAAAAATTGTATCAGCAATTAGATCTAGGGGATCTATTTTAGTATGGACAGATACGGCATTGCACTCATTAAATAATATTGGGCCACCTTTTATTTTTGGTTTAAATCAAGTCGGTGCAAACTGTGGAGCAGTGTCGCCTAATTCAGTTGTGGATGTTAATGGTGTGACTTTTTGGATGAGTCAAACAGCTTTCTATATGTTTGACGGTGCAATTAGAAAGTTACCTTGTACTGTTCAAGATTTTGTATTTGATGACATTGACAGTGTTGCTCAAGGACAAGTAGCAGCTGCAGTTAATACTGATTTTAATGAAGTAACTTGGTTTTATCCAAGTGACGGTGCTTCTTTTTTAGATAAGTCAGTAACTTATAATTATTTAGAAAACGTTTGGTACACTAACGATGGCTTTACAAGAACGGCTTGGATTGATCGTGGTGTTTATGGAGCACCTTATGCACCTAAATATAATCCAACAACTTTACCTAACAATGAAGTTATTATGGGTGTTACTGCTGGGTCTAGTGTACTGTATGCTCATGAAGCAGGATTTAATGATGACGGCGCAGCGATGCCATGTGAAATAACAAGTGGTGACTTTGACATACAAGAAGGCGACGAAGTATTTTTATGTAATAGAGTATTGCCTGATTTTAAAACACTTACTGGTAATGCAGATGTCAGGATACGTTTTGCTAATTATCCAGCAAGTACAAACACTCGTGACTTTACATCAACCGTAACAAGCACGACTAAATTCTTTTCTGTTAGAGGTAGAGGACGACAAGCAAATCTTAAAGTTAGTGCTGATGCTGTTGATGATAATTGGAGATTTGGTACTGTACGAATGGATATTAAACCGGATGGTAGAAGATAATGGCTAGAATTAATATTACAAGATTACCGTTGCCGCAAGATAAGTTTGATAGACAGCAACAGGATATTCTTATTCGTGAATTAGAAAACATCATACAGCAATTAAACTTTACCTATCAACAAGATTTACGTGAAGAATTAACAGCAAGGACTTGGTTTTTAAAATGAGTGATATTTATAAAAATAGAAGTTTAACTTTATCAACTACAGGTCAAACAACAGTATATACAGTTCCAACTGCTAATGCTACCACAGTTCCACCACAAAAACCGGTACAAGCATTGGTAAAATCTATTCGTGTGTGTAATGACTCTGGAGGAGCTGTTACATTAACACTAGTCAATACAGACGCTAGTGTTGGAGCAGATATTAAAATTACAAACCTTTTATCTATTGCTGCTAATAGTTCAGTAGAAATACTGGACCAAACTTTAGTACTGGAAGATAGCGACATTATTAAAGCTACAGCAAGTTCAGGGGGCGCGCTAGATATAATTGTTTCAGTATTGGAGATAACATAATGAAAAAAATACAGGACGCTAAAGTCATAGGACATCAAGAAATAGAGGGTAAAAAAGTACCTGTTCTACAGCCTGAAGTACATCAACGAATCTATTGCAAAAACTGCGAGAATGAGGTAGATTCTGAAGAAGAAGCAACTGGAGTATGCAGCGATTGTGGCGAACCTTGGGAAGTCCACAAAGCTAAAGATATCCAAGTTAAAGTAATTCAGATTCCATTGGGATCTGGAACCGGCGAATAAACAAGACTAGCCAACTTGCGGTAAATTATGGATGATCTATTAGACATCATAGCTTTATATAAAGATCATTATGATCAATGGTCCGGCGAAAGTTTAAAAGATATCTACGCTCACATTTACCCTCCCATAACATTAAATCAATATTCTATCCATAGAGACGAAGATGGAATTTACGGGTTTACAAATTGGGCGTTTCTTGACGAAGAAACAGAACAAAAGTTTTTAGACGAAAGATCTTTGGATCTTAATGATTGGAACACTGGAGAAAATACTTGGGTTATAGACACCATATTTACAAAAGAACACAACGCTATGAAATTTAACAAAACATTTTTTACTCATTTATTAGGACCAGGAAAAACAGTGCAGTGGTTGAGACTAGCTCCAAACGGATTAATCAGAAACCATTTTAAAGTTATTACAAAGGAGGCCTGGTTGTAATGGGATCGGTCAAGAAAAAATTAACAAAAACACTTCGTAAGATTACACCAAAAGAGATAGCACCTATTTTACCTTTTGTAGCTATGGCTGTTCCAGGTATGCAAGGAATAGGAATGGCTATGAGATATGCCTTACCACAACTATTAACAGCTGCAGGTTCTGCAAGAACTTCAGGTGATATAAATTTATTAAACCAAGCAATGGCGTTGGCTGGAAGTTATGCGGCTGGACCTGCGAGTAAAGCTCCAACAAAAGGACAGATAGCGTTTGATAAAAAATTTAATCCACAAGCAGTTGAAGGATATGGTGTGGGACAGGTTGATCCAGGTTTTACAAAAGCTTTACCCAAATCAGATCCTGTTGCATTTGCAAGAGCTAGACCAGATGAGTTTAAAGCGTTTATGGCCGATAACCCTGCTATGAAAAATACTTTTATGGAAAGCTTTAATCAAAATATTGTACAGCCTTTTGGTTCTGCAATTAATGATCCATTTAGTAAAGAAGGTTTGATGACTATCGGCGCAACTGGAACGGCAATGGCTGGAGGAGATGCAATGAGACAAGCTCAAAAAGAACAAGAAGAAGCCGATGCAATAGCAATGGGAGCTATAGGTAGATATAGAGATGCAACTGATGCTCTTAAACAATATTTTTTGGATCAAAGAGGAACTACTACATATGAAGATATTTATGGAGAAGGAAATGTTCCAGACTTTTTATTAGCTGCTAACGGTGGACGTGTTAACAAAAATGTTGGCGGCCTTTTAAGATTGCTTGCAAAACCTGCTGCAAAAGCTTTTGATAAAGTTAAAACAAGATTAAGTCGTATGACGGATGATGTTGAAATATACGGATCATCTGATTATGCAGACGATACCGGTGCAGCATTTTCAGCATTTGCTATGCCTAAAACTAAAAAAGGTTTACGAGAATTAAATAAATTAGCTGACGAAGGACTTATTACAAAAGAAGCAGACGGTGCTTTTGACCTTGGGCAAGAAACAAGAATGGAAGCTTTAGAAGAATTGTTTCCTTATATGGGTAAAAATTTAAAAGCTTCCGGTGCAATTGATGATATAAATGAGTTTAGAAATATTAAACAACTACAAGAAGGTAGTAGTGGTTATGGTCCTGATTATGGTTTTGATGAGATACTAGAGTATATAACAAGAGGAAGAAAAGCAGAAGGTGGTTTAATGGAAACTAGAGCTGGTTATAACATGGGCGGTATGGGTAGTATTCCACAAACACCAATGGTGCCACAAGGCATGCAGATTGACGGCCGTGGTGGAGGATTTATTCCAATGGGAGCACAAGAGAAAAAGGACGATGTACCAGCAATGCTAGCAAAAAACGAATTCGTAATGACATCTGATGCAGTTAAGGCCGCAGGTGGAGGAAGTGTTGAAAAAGGTGCGCAAAGAATGTATGACTTAATGAACCAATTGGAGGCACAAGTATAATGGCAACGTATGACGAAATATTAAAAGAGATAACAAAAGCTAGAAAAGAGTTAGGTGGGGACAGTGTTTCTATTTCAGAAGGTTCTCCAGCATATGAAGCATTAGTTGGAGTTTATGGCCCTGAGCTTGCAGATATTCTTGACAAACCTATAGAACAAAAAGGTCCTTTGCTACCAGAGGTCGCTGCACAAAATAAACTACAAGAGCAAGCTATTAGAATGCAGCTTGAACAAGCTGGTATTAGTTCTGAACCACTATTCGACGCTGATACTGGAGCCTTTACAGGATTTAAACCAGGAACAGGAAAAACACCAGGTATAGCTGGATTCGAACCTTATTTAGATGCTGCAACCACTGCTGCAGGCGCAGCACAAGATTTAATCATAGATCCAGACACAGGTAAAGCATTACCGGCGGCTGGCGTTGATGCAATGACAGAAGCACAAAAAGCTTTTGATGCGGCTCAGGCTGCAGCTGCTGCGGGACAAGGAGCAGGCGATCCTTTCTTACAAGCGGCTCAAGGTTACACAGGAGCAAATGCTTATAAACAATTTATGTCTCCATATCAGCAAGACGTTATCGATGCGACTATGGCCGACATGCAACAAAGATTAGCTGAACAACAAGCTCAACTTGGTGCAAGTGCCGGGACTGCTTTTGGCGGTGGACGTTTTGGAGTAGCACAAGGACAGCTAGCTTCTTCTGGAGCACTTGGTCAAGCATTAGCCGGAGCTCAATTAAGACAACAAGGTTTTAACACTGCACAACAATTAGCAAATCAAGCATATCAACAGCAAATGGGCATGGGCTCTCAAGCTATGCAACAAGCAGCACAGAATCAAGGTTTGTATACAACAGCGGGCCAAGGACAATTAGGATTATCGCAAGCTCAACAAGGACAGTTGGCTCAACAACTACAACAATTAGGTGCACAAGGACAAGTACAACAAGGACTTGCTACATTGCAACCACAATTAGCCGCTCAACAAATCGGTGCGATTGGTCAACTTGGTGCACAGCAACAAGCTCAAGCGCAAACAATTCTAGACACTGCAAGAGCAGCAGCAAAACAACAAGCTTACGAGCCGTATGAAAGATTAAGTTTTGTAGGAAGTCAATTAACAGGATTAAAAGGTGGTTACCCTGGAGCAACATATCAATCAAGTCCACAAACAGGTAGCCCAACTGCAGGTATCTTAGGACTACTAACAGGTGCCGCGGGACTTGCTACAGGAATAGGATCAATGATGGGGGGAAATAATTATTTCAGTTAAAAATATGCCAAACGTATTAAGAAGAAAAATGTTTAAGTTAGGTGGCGAGGTTAGTAAATCTCATGGCGTTGGATTAACACACGGACTAAACTACAACAAGGGCGGCAAAGTTGTAGCCGGTGTTGGTAGTGGAATGAATCCTAAAGTGGAAGGTCCAGATGGTATGATGAGAGAAGCTCATGCTTATGGAACTATTGCTAACTTATTAAGAGCAGCTGCTCCTTATGGAGCCATGGGGCTTAAAAGCCTTTCTGGCGCGGGCAAAGCTGCAAGACAAGGACTGGGTTCACTCAAAAACTTTTTTAATCCAAGAACAAAACCAACATCAGTTAGCTATGGAATTCCAAGTGGTTTTGTAAGACAAGATCCTATAAAATCTAAAAGATTTTTAGGTAGTATACGACCATCTACATACATTTCTCCAGATAGATTAACTCAAGCTGCAAGAATAGGTGGAACTGGTTTAGGTCTTGGCGCTGGGGCTGGTTTAGCTTCTGCTCCTTTTGCAAGAAATGAAGATCCTACTTCTGGAGCAGGAAGACTTTTAGAAAATGTTAGAGGTCTAGGCGAAGGAGCTCTTGATATTTCTACTGCATTACCAGTTCAAGTTCCACAAATGATAGGAAACTTTTTTAGTGATGATGAAAATCAATCAGATGTTAAAGGCACTTCTCAACTAATAAAAGAAATTTTTCAAGGAGAAGCAGAAGAGAAAGAAGACAAGCCAGAGCAAACCATAAAACAAGAATCTCAAGGCATGAAAACAATGAAATCAGAAGCTGAAGCAAAAATGAAAGAGTACTATGAATTATTAGGCGGAGGCAAAGACGCTTCTATGAGTGATTGGTCTAGAGTATTTGTAGCAGCATCTAAAGCAGCACAAGAGTCAGGTGATGATCCTCTTGCTATGATTACTGCAGGCGCAGAAGAAGCTAATAACATAGGAGCAGAAGATAAAGAACTTGCTCAACAAGCAGCTGTAATGGGTCTACAAGATGTACAACAAAGACAACTTATGAAAGAAGATACTTTAAATAAAATAATGATATCTGGTGGTGTTGATTCTTTAGTTGAAGCAGAGAGAGTTTATGAAGCTGCTGAACAAGCTGGAGACATGTCTGCAATAGTACGTTTACCTATGAAAGGTACTGAAGAAGATGATTCACAAACTCTACCTAATACAGTGTATACTGATATAGCAGGTATCTCTGGTAAACTATTTGTGGCTTATGACTCTGATATGAATCCAAAAATAACTAATAACTACCAAGAAGCCCTTAACCACGCGGGGGCTTAGCATGTCTATAATACCAACATTAATAAGAGGTGTTAAAGGCGCTAGTAAACTTAAAAGTATTTTAATTAAAGCCGAAAAAACAGATAGAAGAAAACCTGGTAATCTTGGTCTAAACACAAAACTAGAAGCTATTGCCTACAAATTTAAAAACCCTTACGCTACAACGGATGAAGTAGCAGATAAATTTAAACTTGCTCATGGTTCTGCAGGTAATTATATAAAAGACGCTGGCTTATCTACTCCAATTGTTGGTTTAAAGAAAAAAACAAAAGATGAGATACAACAGGTAATAAAAGGATTTAAACAATACAAAAAAGAATTTGGCAAAAACCCATCTAAAGATCAACTTTCTACATATCTTGGTTTTGAAAAAATTGGTAATGCTAGTAAAATTAGTAGACTAACAAATCAAATAAAAAAATCAGGAATAAAAGATCCTTTTAAAAATTTAAAGTTTAAACTAGGGACAGCAACTAGAGATGGTAAATATAAAAAAACAGACATAATAGAATTTAAAGATATAAAAAAACAAGAATTTTATAATGATCCAAATATACCTAAAGAAGTAAAAGATATAAGAAGAAGAATAGATAGAACTACTAGAAAGTGGAATAAGGCAAACCCTTTTGATAAAAGAGTATTAGACCATATTGATAATTACTGGAACGCTGCATCAAAAGAAGTGCCTTATGAAGATATAGGTAATTGGCAAATTATTGGTAAAAAAATTAATGGGGTTAAAGCTGCTTTATATGAAAACACTAAAACAGGAGCTAAACATTTAAGCAATAAATTAAAAAATGCAAAAGGCAAAGAAGAGAAACTAGCTATACAGAAGTTATTTGAAGAGCAAATGACAAAACATATGAATATAGTTGATAGAGGTGACGTTATATTAAAGCTTAAAGGAATAGATGGGATACCTAATAAATTTGCTCGTTATGCAGAAAAAAATACTAAAGAATTTTTTAATACTATGGATCCTATGGAAAGACTAACTTCACAATTAGATGAAATGGACATGATTCTTGAAGCAGGAGTCACTCCCCAAATTAGTCCTGGCATGATGAATGTTGTTAATTCTATTAAGGCAGCAGGTTTTAAAGAGGGTGGAAAAGTAAAACTTAACGAAGGTGGTACTTCAGGAATAGAGCTTCCAAGCTTTGATGAGTTTTTAAAAATTAACACAGAACAACATGGTCTAATTGGTCAAGACGCTATAATTGAATCTATTAAAGATTTCTTTAAATCAAGAGGTAGACCTAACTATGCAAAAGGCGGTTCTATAAGAGAGCTGCGTGGTGGCTCTAGTTATAATAACGACGTAGGAATGTTTCAATCAATCTTCTCGGGCATCGGTGCGGGTATCATTGATATACCTAGAGGAGCATTTAGTCTTGGAGCAAGCCTCGTGGACCTTGGATTAGGAACTAATTCTGCAGCTAGAGTAGAAAAGTTTTTTGATGATTTAACAACACTAGATGAAAAAGCAGAAGCAACAACTGCTGGTAAGATTACACGTATCATGACTAACCTAGGTATACCTGGTACGTATGCTTTTAAAGCAGGATCAAGTTTAGCGAAAAATGCTTTGACTGCTAAGAAAGCAGGAACGTATTGGAAGCCAACTAAAACTACAGCAGGGCAACTTGAAAAAACATTAACTAATAAAGGTCGTATGCTGACAACTCTTGGTGGTGCAGGAGGAATTGGTATTAGTGATGCTATCTTTGTTGGAGACGCTGAAAGAGTTGGAACACTTGGTGATGCATTTAACATAGGACCAACGCAACTTGCTGAAAACGACGAGAATGTTGCATCGCGGACCGTGATGAATAGAGTTAAGTTTGGTTTAGACTCAGCTATGTTAGGTGGCATTATCGGTGGAACGGGGACCGCTATTTCACAAGCGGTAAAAAGAAGTAATAACTTAAATCGTAATAATGATTTTATAGATAAAATATTAGAGTACACAACTCCACAAGGTAAAAAGACTAAAGAGTTTTTTGAAATGGAACGTGAGATGATTGGTCTAAGATCAGCTGACGTAAACAGAGCGCAAGAGCTACACAGACAAATCGATAAACAGATAGATGCTTTATACCCTTTCATGGCTAGAGCTACAGGGTTTGGTGTACAAAAAGAAAGAGACGCTGTTGTTAAAGTTATTAATGATGCATTAGTGTCTAGTAAAAATGGTCCAAAGGTTACTCCTATTAAAGAAGATGGAGTTACTGTAGGAGCAAACTTTACTCTTGGAGATATGAGTGAAAAAGCTTTGCAAGAAGTAAGAAAACTAAAACTTAAAGACCCTGATGAAATTATTAGAATAATGCAACAATCAAGAAACATTATGGATGCTTCTTTTACTGACATTGGCAGTAACATTTTTAAATTTGGTAGAGGAACTAAAGAGGCAGCTGAAGACACGTTAGAAAGGTTTGATAAATTTAGAAAAGCTTTTGAAACTAAATCATTAGATTACATAAACGATACGTATCAAATTTTTGGAAATAAAAATAGTGAAGCATTAAAATCATTTAGACCTGCGGAAGAAGCTATAACAAATGCAAAAGAATTATTTAAACAGTTGTCTGTTTTAAGAACAGGTAAAAAACTTACTGATGAAGAAGCTGCGTTTGAGGTAGAACGTATTTTAGAGTCATCTAGAAAACAAAATAAATTTTTAACAGAAGGTGAAGCTGTTCCTTTGATCAAAGATGAATCAGGATTTTTAAAAGATATTGCTGTTAAAGATTGGAACAAAGAATACTTACCTCTTAATAAAATTGCAGGTGAAGTGTCAGAAGATGTTTTAGTTAATGGTCTTACTCCTAGAAAAATTATAGATGATTTATTTGGTAAAGTAGAAGATCCAAGTGCAACCATATTATCTACATTAGGTGATTTATCTTTAGTAAGACGTAAGCATGAGTTTTTTGGTGATTTATTTCAGACCTTGAAAGGCAGAGAAGTATTAGACAGCAAAGGCAATAAAGTATTAAACCCTGACGGTAGTGTAAAAATTAAAGGTCAGTTTTTTGCTGACAGAAGAGACGCGGCAAGAATTTTTGGTGAAAACAATGTAGGTGAAAAACCAATACAAATGTTAGCAACTAATCCTGGTGGTAAACTAAATATAGAAGCGGTTAATCCATTAAACGGAATGTATACAAGTAAAGGTATTCAGGAAGCGCTAGAAGGAGTTAATAGTGGTTGGTTTAGTTTTACTGAAGGAGATAATATGTTTTCTTCTTTTTATAACAACTTTATTCTTTATCCAAAAGCAACATCACAGTTAGCAAAAACAGTTTTATCTCCTATAACACACGCACGTAATTTAATATCTGCAGCTGCTTTTTCTGCTGCAAACGGAATTATACCTTTAATGAACAAAGAGGCTTTAGATGAAGCAATGGGAGCATTTACACAAGTTGGTGCTAGAGGTAGTGAAGCGGCTAATAAAAGATATAGAGAACTGTTAAGACTTGGTGTGGTTAATAAAAATGCTAGGTTGGGGGATTTAGAGGACCTACTTGCTGATGTTAACTTTGGGTCAAAAGCATCTCAGATTAGAGCATTACGATCATTTACAAAAGCAGGAAGTAGATTAAAAGAAGTTGCAACTGATGCATATACTGCTGAGGATGATTTTTGGAAAATATTTACATTTGCATCAGAGCGTTCTCGTATTGATAAAGCTTTGCAAAAAGCAGGTATTGATCGCTCTGCTTTTGCAACATCAGCAGACAATGATTTAGGTAGGGCGTTTGGCAGTGTAGATGAATATCTAGATGAAGCAGCTGCAAACATTGTACGTAATAATGTACCTAACTATGATTATGTTTCTAAGTTTATTAAAGATTTAAGAAGAGCGCCTCTTGGTAACTTTGTATCTTTCCCTGCAGAAATTATTAGAACAAGTGTCAATATTTTAGGCAAAGGACTAAAAGAGTTTAACTATATTGACCCTGTAACTAACACAAGACCTTTCAGATCTATTGGCATGCAACGTATGGCTGGGTTTGGTGCAACTGCAATAGCAATACCTTATGGAACAGTTGAAGCATTTAAAGCAGCATACAATGTAAGCGGTGTTGAAATGGACGCGCTTAGAAGATTTGTACCTGACTGGTCTAAGAACTCAACACTAATACCTATTAAAGATGATGATGGTAATTTTAAATACATAGATTTCTCTCATGCTAACGCATACGACACAATGATTAGACCTTTTAAAACTATCATGAATGCAGTGGCTGATGGTAGAACAGACAACGATACAATTATGGAAGACTTATTACAAGGTGTGGTTGAATCTACATCAGAACTTGGTTCGCCATTTATTAGTGAATCTATATGGACACAATCAGTATCAGATATATTTTTAAGAGGTGGTCGTACTAGAGATGGAAGAAGATTATACACAGAACAAACACCGTTTGGTGATCGTGTAGCTAAAGCTATATACCACATGACAGAATCACAGCTTCCAGGTTCACTTGCTCAAGGAAAAAGATTACTTCAATCAGTGAACAAAGACCCTGACAAATACGGAAGAACATATGATCTTACTGATGAGATTGGAGGCATAGCGGGTCTGCGTGCTGTTGCTGTTGATCCGGTAACTTCTATGAAATTTAAAATTGCAAGTTTTAGAACTGGTGTTAACAACGCTCGTCGTGAGTTTACTTCTCCTTTACTTAGAGGTGGAGCGGTTACACCTGAACAAATTGTAGACAGATATAAAATAGCTAACGAATCTTTGTATAAAGTACAAAAAGAAATGGCTCAAGATTACTATGGTGCTCAAATACTTGGAGCTTCACCTAAAGAATTAAGAAACGAATTTAAAGATAGGGTATCTGATTCTCAGCTTCGATCAATTATAAGAGGTGACTTCAAACCATTTATACCATCAGAAAATATTGAACAGGCATTCAGAGACAACGCTGCTAAGATAGGGCAACAAGACCCTTATAGACAAGCTAGAACAACAATAAATCAAATAGCTAGGCAATATAGTCAATTAAAACTGTTTAGTGATTTCTTGCCTGATATACCAAATCCTTTCTCAGCAGTGGGTGTTGGCCTACCTGATTTAGGAATTACACAAAGTAGTTTACCTAGGCTAAATACTAATATAAATTCACTTACTGGGGGAGGTTTCGGTACTAACACCAGCCAAACAATACAAAAAGGACAGAGAGTATTTGGATCTAATGATCCTGTCTTTGGAGGCTAATTATGGAAATGGAACCACAAACAGAACGCGAACACATAATATCAATACAAGGACATATAACCGGAGTGAAACGAGAACTAGATAATATAAAACAAGATGTGTCACACGTGCACAAAGATGTAGAAAAATTGGGCGGCAAGATAGACAAAATCTATTGGGTTGTTTTAACTACGGTGGGGGCCGTTGGTTTAATTGTTATTGAAACTTTGTTGGGGATGATAAAATAATGGCTTTACCACCAGGACTTAATTCAGGAATTTTTGGAGGTCAGTTAGTTAACACTAAACCTGATCCTAATTTTATACCTACCTACACAGGAGACAGTCAGTACGGTTCAATTATGAATGACTACTATCAATCAGACATGTTTGATAGAGATGCTTACTTTAACGTTTCTCCAATACAACCTACAATAAGTTTAATGAATCCTTTGTTTGGATCAATGGGTCCAGGACAAATGGGTCAGATGGGTAACTTTAATGACTTCTTAAAAAGTAGATATGAAAGCATGTTAAGTAGCATGCCTTCTAAAGTTGTAAGATCACAAGAGTACATGGATAAAATGGATTTATATGGAGAAGCTTATGACAAAATGGGATTTGGTAATCCACAACCAACATTGGCTCCAGGAACTGCTGCACTTAATCCTATACCGCAAGACCCAGGAGATATACAAAAATTAATAGGTGGAATTAGTCCTATTGATGGGTTTAATCCACCTGCGCCTGGTGAACCTATAACGCGGCCATTGCCAATTGCGCGGCCAGGAGGGCCATTGCCATCTATGCCATCTATGCCGATTCCACCACTTAGTCCTAAACCTGAATTTCCTGGTCCTCAGTTTCCTGGTTTCCCTGGTCCACAAAAAGTACCAGGACAATACAATCAAGATGATTTATTACAAGGTATTGAAGGATTGTTTCAACAATATATGCCGCAAAGTAATCAACCTAGTCTACCTGATTTTGGTGGCCTTGATTTTGGTCCTGGTTTATTAAAAGACCTTGCGATGAAAACTACCACAGCTGCACCAGTAGAAAGTACTTCCTTTAATCAAGCTGTAAACCAATCAGTGGGGGGTAGTAATCAAATAAAACCACCACCTCCACCAGAAGCACCAATGACAGCAGACACATCAAGTTCATTACCTAACACATTAGGTAGTCAAGGAATGTTTACACCGGGCCGAGGTTATTAATGAATTTATCAAACAACTTTACATTAGCAGAGCTAACTAAATCTCAAACAGCGGTACGTAAGAATATTAATAATGAACCGGGGACCGCGGAGATTGAGAATCTTATTCACCTAGCGAAGACTGTCTTACAGCCAGTGCGTGAGCATTTTGGCAAACCAGTCATGATATCCTCAGGCTACAGAAGCCCAGAGCTGTGCGAGGCTATCGGGTCTTCGGCTAAGTCACAGCATGCCAAGGGTGAGGCAGCAGACTTTGAGATTAATGGAGTTGACAACAAGGAACTTGCGTCGTGGATTAGTAAAAATTGTGACTTTGATCAACTGATACTAGAATTCTATGATGGTGTTGATCCAAATTCAGGATGGGTTCATTGCTCAGCATCCATGTCAAGATCAAGAAAACAAACACTGAAGGCAGAAAAAGTAGAAGGAAGAACGTCGTACGTTCCAATTCTATTTTAGATCCAATCTTTAAGATCTTCTCCCATAATTTCATTTGCTATGTTTATCTTTCTTCTTAATGCTTTTACGATACGCTCATCTATAGTACCTTCTGCAATTAAATCTATGTACAATACACTGCCAGTCTGGCCGATACGATGTGCTCTATCTTCTGACTGTAGTCTTTTTTCTAGATCATATGAGTTAGAAAAGTAAATTACTGTATTTGCAGCTGTAAGGGTAATTCCATACCCTCCAGTTTGTGGATTTCCGACGAAATAGCGTGTAGGGCCCTTTTCTTGCTGAAACTGAGCAATGTGCTCCTGGCGAAGGGTAGCATCCACCCCACCGTGATATTCGACTGTAGAGGCTTCTCCGTAAGCTTTTTTTAAAGAATCGACTATTTTTTGTATGTCTTCACGGTAAGTTGCCCAGATTATGACCTTGCCATCGGTTTCTTCGAGACAATCCATCAAAGACTGTATTCTGTTATTTGCAAGATGTTTTATTGTACCGTCATCAGCTTTAAACGTACCACAAGTTACTTGATGCAGTCGCATAAGCTGCGTCATTACATTTACAGTTGACATAACTTTGCCATCTTCTGTCAATGCAAGAGCAGTTTCTTTTAATTGTGCATATATTTCTTTTTGTTCTTTAGTTTGTTCTACAATACGTTTTGTAAATACTTTATCTGGCAAGTCTAAACAGTCTTCTTTAAGAACACGATAAGAGAAGTTCTCAAGCTTTGCGCCTAGCTCATCTAATCTTCTATAACTAGTGACAAGTTGTACTGTACGTCCTCCAAAATTTCTCTTGACCATATTAGCATAACGCATTCTAAAACTGTAATAAGATGGATGTCCCAATAAATCAGGATCTAGAAAAGCACACTGGCTGTATAAATCCAGTGGTGATTTAGTAACAGGAGAGCCGGTTAATATTCTACGGTATTGCGCGAGGTCCGCTATATCCATAATGTTTTTTGTTCGTTTTGCTGTCGGACTCTTGATCGTCGTAGATTCATCAATCCCTATCAAAGCTTTCCCACGTAACATGTTAAGGAAACGGTGCGCAAAGTCCACACCTTTTGTAGTAGAAAAAGCTTCTACGTTCATTATCAATATCTTAAGATCGCCTTTATCGTCAAATAAAGTGTCTAGCTCTATCTGTTTCTTCTTTGTAACGTTAGCTTCCCACAATACTTTTGTATGTTTGATGTGATCTGGTAGGTGGACCGGGAACTCTATCTGGTCCCAGTTCTTGTATACACCTTTAGGGGCAATGATTAGAGCGCCGTGGATCGCGTTAGTTTCATGTAATATAGCAATGTTATCCACAAGTACCTTAGATTTACCTGTACCCATTTCCATAAATAAGGCATAATTCTTCTCAGCCCAGGATTTTTTAAGAGCTGTTTTTTGGTGCTCATAGGGCTGAGTCTTGAACTTATATGTATCTATCATAAATTATTTTTCTTTTCCTATTGACATTAATGTATATATGATTATCTTATTGTCAAGTTAAAATCATATAAATATAAATGGGAGAGAAAATGAGTAAACTTACATTAACAGATCTTGAAGAAGATAGTCAACAACTGATTGAGAAATCAGACATCAAAACTTTAGCACATTATTGTTTAGAGCTACAAGCTCACGAAGAAGAGATTATAAGACTAGAAGAACAAGTTAAAGATATCAAACAAAAAGCAGATAAAATTTCATCAGAGGTGATACCAGATTTACTTGCAGAGCAAGGGCTGTCATCTTTGAAATTAGCTGATGGTAGCGGAGTAGAAGTTAAAAAAACTTATAGCTGTACAGTAAAAAAAGATACAGCCGAATCAGCTTACAAATGGCTTCGAGAGAATGGACTTGGTGACCTTATTAAAAATGAGGTTGCTGTTACATTCGGTAAAGGCGAAGATAACAAGGCGGAGCAATTGCTTAGCCTTGCAGAGCAAGAAGGTTATGAGCCTCAACAAAAACAAAAAGTTGAGCCCATGACATTGAAGGCTCTCTACAGGGAGCGTGTCGAGGCCGGCCTCGACATGCCTTCCGAATTCTTTCACACGTTTGTGAAGGATCAAACTAAGATTGGCCGGAAATAACGAATAATGAATCATGAATCAAGGAGAAAATAACCATGAATCAAGTAGTAGAAAAAAAGAAGACGGACATAGCTCTAGCGAGCATGTTCGAAGAAGACGCTAACACATCAATAGGTGAGATGGGATCGGAAGATCTTGCTTTACCTTTTTTACGTGTGTTAGGACAACTATCACCCGAGATAAATAAACGGGATGCCAAATATGTAGAAGGCGCAGAAGCAGGTATGATATTTAATACCGTGACTAAGCAAGCATATGATGGTGAGAAAGGTATCAACATAATTCCATGTTATTATAAACGTGAATTTGTTGAGTGGTCGGATAGAGGACAGGGCACTGCTGCTCCAGTTGCTATTCACCAACCGGGAAGTGAAGTCGTTTTGTCAGCAAAACGTGATGCAAGTTATAAAGATAGACTAGACAATGGTAACTATCTTGAAAACACAGCGTCATACTTTGTACTGACAGAGGACATGCAAACAGCATTAATTTCAATGAAGTCGACTCAATTAAAAGTCAGTCGTAATTGGAACTCGATGATGGCCAGTATCAAACTAAAAGGTAAAAATGGTTTGTTCACACCGGCTGCATACAGTCACGTGTATAACCTTAAAACAGTAGAACAATCAAATGACAAGGGTACTTGGTTTGGTTGGAGTATTGAAAAGGTTGGACCTGTACAAGATAAAGCATTGTACGAGTCAGCAAAAAGTTTTGCGGAGAGTGTGTCTAAGGGAGACGTCAAAGCAAAACATGGTAACGATGCGAAGTCGGAAGACGAAACACCGTTTTAAATAACCATGATGTTCCGGGCAACTCCCCCTGCCCGGAACATAAAGGGGGAAAGATGACAACACATAGAAATAGTTATCATAAATTTAGTTATCGCAAAAAGTTGGTAAATAAATGTATGAATAAAATTTATGAAGAAATGGAAGAAGTATTGTCTGAAATAAAAAAACTTCAAAAAGAAAAAAAGGAATGGAAAAATAGTCCCGAAGGAATTGCATATAGAAAAAGAAAAGCTAAAGAATATGCACAGCAATACAGAGAAAAAAATAGAGAAAAAATTAGAAAGTATCAAAGAGAGTATGCAAAAATTTAAGGATATATTTGAAGGCAATAACAGTGCTTACGGTCAATTAATATTATCAGGCGAAACAACAGAAAAAGGAAAAGCTGTTGGTAAAGCTTTTATTAAAAGAGAATCAATACCAGATCATTTTTGGCAAGATCACATAGATGGAAAAGACCCTGCTCTAGGTGTAATACCTATAAACGAAAACAATGAATGTCGTTGGGGATGTATTGACGTTGATCAGTATAATCTAGATCACATGGCCATCATGAGAAACATTAAAGGATTAGGTTTTCCTTTAGTGACATTTAGATCTAAGTCTGGTGGGGCACATTTATTTTTATTTACAAAAGTATTTATACCTGCGTCACTAATGCAGTCAAAATTAAAAGCAATGTCTGAGGCATTGGGTTTTGGTGGCAGTGAGATATTTCCTAAACAAACAGAAATATTAATGGAGCGTGGAGACACAGGAAACTTTTTAAATTTACCATACCATGGAGATATAGAAGGTCTTAGATATACTTTTAAAGCGGGCGGTGAAGCAGCTACTTTAGAAGAGTTCTATTCTATATATGACGAATGGGCGCAGACAAAAGAAGAGGTTCAATCAATTGTAGTAAAAGAAAAGATAGAAGTTAACGAAGCATTTAAAGATGGACCACCTTGTTTAAACACATTGGCTGATGAAGGGTTTGGTGAGGGATCACGTAACAATGCATTGTTTAATGTAGCTGTATATCACAAGCAAGCAAACCCGGACAACTGGGAAGATAAAGTTATGGAGGATAATTCTAAATGGATGAATCCACCATTAGGTTTCCAGGAAGTAAAAGCTTTATTAGCGTCAGTTGGTAAACGTGGGTATGATAAATACAGATGTAAAGACCAACCAATATGTGGTGTATGTAATGCTGCAAAATGTAGAACTAAAAAGTTTGGTGTAGGTTTTGAAGAAGAACAGATGCCCGAGATGGATACTCTTACAAAAATAAATTCTAACCCACCTCAGTGGTTTTTAAATGTAGCAGGTAAAAGAATAGAACTTAAGACAGAGCAGTTGCACAATCCTAATTTGTTTGCGATAGCAGTATTAGATCAAGCAAATGTTGTATCACCTATACCTAAAGCAAAAGACTGGAGAGAAATATATTTAAAAGGTTTACTTAACAGTGAAAGTTTTCAAGAAATAGAACCACTAGAATCATTGAAACATAATGAGCAGTTAGAAAACTTACTGTATGACTTTACAATTCACAGATCACAAGCGAGAAAGAAAGAAGATATACTTAATAAATCAGCGTGGACCGATGAAGAAGGGTTTACACATTTTAGAATGGATGATTTCTTTAGCTTTGCGAAAAGAAACAACTGGGAAGTAGATAAGATTAAGACAGGTAATTTAATTAAACAGTTAGATTCTTTTGTAGATGAGATAAGAATGAAACTAAAGAATCAAACTCCTAGAGTTGTTAAGATAAAAGCTATGACAAAGTATCAAGTTGATGTGACTCAAGAGAAATATACGGAGACACCTTTTTAATGAAGTGTTGGAGTTGTAATCACGAATTAATATGGGGTGGTGACCACGACACTGAGTGGGAAGACAACGATGAGGAAGAACATATGATCGTGACAAACTTATCATGTCCTAACTGTACAGCGGTTGTAATTGTCTATCATGGAAACGTAGATAAATGAAAACAATAATACTAGGTCCACCAGGTACAGGTAAAACAACTACACTATTAGATTTAGTAGATGAGTTTATACAGTCTGGTGTCGATACTAAAAAGATAGGTTATTTTTCTTTTACAAAGAAAGCAGCTAACGAAGCAAAAGAAAGAGCAGTTAAAAAGTTTGGTTTAGATGAAGATGACTTTCCATATTTTAGAACACTACATTCTTTAGCTTTTAATTCATTAGGACTAAGTAAGTCTAGAGTTATGCAAGGAGCAGACTACAAAGATTTTGGTAGCAAATGTGGAATACCTATTACTATAAAGAAAGCATACAATAGCGAGGATGATGGCACATTTACTTCTGATAATGAATACCTACAGCTGATAGAAAAAGCTAGAGCAATAGATAGAGATTTAATGGATGTATATGATGATAACACACATTATCTTGATATAGAAAGAGATACGCTGTATCTTTTAGATAGAGAATTAACTAGATATAAAAAAGAGAAAGGTCTTGTAGATTATGGAGATATGTTATTACGGTTTGTTGTCGAGGATGTGGCTCCAAAATTTACTGTCCTCTTCATTGACGAGGCCCAGGATTTATCTCCACTCCAATGGAAAATGGTACGAGCCCTCTGGAGCAGAGCTGATAAGACTTACATCGCAGGAGATGATGACCAGGCTATATTCAGATGGGCAGGCGCAGATGTGGATCATTTCATCGCGCTCAGGGACGAAGTTGACGATATCACAGTTCTAGATCAATCCTATCGTATTCCTGGTGGACCAATACACGAGCTATCACAAAGCATAATACAAAGAGTAGAGAACAGGTATGATAAAGAATACAAACCTAAATCTACTACAGGTAAATTGAATAGGTATTCAGACATTACACAAGTTGATATGAGTGAAGGCGAATGGTTAGTGTTGGCATCAGCAAATTATTTTTTAGACGATATTAAAGATTTATGTGAACTGCAAGGATGGTATTTCTCACATAAAGGTAGAAACTCTATACCTGTAGATTTATTAATGGCCATACAACATTGGCAAGAATGGTCAAAGGGTAGTATGTTAAATGTTATACAAATAAAGAATATTTATTCTTATTTAGGTGATAACGTGACGCGCGGTTATCGCACCGGTAAAACGATGAACAATGATTTGACATATACACAAGAAGACTGCATCGCGGAACACGGATTGCAAACTAATAAAGTTTGGTACGAAGCTTTTA
>Ga0070750_10000374_pt1 | contig 24975 bp, 29 predicted proteins | sample VirMetDEL_Nov_24_FD_77013 | JGI IMG/M metagenome (GOLD analysis project Ga0070750, IMG submission 77013) | Aqueous microbial communities from the Delaware River and Bay under freshwater to marine salinity gradient to study organic matter... | ecosystem: Environmental > Aquatic > Marine >...
GCAAGCCTCTGGCACCGTTGCTTTCGCCCAGGTGAGCACCTCTGCTTCCAAGCAGTACATCGCCTTCCCTAAGTCCAGCGCTAAGCGTTGGGTGAAGGCTGTGTCCACCACCTCCACTTCTACTCACACCTACAGCCTCAACGCTGTGGCTGCTAAGAAGTACGCCTAAGCTGCTTAAGCGAAGGACGCGGCGCCTGGACTAATTGGTCCGGGCGCTTTTTCATGCGACAAGATCTCGGTAAAGTAGGGGTATGAACCTGTCCACCGACCTAGACATCTTCTTCAATACGTCGCACTTCGCTGTGAGCTGCACGGCGGGCTCGACGACGGGCAAGGGCATTCTTGAGCAGCCCACTGAAATCATTGCCGACGGGGTCGTCCTCACCACTGACTTTGTCCTAACGGCTAAGGCTTCAGACTTTGGCTCCTTGGCCTTTGGTTCAGGTATTGAGGTTGATGGAAGTATGTATTCCGTCCGCAGCACTCAGCTTGTTGATGACGGTTTAATTTGCAAACTCTTTCTTACTAAGGTGTTTGGTCGCGGTCTTACCCTGGTTGATGAGGATCTAGACGGCGGCGGTCCTGAGACCGACTTCACTGGAGCCGATGTATTAGACGCCGGGGGTGTCGAGTAATGGCATTTCGTATCCAAAACCGCCGTGGTACGGCGGCAGAGTGGACAGCTGTAAACCCCACACTTGCCTCTGGCGAGTTTGGCTATGAGACGGATACAGGCAAATTCAAAGTCGGGGACGGATCGACTGCTTGGTCCAGCCTGAGTTACTTTTCAGCCAGCAGAGAACTGGCACTCAACGACCTGAGCGACGTTAGTACTGCCGACAAAACGGACGGCAGCGTTCTCTACTACGACTCAAGCTCGTCCTCATTCAAAGCAGACGACGTGAACACCAAGCTGACACTTGCGGACGGCGGCAATTTTTAGGGATCAATCGTGTCAAGTTTGCCGGCTAAAGTGACTTAGGCAGATCCCTAGGACCTAATTTTCCAGCTAAGGAGGCACTTCAGAGATGGCCAACACCCTTCGGATCAAACGGCGCGCTTCCGGCGACGCGGGCGCCCCATCCAGCTTGGCCAACGCCGAACTCGCTTTTAACGAAGTCGATGACGTTCTTTACTACGGCGAAGGCACCGGTGGTGCTGGCGGTAGTGCAACTCAGATTCTTGCAATCGGCGGCTCGGGTGCATTTGCAACCCTGAGTGGCGCGCAGACAATCAGCGGTAACAAGACGTTTACCGGCACTCTCGACTTCAGCGGCGCAACGGTCGCAACGTTCGAGACCACCGGCAATGTCACCGTCGGCGGCAACCTGGTCGTTAATGGCACGACTTCGACCATTAACAGCACCACCGTGACGGTGGATGACAAGAACCTTGAACTGGGTTCTACCGCATCCCCTACTGATGCCACTGCCGATGGCGGCGGTATCACCCTGAAGGGTGCGACCGACAAGACCTTCAACTGGGTCGACGCAACCGACAGCTGGACCAGCTCGGAGCACCTTGATCTGGCCTCTGGCAAAGATTTCAAGATCGATGGCACTTCGGTGCTTAGTGGCAGCACCCTGGGTTCCAACGTCACCGGCTCCAGCCTGACCAGCGTTGGCACGCTGACTTCTGGCACTTGGTCGGCCAGCACCATTGCAGTCAACAAAGGTGGCACTGGTCAAACCACCTATGCAGACGGTGAACTGCTGATCGGCAATAGCTCTGGTGGTCTGACCAAGGCAACGCTGACTGCTGGTGACAACATCACGATCACCGAAGGCAGTGGCAGCATCACGATTGCCGCTGCCGCTGGTGCTCCTATTGCTGGTGACGGTATTGATGTTTCTGGTACGACGGTCAGCGTTGACCTGAAAGCCAACGGCGGCTTGGTTATTGAATCAACCGAGCTGGCGGTTGACCTTGGCGCATCTGCCATTACTGGCACGCTTGCTGTTGCTAATGGCGGCACTGGCGCGACTTCTGCAGCTGCTGCCAGGACTGCACTCGGCTTGGCGATCGGAACCAACGTTCAAGCGTTTGATGCTGACCTGACCACACTGTCGAGTATGCAAACCGGCGCTGCAACTGCGCTGGCTGCGCTGACCTCTACCGAGATTGGGATTCTCGACGGTGCAACTGTCACCACCGCTGAGCTGAACATTGTTGACGGCGGCGCGTCTGCTACCGCAACGACTTTGGCTACCGCTGATCGCATGGTCATCAATGACGGCGGAACCATGGTCCAGGTCGCACTGTCTGACCTGGTGACTTTTCTTGAGAACGGAGCAGTCTCCGGATTCACCATCGACGGCGGCACCTTCTAATGCCTGAGATCTACGGAAGCTGGGCCTCGCGTCGCGAAAACATCGTGACGCTTGGCACGCTCACATCAGAGACTGCAACTGACTCGGTCGAAGTCAGCGGCAACAACTTCACGTTCGTCCACAACGTCACTGGCAGCAATGTCACCGTTGTGGACGAGGGATCTATGGATGGAACGACATGGTTCGCCCTTGATACTGCGAAAGCGCACGGTCAGTCCGGTGTCGACGCACATTTCTATCAGGGGCGAATCGTTCGCTACGTGCGATCTCGTGCCACCGCGATGGGTGACGGTGAATCCGTGACTATCACGATGGCTTGCGATTAAAGCCAATCGTCAAATCCATGCCCATAATGCGGAAATGGATAAGCACACCCGTGAGAATTGGGTAAAGGTCTTAGAGGCTCTTGAGGCAGCGGGCAAGACCGACTGCCATATCTACAGACGTGCGCAAGCCATAGTTAATGGGAGACCAGATCCGGGGCCATTCGGATCGCTGTATTCCAAGCCATGACTACCAAGCGCGAATCAATTCTCAGTGCAATTGCGACGGCGCTTGCCGGAACCACTGGGGTAGGCACTCGCATTTACCGGTCGCGCGTTGAGCCCATGGCACGGGCTGAATCGCCTGCGATCATCATTGAGCCGATTACAGACACTCCGGTTCAGAACACGAGTCTTCCAACTTTGGACTGGACTCTGCGTGTCCGCATCAACGTGATTGTCCGTGGCTCGACCCCAGACAACATCGCGGATGCCGTAATTGAGAGTATGCACTCCAGGTTGATGTCGGATTTGACGCTGGGTGGCCTAGCAATTGATGTGCAGCCTGCACAAACAACGTTCAATTTCTTTGAAGCGGATCAACCCGCCGGCGTGGTGTTTTGCGAGTACGAGGTGATGTACCGCTCGCAGGTTGCTGATCTGTCCCAATAAGCCAATCGCATTAGGCTTAGACCTAGCAACCCACTCGACTTACCATGACTAATGAACACCGTGGTGAAGGCGGGAGTTACCTGCTGGACCCGGAAACGGGCGAGCGCAAGTTAATCAAGCGCACGCTTCCCCCAACACCATCTGAGGTAACCAGCAATGGCCCTATTACTGCGGAAACGCCTGATTCTGATCGAGACGGAGTCGAGCTACGGGACCGACCCGACTCCGACGGGAGCCGACGCCGTTCTCGTAAGAGATCTGAACATCACTCCTCAGCAGAGTGACGTCGTAAACCGCGACGTTGTTCGTCCCTACCTGGGCGCATCTGAGCAGCTTCTCGCCAACACTCGCGTTGAGTGCAGCTTCAGCGTTGAGCTTGCAGGCTCTGGCGCTGCCGGCACCGCTCCTCAGTACGGCAAGGCTCTCCAAGCTTGCGGCCTGTCTGAGACGATCGTCGCTGACACCAGCGTCACCTACGCCCCTGTCAGCTCCAGCTTCTCCAGCGTCACCATCTACTACAACATTGATGGTCTGCGCCACAAGGTGACCGGCTGTCGCGGAACCTTCAGCATCAACTGCACCGTGGGCGAAATTCCCACGATCGACTTCACCTTCACTGGTGTGTACGTCGCTCCTGACGACAGCGCTCTGCCCTCCGCTACCTACGCGAACCAGGCTTCCCCGCTGATCTTCAAGAACGGCAACACCAGCAGCTTCCAGCTGCTCTCCTTTGCTGGTGCGCTCCAAGCCTTCAGCTTCGACCTAGGCAACAACCTGGTCTACCGCGAACTCGTCGGTGGCACCAAGGAAGTTCTCCTGACCGACCGCGCTGGCACTGGTTCGACCACCATCGAAGCCGTGAGCATCGCCTCGAAGGACTACTTCGCTGCTGCCCTGACTGAAACCAGCCTGGGCAACCTGGACTTCACCCACGGCAGCGCCGCCGGCAACATCGTGGACTTCGCTTCCACCCGTGTTGACATCGGCGATGTGTCCTATAGCGATCAGGACGGCATCGCAATGTTCAACATCCCCTATACCTGCGTGCCCAGCACCAGCGGGAACGATGAATTCAGCCTTGTTTACACCTAAGCTGAACTGAATCACACCAACCTCGGGGCCGCTCATGCGGCCCTTTTTTTGTGCCTGTAAGATAGAGCCGAACTTCTACTCAGCCTTATGGCGTTCATTCGCAAAAAGGTAAAAACCTTCAAGTGGCCCGTAAGCATTGAGGAACCTGCAGACGGCGGCACATTTGAAACCACTACGTTCGACGCAATTTTCAAGCGTGTGGGACGCAGTGAATTCGTCAAGCTCAGCGAGAAAAGCGAGTTCGACTTGCTGAAAGCAGTGCTTACCGGATGGGACGGTATTGAGGATGAGAACGGTAAGGCTGTACCTTTTTCTATCGAGGCTATGCGGGAACTTAGCGACGATCCTTACTGGATCCGCGGCATCCTCAAGGCCTACACCGACACCTTCGAGGGCGCTAAGTCGGGAAACTAAAGGACGCTGCGATCTACTGGGTCAGCGGCGGTAAGCGGGTAGAGAATCACACCGAGGACGATGCCGCTGCACTCGGCGTCGTCCTTCCCGTCGAAGCACTCAAGGAGGAAAGCAGCGAGCACTTTGAGGTTTGGGACGACAACTGGGACATCGTGATGATGTTCCTAAGGATGCAGACCCAGTGGACGACCAGCATGGCTGGTTACGTGGGTTTGAAGTATGAGGTGCTGCTTAGTTCTGGAGGCCTATTTGACCTCTACAATGTCGACAACCGCCGCGACATGCTTGAGGGCCTTCAGGTCATGGAGGCCGCAGCACTAAGCGAACTCAGCAAGAAGGGCTCCGATGGCTAAGACGGTAGGCGACTTAAAGATTAAGGTCGGCGTCGAAGGCGAGAAGGTATATGACCGCTTAAAAAGTACCCTTAGGTCTTTAACGAAAACTGTTGGTGTAACTGACCAAGGGATTGGCGAGCTTCGCAAGGGCGTCCTCCAGTACGTCCGAGCTAACGAGAGGAGTGTCCAGTCAATTCAAGGTCAGATCGAAGCTTTCAAGGGGCTTCGGCAGCAGGCCGTTGTTGGCGGAGCTGTCTACAAAAGCCTTGGCAATGACATCAAGCGCCTAACCAAGGAGCTTGAGGGATTAGATCAACAGACTCAAAAAATATCCAGGCGCGGTCAAAGTGCAGGGTTCATCTTTGGCGGGATGCCTTCTGCCGAGGGCGAAAAGTTTCGGCGTCAGATCGCTGCAGGTAACGAAGTTCTCAGCAAGCTCGTTGTAACGAGTGATGAGTACGCGCAAAATCTCACCACGCTTACTGCGCGTTTAGACGCATACAACCGTGCGCAGGCACGTCAGACCGTTGTTGCTAAAAATGCAGCAGCAGAAGGCCTGAACCCAATCCGAGGCAAGCTTGCTGAGCAAGTTGCCCTGCCTAACACGATGGCCGCGCTTCGGCTTCGTGTTACTGAGCTTTCAAGCGAGCTCGACAATCTTCAACTTGGCACGACTGAATATCTCGGCGTAACTGCAGATCTGGCTGTAGCCCAGACCGCCCTTAATAACGCGCTCAATGAAGGGTCTAGGTCTTACCAGGCCCTGGGCCGTCGCCAGGAGCAGTCACTGCGCGTACAAGAAAAGCTTGCCCGCATTCAGGAGTACTACGGCACCGTAAGTGAGCGCCAAGGCGGCACCCGCCCACGTCAGGGCGTAGCACCTGGAGCAGGCGGATACAGGGATCCGCGCACTGGCGCGATAATTGCTCGTGGCACTGTTGCCGGCCGTCAGCAGGTCCCTGTGCCGACCCAGGTTCGCGAGATCAGCGGTCTCTACCAACAGATCGGCGGCATCGGCATGTCCGGCGTCTCGGCCAACATCGAGATGATGGGCAACAGCTATCAGCAGGTGGCCCGAGACATCCAAGCTGCGACAAGGGCGTCTAACGGCAGCGTTAATAGCCTCAACGCCCAGCGCACCGCATGGTCTTCGCTGCGTCTCAACCTTGACCCGGCTAGTAAGGCTTATCGGGAAGTCGGTCTTGAGCTTGACAAGGTAGATCGCAAAATTCGCCGCTTGAACAAGCGCCGCATGACAGGCGGTGAGCTTGCTGCTGGTGTTGGCGCAGTTGCATCAAGTGCAATCTTTGGTGGTCCTGAAGGCGCAATCGGCTCACTGGCAGGCTTGCCGTTCGGCCCTGCAGGCGCCGCAGTTGGTGGTGGCATCGGCGCGACTGTTGGCATCGGCCGTCAATCGCTCGCGGCAACAGCTGACTACGCCGCTCAGATTGGCAAGCTTGAGATGGCTCTTGACGGCATCCTCGATACGGCCGGTGACTACCAAGACGCTCTGGCTTCAATTAACGACGTCGTTAAAGACTTCAACGTCCCTCAGGAGGTTGCGACCAAGGGCATGACTCGCCTGACGGCAGCAATCCAAGGTGCCGGCGGCAACGTCAGCGATGCAGACCTCGTCTTCAAAAACATCACCGCGTCGATCAAGGCGACTGGTGGCTCTGCAGATGACGTCAACTCCGCCATTACCGCGATGGTGCAGGTCTTCTCGAAAGGCAAGGTCAGCGCAGAAGAATTGAGCGGTCAGTTAGGTGAACGCCTGCCGGGCGCTGTGACCCTGTTTGCTCAGGCAAACAACATGAGCATGATGGAACTTCAGAAGAATCTGAAGGCAGGTACTGTCGGCCTCAACGAGCTGATGGAATTCATCAAAGCTCTTGGGATTGAGTACACAAAAACAGCCAGGGATATTTCTAAGTCTCCTCTTGATGCTGGCGCGCAGGCTCAAGTTGCCATGAACGAGGTTCGCCGCGCGGTTGGTGAGTCAATCCAGCCCATCGGCGCCCAGCTGCAGAAAGCCTTTGCTGAGTTTGTTCTAGAGATCCTGCCAGCCCTAACTAAGGGAGCCAAGATTGCTGCTGATGGCCTCAACTTGCTGCTTGACGTCGCTAGCGCACTGATTGACAGCTTCAAGGAGCTGATGATCGTCGCCGGTGTAGCTGGCGTCGCACTGGCACTTGGCAATTTAATGAAAATTGCCGCAGGCCTCGGCACGGTTGTCGGTGCGCTGCAAGTTAAGTTTGCAGCGCTCAACCTCACGATGCTGGCCAACCCGTATCTGGCGTTGGCAGCTGGTATTGCAGCAGCTTCAGTAGCCCTGTATCGCGCAGCTACTGCCAATGACAAGTTCCGAGAGTCTCTGGAAAAAGGCAAAATTACATACGAAGAAGGCAAGCAGAAAGTCGACGAAATGAACCTGAAGGTCGACAGCCTCAGGGAAAAGCTAGAGAAAGAGTCCAATGGACGATTGATTAACTCTTTCCGCAGACGCCTGGCTCAAGCCAAGGGAGAGCTTGCCAAATTCAACGAGTCTCTAGAGAAAAACATTTACCGCGAGTTCGGCGGCGGATCCAAGTTTGTTGGCCCGGTCATACCGGGAATGTCTTATGCAGATGAGTTGCGCAACAGCAACCTGACTAGGTTCAGCAAGCTCACCGGTGAAGACTCTGAAGGTTCCAAGAAGAAGCTGATGACCGAAGCGGAGGCCAACCTTCGCATCAAGATTCTGGAAGCCGAGGAGAAGCTCCAGAAAATCAAGAGCATCAATCTCAAGTATGACCTTGACATGCTGCTGGCCAGCTTGGAGACCGAAGATCTCCAGCGCAAGCGCGTAATGGAGGCTGAAGCGGAGAAGAACAAACGGGAGGCCATCCTCAACCTGTTCAAAGGGATGACTGATGAGTTCCTGAAGCAGCAAAAGCTGGGCCAGGATCTCAATCGTGAACTCGAAGACCGCAAGTTCAAGCTGGGCCTAATTAACAAGGAGCAGTACAACCAGTTCCTGCTGGAACGTGAGCGCCGGCGCCTTGAAGGCACATACAAGGACGTGCCTGGAGCGGAGGGCAAGATCGAGGAGGGCATGGCTCTCTACCAGCAGGAGATCGACCCCACTCCGTTCCAGGAGATGCGCCAGAACATCGCTCAGCTCAAGCAGGAGCTGACCGACCTGGTCAACCCGGTTAATCAGATCACCGGAGCAGCCAACGCAATTGGAACGGCGTTCAGCACCTCCTTTACCAACGTCATTAACGGCAGCCAGACCGCCCAAGAAGCGTTGGCCGGCTTCTTCCAAAACATTGCCAACTACTTCCTGGATATGGCGGCCCAGATCATCGCCAAGATGATTCAGATGGCAATCCTCAACGCAGTTGTCGGGCTGCTGCCTGGCGCGGGTGGGGGCGGGGGCGGGGTCAACCTTGGGTCTGCGTCTGCAGGTCAGGGGGTTGGTTACGGCAGCGGCGCAGCAAGTGGTGCGATCGGTGGCGGCAGCGTTTCTGGATACTCCTTTGGCAGCGGTTTTGGCGGAGGATTTTCGGCGCCTACACCAGACATCCAATTGTTGCCGTTCAAGCCATTCGCAATGGGCGGCATCGTCGACAAGCCCACCATGTTCACTTACGCCAACGGTGGCACTGACCGCTTTGGCTTGCTTGGTGAGGCTGGTCCGGAAGCGATCATGCCCCTTAAGCGTGGCCCTGGTGGCCGCCTAGGTGTTCAGGCAACTGGCGGCGCTGGTAATGTCGTGGTAAATGTTGACGCAAGCGGCACAAAGGCAGAGGGTGACAACGCACAAGCAAACAGACTTGGTGAGGCAATCGGCCTTGCGGTTAAGCAAGAGCTAATCAAACAAAAGCGTCCTGGAGGCTTGCTCGCGTAATGGCCACTTTCCCTTCTGTTAATCCAAGCTTTGGAATCAACAAGACCAGTGAACCCAAAATCCGCAAGGTTCAGTTTGGCGATGGTTATGAGCAACGCCTGAGGTTTGGCCTTAATCAAAACCCGAAGGTTTGGAACCTTACCTGGCAATACATAACCGAAACTGATGCGGATACGATTGAAGCGTTTCTAGATGCTCGGGCGGCTGATGGAGCAAGCTTTGATTGGACGCCACCTGACGAGTCAACGTCTTACAAATGGTTCTGTGAGTCTTGGGATAAATCCTTGGAATATCCAACGCTCCGCACAATCCGCGCCACTTTCCGCCAGGTTTTCGAGCCTTAAACTACCCGCATAGGAGACTGACCTATGGCAACCATCGTCACCCGTTCCGGCAAGGGGAGCGCCCTGACCCATAACGCAATGCTGCCATGACCAGCACTCCTATTTCTGAGCTGCAGGGAATCAATCCCAGCGCGATCATTGAGTTGTTCGTGCTGGAACTCAACGTTGCTCAGCATGGAGTCAGCAGCACCTACCGCTTCCATGCGGGCGTCAATGAGCTGAACAATGGCGACATTGTTTGGGACGGCAACACCTATTCGCGGTTGCCGATTGAAGCGGACGGCTTCGAGTACAGCGGCAGCGGTCAGATCCCGCGTCCCAAGCTTCGCGTTGCCAACCTTTTGGGCACAATCACAACGTTGCTGGCCAGCCTGCCAAATGGTTTAGCCGGTGCCAAGGTGACTCGCTTGCGGACAATGGCGCGTTACCTTGACGCGGCAAATTTTACGGGCGGCACTAACCCTTACGGCACGCCGGACCCTACAGCTCTTCTGCCCATAGAAATTTTCTTTGTTGATCAAAAAACGGCGGAAACCCGCGACGTAATTGAGTTTGAACTGGCGGCAGTCTTTGACTTGCAAGGCGTTCGCGCACCAAAGCGCCAAACAATTCGCAACGTCTGCCAATGGAAGTATCGCAACTACAACTCTGATACCAGCTCATTTGAGTACGACCAAGTTGATTGCCCCTATACCGGCAACATCTATTTCAAGGCTGACGACACAATTACGACTGATCCTGCACTGGATCAATGCGGCAAACGGTTAAGCAGTTGCCAGAAACGCTTTGGCGCTGTTGATTTTACGGGTGACGTAACCAAGGGCAGCACCACGCTCAACGTTGATTCTGGTCAAGCAGACGAGCTGGCGTTAATTGATACGGCAGCAGCGCCTGAGATCAAAGGGTTTGGCATTGCCTCTGGGACGACAGTCACCGCAAAAACGGCAACAACTCTGACGCTTTCCCAGGCAGCAGAAGGCACGACAACTGTTGGCAACGGTTCAACCAGTGAAAAAGGGACCATTACGTCAAACGGGCTGTCGATCAAGATGGTCAACAATCCCGTGACACAAGGGATTCAGCCTGGAATGATCGTGACTGGCGCAATGGTGCCTAGCGGAACTCGTGTGGAAAAAGTCCGTGGTGGTGCCAAGCTTGTTTACCTCAACATTAAAAACAACGTTGAGGTCTTGTCTCTCGTCCATCCAGAGTCTTATGGCGTGTATACGGCTAGCACTAAGTCAATTACTATCTCAGACACTAGCGCCGTTTCAAATGGCGATTATGTGATTGGACCCGATATCTATGCAAACACCAAGGTCAGGTCGCAAGTGACTGATACGTCAATTAAACTATCTAAGGCGCAGGCCATTGAGGATGGAGCCACCGTTGCGTTTGCCATCTACGAAAAGGCAACACGCGCTGCTGATTATTACGTCTTCAGTGGTCCCGACACTTACGCCGTAAAACCCCAGGCTGGCTTGCCCTTTGGCTCATTCCCTGGTGTTGGGCAGTTCCGATGAGCTGGCGCGATGACGCCTTAGCCCACGCTGTTGAAGAGACACCAAAGGAAAGCTGCGGGCTGCTAATTATTCAAAAGGGCTTGGAGCGGTATTGGCGTTGTCGCAACTTGTCCCAAGAGCCCAACGAACTATTTATTATTGATCCAGCTGACTGGGCAGCGGCTGAAGATGCGGGTGAAGTGATCGCTGTTATCCACAGCCATCCCAACACGCCGCCAAACCCAAGCCAGGCGGATTTGACTGCCTGCGAGGCAAGTGGTTTGCGCTGGGAGATCGTCAATCCTCAAGCAGAGAGCTGGGGCAGTTGCGAACCAAGCGGTTACGAGCCTCCGTTGATTGGCCGTCCTTGGATCTGGAACGTCACTGACTGCTGGACGCTGGTTCGTGACTGGTACGGCACACAGGGGATCGAACTACCTGACTGGAAAAGACCAGCAACGCCAGAAGAATTTGACGAGGCTCCAATGTTTGACGAGTTGTGGGCTGAGGCTGGTTTCCGCGAGCTGGCAGAGGATGAACCGCTTGAAGTCGGTGATGCGTTGCTGTTTGAGTTCAAGGGCAAACTCAACCACGTCGGTGTGCTGGTGGAACCCCAAATGGTGCTGCATCATGTACGCGGAAGGCTTAGCAGCCGTGATCTTTATGGGCAGCTGCTACTAAAATCAACGGGTAGGAGGTTGCGTCATGCTTCGCAGGATTAAGCTCTACGGCAGCCTGGCGAAGTTCATCGGCAAGCGGGTGCTCTACGCCGATGTTGCGACTGCGGCTGAAGCGGTTCGCTTTCTTGTTGCCAACTGGCCGGAGCTACGGCAGCACATGGGCGACAAGCACTACAGAGTTTTTGCGGGCTCGTGGAATTTAGCTGCAGATGAACTGCACGCCCCAGCGGGACAACAGGAAATCAAAATTGTGCCTGTGGTTGGCGGTGCCGGTAAAACTTTTCAAGCAATCGGCAAGATTGTGGCGGGCGTAGCACTGATTGCGCTATCCATTGTGGGTGGCACATTTATCGGACCAATCGCTTTAAGCATTATTGGCAGTGTTGGCGCATCTCTTGCTTTTGGCGGCGTCGCACAGCTTTTGACACCAACTCCGCAGCTTGGCGTCACAGCAACAGGCAATGCAGGCGGCTTGGGAGGCGCAGGCACAGGTACAGGTGCAGACAGCGGCAAAGACCCGCGCAAGTCTTATAACTTCAGCGGAATCCAGAATGTCTCGCGTCAGGGCTTAAGCGTGCCTGTAATCTACGGAGAAACCGTTGTTGGGTCCGTGGTTGTCTCTGCGGGCATTGACGTTGACAAGGTGAAGAAGTAATGCCACTCAACAGCAATTCCTTTCTACGCTTTGTCGATGTATGGGGCGAAGGCGAGATCGAAGGTCTCGCCACACCCGTTAAAAACGGTCGCACCAATTCAGGGCAGATTGCAGGTGAGCAGTTAAAGGACGTTTTTCTGCAAAACACGCCAGTATTGCGCCCGCAAGCAGTTGTTTTCGCTGGAACGTATTCGCAGACCAACTCGAAAGGTGCGCTGACGGGCACCTACTCCGCCGACGCGGATGACATCACGATCACAATCTCCCAACATAAAGTAGTTGAAGGCGACAAAATTAAACTTACCTTCACAAGTGGCCTAGCCGAAAGCGACACTTACACCGTCGATTTTGTAACCAGTTCAAGTATTTTTGTTGTTCCAAACATCTCAGGAGAGGTTACAAGCGGCAACGTTGAGATGATTGCGCCTGCTGATGAGATCAGCGTGATCACTACACCCTCCCACGGCTTAAGTAATGGCGACAAGGTTTATTTGGCGATTGGTACAGGCAATGCAGTTTCAGGCGAGGTAAAAGTCAGGGACGTGACGGCGACAGCTTTCACCGCAGACGCAACTTCCGAAGAAATTACTAGCGGCGAAGTCGGCGTAATGCTGCAGTCAGACCTTAATTTCAAATCAACAGAAATTACCACGCGCCTTGGCACCACAGATCAAGCCACGGTTTTGGGTTTTGATCAAGTTGAATCGGAAACGTCCGTCGGTGTTAACATTGAAAAAGACGCACCAATTACTCGCACACTAACCAACCCAAACATTGACGCTGTACGCATCACAATCGGCGTTCAAGCACTGCAAAGATTTCTGGATGATGGGTCTATCTCTGGATCCGCATTTAAGTTTCAAATCGAGCTAGCAGAAGCTGGCGCTAGCCCTGAGGTGATAATCACAGACACGGTAAGAGGTAAGGCGACAAGCACATATTTGCGCGATTACGAAATCAGTTTGCTGGGGCGAACGTTTCCAATCGACATTCGTCTAACTCGCATAACCGAGGACAGCACGACAGCAAAAAACGTCAATGCTTTCCAGTGGGTCAGCTATGTCAGCATCGTCGATGCAAGGCTCCGTTATCCGCATACTGCCTACGCTGCAACTCGCATTTCAGCCGAAGAGTTCAGCTCTATTCCAACCCGTGCATATCGCATACGCGGTCGAAAGGTTTCGGTGCCTAACAACGCAACCGTTGACCTTGCTACTGGTGCGCTGATTTACACCGGCACATGGTCGGGCACTTTCGCAGCCACAAAAGTCTGGACATCTGACCCTGCTTGGTGTCTTTGGGACTTGCTCACCGACTACAGGGCGGGCTTTGGCAATCACATCGACGCCACTCAGCTGGACAAATTTGCGTTTTATTCCGCGTCGGTCTATTGCTCAGGGCTCAACACTTACACCGTAGATGGGCGTTCTGGTACGACTGATGACTATGCAGCGGTAACTGGCAAGCACGGCGTTCCAACGGGCAAATTGGACGACAGCGGCAATATGACCTACGAGCCGCGTTTTTCGTGCAATATCAACCTTCAGACGCAAACCGAAGCGTACAAAGTTATTGGTGATCTGTGCTCGATCTTTCGCGCCATGCCCTATTGGGCAGCCGGATCGCTAACGATTTCGCAGGATTCACCGCAAGATCCCGTCTACCTATTCACGCTGGCAAACGTCACTGAAGAGGGATTCAGATACAGCGGTGCCAGCCAGAAAACTCAGCCGAGCGTGGTGCTGGTCAAATACCTAGACCTAGAGACCCGTGATGAGGCTTATGAGCAGGTTGAGGACGCCGACGCAATTAACCGCATCGGAATCATCACCGAAGAAGTTGAGGCTGTTGGCTGCACCAGTCAAAGCCAAGCCCGTCGCGTCGGTGAATGGTTCCTGTACACCAATACCAACGAAGGCGAGACGGTCAGTTTTACCAGCAGCATGGACGCTGGTGCTGTTGTGCGCCCTGGCGATGTAATCGCTATTAGTGATCCGGTCAAGGCGGGCGGTCGTTATGCCGGACGCATTGCAGCCGCCACCACAACCACGATCACGGTTGATGATTACGACGGGCTGCCAGCTTCCGGCGGCGATCTGTCCGTTGTCATGCCTGATGGCACGGTTGAGAAGAAAGCCGTCAGCAGCCGCACCACCAACGTCATTACGCTGAGCACGGCGCTAAGCACCACGCCGAACACCAATAGCGTTTGGCTTTGGGAAACCACCAGCGTCAGTGCGACAACTTGGCGCGTCATCAGCATTGCTGAAAAAGACGGAACTAACTACGAAGTGTCGGCGCTTTCCTACGACGCCAGTAAGTACGACTACGTTGAGCGCGAGCAGGATCTGCAACCAAAAGATGTAACTCTGCTGGATGAGGCACCTGCAACGCCTGCCAACTTGGCATTTACAGAAGATCTGTACACCTACCAAAACCAAGTTCTTTCCAAAATTATTCTGAGCTGGAATAGCGTTGAGACCGCAAACAGCTATGAAGTCCGTTATGCCAAGGACGACGACAACTTCATCGTTGGCACGACACAAGGCACAACGTTTGACATTCTGAATGTCACGCCTGGTGAGTATGAGGTGGAGGTATATGCCCTTACGGGTGGCTTGATTCCATCAAATGAGCCAGCCACTCTGACAATCAATGCGCTTGGCAAAACTGCACCACCCGCCAACGTCACCGGCTTTACGGCAACGGTTGATCCTGACATCGGTGTGACGCTGACCTGGAACGCCAACACTGAGCTTGACCTGCAAGGTTACGAGATTTGGCAAAGCGCTATTTGGGGCAGTGGAACCAAGATCGGCGTGTTCTTTACCACGCAAGCCAAGGTTGGCCAGGTCCCTGCTGGCACTACAACGTGGACAATTAAGGCGCTTGATACGTCTGGCGTTTATTCCGTTAACTCCGCGAGTGTTTCGGCAACGATCAGCGGTTCCAATGCACCAGATGAACTTGACGCGACGGTTGTTGGTCCTGATTTGAAGCTGGACTGGTACGCGGTCAACGGCACGCTTGCAACATCGACTTATCAGATCCGATATGGCACGACTGCAAACGATGCAGAGGACTTTGAGGATCTGCCGATTCTCGGAACTGTTCAGGGCACCAGTTTTCTGACGCCTATTACTTGGGACGCTACGCGACGTTTCTTTGTCGCTGCTGTTGACATCAAGGGAAATATCGGTTTTGCGTCCTTTGCTGATTCGACAATTACCAACCCAACGCAGCCAAGCATTACGCCGACTGTCGTTGACAACATTGTGAAGCTGAGCTGGAACGACTGCACACAAACTTTGCCACTTGACAGCTATCAGATCCGTAGAGGCGCAACGTTTGGTAGCGCAACCATCATCGGCACCAAGAAAGGTGAGTTCACAACGATTGTCGAAACATCGGCTGCCAGCAATACATACCACGTTGTCGGTATCGACTCCGCTGGTAACCAAGGCACGCCAGGCAGTGTCACGGTTCAAGTCAGCGCGCCGCCTGATTACACCACCTTTTTTGACGGCGATAGCAGCTTCACCGGCACATTCACTAATGCAGTGCTGTCTGATGGCGCGGTCTACGCGATGATCGACACCACACAAACTTGGCAGACTCACTTCACCGGCAACAGCTACAGCACACTGCAGGATCAGGTGACTGCAGGTTTTGATCTGTATGCCCTGCCTTCGGAAACAAGCGGCAGCTACGAGGAAGAGTTTGACATTGGCTCTGTCGTGAGCGGTGTTGCCACCTTCCTGCTGGAGTATGAAACCTTAAGTGGTTCTGTAACGGTCACGCCGACTCTGAGCGTTAAGGAAGCAAGCGGCGATCCTTGGACGGACTACAGCGGTGTCAGCACCAAGTACGCCAACAACTATCGCTACGTCAAAATCAACTACGCCTTTAGCGGTAGCGGCAACAACGACAGCATCAAGATCACCCACTTAAACCTGAAGGTGGACAGCAAGCTGAAGGGCGAGAGCGGATCTGGAACGGCAGTAAGCACTGACTCAGGCGGCACAACCGTGAACATGACTGGTACGTTTGTCAATATCGACAGCGTGACCATCACGCCAAGCGGCACCAGTGCCGTTCTTGCCACGGTCGATGCGATCACCACCAGCAGCTTCAAAGTGCTTCTGTTCAATACCAGCGGCACTAGAGTGAGCGGTGACTTCAACTACGTCGTACAGGGCAGCTAAGCATGGCGAACGCCGACTGGAACAATCCGCAGCTCAGCTCGACTTACACAAATTTTGTCAGTGAAGTCAAAAACCGCGATGAAGACGTAGCGACGCAATTTCAAAGCACAACTGCAACCAATATCCCAACTAATGCGGTGCAATGGGATGCAGGCGCAGGACGCTGGAAAAAATACACCGGCGCTGTATGGGGCGAGCTTGCGACAGTTTACAAGCTGACATCTTTGTCGGTTACTGGGACAACAGCACCTGCGAATGGTCTGTATTTACCTTCTGAAAATACGCCAACTTTTACGAGCAATAACACTGCACGTTTGCAATTCAGCTCTGCCGGTGCATTTGGCTTAAGCGGTGAAAATTACGGCACTTCTGGTCAGGTTATTACTAGCAACGGCACTGGCAGCGCCCCAACGTGGCAAACGCCTTGGCTGTTTGCGAGCTACGCCGTGATTTGCGATCGTAAGGCAACCACAGAAGACGGCGGCACTTTTACGTCAGGCGACTGGTACACAAGAGATCTCAACACAACTATTTTTGATCCTGACAGTATTGCTACTGTTGCGTCCAACCAGTTCACGCTTGGTGTTGGTACATATGTCATTGAATTTTCCGCGCCTGTCTATGACGTTGGATTTCACCAAGCTCGCCTGTTCGACGTAACTGCTGGCGCAACTGTTGCTTCAAATACTGGCACTCCAGGCAACGGAATATCCCAAGCGATGTACACCAACACGACTTATCCCTCAACAATATGCGCGGTTGGCACTGCCCGCGTAACGATTTCGTCGGGCACGAAAACCTATAGTGTGGAGCACAAATGCAGCACCTCAAGAGGCACCTATGGCTTTGGTCGGGCTTCTGATATGGGCGAAGACGAGATCTACACCGTCGTCAAGATCTACAAAGAGGCAGGCTGATGGCGGTAAAGTCAAAGACAGCACTGGGACGGGTTGACCATAAAGCCGGTCGCCCTAAGACCACATCTCAGGGTTACGGGCAGCATTCCCGCCCACGTCGGCGCGGTAAAAAGCCCTTACGCGGTCAAGGTCGCTAGGATTGAGCTATGGCTATCTCACCAGGCATTTACACCATTACGCTTCAGCGCCGGGCTGACACTACCTGGACCGCCTCGCCTCTCGTAGTTGGAGGGGATTTTTAAGTCATGGCAAACACCATCAAGCACAAGCGCGGAACGACTGATCCCGCTGCTGGCGATCTTGTTGTAGGCGAACTCGCCATCAATACAACTGACGGCGGCGTTTTTACCAAAACAGACGGCGGATCAGTTGTTGAGGTTGGAGCTGGTGGTGGTGGTGGCTTAACTTATTTCACCGAAGCTGAATCAACAGCTTCTCCAAATGACACGGTTTCTGTTGACAGCTTTACCGCTGCGGCGTCAACCACAAATGCCGACATAGCGCTAGTTCCCAAAGGTTCTGGTGCGTTACTTGGTCAAATTCCTGACAATGCAACGACAGGAGGAAATAAGAGGGGGGCATACGCTACTGATTGGCAGAGGGTTAGAGGTGCGGCTACCGATATTGCTGCCGGAGATTATTCAACGATTGGCGGAGGATCCTACAACTTCACTACAGCTGCTGGCAGTTACGCCACGATTACAGGGGGGTACAACAATGAGTGTACCGCCCAATATGCAACTGCTGGCGGAGAAGGTGCTGATGGTGATGGAGAAACTTCGGTTGCTTTCGGAAAAAATCTAACTGCCGCCGCTATCAGCTCGGTCGCTTTAGGCGCCGCTCATTACGCAAGTGGCGATTACTCCGCAGCAATAGGTGGATATGCTACAAGTGCCGGTGGAGATCACAGTGCAATTATTGGTTCTTACATTGGTTATGCACAAGCAGATCACTCTATTGTTTTAGGTGGATCTCGTGGTCAGACAGGCACTGTTGTCGGGCGCTGTGTCATCCCTGCATGTGATTCGCCGGTTGCGACCACAGACTGGGCCTCACAAAGTTCTATTTTGCTTTGTGGAAGGCAGACAACAAGCGCGACAACCACTTCTCTTGGTAGCGACAGCACGACCGTAGATGCCAACAACATTCTCACGCTGAGAAACAACAGCGCTTTTTATGTAAAAGGTAGCTGCATCGCTGGCGTTACTGGAGCAGGCAACACAAAGGCATGGACATTTGAAGCTGTTATTAAGCGCGGCGCCAGTGCATCAACTACTACTTTTGTCGGAAGCGTCATCAAGAACGTAATTGCTTACGATTCAGGCGCTGCTGCTTGGGACATCAACGTTGTTGCAGATACAAGCCTTGGCGGCATCCGGGTTGAAGTAACAGGTGCCGCTAGCACTACAATTCGTTGGGTGACCAAATTCGAGTCAACGGAGACCGCTTACTAAAATGGCTTTTACTCTTTCCGTAAATGAAACAGGCATTGGCGTTCCAGTTAGCAATGCCTATGCGCGGATCACTCATCTCAAGGTTACCAAAGAGGTGACTTTTCTAAACATCTCCTACTACATGAGCCAAGATGCTCGAAATGCTGATGCCCGCGAGATCGGGCGGCAGTTTTTCAGGCTTGACTCTACAGAGCTGACAAATGGCTCTAACCCTCTGGAGATGGCCTACAACTGGCTTAAGGCACAGCCCGAGTTTGCAAACGCAACGGACTCCTAGTCATGGCGATCAATCTCAACCATGGTGCTGACTCGATCACCCCTAGCGGGGGCTTTCTTTCTTTAGAAGGGCAAGTCTCTGCTGATGCCTATACCGAAACGGTTTACAACCTGACTGGTACGGCAATTGACCCGGCAAATGGGGCGATTCAGACTAAAACTTTGTCTGCAAACACAACTTTTACAGAGTCATTGTCTGCCGGTGAATCGGTAACGGTAATGATTGATGATGGCACGGGATACACCGTAACGTGGCCGACAATGACATGGGTCGGCGGCAGTGCTCCTACTCTCGCAACAAGTGGCTACAGCGTTGTAGAGCTTTGGAAGGTTAGCACTACGCTATACGGCGCACATGTCGGGGATGTGGCATGAGGTATCGCTTTCTACGGGCTGCAGCTGGAAACTCTGCTGATGCTCCTGCTGGTAACCCAACAGGCGCTTGGGGTATGTGGGATCTGAACGTAACCAATCCGAAAATCGTTTTCGATACACATAATGATGCGATTTTGCTTGACGGCGGCTACGCCAGCATTGTTTCCGTCAAAAAAGACGGCAGCGGAATAAATTGGTCTAAAAATTACAGTGGGCTGAATCTTACTCATACAACCAGAGGAACCGATAGTCCTAGCTGGGGCGGGATAAGAAGTGGGCACAGACCGCTGGTTCTTTCCTCGAATAGGGCGGTTTGCTACAAGCAAGGCACATGGCTCTACACGAACCCTTATCTTTTCCTTTATTTTGATCTTTATCACACAATTAACTTATCGACTGGGGCACATGTTTCGACTTTTTTGCCGAACCAAGAGGCAGATTTTGACAGTGCTACCAGCAGTATGTATAGATCAATCTACGGGATGTGTCAGGACAGCTCGGGAAATTATGCAATTTGCTATGAAAGTGCCGATAAGTGGTTCATGCAGGGCTACAACAGTTCAGGCACATTGCAATGGACAATAGCTCAATCATCTAATTATGATGGTTATCAACCGATGGTGAACAACATAGGCAGCAATACTTTGATTCCTATGATCGGCTACAACAAGCGAAAGTATTGCTACATCAATATGAGCACTGGAGCAAAAACCACTTGGAGGCAGGAGTTAAGCGCTAGCGGCACGACTAGTCTAATTGCCAACACCTTCCATACCCTTGGATATGACAGCAATGGACACATTGCCTATGTAAACAACCGACTTGCCGAAAGCGACACAAGCACGTCCGCTACTCAGTCTCCAGTCATTACTCGACTTAACGCTTCAACCGGGGCAGTTGAAGGCACATCAGTTCAAATGACTTACAAACTTGACTCCTCACAAGGAAACATTAACCCTTCATTCGCCATGGATTCAAGCGACAATGTGTATTTCATATGCGATGACCGTTCCGAGGTGAATCAAACAACGCCTGAATGGGGACCAAAGATGATCAAAGTCGCCCCTGACGGGACTGTTGAGTGGGAGCGAGTTCTCACTTCGGATTACACGACCACAAGTACGTCTGCGAGCTGCGTCCCATATGACATAGCGGTTTCAGGCGACAGCGATGAAGACGACCCTTTCTTTTTTGTAACGGTCAGGATAAGGCACACCTCCCCATATGGATATGATTATTTTTTTGCAGCATTGCCGCGGGACGGTACGGAGACGACGCTGACAGATGGATCATACACTTTTGAATTTAAGGCTCTTGACGATGGGAACTCTCGGTTTGCGATAAACACTTATACCGGGTTCAGCAACACTGGCACCAATGCTGTTACCGCTAACAGTACCCAAACGACACCGACAAACTACACTTCTAACGTGTCATCGTTCAGCGATTCCAACGGCAGCACTTACTATTCAGCGTTCTCTTAAGGAGGGTCACAAATGTTCGCTTATGTAGAAGACGGTCAAATTGAGGTTTACCCCCTCGACATCAACACTCTGAAAAGGAAGCACCCCAACGTATCTTTCCCGAAAAAGCTGACTGACTTGAGCGAGCCAGAGGCTTGGAATGTATTTCCAGTGCTTGCAGTAAATCCTCCGACTTATGACGAGGCAACGCATTTTCTAGAGGAAGGATCGCCTGCATTAGCTGATGGGCAATGGCAGCAGACCTGGAGCGTCATCGCCTACAGCGACAGGGAGCTTGCGATTGCAGCAGATCAACAAGCACAACAGGTGCGAGCAGATAGAAATTGGCTGCTCGTTGAATCCGACTGGACGCAGCTTGCCGACAGCCCTGTGGACAAAACCGCTTGGGCAACTTACCGACAAGCTTTGCGAGATTTGCCGCAGCAAGTAGGATTCCCAAGTGATGTGACGTGGCCGGTCGCCCCTTAAATCAATGCAGTTCCCACGAAACACCGAGACCGTTGAGCAGGACTACAGTGCCTGTTTGGACAGCGTTGGCGTCATTGATGGCGTTCAGGCGATTGATGCAGCGCTTCGCACTGAAGACGACATCGACGACATTCGTCGCAACGTTGAGCACCTTGAACTTTATGTCCCGTTGACCGACTGGGGCGACAAGGATTTGACGCCTTTGACTGATGCCATTACTCGTGGCAACGCAATGCTTCCGGAGTGATGGCAGTCAAATCTAAGACCTCCCTGGGTCGAGTTGATCACACGCCTAACAAGCCCAAAAAGACGCGTCAAGGGCAGGGTCAGCACAGCTTGCCTAATCACGGTCGAAAGAAGCTACGCGGCCAAGGACGCTAGTCCAGAAATTTGACCGCCCACTATGGGATACCCAGTAAAATCCTGGGACGGCTACTTAATTCCATGATCAAAGCTGTTTCCGCTGCTTTCGCCTGTGCCGCCCTGGGCGTTGCATTTGTTCCTGCTGCTCAAGCAGAGACCAAGTTCTATGTAAACCCTGAGTACAACCAAGGTTTTTCTGGCGCTACCAGCCTGGGTGGCGTTCTGAACCTTGATGTGGGTATCGAGAACGGTCCTTTCTATGCACAGCTGGGTCCTGCACTTGCTACTGGCACAGGCACTTCTGACTGGGGTGTTGCTGGTAAAACTGGCGTGAGCGGCAAAGTGTCTGACCACATGAACCTGTATGCAGAGGTTTCTGCCTCCAAGTTCGATGGCGCCGACACTTCTTTTGGCCTGAAGGTGGGTTCCAAGTACACCTTTTGACGCCATACTGGGTGAGTCATCACACCAGTTGCGGGGGTCGCTTCGGCGGCCCTTTTTTGTGCAGTGGTGGGATCAGCTGATCCTGGTGCGTAACTACAGCGATGCGCTGTGGCGGACGGTATTGCTTGGCTGTTTACGTCCCAGCAACTGGGAGTATTGCTGGCCTCCAGATTGGCTAATCCCATATGTGCAGGATGCCATCGACTTCTATAAAGTCGAACCATACGCCAACGAAAAGGCAATCCTCAATGCGGAAGATCATTGATTTGATGGCCGTCATCGGCTTTCTGCTCAGCGGCTCCATGGCCGCAGCGCTTGTGATCAGCTACCTGCAGTTCGACAAGTTTATGGACGACAGCATGGAGCGCATCGGCGGCCAGGTCACCGAGCACATCGAAGCCGAGCTTGAAGGCAAGATCAAAGGCGCCATGCCCAAACTCCCTGAGAAAACTGGTCCGGCACTGCCCTTCTAATGCCTGAAATCCCAGAGATCCGCATCCCGCAGGTCCGGGAAATCCCTTACGTCCCTCAGCTACCAAGTGGTCCGCCTGTGACTCTGGAGTTGGGGGTTCCGATCATCGAGATGCCGGGTTGCGTACCAGTGCATCCCGACGCCAAGTTCAACCCAAGCCTTCTCCAGGATGACCCTGATCGGGTTGGTAACTGGTGCCCCAACGGCGAAATTCCATCGTTCAACCCGATGGACTTCAGCCCTAACGAGTTCCAACTGCTACGACCACCAATACCGCGCACCGATGATTCCGAGGAGAGTGAACCCCCTCCCCCTCAATTACCAGCAATCCCGCGATTACCTCAACCAAATGCAAAGACATCTGAGACAACAACGGAGACCGAGCCTGTCAAACCGCTTTTGGAGAAAGCGCTTGACGGACTACCGCCTGTGGAGGCTGTGGTCACGACGACAACGATTGCCGTGGTGGCTACGACTGCTGCCCTGGTGGCCAAGCCACTCGGAGAACTAATACTTAAAACGATCAAGCCAACCGTCAAGAAGACGATGACGACGATCGCGAAGATGAGGGGCGAAACGATTCAACTGGAATCCGTATGGGAGCGGCGGGTTTCACAGCGGGAGCGGAACTTGGCAATTCGGACGTTGCGCCGGGCTTTGAAACCTTAATTTTGTGCCGATGCGGAAGCACCTGCCCAGGCTTCGGCACAAGCACGACATCTGAGCAAACCACGTAGAACTTGGATTTCGGGTGGAACGCAATTCCCTTCTGGGCCAGTTCGCCGCAGTGCCGCAACCTGCTGAGCTCAAAGTCCAGCCGCTTGTTAGCAAGAATTTGACGCTGGAGGGCGTTGTGAGTGTCGGCTGAAGCCTTACACCTCTCCTGCATTCCACCATCGAGCGGAATACTTACCGTGGCACTAACGCCGAAATTAAGCGCGTGGTTGTTTTTCTGACCGCTCGGGAGCTCTTGGTAGTAAAGGATATTTCCTGGGTTGTCAGGTACGCCGTCTTCGTCTGCGTCGGTGGGATCGTAATACGGTGTTCTGACCGTGTCGCTGAACGGCAGAGCGTATGACTTGCTCGTCGTAACGAACGGCGAGACGTTCAACGTCGGACCTTGGCACGAAATTCCCGGACCATATGCGTTGGTCGGGTAAGGCCCGGTAAGCATCTGAATGGCCTGGTTAGTAACCGAGCCAGTGCTATTTGCCACCGGATTAGCTGTTGCGTTGGCCTGAGCAAACGCCGGATTAGGCAGCAGAACTAAGGCCCAAAGACCGAGACGGTATCGGTGACGCTTTGTACGGACGTTGTACGGGTGATGTCCGTTGTTGTCTCCAGGCCTGGCCCCGAATAGGACTCGACGAACTGAAAGCTTGCGCCTGGATTGACGATTGACCATGTGGGCTTGTCTTGCAATTCGAGGCCGGTCCAACTAGAGGTAACCCCGTCCACTGTTTGTGTCTGGGTGGTACCAGCACCTGGAACGATGCTTGACCCAGAGTGTTGCACGTTTGTACCTGACGCGCTGTAGGTATAGCCGGTCGCGTAATTGACGCTGCGAATCTGCTCAGTTACCTGAGTCGTTGATTCTGTCCGCGATGTCATCGTGCCACTGCGGAAGTTAGGCACAACCGGCACGGCTGCTGCTGGACCGGCCAACAGCAGCACAACAGCTAACCAGCGCATCAGTCGAGCTTGATTTCGGTGACCATCTGACCAACTGCGCTAGTACCAGCGCCGCCAGCGGTGAGGCTGATGGCATGATCACTAGAGATCGTTCCAGCAAGGGTTCCGGCAACCCCGCCAGCAGTTGTGGTTGTATCACCGAGCATTGGCAAAGATCCAACAACGCCGCTGGTCACGCTGGTGGCCGATGGTACGTTGTCGCCCTCGGTAAAGGACTCGCTGAAGGAGAAAGCATCACCAACAGTAGTGATGCTGTAATCAGCGGCGGTGTAACCGACGGCGCTGCCGCTTGTCAGGGTGCCAAGGCCGCCTGCGGTATCAAGGGTGATGTTGTTACCGCTCACCGAGTAGCTCGAACCGATGCGACTTGCGGCACTTGCCGCAGCGTCAACCGTTAAGGACACCGAGGACTGAATGCGATGCGTCAGATCAGCCTGCGCTGGTCCGGCGGCGCCGATCAGAATGGCGGCTGCGAAAAGGAGCTTTTTCACGGGTGTTTCTCCTGAGATTTAGCGGTGACTGTGCCGTTATTATCGTCCTTCTTTTTCTGGCCGTTGCCCTTACCCACAGAAACCCCGAATGACGCCATCGTGCCAGTCAGCAGTGAAGCCGGAAACGTGGGGTCCATCGCCTTGACATGCCCCAA
>Ga0070750_10000376_pt1 | contig 24951 bp, 44 predicted proteins | sample VirMetDEL_Nov_24_FD_77013 | JGI IMG/M metagenome (GOLD analysis project Ga0070750, IMG submission 77013) | Aqueous microbial communities from the Delaware River and Bay under freshwater to marine salinity gradient to study organic matter... | ecosystem: Environmental > Aquatic > Marine >...
AATGTTCCCCATGTTCGTGGTTCTAGTGCAACAGGATCTGTGGGGACAGTAACGGTGACAACAACATGAGTGATGATACTATTCTTATCATGTCTAATGGCTCCAAATGGAAGCCATCTACGAGCCAAGACTTAATTCATTGTGCTTCTTGTAATAATGCAGTTGATACCCCCGAAGAAATTGCATCATATCCAGACGGTAATTGCCCCCAATGTGGCAATACTTGGACAGGATCTGAATCAAAAGGGGTTCGTATTTTCGCAACTGCACCAGAGGCTATATCAGGAGAAGCCTGATATGGACCCCGTATCTTGCGTTGCTTTAGCGACAGGAGCGTATAAAACAATACGTGCGGCTATCTCTACGGGCAAGGATTTACAAGATATGACAGGAACTTTGTCCCAATGGGGCAAAGCCTTTTCTGATTTCTCTAATCTTGAAGAGCGGGAGAAGAATCCTCCGTTTTGGAAAAAGACGTTCAAGGGGTCTGACGAAGAGACCGCTTTGGAGATCTTTGCCAATAAAAAAAAGATGGAGCAAATGAGAGCCGAGATAAAAGATCACATCAGTTGGACATATGGTCCGAGTGCTTGGAAAGAGGTCTTGGCGATTGAGGCGGAAATGCGTCGAAAGAGAAAACAAGAGCTATACCGAAAGCAAGAACAGGTAGATGCCATGATAAATTTTGCCATAGGAGCTACAATATTTGTAATAAGTGGAGGCATCTTATTTGTTATTTTCTACTATTTAGGCAAATGGCAAGGTAGGTGGTAAATGTGGGTATTGTTGTGGTTACAAGTAGTAAGCGGCAGTTTCGATCATTACCATGTGGGTAGCTACTCAAGTGAAGAAGCTTGCAAAGAAGCACAAAAAGAAGCAAAAGTTCTTGTTACAAATCAAAACTCAAAGGTAGTATGCATTAAAATAGAACGGTGATACTCAAGGAATGGCGCAATAAATACATTGTATATGACAAAAACGGAAAAGTGGTTATAATAAGCCGTGATAAACGAGTTGTTATGACATATGCGAGATCAAAAAAATGACAGAATTTGAAAAAGCAGATTTAAACAACAATGGCGTTATAGAGAAAGCTGAGTGGAACAAACTGGCTTTGGAAGATCGCAGACTTGAAATGATTGACCGAGATCTGAAGCGTAACGCAGAACGTAGATTCACAGGGTTTGCTCTTGCAGGCATGTTGATTTATCCATTTATTATATTACTTGCTTCTGTGCTTGGATTTGACAAGGCGGCGAGTTTAATCACAGATATAGCAAGTGTATATGTAATTGCAGCGTCTGGTGTAGTCGCAGCTTTTATGGGCTTTAATGCGTATAGCGCAAAGGCTGAAAGTAAGAAAACAAGCATTCAGATGGAGGGAGACTGATGCTAGATTTAATAGGAAAACTGGTTGATCCAGTAAGTAATATTCTTGACAAGGTAATTGAAGACAAAGATCAAAAGGCTAGATTAGCTCACGAAATTGCAACAATGGCTGAGAAAAACTCTCAAGCTCTTATGATGCAACAACTGAAGATTTTGCAAGCTGATGCGCAAGGAAATTGGTTTCAAGCATCGTGGCGACCCCTTATTGGATGGATCGCAGGCATATCGCTCGGTATAAATTACATGATCGCCCCAATTGCTTTGGGCTTTGGTTTTGAAATACCACAGGCAGATATGTCAGTAATGATGCCATTGTTATTGGGTATGCTCGGAATTGGTGGCATGAGATCGTTTGATAAACTTAAAAAAACGGATAGTAAAAAATGAGTGACCTAAAAATTCCAGTAGCATTAGTTTTTGCCATGGCAGTGCAATTAGTTGGTTTGGTGTGGTATATCAGCAACATTGTACACGACATCGAACACCTTCAAGGACAAACTTCAGCGCAACAAGACATCATAGATCTGCTTAATGCTGACGTAAATGATTTGTGGTATTTCTGTACCTACACCGAAAACAAATGGGCAGAAGCTTACACAGATGATATGGTGTATGAACGTGTTTGTGGATCAAAAGAGGTTGTAAATGAGTGAAGCACTAAAAAATCTACAAGAAAAGATTGGAGCCGCACCTGATGGTGCGTTTGGCCCTAACACCGCAACAAAGATTTGTCATCACTATGCTCTGAATCCAGAGCGTGGGGCACACTTTCTTGGTCAGTTGGTACATGAAAGCGGTACGTTTAAATACGTTGAGGAAAATTTAAACTACTCTACTGAAGCTATTCTCAAAGTGTTTGGTAAATATTTTCCAACACAAGGTGAGGCTGAGAGTTGTGCACGTAACCCCCAAGCACTAGCGGATAAAGTATATGGCGGTAGAATGGGTAATGATGGACAAGGGTATTTGTGGCGAGGGCGTGGTTTCCTTCAGTGCACGGGCAAAAATAACTATTCCCAGTTTTCAGCAGACATGGATTTACCAGAAATTATGAAAGATCCTGATTTAGTTGCCACAAAATATCCTATGGAATCAGCTATTTGGTTTTTTCACAGGAACAAGCTGTGGGAAATTTGTGATGAAGGTGTCAACGACGATGTTATAAAGACTATAACTAAGAGAGTGAACGGCGGCTACAATGGATTGAAACACCGAAAAGAAGAAACTAAGAAGATTTATGAGTGGTTAAGATAATTTAAGAGTGACACTTTGAAATTAGGAAATAGTATGTTAAAAAGTACGCATGATACTCGGAGCGCCCAATGTTAGATAAAATTGTACAAGGCATCGGAGCCTTAACAGGCGGTAATTTTGTATCTAATCTTATTGCAAATGCTATAACTTCCAAAATTCTTGGTGGCAGCACAAAAGATGCTCTTATGTTTACCGCCCTTCAACAAGGTCTTGGGAGTGGTGGTTTAAACTTATTTGGCGGTCAAGAAGCAGCGCCAAAACAAATTAATCTTTCTTCACCTCAATCATATGCGACTAGCCCTATGATGGAGGCGGGAAGAACTGTTAATCCGGCAAACAAAATTGTAAACGCAGCGAGTGCAGCAAGTAAAATTAATCCAGTTTTTACACAGGCAGATAACACGCTTGGTTACGCTAAATTTCTTGTAGATGCGGGATTAGTTAAGCCCGATAGTAAAATAGCAACTCTTTTAAATTCTCGTGTTGGAGAAGCTTTAGCAACTGGTCTTGGTTCTCAACTTTTAGACACCTTTAGTAGTGATGATCCCAGAGCAGGGAGAGGCTCCAGACCATTTGGCGGGGAAGGTGATATAAGAATTAATATACCAAACAAACTTGCTGACGGAGGATATATTGAGGGTCAATATTTCCCAAGGCGTAACGGTGGCATAATGCCGTCTGAAGGTTCGGGGCAAAAAGATGATGTTCCTGCTATGTTAATGGCAGGTGAATTTGTTCTTACAAAAGACGCTGTAAAAGGTCTTGGTAATGGAGATTCAGAGCGTGGAATTGAAAAAGCTTATTCCATGATGAATCAATTAGAAAATAAGGCGAACATTTATGTCTGATGATAATGTAATTACACAAGAAAACGTAACTCGTCGCCCGGAATACATTGAGCGTTTAGAAAAAGCCTTATTAAGCGGAATATTTGGCACTGAAACAGATGGAACTTTATCAGGTGGCCTTCTTCAAGACCCTAACATGTTTGTAGTAGCTCCTTACAAACTAGCAGGTCAAACTGGTCGTGATCCCGCTACTGGTGCAATTACAGGTCTTGGCCTTGAAACATTTGCATCACAAGCGTTAATGCAAGACTTGAACAATGATGGTATTCCAGATTTCATAGGTCGTTATCAACCTTACTTTGATGTTGCAGGTGGAGCAGCCACTGGTGGTATTGAATCATTAAGTCGTGGTCTTGGTGCGTTAGGTGAAGCAAAAACCTTTTTTGGCCCTGCCGCACAATATGTGTCTGGTGGTCGAGGGATGTATGATCCTTCACAGTATGTAACGCAATATATGAATCCATATACCGAAAATGTAATTGATGAGACTGTTGCTGACATTGAGCGTCAAGGTAATGTGGCTCGTCAAAGAGCTTCTGCTGAAGCAGTTGGTCGTGGAGCATTTGGCGGTTCTCGCCAAGGCATTCAGGCCGCAGAGGTAGAACGTGCGATTCAAGATGCAAAAGCAAAGGCAACAGCAGATTTACGCGCAAAAAATTATGAGCAAGCTCTTGCTGCATCATCTCAAGCTTATCAACAAGCAGCGACTCGTGATTTAGAAGCAGGCCGTCTATTAGGTGGTCTTGGTCAATCTGTTGGTCAACTTGGCACAGCATTCGGTGGTTTGGGCGGTCAATATGGCACTCTAGCGGGAACAACCGCAGACATTGGTCGTGTGTATTCAGCATTACAACCTGCGGATCTTGCATTTATGACAGGCGTAGGCGAAGCAGAACGTGCTTATCGTCAACAGATGATAGATACAGCAAGACAGGAATATCAACGTCCGACAGAACAAGCGTTGTTACCATATACATATGCATATGGCGCATTATCTGGAACACCTTCAGCGGGTGTTTATTCAGATACGCAACAAAATTATTATGAGTCAACAAACCCATTTATCGGGGGGCTTGGAGCTTACACAACTCTTCAAGGCGTTAACCAAGCAGCGGCATAAGGCGAACAATTATGGCGAATGAACCTATTCGTAGCATGAAAAACCAAATGTACAATTACGGGATAGGTAGAGCTTTTGCCGACAATAGGCCCGTAACCAGAGGTCAAATGGCAAGAGCAGCCATTCCAGAAAGCACTAGCTTAATTGATGACATCAAAAGACTTCAAATGGCAGGTGGCTTGAGTGGTAGAAATCAGTTAGTTGAAAACAAAGCTTATACTTTACCTGCTTTTTCTCTGCCCAATGATATATTTTCTGCAACGGAAGAAGTTATTTCTACAGCTAAAGGGGCAAGAGTGCCTGATGATTTTGTTCCTTTTGTGGTGCCTACAGAAGGTCAAGAGGGCGTTGGTATCGTCCGTGGTGGGCCGGAATCTAAAATTGATAAAACAATTGCTGACGGAAAAACATTTTCTACTGATGAAATTTATTCCAGTGGTCGCCAAGGTAATCTCGGAACAAGAGTAATGCCATCTGATCTTGCAGGCGGTAGAGGCGATCTCATTGAAAGTTTGACTGAACGTGCAGATTATATTTCAGAAGAATCAAGAAAAAAACAAGAGAAGAGTTTTGACCAACCACAATCAGATAAAGGAGACCCTGTCACTAACGCTTTTATGGCAGGGATGGATGAATTTATAAAATCAGCCCGTGATGCTAAGTCTCCAGACGCTACCAAGGTCAGAGATCTTGATGATTATAAAAGAGAATTTGCAGACGCAACAGGTTTAGATATTAGTGGCAAAGTGGACAAGAGCCAAGCTCTCATGGCGTTTGGTTTAGCCTTGATGCAAAATCGTGCAGGTAAAGGCTTCAACGTAGGTAAAATGCTACGAGAAGTTGGTAAGGCAGGTGAGAAAGCAATGCCAGAGCTAGAGGCTGCAAGACAAGAAGCCAGAGCAAATGCAGCGGCTGCGGGTAAATATGCGTTAGATATGCGTTCTGCTGACCAAGAGAAGGCAATTTCAGCAGCCATGGCAGCACAACAGCGTGGCAAATATTACATTATGCCTAAGTCTGAAGGAATAAGTGGTTTTCTTTCTGTGATGGATGAAGGAGTAGCAGAATTCTTAAATGCCACAGAACTTAATGCGTTGGTAACAAATCCAGAGTTTTCTGAACAATACGATATAATTACTGAAGAAAGGTTTGCCACACTTGCAGATGCAGCCTTAAATTCTGAAGAAGCTGCAGAACTTTACTCAACCACAAAATCCGATATGGTTTTATTCCCCGGAGATAATGTTGACGCTATTTTTACTTTTAAAGTAAACGATGTAAATCCAAATTTACCTGAAGATAAGACTCCCAAATTTGGTAAATTGTCAAATCCCGGGCAAGCAGATCAAATCTATGATGCTTTGGGTAATGCATTACAAGATTTAAATAAATTTGAAACCACTTTTGCGGGAGCCATTGCAGATATTGATGAAGGTGGTGCAACTTTACAAGCTCAAGCTCAAAACGTTCTTATTCAAGCCCTTAACAGAATAGGTGTAGATGTAGATGCAAATACGCCTACACAAGATTTAAAAAGATTTGTTACTAAATTACAGGCTCAGAATGCTGCTGAAATTTTAGGGGAAGCAGGTAAAACTCTTTCTGATAAAGATAGACAACTTGTAGCAGAAATTGTAGGCGATTTGCCGGGTCTTTTAGGTGGATCTCCTGACGATTTAAGAAAAAAGCTTCTTCAATTAAAAACAGAAATAGTTGATAAAAAAAGAAGACAAATACTTTCAGCCGTTAAAACATTAGATAATCATTCGCGTAATAATTATCATTCCTTGTTTACTGATGGTGATTTCTCAGAAGAAGATGAAAAAGAGTTGCTTAGATTAAGAGAAGAGCAAGGGGTTAAAGCTTAATGGATAAGCAACAAGAACTCCTTATTAGACAGTTGCTTGCACAGCCTGAAGGTTTAAACAAACGCCAAGAACTCATTTTGCGTCGCGCACTTGACGGTCAAGTAGACGCGGATAGGGCTTTTGGTGAAATATATATGAGAAATTTAGGATCACCCAAAAGTTTTGAAGAAAAAATATTAGAGGCTCGTGGTAAATCTTTGGCTGAAGAGAATCGTTTTGATCGTAAAAGCGGCATAAAAAATGCAAAACTACGTTCTTCTCTGGGTGCAGCAGAAACCAAAGAAGAAGAAGATAGTATCCTGTATAAGTTTGGCTTGACACAATCAGACTTTATTCGAGACAGGCGTGGTAACTTAGCACTTACTCCAGACGGTGCTACTAAGTTTGGTGTGAAAACAGACCGTAACATTGTAATTGATGAGGAAGGTTTCAGTCGTTACGATTTAGCAGATTTAGCAGCAATAGCTCCAGAGTTTAGTGGTGCGGTTGCAGGCGCAGTTGCAGGTCAGACACTTATTCCTATTCCGATTCTTGGCGCAATGATTGGCGCAGGGTTAGGCGGTGCAGGCGGTTCTTTGCTTGAAGAGGGCATAGAGGGTTTAGCAGGTGTTTCTAAACAGACCGCAGGAGAGATAGCTAGAGATGCAGCGATAGAAGGTGGAATCTCAGCCCTTGGGGAAGGTGTCGTAGGAGGAATTGCCAGAGGCTTTAATTTTCTTAGAGCAGGTCAAAAAAGTAAAGCAGATGAAGATACAATACGCGCTGTAGGTATGGGGCGTGAAGAATTTGGTATTACGGCTGATCCGGGTCGTTCTGGTTTCAATGCACTTTTAGCTCGTGTTTTTGCTACAGGTGAAAAAATATTTGGTGGCTCTCCCCGCACATACAAAAACAACATGGCAATTCAAGATGTTTTAAAAGAATTTAGAGACTTAGGTGGTGATATTGACGCAAACAGGCTTGGTGAAGCTTTATTTAACGCACGATCAACTGGACAAAAAATATTAAGTGATGACGTTTTAGATGCTCAGAAAAAAGTATTGAAGCAGTTTCAGTATGTTGCGGATGATTTAGGTAGGGCATCTAAAAACGATGTACAAGCGATCAATGCAGATTTGTATGACGCTTGGAAAAATGCATATACAGATTTTCAATCTCTTGCCACAGCAAAATTTTCTTCTATTGACGATGCAGTAAGAAGTGCTGCAGGAGATGCTAATATTGTTCCTATAAACGATATCAAAGAATTTACTAAAGCTAACAAAGTAAGATTTGAAGGCTCTGTATTAACAGATAGCACAGGAACAACGGTTACAGCGTTAAGTAGTTTATCTGGATTGGGAAGGCGCAATAAAGCATCTTTTGCGCAACTTTATAATGCGCGTAAAAGTTTAAATGATTTCATTGCGCAATTTCCTAAAGATGAAACTCTTGCGAGATATGGCGGTGATTTGCTTAGTATGTTAGATAACAAATTACTATACACAAACATTGAAGATGCAGTCGCTAACGCAGGAAAAACCATAGATAGTGCAGGATCAGATTTACTTGTTCAAGCTGCAAAAGATATTCCGGGTGCTAGAAATTTTTATAGAGAAGGCATGACTCGTTGGGGCGAAGTTTCTAATATTGCAAATTTAAATCAATTAAGAAAAGAAATAAAAGGTCTTGGCAGAGCAAATCCTGCAGGTATGATGGATCGTTTAGTTAAAAATAATAATCCAGATCTATTAAAACGTGCAGAGGAGATGCTTGGAGATAGTTGGAATAATCTAAAAGGTAGAATTGGAGGAGAATGGATTCGTAAGAATATTGGTAATTCTATAAATGATCTAGATCCCAATAACTTCCGAGCGAGTTCTTTCCGTACCAAAGTAGATAATTTAGGATCAACTGGCGAAGAATTGTTCGGGTCTAGTCAATATAATCAATTAAAAAAATTAGCTCGTCAAATGGAAGCAACTAATCTTAAAACCACTGATGAAGCTGTTATAAGCCGAATAAGTGCTTTGGTTGATGCAGATGAACCTACGATTGGTCTTTTAAAAGGATTGCGAGACACTCAAAAACAATTCAATGAGTTTGAAAGGGACCGTGTTTTATCAAAGCTAGATAGCGGTGACTTAGATGAAGTTGCTGCAGCAAACTTGATTACAAGCCCAAACACAGCCCCAACAACAATCAGAAAGTTATCAAAATATTTTGCTAACCCAGAAGTCGATAGGAAATTTCGTAGCGTTTATATGGAAAACCTTATTGGTGACTTTGGCGAAAAGTTTGTTTCGGAACCCGGCAAGATGACTGAGTTTGGAACAAGACTAATTAAAGAGGCAGACTCCGGTAGATTAAAAGAATTGTTTGGAGAAGAGATGGCGGGGCGTATGCGCCGCTTTGGAGAAACGCTTACGTTCAATGCTAAAACTGCTGACGGTGGTGGAATTGTTGCGGCTCACGTTGCAATGTCACCTTTACAAAATTTGGATAAGTTAGCGAGGTTTGGCTTGTTCACTAGAATGATGTCTACTGATTTGTTTTATAAAAATTTAGACGATCAATATAAAGCTCTTACTGGCAGAGCGAGTGTAAAAGAAAAAGCAAACACTTTTGGTAGATTGTTTGCAGATTCTATTTCAAAAGCTATAGCTCAAACTGGAGCGCAAGCTGTTGATGAGTCATCAACTAATGCAAGACGTACAGCAGAAAGCTTGCTTGAAAGTACAATAGAAGAGAACAGGCCAGAGGCAACACCAACAGCTTCTCCAACACCGCCCCCAACGCCAAGGCCAATGAGAACTCCGGTGCCTACAGTTAGCCCGACATTGAACGTGGCTCCTCAACCAACGCAACCTCAAGATATACTTGGTCAGATTCGTCAAAGGGCAATTGAAAAGAGAAATATACGCCAAAGGGCAAAAGAAAACCCCGCAATAGCAGCTACACTATTGGGGGGTCTTGGAAGCGCAGGGCTTCTTTAATCTTCTATGACTGCAGATAAACCGCCAACGTATTTTTTTCTAAGCTTGGCAGGTAAATCTGCTTTCCTTAATTCTCTCATCCTGTATTCTTCATCGACTAACAGAGCTAATTGTTGTGAAATGTTTCGGCGCTCTTCGTGTGCAAGATGAACAATCTTTTCATAAGTGTCGATACCGACACCTATTGACTTGTATTTTGATGGTTTAGGCACTAGCATAACTCCCATAATGTTCTCGAAACCAACATATAATCCCAAACTAAAAAGGTCAAGACCCAAGTACGGTAATAAAAAAACTGTGGTTGACGGAATAAAGTTTGACTCTAAATGGGAATCACAACGCTATCTTTATCTGAAGTCTTTAGAAAAAGCAGGTCGAGTAAAGAATTTAGAGCTACAGCCAAAGTTCATCATTTCTGTAAACGGACAAAAGATCTGCACCTACATAGCCGACTTTAAATATGACAAGGAAGACAAAGACGGTGTTTGGGAACATGTGATCGAAGACGCAAAGGGTGTGGAAACTCCGGAGTTCAAGTTAAAGAAAAAGCTTATGAAAGCTGTTTATAACATTGAAATCTATCTGTCTAAAAAGTAAGGGGGCCGAAGCCCCCTCTTCGTTATTTAAAATAAATGACTGCTCGTTTATCTGCGGCTTGCCCCATAGACCAAACTGAATCATTGTAAAAGTAAGAGTAGGTGTTATCGTCTATTAGGACACGATACTTTCCTGTCTCTTCATTGCCTTCAAGTTTGGCTTGAACAGAAATCTGGGGTTCGAAATGATCTCTCGCCCCAAGCTCAATCTTATCATTACCAGTGGTAATTGTTGTATATGAAATACAAACGGTCTTACCGATAAGACTTCCAAGCTGCCGATCAATGGCTTCCTGTCCATGGGTTTCTACATTTAAAATGTAAGGTACTTTTAATTCACTCATAATGAGCCTCCGAATTTATTTAAATTAAATCAATCACTTCGATTGATAATCCCATAATATCCTAAACGTAATTAAATGTCAACCCCCAAAAATAAAAAAATTTATAAAAAAAGTTGTTGACTTCTATCCCATAATTTTCTAAACATGAAATTCTAGCGAAGTTAAACAATTTGATCGGAGCATGAAATGAACAGTAATGAACTGTTTGATCGTCGCACAGAGTTAAAAGCAGTGCTTTCAGAAATGAAAGATGAACTCAAGGACATCGAACAACAAATCTCAGATACATTTTTAAACCAGACACGCGATGCATTACGCGCAGATGGTAAAGACTTTGGCACCACATACATTATAGCAGGGAATAAAAAGCTCAAAGCTAAAATCTCTAAAAAGGTTGTGTGGGATCAAAATGAACTTGGTGTCGCGTTAGAGAGTATGCCTGAAGAGGATGCGCGTCACTATGGTAAACTTGTGCTTTCAGTTGAAGAGCGCAAGTACACAGCAGCACCACCCGCAATCAAAAAAGTATTGGAGCCGTGTCGCACGGTAGAGGTTGGTGCATTTTCAATCGAAGAGGTGGAATAATGGGTTTACAAATTATCACAGCCGAGGAGCGTCTTGCAGAGAAGCGCGGTCATAAGATCGTTGTTTGTGGCGCAAGTGGTGTCGGCAAAACAACCTTGGCTCGTACATTAGAGCCAAGCAAAACACTATTTATGGATTTAGAAGCGGGTGATGCGGCTATCGAAGGATATCCCATTGACGTTATACGTCCTAAGACATGGGTAGAGTGTCAAGATTTTGCATGTTACATAGGTGGGCCAAATCCATCCTTGGCAGAGGATCAACCGTATAGTGAATCACACTATGATTATGTGATGCAAACATATGGTGATCCATCTGATCTTATGGCAAAATTTGATACGATCTTTGTTGACTCTATTACAGTCGCAGGTCGCCTATGTTTTCAATGGTGCCAACAACAGCCAGAAGCAAAATCCGATAGAACTGGCAAGTTGGACACTCGTGCAGCTTATGGCATGCACGGACGCGAGATGATGGCATGGCTTACGCACTTGCAGCATATCCGCGAAAAGAATGTCATTTTTGTCGGCATCCTAGACGAAATTACCGATGATTATGGCAGAAAGCAATACGCGCTTCAGATTGAGGGTAGCAAAACTGGACGCGAATTGCCGGGAATCGTGGACGAGGTCATTACAATGGCTGTTCTTGGGGGAGACAATGGGCCATTTCGTGCCTTCGTCTGCGGTGCCCTTAATGAATGGGGCTACCCTGCTAAAGACAGATCTGGTAGGCTTGACACATTGGAAGAACCGCATCTTGGTAAGTTGATGGAAAAAATGTCAACTGGACCAGTTCAATCAAATCGTAATTTGGAATTCGTTGATCCAAATACTCAAAATTCTAGCGAAGGAGAAATCGCAAATGCTTAATTTAAACAACGCACCTGTATCAGACGCACCACAAATGGAGCGCACATTAATTCCTGCAGGAACAATTTGCCGTGCAGTTATCGTAGTCAAGATGGGAGACATAGAGATTCCTGAGTTTGGCAGTGGACAATGGTTTAAAAGATCAGCCACTACAAATGCTAAATGGATGGAACTAGAGTTTACCGTTATTGGTGGTGAGCATGACAAACGTAAGTTCTGGGAAAAAATATTTGTTGATGGTGACAAGATGGGTCAAAGCGGTATTCCGCAAGCCAAAGAGATTGGCTTACAGACTCTGCGCCAGATCATTGAGAGTGCAAATTCACTACTACCGAGTGATATGTCACCGGAGGCACAACAACGTCGAAACATTTCAGGCGTTATGGACTTGAATGGAATGGAAATTTGCGCTAAAGTCGGTGTCAAGAAAGGCAATGATGGTTACGCTGATACCAATAGGTTAACAGCAGCATTAACGCCTAACCAAAAGGATTTTATCCCTTCTGGTCAAGCGCCAGTTGCACAGCAGTCAACGGTAAGCGTTACAAGCGCCCCTGCCACAGGCACACAAGCAACAGGCGGCGTAGCACCTAGTTGGGCTAATAGGTAATATCTAGCGGCACAGGTCACTCCGATACCTGCTAGACCACCGAAGGGGGCGGTGGGCCAGATACCCCCTCATTTTCTAGACGAATGGAGTCCCAACATGTTATTGCGCCCTTATCAAGAGGCCGCTGTTAGTGATGCATGTAAAGCATTAGACAAACACGGTAATACAATTGTCGTAGCACCTACTGGAGCAGGTAAGACGATTATGCTTTCCGCGCTCGTAGGTGAACGATACAAAGACGGTAAAAAGATTTTGGTGATGCAGCACCGCGATGAACTTGTAGATCAAAACAAGTCCAAGTTTGAGCGTATCAACCCATACATTACAACAAGCATTGTGAACGGCACGATCAAAGATTGGGGTGGCAACGCAATCTTCTCAATGGTGCAAACAATATCACGCGAAAAAAACCTACAAGACCGCCCCGCGTTTGATATGGTTGTCGTGGATGAAAGCCACCACGCTGCAGCCGATACATATTTAAGAGTTATCAAAGCAGTTAAAAAAGATAATCCAAAAGCAGAGATTGTTGGCTTTACTGCAACACCGAATCGTGGCGATGGCAAAGGGCTACGCAGCGTTTTCAATAATTGCGCTCACCAAATTGAAATTACAACATTGATTCGAGAAGGCTTCTTAGTACCGCCCAAAACATATGTAATTGATTGCGGTGTGAAAGATAAACTTAGTGGCGTAAGCCGTAAGGGTAATGATTTTGACATGGATGAAGTCGAAGCCATTATGAATCGCAAAGTTATCAATGAAGCTGTTGTTGATAACTGGATTGATAAGGCAAGTGATCGAAAGACTGTCGTGTTCTGTAGCACAATCAAGCATGCAGAGGATCTTCTATATGAATTTTTGGACGCTGATGTTAACGCTGAAATGGTTACAGGCGAAACTCCAAGGGCAGAGAGAGCCAAAATACTAAATGACCTAACCTATGGAGAGTTACAGGTTGTGGTCAACGTAGCGGTCCTTACAGAGGGTTTTGACGCACCGCCAGTGTCCTGTGTGGTTTTGACAAGACCGTGTTCACAGAAGAGTACAATGGTTCAGATGATTGGTCGTGGTTTACGCACGATTGATCCAGAAGAGTTTCCAGACATAGTGAAAACTGATTGCGTTGTGCTTGACTTTGGTACAAGCGTCTTTACGCATGGCTCACTTGAGGACTCAGTCAATCTTGATGATCGTGAACAAGGTGAAGCGCCTATTAAGAATTGTCCTAATTGTGGTTCAGAAGTTCCTATGGGAACCAAAATCTGTCAGTTCTGTGAGCATGAATTTATTTCTGAACAAGAGGGAGAAGAGAAAGAAGAGTTGTATGACGTTTCAATGACTGAGTACGACTTGATGCAAATGTCACCGTTCCGGTGGATTGATTTGTTTGGCGATGGCAGCTTGCGCATGGCTATGGGGTTTGAAGGATTTGTTGGGGTAGCAAACACATCAGAGTTGTCTATTTCTTTTGGTCTTACCAAAGGCAAAAAAATGCAGCTTAAAGTTCTTGCCGTAGGTGGTAGCCCACAAGCTACAGCAGCCGCAGATGATTTCTTGCGTGAGATAGAAGATGGTAATGCAGCAAAGAAAACAAAGAGGTGGCTTGACCAGAGAGCCACAGATAAGCAAACCGAACACTTACGCAAGCAAGGCATCGAAGTGGGGTTTATGGACTTCTCATGGACTAAATATAAAGCCGCATGCATGCTTAGTTTCATGTGGAATAAGGTAGAAATTGAAAGAGCAGTGGAGAAATATCTATGAAAGATGTGAAAACAAGATGGGCGGTATACGATGAGGGACTCAAGGTTTGGTATGACGGTGAGTTAGTGGCAAAAATAGATCCATCACAATTTAAGTATATTCTTGCCGAATTAGCGTTATGGTTAAAACATAACAGCAAAGAGGAGAATGAAGATGGCTCGATTTGAACTCATTTTATCAATAGCCAAAAGAAAAAATGACAATGAGTTATACACAGAAAATAAAGAGTACATGTGTTATTGTAAGGATTTGGGCAATATTGAAGAGATTACCGAAACTGTAAATGAGATTGTTTACGAAGAATTTGAGGAAAATGAGAAAGACGAAGTTTTGTTTGGATCAGCAGACGTAATTATAAATAAACTAACTGTTATGATGATGCATTACAAAAACTCAGATCTTCCTAAAAAAGAAGTAGAAGACATAATAGATTTATTAATGGAAGGTTCCAGAGAGGAGACAATGCATTGACTGTAATGCCAGAACCAAGAGCAGCGATAGATGAGTTAGCTTTCATATTAGACAAATTTGGTTGGGAAACCAGATTTTGCGATCTATCAGAAGATCAAGTCCACGTTTTACTGTTTGCCATACAAGAAGCAAAACCAATATCACAGGAGATAGAAATTGGAGTTCTCGAAGAAAAATACTTTAAGTCAACAGGTGCTTTCCCAATTACAAGCATCCCCTTCTGATCCTGTCGCTGATGCAATAAAAAAAGAGGTAGACGATGCAATCTTGCGCAATGAACAAAAGCGTGAACGCAGGAAATATCTTGGCGCATCTAGTATCGGGGAAGAGTGTAACCGCAAGATACAGTATCGTTTCCTAAATTACCCACAAGATGAAGGGTCGGGATTCAGCGCACAGACTTTGCGTATCTTTCAATTTGGTCACGAAATAGAAGATTACGCAGCTAAATGGCTCAAAGATGCGGGTTTTGATTTACGCACAGAAGACAAGCAAGGCGAACAATTCGGGTTTTCTATTGCTGACGATCAGATAAAAGGACACATAGATGGAGTAATCTGTGGTGGACCAGTATCAATGGGATATCCTGCTCTGTGGGAAAACAAATCATCGAATGATAAAAAGTTTCAGGCTTTTGTTCGGCATGGCGTAGCAAAAGCAAATCCAACTTACGCAACACAAATTGCACTTTACCAGACATACATGGAGTTAAGTGAGCATCCCGCGTTGTTTACTGTTGTGAACAAAAATACGTCAGAAATATATTATGAATTAGTTCCTTACGATCAGGAATTAGCTCAGATGGCAAGCGACAAAGCCGTAAATATCTTGACGGCTTCGAAAGTAGGTGACATCTTACCAAGAGTCGCACAAAGCAAAGACTTCTTTCTTTGCAAGTTTTGTGAGTTTAGGGAGACTTGTTGGAGAGATGAATAAAAAAAGGGACTAGTCCTAAAACTAGCCCCATTATGAAGTGGTATATGAGTATAGGTACAATATAATGTCATTAAGAGTAGTTGGCAATACAGGATATGGTAGTAATCAAAAAGATTTAGTTGCGGAGATAACGGACAAAGTTCCGTCATATGTTCAGATTGAATCATTAAAACGTGCATTTCCTAACGGTAAAGTAATTAGAAATGAGTTCTATATCGGCTCATTATCTGGCGAAGCGGGTCAGTCATTAAAGATTGATATTGATCCAATAAGCCCAAATTTCATGCGTGGTATGGATTTTAACACAGGTGAGGGCATTGGTGGCATCACAAAAATATTGATGGCAGCTTATAATTGGAGGATCAAAGATGTGGCAGAACATTTCTCTACATTCTTAGACAAAGAAAAGTTAGAGCCGCCAATGAATCCAATCAATCCAAGCATGGCGCAGCAGCCCCCGGTAACACAACCCGAACAAATTAAACAACGCCGGGTGATTGATGTAAATACACCACATGATGGTGAATATTTATATCTTTCAGAAGACGGAGAAATCCTTGTCACGGTCAGGCGTTACATAGAGAGGGACTCAACAGGGGAAATTGTTCGGGATACGGACGGGAATACAAAGAAAGAGTTCCGCCAGTTTCCACGTTTGCCTGAAACTAGACCACTTTATAATCTGCCTGATATAGCACAATCAGATCGCGTGATATGGGTTGAGGGTGAAAAGTGTGCAGATGAACTAACAAAGAAGGGATACACAGCAACATGCACCATTGGTGGTGCGGGGATGTTATCTCGAAACACAAAACACAAATTTGATTTCTCTCCGTTACAAGGCAAGGAAGTTATCATATGGCCTGATAATGATGAGGCGGGTTTAAAACTTGCAAAGATCGTTCAGGAGTTGTCGCAAAATGCGGGGGCAAAGCTAATCACTATGCTTGTGCCGCCAAAGGGTAAGCCTAAAAAGTGGGATGCAGCAGACGCAATTGAAGAAGGGTTTGACATATCGGACTTTCTTAATGCGCCCACACACAAGGTAAAAAAGTCATTATCTCTTAAAAACCCTAACTTGCTTGCCAGTGCGCAGTTTCAAGGCAGCGCACCAGAGCAGAAGTTTTTGATCGGGGATACTATGCCCCTCGGGGTTCCTGTTGTTTTTGCAGCCGCAGGCGATAGTGGTAAAGGTATGATGACACTTGATCTGGCAATGAAAGTTGCGTCAGGTGACGGGATGCAAAACGCCTTCGGGGGTATGGTCTCCCAACACGGGACAGCTATCATTCTTTCAGCAGAAGATGATCGGGATGAACTACATCGCCGGATCAGCAGGCTCGATCCCCTGAACAAACGTTCGGGTTATGAGCATGATCTCATTGTTGTGCCGCTGCCGAATGAAGGCGGAGTGTTTCCAATTATGATGAAAGTTGACAATACATATGCAACATCATCGGAGTTTGAGAAGATATATGAAGAGATGTTGGAGATTGAGGATCTCGCGTTGGTTGTTGTTGATCCAATGGCATCATTTGTGCATGCAGATGTAAATGCAGATCCTGCTGCAGGTGCAGCATTTATGGGTTTATTAGCGCAAATATCTACAGAAACAGGGGCAACGGTGATCGTAAACCACCATATGGCTAAGATTAGAGACAAAGAACCAATCACAACGCCAGAAGAGGCTCGTAACCTTATTCGGGGTACATCAGCAATTGTTGATGGTGTTCGTTCAGCTTTCGCTGTTTGGCAAGTAGATGCATCACTAGCCGAGAGCAGATGCACAGAATTAAATATAAAATATACAAGAAACGCTGTATTTGATGGTGCGGTAGTAAAATCAAATGGTCCTGCCAATCGGGAAATAAGACATTTTATTAGAAACCCAGACACGGGATTACTTGAAGATAGAACAGTGGATTTAAAATCATCTAGACAAGTTATGGAAAAAGTTAAAAGTCGGGAAGAATATCTATTTGCTTTAGTCGCAGATCGGGAAAGTCGTGGTATTCAAATGACTATGGGCGGTGGAACAAATGGTGTTCCTGAAGCAATCAGAACTGCTTCCCATGATGACATAAATGCTTTTAATCTTAAAAGGTGGGCAAAATCAACGATTCTAGCCAGTGTTAATAAGTTAATGAATGATGGTCGTATCGGCAGATATAAAACAACGCGCAATGGACCTAGACAATGGCTCGGGGTTGTTGGGGGTCGTTTGGATCAAGAAGAACAGGAATTTGGATACTAATGGCAAAAACAGAAAAAATACATTGTCTTTCTCGTAAGTGGGAAAAGTCTTTAAAAAAACAGGCAAAGGCAAAAGTCCGTAAAGAGGGCAAAAAACAATCTAAACAAAACCTTGACTAGTTTGGGATAGTATGCTATAAATCCCAATCATTCTAGTAAAAGGAGAAGCTATGATTACAGTAATGGAAGATAAACAACCAACGCTTGAAGAAGCGCAAAAGATTGTCGGGGGTTTAGTGGAGATGGTACATTCTCCCAAACAACCTGATTGGCAAATCTTGGTGAACGAAGAAGGCTTACTTCGGGATTTACCTTACAATCAAGAAGCCACAGAGCTATGCGGGACGGGTATTGTCGGGCATGCTATCATCCTCAAAGGGGATGCTAAGTGGACGTAGAAACACAAGCGTTAATTAAACAGCTTAAAAGAAAAGCTCATCTGTTAGTTAGTCATACAGAACAGATGGGCTTTTTTAATGTTAAACAACAGGGTGAAGAAATAATAACTTTGTTGGAAATGTTAGAAAGAAAAATCCAAAAATAATAATCGTGGGACAAAGAGGTAAACCCGCCTCAATGTCCCGCGAAAAATAATACAGATAATTGTTCGGGTTATCAACCGGATCATAAAAAAAGCGGGGAAGTCCCCGCTAATTTTTTTCTTTATCTTCTTTAATTTGTTCGGGTTTTTCATCCCATGGTGGCTTCGATAGACTAACGCTATCTTTAGAAAGATTGGCTAATTTACGTTTGTAACCCATCCATTCTTTTTGTTCTTTAGTCCACTTTTCATTAGTTCTATCTCTCATGGACGCAACTTTGGTTTGGTGATTTCGCGGTAACCAGAGACAAACGGCGTCCGTTGGCAATACATCATAATTTCTTTACCGTAGGTATCGGCAAGCACGTCGTAAAGATCATCAAGCACACCGTCGCCCATTGCCTCATAACATTCGTATTCGCTAGGAAAGATAGCGGTGGTTGATACGTCCTGATCTTCAACAACGTATTCAATCACAAGCAACGTGTAGAATAGTTTAAACATTTATTTCTCCATTCCTAATTTATCCATCCAGTTTTGCATGGTCTGGTAATTGGCAAAACCAAGTAAGTCAGCAGCCTCAACAAATGTTTTTGTCTTTGTCAAAGCCCTCTCAATGTAATAACGCTTAACTCTGTCAAGCGCAGCGTTCATGTCAAAATCATCGGGATCATCAACAAAAGAACCGTCAGGCATATCACCATCGGGATTAAGTTCACGGTGTTCATCATTTACGCTAATGTTGTATCTGATCTCTTCCATAAAGTCTTGTAAATCAGTCTGGGTCTTTATACCACCCAAACGCTCAAGTGTATAATGCATGCACATTGTATCATCAGCAATACTCATTTTCTTTCTCCATTTTTCCAGTACCCTCACATTCGGGGCATTTAATTGTTTTAACATCTATGTAACCAACGTCACGATCAAAGCCATGAGGTCGGGGGGCATCGACTTCGATCACCCCCCAACCATCACATTTTTTGCAGAAATTACTGTCCATCAAAAATGCTCACCACATGCACTGCAATACTCATCTTCTCTGTCAACACGGTGTCCACCAAGTCCATCATCTGTTGCTTCGTCATAGACGTAACCCTCTTCGACTACTTCCCAACCTAAATGTCCATCCATCTGCTCAACACCAAGCCAAAAGGCATCTAACTCGCCTTGTGTTTTGAATTTGTAAGTTACGGCTTTGTCACCATTTTCGTGTGACCATCCCCATAAAATTGAAACTTTAGGCATCTTCAAACTCCTTTAATACTGCATTGATTTTAGTACGCCATGCTCTCGCATCTTCGTAGCAATCAAACGTAGGCGTACCCGCTGTAATCATGTTAATGTTATTGGCTTCCATAGTCTGAAGCCAATACTCTACGTCTGCGTGATAGGCAGACAACACCTCTTTGATGTCTTTTTTCAATCCCTCACGCATCTTACCAACTCGCAACATAGGTAACGCTATTACAAGAACTTGATTCAGACCAATCAGCAGCCTTGTCAAATAGCTTGGCATGATCTTCGGCTTCGGAACGTAATTCATCCCACCACTCATCACCGCCAAAGAAAAAGCCATGGCAATCATCGTTTTTTGGTAAATCGTTTTTACGCAATGCCTTTGCAATGTTGCGCAGATCCTCGGCAACCAAATGAATTGGTTGACAGTTGTCAACGCCTTTAGCAAATTCTTTGACAATGAAATTGTGCAACGGTGCGAACTTGCGCCAAGTTCCCAAATCAAGAACTTGTTCACTTACTTCAAACCCATCAACGACAGGTCGTTTCACTTCTAATGGCATATCGTTCTCATCACGCTGTGAAAGATCCCACTTGCTGATGAACTTGTCACCGCGTAAATACATATCTAAACCCATGATATCACTCCTTTTTTCTATGCTAGGTTTTGTAAAGTATCCCATTTATAAAATGGTTTATAATCGGTGTCAAGGAAAAAATAAATAAATTTATAAATAAAAAAAACCCCTCAGAACGGAGGAACTGAGGGGTAAGGCACGGGCTTCTCAAGGTTCGTCCACTAATCAAAACGCGTCGCGCTAAGAACAGTCCTCAACTATGTCCACTTAGTGCCATATAGTTGTGAGGCAGAAAGGCAGACCAAATGCATCTCTGCGAATATTGGTTTATCATGGGAAAAATCCCAATGCAAGAAAAAGTGCGCAGCGGGGACAAAAAAAATAACCCGATAAATTGTTCGGGTTGTTAACCGGATATAAAAAAACCCCCGCTTGAATTTGCGGGGGCTTTACTTACCAAAGTTGGTGATCTTGCCATGTCCATTTGGACGGTTGAAGCGTTGCTCCTTCGGCAAAAACCACGATATCATTGTCAGGGTCTATGTCGCCCCACATTCTTTTGTCGTGCCACTTGTGAACAAAGTCGGGGTGACCCCAGACCTTGACGGCGGCACTGTGTTGAGCATCGGTTCTGAACCCAACAAAATGCACATGTTTCATCTCTCTCTCCTTCTACCACCATTGCAAAACAACTCCTAAAATCCAGAGCATCACGGCAATAAACGTAATTGCCGCGATAACCCAATCTTGCCAATCAATCATTGCAAGTCAGCCTTAACACTTCTTGCTTAAAAAATTCGTGAGCATGATAAGCAGCAGCCTCAATCATCTGCACCACATCCTTCGGGTCATGGTATTCAAGAGGCTCCCAAGCATGATCTTCTACAAATTTTTCTACCCGATCTTCTGTCCAATCAATTGCCTCATCGGGAAGTTGTTCAGTCAAAAAGTGTGCGCTCATGCTGCAAAACAATCTGTCTTTTGTTGTCGGGTCGTGGTCAAAATCAATCATCTTCGCTCTCCTTTAAAATCATATCAAATAATCTTTTTGCTTCGTAATCTCCGCGATATTCCATGTCTGCCAAATATCGCAAAATCATTTGTTTTAACTCATCACTCATCAAACCAACTCCATTCTATTAGATGCGTCCTCACGCGCTGATCGTAGCCAAAAATCATCAAGACCAAAATCTTTGTAACCTTCTTCGATCATGTCATAATAGCCCTTGGACGGCACTTGCAGCCCACCCTTGTCGCCATTCATGTCATAAATCAACCAAGTGTCATTGATCTTGCGCCTGTCGTATAAATGCGGATAACCCTCAAGACGGTCTAATGCTTGCAAACAATCGAATGTGATCTCCCACAAAACAACTGGCATCACGCAATCCTGATCCTTGCGGAAGTCAGCCACGCCGCGAAATACCAGACGGTGACTAGGTAAATAAAATCCACCCATGGGCTTTGCTTTGGGGCATCGTGCCGCCATTGCAGCGCGGTTCGTGTTCATGCCATAAGCTAAATAGTACATATAATTACTCCTCTACTAGATCATGCATTGGTGCATGTGAAGGCAGTGCCGCAACACTGCCCCAGATGCATCAAGCGCCCATTATATCTGAACGATAATCGTCTTTTACTTTTATATAATCGCCAACTGCTTTTATTGCTTCTTCGCGTGTGGTAGCGTTTGCGGCTCGAATAATCTCACCAATCTCACCGTCACCATAACACTCAACAATATAATCCCAACCGTCTTTCTCGTAATTTCTAACGGCGTGACCTTTTACGGCATCTACGAGGTCTATCCAAAAATACATATTATTTCTCCTTTTCTAGATCTTTGTTGTGTCATCTTTATATATGGGGTTTTATGGGGTTGTCAATAACTTTTATAATTTTTTTTATATTATTTTAGTCCAGAAAACTTTAGTCCAAATTGTAAAAATCTAGAGTTGGAGTAAAAAATGTAATAAAAACAATGGTTTAGTCACTCTACTCTAAACAGTCCAGAAAGCATTTTTGGACTAAAAAAGTCAATGTTTTCAATGGTTTATTTAGTCCAGAAACGTACCCCCCTAAAGGGGGGTATATATACCTTACCCCCCTTGGAGTAGATGGAACGCCGAGCTTTGGGATATTTTGGGAAAGTCAGCACTTGACGGCAGCAGCGGTTAGGGTAATATGTAACTCGACAAATTGTTCGGGTAGCACGGGAGCAGTCATGCCAAAAGTCGGGGAGCAGATAGCAAAGGGAGAAAAGAGACTTACGCCGCCGCAGCAGAAGTTTCTTGATAACTATATTCACAAAGACATGACCCAAACCGCAGCAGCAAGAGAAGCGGGGTACAAGAACGCAAATGTGTCAGCAGTGCAGCTTCTTAACAATCCAAAGGTCAAAGAGCGCATGGAGGAGATGCGTCAGGAGCTTGAAGCCAAGTATGGGGTTTCGGTAACCAAATCTGTTCGGGATATGCAACGGCTTCGGGATGAAGCGTGGCGGGAAGGTAATTTCTCAGCAGCGATAAAAGCAGAAGAACTCAGGTTGAAAGTGACGGGGCTAATGGTTGCCCGTAGCCATGTAACGCATGAGCATGTGGATAATCTCAGTCGGGAGCAAATCGTGGAGCAACTGCAAGAATTTATGGATCGTGCTAAAAATCGCATGATTGACGTAACACCTGTAGAAAATCCCACAGAACCCGAGCAAAATCCTATAACAGACTATAATCAAGAAGCGGCGGAGTAGCGGGAACGCTTGGCGGGGTCGGTCATCCGCCCTCCAGAGCCATTCTTCGGGGCGGTGGAGGGGGCGGCGGATATTTTTCGGGTCGGGGTACCCGAAAATTTGTTCGGGTTATCAGCGGGGCGCTCCGGTCTTCGGGCTTTTTTGCCGGGGACGACCTCGTCCGGAATGGCAACCCGAAAAATTGTTCGGGTTATTATACCCGGAATCTGCAGCTTTCCCGGTTAAATTATAACCCGAACAATTGTTCTAGTAAAGCTCCCCGGAAACTGCAGGCTCCCGGTTCTTCGTATAACCCGAACAATTGTTCCGAGTTGTCCCGGTACCGTCCGGGGTGTCCCAGTAAACATTTTTATAAATTTTTTTATTTTTTGTGTTGACATTATATATGACTTGGGATATTGTGGGATTATTCTAGTTAGAAAGGAGAAGCGATGATTACAGTTACTTACGCAATCGACAGTCTTGATCCAAATCCAGAGATTAAAACTTTCGATACCGAGTGGGAGGCATTAGATTGGGTTCATGAAGAAACAAGAAGAAGAGTGGATCATATCGTGCAGCACAGTCCATACGGAGTTTCAGAATCTCAATACGATGAGCTTTTTGAACAGGAGTCTATGTTAGCTAAAATTGAAGGATAAACCGTCGGGTTCGGGTTATCGGGTTCTGAGGTACAGCAGTAGCTGTGCCTCTTTTTTTGTGTTTTTTATACCCGTACTTACTTCCTGCGCGTAACCCGAACAATTGTTCGTTCCCGGTTATCCTGCAGGTGGTACAGGTAAGTATAATTTTTTTTATTTTTTGTGTTGACAATTAGAAAATAGTGGGATATATTGTAATTATATTAGAAAACGGAGGACATATAATGACTATCGGCGGATACAGAATGAAGGATTGCGGGTTCGCAATCGAAGTTCACGAATATGAGGCGGGATGGAGTTTCCTTCTTCAGGGAGATGACGCGCAGCAGTTTAGAGATGAATGGGAGTTAGCTCAGGAATACGACATTCCTTTTGGAACATTCCTTAGAGATCACGAATATAATACATTATTTCAATAATTATATAATTTTTCTAGATCAACTCGGCGGGACATTGTCCCGCTTTTTTTTGTCCCGGGAATAACCCGAACAATTGTTCGCGTATCGAACCGGGAGCAGGAAACTGCAGCGGGAAAATAAATATAAAAAAAATTATATTTAGTGTTGACAACTCTTTTATTGTGGGATAGTTTAGAATTATCTAGAATGGAGAATTAAAATGAAAATCAAAAAAGTAAAAAACGAAAACGGTGCAACAGTTTATCATATTGAGGACGAAGGATGCATTCAAGAATTTTGGACGTACCGAGAAGCTAAAGAGTATCTAGATATGTTTGGAGGCAGTAACTAATGCAAACAATAACAACTAAATACTTAGGGCCAACCAATACTCAAGGCACGAGAATAAAAGCCAACCATACAGGAGAAGACAAAAGCGTTACAGTGCCTTATAATTACGCGCTTTCTAATGAAGGCAACCACAAAGAAGCCGCCGTTGCGCTAGCCAAAAAGTTAGAATGGAACGGGGAATATATCGGAGGCCATACCAAGGACGGGATGATATGGCTCAATAGCCGTCCAGAATATTCTTTTAAAACTTAATCGGGTATCGGGTTTCGGGTATCGGGGTTCGGGCTTTTAGCCTGAACCCTTTTGCTATATATACTATATTACTCTTTATTTTTATGCGTATGCGTTCTTTTTTTCTTTAAAAAAAACTTTTTTTTTGCTGAATTTTAACCGGATGAAAACAATAAGCCGAACAATTGTTTGGGAAATATTCCATAAAACCCTTGAATATCCCATAAATATGCTTATATTCATAGGTATAGGGCGACAGCTTTGCCCTACGATCTAGAAAAAAAGGAATAAAAACAATGACTTACAACTTAAACAACTCAACTTCACCACTTGCT
>Ga0070750_10000377_pt1 | contig 24821 bp, 28 predicted proteins | sample VirMetDEL_Nov_24_FD_77013 | JGI IMG/M metagenome (GOLD analysis project Ga0070750, IMG submission 77013) | Aqueous microbial communities from the Delaware River and Bay under freshwater to marine salinity gradient to study organic matter... | ecosystem: Environmental > Aquatic > Marine >...
CCCGCTAAAGATAAGTTGCTATTCTGCTTCCTCTTCCATCTCCGTCGTGTATCTATTAAGGGTGATAGTGTTTCGGTTTCTCTGTAAAAAAAATATATTATATAATATAAATGAGTTTTACAAATGATAAAGATAGTGATAATTATGCAACTGATAAAAAGGGATGGGAGATAATAGAGCAATATATCCCAAAAGATAAAGTTATATGGTCGCCATTTTATTGTGATGGTAAACAAAAAGAATATTTTGAGGAGATGGGATATAATATAATTCACGAAGATAAAGATTTTTTTAGTTATACTCCCGAGTATGATATAATTGTTGATAATCCACCATTTAGTAAAATTAAAGATATATGTATTAGATTAAAAGAATTAGATAAACCTTTTATCTTAATAATGCCGAGTGTTATGTTGATGAAATGGTTTCAAAAACTTTTTAAAGACCATTTACAAGTCATCATACCTTTTAAAAGACCAACATTTACTCATTTAACAAATCCTAAAAAAGGATATACACCACCATTCTGAGTTCAATATTACGCTTATAAAATGGACTTACCTAAAGACCTAATATTCATAGATTAATATTTTCTATGTATCTTTTTTAATTTTTAATTTCAAAATTATTTTATATTGTATTAATATAAAATGAGTAAAAAGTATTTGAATATTCAGCCGAATAATGTTCCCGCCTCGGGTAAGGTGTCGTTTGCCCGTGGTAATCCAATCCTTACTGTTACGCTTGGTCGCCAAGACGCTATGTTAGATTTATCTAGCATTCGTCTTTCGGGTGACCTTAATATATGGAGAGATGCTGCTGGTACTCTTCATCCTACTGGTGTTAACGCTACTGAATTGCGTGGTTCTCATAAACTAGGTGTTTATTCTGCAATAGATCAGTTAGTTTTTCGCCACGCTGAAACCAAACAAGTAATAGAGCATATTAGACACTATGGACGCTTTATGGCTTCATATATGCCTACTATGGCTGGTACGCAAGATACGGCGGGTCATCTTTCAAAGACGGCTTTAATTATGCCTAATTACCAAGCATATCGTGATAATGTGATTCGTAATACAACCAACTCGGTTTTCTGTATTCCTCTCCCCTCGGGTTTAACCCTTGGAGTTACTAAACTGCCCCTTGATAAAGTCCCTTTAGAAATTGAAATCCACCTTGCCCCCGATAGTCAGTTCTTCTATTCTAGTGATGCAACCACGACCAATATTGCTAATGCTTTTTATGAAATGAGTGATGTTGAGTTAACTTGTGAAGTTGAAACTGGTGTTAAATCTCCCGATACTGGTGTTTTAGATTTCAACTCAATCACTTCATATTTCTCAACTTTAGAAGCGAGTAACTCCATTATTAATTTCAATCTTGGATTATCAAAGGTTCTTGCGTCTTTTGTCAATTTTGTTCCATCAAGTTTTATCAATAATTTATCGCAAGATGGATTCCTCACTTATATGCCTACTCTAAAACCTAATGCTGCTGGGACTGGTGATGGTGGTATTGCTAATTTAGAAACTATTTCATTTCTCCGTAATGGTGAGCGTTTCCCATCTTCTTTTGAGGTTGAGAGTGTTTATGATGCAACTACAAATGCTACTACGGTTGTTGATCCTCAAGTTATTAAGGGTTTCCTTAATTCCATCGTTCCCGAGCAGCACCACACGAGGACTTCTGCTTCTCCACTTACATCCAACCGCAATTTTACGGGTAATCAAAATGCTGTAACTGGATATCGTTTTATGCCCGATACTGGTGCTGTTTATGGTGTTGGTGTCCTCTATGATATGTTGGATAGTGAGGGTGTTGATTTCTCAAACGCCCAGTTTTCTATTCAAATGAAGAATGGATTGGTTGATGGAAACCCTATCTCCGCATATCTATTTATTAAGTCAAAGGTAGTTGTTGCTTGGTCTAGTGAAAAGGGAGTGCAAGTTGTAATGTAAATATTTTCTATGTAATTATTTTTTAATGTTTTATTTTTATTGTTTTTTATATATATTTAATTATATAAAATGAGTGATAGTGACCGTATCCCCGACCTTATTAAAATTGGAGCCATTCCATCTTCTTACGGACAGAAATTACATACTGATGTAATTGACCCCGTTACATTCTCGCAAAGACGAGTTAGATTTACTCTATCTCGTGTTGCTGGTTTTCTTCATTCCAACTCCAAGGTTACTCTTGCAATAACTCCTCAAGCGGGAGTAGCTCAAGGTTTCTACCCCTTAAATGTTGGTGTTTCCCAGTTGATTAAAAACGCACAGCTTACTATTGGTAATAATACTGTTTGTTCGGTAGATGATTATAACCAGTTCCACGCCTACCAATCTATGTTTATTTCTAATGAAGATAACAAAGAAAGAGAGCAGTTTTTATCTCAAAGATGCATCGCCCATATGCCCGTATATGATGACCGCACCGAAAATACAACGGATAAACCACCTAACTCTGCTAAAAGGATTGGTATTGATGTTGGACGCTATCCAGTTGTTCCCGCTGCTGGTGGTGCTGGTGCTTTTGAATTACTACCATTTATGGAGCAAGATGGTACATCCGCCCAAACTATTAGCGAAGCACCAGTTTATTCGGTCTATTTAAGTGATCTATTCCCTTTCCTTAAGTTCAATCAGTTGCCTATGTTTATGTTAGATGAAGAAGTCCATATTGATTTGACTTTTGTAGATCCTACCTCTTCTCTATCGGGTGCTGTTAAATCCCAGCGGTGCTGTGTAAATAATGGCGATGGTGATACATTATCTTTTGATGTTAATGAGGGTGAATGTAAACTTGTTTATGATAGTATTAGTTATGATGGTGATATTATGGAAAAATACGCCCAGCAGAATCCTAAACTAACTTTTCAGTATGCTGACTATCGCCTCACTAAAAGGACTGGTGTAAAAGATGCTGGTACTGCTGTAGATGACTTTGCTAATCTAACTTTACCTATTGGCGGTAATGGTCGCCTTTGCACCAAGGTAATTTTTGGTCTTCAAGCGAATAATAATTTTGTAGCAAAATCTCTCCTTAATGGTACAACTGCCTTTGGTGATAACGCACTAGAATACAATTTACTATATAATGATAGATTTGAGTTTAGTGTTGATCGTAAAAACTCTGCTCTTCAGTTTGCTACTACACAAGCGGCTGAAGGTGGCGTTCCTATGCTTACTCACGATGAGATTGTGAAGAGGTCGGGGACTAGTAGCATTACAGCTGAAACTTTAGAAGGACACGCACAAGCTTCTAAAACTGTTGGATTAGAAACCCTATTTAGATGGAATAGTGTTAGACCTAATAAGGGTGAGAGGATTAACAACAAGGGTATGGATTTAATCTACAAGATACCAAGTGGTTTAAGTGATGATACTTATACTCTCCGTGTTTATGTTGAATTACTTAAGGTTGCAACTATTGAGGGTGGAAGATTTAATTGTTATTTTGCATAAATAAAAATATATATATTAAGTATAAATGAAGTGTTGTAGAAAGAAATGTGAGAAATGTAAGAAATATAAAACTATGTTTTTAAAACAAGAAACTAAAAATGATGAATTAGTTGAAATACTAGATAAATTAACTGAAACCCAAAAGAAAATATGGGAATATATAGAATCTAAAAAAGTGGTAGGGGTAGAAAGTGAAAAAAAGGGATGTTAGAGACACCCTCCGAGACAAATAAAATCGGCATCTTACCCCTACCACTTTTTAATATCCTTTTTTTTCGTTTTTATAATATAAAAAATAATCTATTATTATATTATAAATATGGCTATAGATAGTAAAAATCCAAGTGAAGATATTTCAAAATCAAGACCAACTTTAAAAACAAATACAGTAAAACAATATGTTGTAAATCTAAATAAACTTCAAAAAATATATGATACTGATGATTATGACTTTTTAAAGAAGCCCGAAGATGTAATGGATAAATTAAGTGATCTACATTATTTAAGTCAACGCAATATATTAAATGCTGTAGTTGTATTATTAATGTCTCTTAATCATAAAGAAGAATATGATAAACTCCTAGAAGAATATAGTAAATTAAGAGATGAATTAAATCATAAATATAGCGACGAGCAAAAGAGCGGTGTTATAAGTGAAAAGCAATCTAAAAACTTTGCAACAATAGAAGAGGTTTATGAAATGATAAATAAGATGGCGGATGAATTAAAACCTTTAAAAAAGAAATCTAAAGATGATATTTCTAAAAAAGAAATGCAATTATTACAAGCTTATGTCTTATTTAATATATATGCGAGAATGCCGTTTAGAAATGATGTTGCTGGTATGGAGGCTATCAATCAAGCACAATATAAGAAATTAAGTGATAAAGAAAAGAAAGAAAATAACTATTTAGTTGTACCATCAAAGGGTAATATTTATTTTGTATTGAATAAATACAAAACAGCAAAAAAGTATGAAGAGTTGGATTTACCAATTGAAGATAAAGATTTAAGAAAGATATTAAGATATTATTTGAAGATGAATGGTATGGGTGTATTGTTTAAGACATCAACGGGTAAACCATTAACTAGAATAGAATTAAGTAAGGTATTACTTAAATATAGTGAAAAATATATGGGTAAAAAAATATCAACTACTCTTTTAAGAAAGATTTATCTATCAAGTAAATATGGTAATATGAAGGAGGAGTTGGAGAAAGACAATAAAGTGATGGGACATAGTAAGCAAATTGCATTAGATACTTATGTTAAGAAAGCGAAAGATGAATAATTATTTCTTTTTAAGTTCCTTTTCATAAGTTTCTATATTTCCAATCATTTCATTAATTGTATTAATCTTAAACATATATTTCTTTTCCCATTTGCCGTCTGGAGTAATTATCATTTCATTTCTAAATACAGCATCACCGCCTTTATCCTCGCTTTCATCTACTAATTTATCAAACTTATTAAAATCTTTGTAAAATGCTTCTTTATCTTTTTTAAATCTTTTTTCTGTTAAAGTTTTTCGGTATTTTTTTGAATCTTTATGTGTTATATCAAAAAACTTATATTTTTCAGTTATTTTGTTTAATAATTTTGGAATAATTTTCTCATCCAGTTGTTTTGTTCTTCTTTTATTTTTCGTTTCTTCTTTATCAAACTCATCTTCTACTTTTTTTTTAGGTTCTTCCTTTTTCTTGGGTTCAATAACTTTAATCTTTTTTGGGTCAAACTTGGGTCTTCCAACCTTTTCTTTTGGTCTAACCTCGTCTTCTTTCTTCATAACTTTCTTTTTAATATCCTTTTGCTGTTGTATTGCTTCTTTTTTAATTGCTCTAACTTCTTTCTTTTTCTTCTGCTCTTTCTCTTTCTTTGCTTCAGCTGATTTTTGTTTTTGCAATTCAGTTTTAGGTTTAGGTTTAGTTAATTCTTTTGCTTTCTCTAATGTTACCTTGGGTCTCCTAGGTCTATCTTTTTTCGCATCAATAATTGCTTTCTTTTTATGATCTATCTTGTATCCTTTACCTTCAATCAATTTAATTAATCCATCTCTATCAGTACCCTTTGGTATCTTAATAGATACTAATACATTATGACCTCTTATGAGTTTTCTTAATTCAGCACCAGTTAATTCACCTTGAGGAGTTTTAACCATCTTTTAAGTATATAATATAAAATAAAAATAAAAGTTATATTATAAAAATTATGATAATTGATAAATCGCATTCAAAGAAAGATATAGTGCATCTATTTAGAAAACTTGGGGTAATAATAGATGATGAATTAACCAAAGGCAAAATAGTGAGTAATATAGAAGAGTATTTTAAAGATGTAATTTATAATGATAAAATTAAGAATTGTACTGAATTAAAAGAATATCTAAAGAAACCATCAATTAAACAAAGACCAACAACACAACAAAAAAGAGATATTATGTTTAGAGCTAAAAAGATAATCAAGTGGGGAAAAAATGATTATATTTTTGATATGGAAACATATAAAGACGAAAGTGACCCTTTTGATGATATTATGAATATTTATATGTGGGGAGATTTACCAAGTGTAAGAAGAGCGTGTAGATTCTATAATTTAAGTATCTATTCTAAAGATCATATCAATCCAATAATTAGTGAAGAAGTAGAAGAAGAGATGAACCAAAACAAAATAATTAAACAACAATATATCTATAAATTAACAATTAAAAGAACAACAAAAGAAAACCCTATAATCATAAGGTTTGATTGAAAAAATAAATATATATATTAAGTATAAATGACGATTTTATTGAAGGGAGATTGCATAGAAAAATTGAAATCAATAGATGATGAAAGTATAGATGTTATATTTACATCACCACCTTATTGGAAAGGTTTTAAATATGAAAGTTATTTTAATAGTTATAAACAATATTTAGATTGGTGTGAACTATGGTTAAAAGATTTAAAACGAGTATTAAAAGATGATGGGTATTTTTTATTGAATGTTGCGAATGATAGTGAAACAACTGTTAAAGCATTTGAAGTTTTAAATATAGCATTAAAATATTGGAAGTTATGTGATACTATAATTTGGTTTGTATATAATAGACAACCAGCTAATACAAATAGACAATTAACAAATCAAACAGAATATATATTTTTATTAAGGAAACATAATAATAATATAAATATTCATAAAGAAAGAATTAAAGATAATGATATTTTTATAACAAAAAATATTGGTAATGTTTGGAAAATACCTTTTACAAGAAATAAAAATAGTTTAAAAAAAACTTGTGGAGGTAAAAAAGATTGGGGACACGCTGGATTTCCCCGACAATTATGTGATTTAGTAATAGAATTATTTAGTAATGAAGGTGATACTATTTTAGATTGTTTTATGGGATTAGGTCAATTAGGTTTATCATCAATAGAATTAAAAAGAGATTTTATTGGTATTGAGAAAGACCCCGAAATATATGAAGTTGCTGTGAATAGAATTAATGTATAATGCGTTTCACGCAAAATTAAAATCTATTCTTATACTATAAATGAATAACATTAGAAGAAATGATTTAAACTTTGGTTTTAAAAGCGAAGAAGAAATACATAGTATTTTAGAGCAAGAGTTTGGTAAATTATTAAGAAGTAGTAAGAATCCCGAAATGGGTAAATATTATGAGTTTGATAAATATAATGAAGATTATTTTATTGAAGTTAAGACAAGAAGAATTAAACACGATCAATACCCATCATTATTCTTTGGTAATAATAAATACCAAAAGGGTGAAGAGTTATTAAAGAAGTCGCCTCATTTAAGAATCTTCTATTTGTGGAAATGCAACGATGGTATTTATGGTTGGGAACATAAGAGTAGTGATTACACAATTGAAAAGAGAGGAAGATGTGATAGGGGTAAAGATGAGTTTAATGATTGTGTTGATATAAAACAAAAAAATATTAAACCATTAAAAAATCTATTAGAGAATATAAATGGTGGAGAAAGTGAAGATAACTTATAAAGGTCAATCAAGAATGGTACCGAAAACCTATGTAGAAGGTTTGAAAGGTAATGATAGAAGAAAACAAGTCAAATCTATTTTTGAAGGGACATTTAGACCTAAAACAAAAGTAGAACCAAAAAAATCAAGTTGGACTGTAAAGTTTAACAAAAAGTATGGTAAAGAATTAGATAAGATGAAAGGTGGTAGAAGTAAACGAAATATAGCAAAGGTTACTGGAATACCTTTCAAAGCTATAGATGAAGTATTTAAGAAAGGTGAAGGTGCTTATTATTCATCGGGGTCTCGCCCTAATCAATCACCACAGAGCTGGGCTTATGCCCGAGTTTATAGTTATATATTGGGAGGTAATGCACGAAAAACTGATGCATCTATAACAAAGAAATATAATGTTAAGTTTTCTTCATAGGCATAATTAAATATCCATTCAATTCATCATTCTCAATTATCTTAAGTTTAAGTAAACCAAATAAACAAGATATGAAAAATTGATGGTCGCTTCTTCTTATTGGTTGTTTGTTTTTCTTTCTATCATATATTAGATTGCAAAATTGTGTAAATGTATTTATAATTTGTTTTATTTTAAATTGTTGTTTCATAGATTTCAATATTATGTAATCACCTTGATATTGATATCTATTAAATGTTTTTTTATTTGTTAAAGGAAATGAACTTATAAGTAATCCTTTATAATATAAGTTAAGTGAACCATTACATCCATTATATATCATTTTATCTATATAATCTAATAGAAATTGTTTTTAAGTGTTAATTAATCTAATATTATACTACTTAAAGAGGTAAAAAAGTGGTTTAAAGAGTATATATTTTAAAATATATGTGTCTTTAAGTAGTAAAAAGGGTATAATTAATGATTATTTAGGGTATTTATCTATAATATTAAGTATAATAATACATTATATTTAAGATCTTGCATTATTTAAGTTAATTTTTGCGTTAATTCATCAAAATTATTTTCTATGTTAGAATATAAATGGATAGACAAAAAATACTTAAAAACAAAATGGATAATATAATCAAAGAGAATAAAATGATTGATAACAATATAATGAACTTCAAAGATTTTAAGGGACAGAATAATTTTAATGTCAAGATTGACCCCTTTACTAAATCAACTAAAAGTGAAATAGAAGAAATGATTAAATCTTCTAAACATACAAACAAATATTATTTTGAGTGGACTACATATAAATCTAAAGTAAAACCTTTTTATGATATTGATATGTTTTATGAAAATGAAGAAGAACAGAAAAAGAATATTGATATAATTGAAAATGAAACATTAGAATTACTAAAAGGATTATACCCCGAAAGTGATATTGCTATTTCATCAAGTCACGGAGCTAAAACTAAAATCAAAACTATTAAGAAGATTAAGAATGAGATTAAGGGTTTTGCAATCTCCTTTCATTTTGTTGTATGTGATTATGAAACTACAGTTGAGAAATTAAGAGAGTTTAATGAAAAGCATAATCTATATGATATTAAGATTAAAAATACAAATGAGAAAATGTTTGATAAATCAGTTTATCGTGATGGAGGTAATATGAGATTTTTATATTCATACAAGCCCAACGATCAGAGACAAAAAATACCCGTAAATTATAAAGATGATTATATGCTTACTAAACATATTATTCAAAGTACAGATGCTACTAATTATTTTAAACGCCCGATGCCTACTGGTGTTTCTCCACCAGCTTCACCGCCTCAATCTCCAAAGGCAAAAGCAATTGTTGAAGAAGAAGTTGTTGCAGAACCAATTAAAAGACAATATGATGCGGGAGAACTTCAAGATATTCTAGATATGTTACCCGATGAATGTTATGAATATGATGATTGGATTAAAATTGGTATGGCGATTTGTAATGTTTGTGAAGGTGATAATATTGGTCTTGGTCTATATATTGATTGGAGTAAGAAAGATGAAGATAATTATGATTTAGATTTAATTAATAAGAATTGGAGAAGATGGAAAAAGAGAACTGGAAATAAACTTGGTATGACTTTCTTAAGAAAACTAAAAGCTAAATATCAACCTAAAAACACTCAATCATTACAACAAGTTTTTCGTAATTGTTTAATTGATGTTGAGTATGGTAAAGGATTAAAACACGCAATTAAATGTATGTATAATGAAATGAATAATCGGGTTATCTTTGTTAAAGAAACGGGTGATTATATTATTCTAGATAAGAAGATTATTAGAAAAGAAAATGATGAATTAATCACTATGCCTTGCTGGTTTCTTAAAACAGCAACAAAAACTTCAGACCATTTTAGAAAAGAAAAGTTTTCATTTACTTATAAAGATGGAGACCCCGAAGATGAAGATGAAGGTAAAGAACCACCAAAGAAAACAATTCATATTGACCCTTTTAAAGATTGGTGTGAATGGATTGATAGAAAAGAAGTAAGAGCTATTGGTTTTGACCCTCGTGATAATGCTAATAAAGATTTATTTAATTTATGGAATGGATTTAATATTAGTAAAGAAGTTGCAGATAGTTATGATGAAAAAGAAGCAGAACCAATTTTAAATGTAATCAAAGATATTTGGTGTAAAGGTGATGAAGAATCTTATAATTATGTGTTAAATTATTTCAGTCATATCATTCAAAAACCTCATATTAAAACGGGTGTATTACTTGCTCTAAAATCAAGACAAGGTGCTGGTAAAGGTATTATTCTTGAAAAACTATCAAAAATCATAGGGGACGCACATTACGCACAGAATAGTAACGCTAATTTCTTATTTGGTGATTTTAACGGTCAATTAGAAGGTAAGATATTAATTAATCTTGATGAAGCTTTTTGGGGTGGTGACAAAAAGATGGAAGGTATTGTCAAAAATAAGATTACAGAAGGTAAACAAACAATCAATAAGAAAGGTAAAGAAAATTATATGATTGATTGTTTTGCTAATTATATTATCAGTACCAATAATCCTTGGTTTGCTGGTTGTACTGAAGATGATAGAAGGCACTATTGTTTAGAATTAGATAATAAAATTGCGGGAAGAATGACACCCGAGAAACTTGCTTATATTCAACCAGTATTAGATGCACCTTGTGAAGCTTTCGCCAAGATTTTATATAATCGTGATATTAGTGAGTTTAAGCCAAGAATGTTTAAGAAAACACCTCTCCTACAAACTCAAGTAGAAATGAATTGGAATAGCCCTAAAGTATTTTGGAATAAGGTAATGAAGGACGGAGGTTTTGAATATGACGGACATTTTATTGAGTGGAATAAATCTTTAGTAGTGCAAACTGATTATGATACTAAAACTTATGGACTTGAAATCAAAAACAAAAAGAAAGAAAAACGAGTTGTTTATTCTAAAGATTGGTTATTTAAATGTTATGAAAAACAATCTTATAATGCAAGAAAGTTTGATAATTCTTCTTTTTGGAGAGAGATTGAGAAAAAAGATGGTTGTTTAGGCGATTTATATAGTGATAAGCGTATTCAACTTAATAAACAACGAAAAATCTTTGTATTTCTACCTACATTAGAAGAAGCCCGAGAGAAGTGGAATGAAATACAACAATATGATTATGAATATGGTAATGATGATGATGATGAATGGGGTGTTGTTGGAGATTATGATACCGATAGTGATGATGAATAATTTTAATATTTATTCTTTTTACCTTTACTTTTTTTTTTACTTTTAAAACCCTCAAATATTTTTTCGGGTTTTATTTTTGTTTCTTCTTCTAGATCTTTCTTAATATCTAATTGTATTGCATCGTGATTTGTTATAGGTTTAACCTTTACATTTTTAACTTGTTTAGATTTTTTAGCCATATTATATTATATTTTATTTTTTTTTATTGGTATAAAAAAAATATATTAATTTATTATAAAATGAGTTTAGTGATAACATCTAATGTCGCACAAGAAAATAACCCCGAGTTTAGTGATGCTTTTAAACCTTACTCCTATCAAAATAGATTACTTAATACTATGAGAATCCCACCTAATAGTGAGATAGCTTTACAAAGTGCTAAAATTAATAAAAATGGTCTATTTGTTTTAGATAGAACTAACGCCGATTTTTGTCATTATTTTGGTACGCCAATTGGTACTGATGCAACTAAAATTGCTGCTGGTGAAGAAATAGAAGATCTTGATAGTAGTACCACTCAACCTTTTAGAGGTATTATTGGTGCGGGTGAAGCATTTAATGCTGGTGGTAAAAATGAAAGGAATATTGAAGATATGACTGCTGATTTACAAAAAGGTGTAGACGCTTGTGCTTTTCATCCCAGTTTAATTAGAACGAAGGGTGCTGGTTTTGAAAGCTCAATTGCGGTAACACCCGAATATGATTCTACTTCACTCCAGTTTAAAGGTTTTACATTTGTATCTACACAAGAAGATGCTGCTTTAACTAATCGGGGTGCTGCTGATATTACTTGGACTGATGTATCTAAAAATAATGCATATAATTTTACTCAAGCAGCGGGAACTGTAACATCTAGCGATGCTAATGGTTTCTATGTGCAGAATAGAGAATATCCAATCGCTCAAAATGGAGGCGAGGCAATTTTTAATATTACTGGTGCTAATACTGGGCCTTGGATGTGTGGTTTATCTAGAATTAATAAACCAATAGATATTGGTGGTGGTGATTTCGCACATCTCCCTCCGTATTTTGATTTTAGTAGAACCAACGGCACAATTATTTCGGGTAGAGTTGCAAAGGGTCAATATAGATATGCTGATTTTGCTGTGTGTCGTGTTGCTGGTAAGCTCCGTGTATTTCAGTCGGGAACTGATAGCAGAGCAGCGGGAACTAACTTTGGTGCTAATGGAACTTATATGAATGAAATTATTTATTATGGTGGGTGGAACGCTCAATATCCTAATCTTGCTGATGCTGATGATATTGAAAATGTTAAGTTTACATTAAATAATGAAAATATGAAAATAGAGGTTTATGATAAGAATGATAAAAAATATTATATACTCGCTGATTATACGACTCTTAAAGCAGCGGGAGCTGTTAAAAACCAGCATCTAAATGCTGTTAATGCTACTGAATGGGCGATGTATCCCGTTTGTGCTGCTTCGGGTGGTGCTGCTGGTGGTAAAGCAATTGAATTAGATAAGGTATTACATTACCCCGATTATCCTATTTATACTGATAATAGATATAGTGATTATGATTGGTGGGGTTGGTCGCAAGAAAATAACCAAACGGCATTATGTTTAGCATTAGAGAAGCGACCTTGGAATGATGCTAATTTCGTCCAAGATTTAACACCTCAAGGGATAGATAGTAAAGGTATGGATAATTATAGTAGTGTTTTTATTACTGCTAAAAGTGTTGCTTATGGTGATAGCACAAATGAATGCTCTTCATCTCGCCTATTAGGTTTTGAAGGACAACCCGTTTCAGTACCAGTTGCAACATCTAAATTAATCACTACAAATAAGAGTGCTAGTGTCCCCCAATTAATTAGTAATATTTCATTATTTATAAGATTAAATAATTTTACTCAAAACTCTGTTAATGCAAGACAAGGGACAAACTCAAAGATCATAGCACACTTACCTCGCTTTGATAATAGTGGTAATGAAACGGGTGGATTATATTTTGAACCACACGAAAAGACATATTTAGCACTTGGTAATACCGATGAAATACTTATTAATAGTTTTGATGTTGATTTTGTTTATGAAAATGAAACATTATGTACTGCTCTTACAGCGAAAAGTGTTGTATGTTTTCATATTAGACAAAGAGATTAAAAAGTGGTTGGGGTAAATCTCAAAAAATAAAGATGTCAGCCCACCCACCGAGACGAATATTTTTCACATTCTACCCCTACCACTTTTCAAAAATGTATAGAAAAAAAATGACTTAAAAACAAAATCTATATATAATATATAGAGAATAAAATGGATTTTAATTGCAAATCATTCATTAAACACGATGATTATATGACTCCCAAACACGCTTGGGAGGACATAAAACAATACATACCAAAAGATAAAGTTATATGGGAAGCTTTTTATGGAGATGGTGAAAGTGGTAATCATTTACAAGAACTTGGTTTTAATGTGATTCATAAAGAGGTTGATTTTTTTGAGAGTGATGAAGGTGAAATTATTGTGAGTAATCCACCATTTTCATTAGTTAAAAAAATAGTCCCAAGATTAATTGAATTGGATAAACCTTTTATTTTATTGATGCCCGTGTCTAAAATAGCGACACAATATTTTAAACCTTTTAAAAATAAAATACAAATTATTATTCCCGATAAAAGAATTAATTTTATTAAGAATGGTAATGAAAAAACAAGTAATTGCAATTTTGATTGTTTTTATTATTGCTATAAGATGAACTTACCAAGAGATATTATTTGGTTAGAATAGATTTCGTTAAATACTTAAAATTAAAATCTATATATAATATATAGACAATATGGATCTCACCGCGGAGCAAATCGCAAGAGTTTTAACCAATTACAAAAATAAAAGAATTAGAGAAACTAATTATTATCATAATGTAACTAAAAATAAAGAAGAGTTTAAATTAAAGAATAGACAGAGAGCTAAAGACCATTATGCAAATGGATACAAAGAAAAGAAGAAACAGAATTATGAAAATAATAAAGAATTACAACAAACAAAATCACTATTCAATTATTATAAGAAGAATGATAAGATAGACAAGTTTAAGGAGAAACACGAATCCAAATATCAAATGTTGCTAGACAAAGGTATTATCCAATAATTAATATGTTTTTTTAATCTCTTTTTTTATATATCTTCATAATATAAATATGAGCGAATATGTTGATACTAAACTATTAAACTGCAATCGCCTAGCATCAACCGAGGCAAGATCGGGTAATGATAGTAACCCAGCAGTTTTCACTAATCCTTTAAATGAAACTGTAAGATTAAATGTTGGTGATAAAGTATCTTTAGAAAGAGCATTTATTAGTGAAATCGGTGCTGGTAATCCACAAACTATTGAGTTTAAAGGTGAAAGCGTTGGGACTAATAATGTTGCTACTTATACTGATATTGATTACGGTAATAAGTTTTATGAGAAAACTTCATCTTATATACCAAGATATAGGTTGGGATATTATCAAACAATTACCACAACTATAAAAAGTGATGAAACAGTAGAATTAAGAGATAATTTAGCACCATTAATATTTGGATATTATATTACCTCAAATGAATATCCTAATTATATTCAGCAACCAAGAAGATTCGCACAGACAAGTGATACAAGAGGATCAGTCCCAAATAATTATACTCATTATACTACTGCTGATAGCACTACGGGAGGGATGACTTATAATACTATAAATAGTAATGCTGTATGTTTTGCGGATTGGGTTAAAAAACTAGATTTAGGTAATGCAACTATTTATAAACAAAAAGTTGATAATACAAGATACACTTTATTTATTAAAGATAAAATAGCTTATGTTGGAGGACACGCTAATGCAGCAGACCAATTCCCTAAACTATTTCATAATGGTCTTATTAGTGAATGCACTTATCATAGAATTAGAGAAAGAAAAGACATAGAAGTTAAAAAGGGTTTTAATACTCCATCAGCAGTAGCAAAACAAATTACTAAACAATTAACTGAAACCCGTAATGAAGATATTTTTGAAATATTAGATGGGACATCTTTTTCACGACCAATCACTAAAACAATTGAAACAACAACTTATAAACCAATCAACGCACAAAATCTTTATAATTTTAATAGTGGGACTTTAGCTGATTATCTTGCTGTTAATTTACCAACAGATGTAGATAATGTCTCTCAAGGTGGTATAGATTATGTTGCAACATTCGGTTACATAGGAGTTAAACGCCCCGAGATATTTGAGAAGGGCAGAGAGATGGCGGAGTTACCAGTAGCAGTTTTAAGAAATCTCGCTGGTACTACAATACCTCCTCACCCATTAACTTATGCGAATGAAGGTTTCCAATTAGTAGGGACTTATGAAAATACCAGTATAGGAGGTAATGTTAGTCATACATTTACGACTAATTTAGAATATACTGAAGAGAATTGTAAAAAGATAAGAGAATATTTTGATACTCAAGAATTATACCCAGAATTATGGGATGGTCTCCAAGACACAGAATATTATAGTTTAAATAGAGTTGAAACTCTTGGAGGGCTCACAAATCCCGATGTAACTAATAGTAGATTTTTTCATATGAATCAATATACTACTGTTAACACAGAATTAATCCATAATGAAACTTTTGGAGATGATAGTTTTTCACAGAGAGGAGCCCCTAATAATATAGAGCAAACCTCTGTGCCTTGGTTTAGTTATTATGATGATAATTTTAGAGATACTTTTATCCCTCCTAGAGTTTGGAGGTCTATAGCACAAGATGGTTTAAGTTATGGTTTCGCCCAACCAGTTAAATATGCTAATCACGATGCTGATGGTAATAAATTAGAAGATTTCTATTTAATTGGTATTACTAATCACACAGTAGCGGGGACACCCAAAGAGTTATTTAGTGAAGAGGTTGTTGGTAATACTGGTAAAATTAAGTTTGGTAGAAGATTCGGTTTTGATTTTCACGCAACTGCTTATTCAACTGCAATCATAACTCCTTATGCGGGATATAGTAATGTTGATATAGGTACATTATCAACTACTAATGATGGATCGGAAGTTGGAGGACAATTACCAGCAGCAAGGACTTATACTGATACAATTAATCATATTAGAGATATTGGTAACACAGCACAAACTACTGATTTAATGCCTTATATGACTATGACTTATATAGGTGCTAATAATCCCGAAGTATTTTATAATACTGAAAATAACCGATTTGAGTTTAAAAGGTTGCATACCTCTAATAATGTTGGTAACCGATTCAAAGCTGGTAATAAAGCAACCAGTTTAACATCTACTACTATGGAGCCACCACATAGACAAGATAGATTACCTTTAGCACCTCCTAATGCTAATGTTGATGCTGGTGATACTGTTTACAAGATTAATCCTCGTCCTCCTCAATTTGGATATTCACCAACATTCAAACCTTATACAGCAGAAGATTTTGTTGCTCGTCTTAATTGTTATCCAGCAAATCCAACAGTAGCAAGGACAGAAGAAGCGACTAAAGGGACAAATATGCAAATATATAATAAGTTTAATGAAAACATTAGACCTTATACTGCTTTTGATAGTCACGGCGGTGTGTATATTGATAACTGGGGTTTTACTAGAGAAACTTGGACTGATAACCTATGGGATATTTTAGGATATGATTTTGATGCGACTAATGCTCCAGTTAGCTCTAAAAATGTTTTAACTCAAAGAGTTGATAATGAAAATAGCGGGGCATTATATAGACCAACAACTAATGCTGAAATAGTAACAACTGATACAAAAGCATATATATCTAATCAATTTGGTGTAAGTCAATATTATACATCATTACCTTATCCTAGTTGTTGTGTAGATTATACTGCGAGATTAATTAATGGAAATAACCTATGGACTTATGCGGGCGATCAAACTGCGACTGGGACGGGATTTACTGCTCCACACGCACGACCCGAAGAGATTTTTGATGAAGTAACAATTAAAACTGAAAGTACTACTATTACTGCAACTGACCTCCAAAAGAGTGTATTAAGACCATACTATACTGTTAGAAGTAATATATTAGAAGGTGCTAGTGCTATTGGTGGTAATCCTACTGGTGCTAATCTCCCCATTATTTCTATAGTAGATAAATATAGTGGTGCTAGTGATTACTTTTTAGGTAATCCTAGTGATATACAATTTACAGTTACTAAACCTACTGTTATTGCTGATATTACAACATCCATACACGATAGTGATGGGAGATATGCTAATGTTAATCGTACATCGGCAGTAGTTTACAAAATTGAAAAAGTTAAACAAACACCAACAGACATAATTGAAGATATTATGCAAGATAGTAAAAAAGAAAAAAAATAATAAAAAATAAAAAATATATTATATTATAATATAAAATGAGAATCTTTTTAAGCGAGATGAAGGACAAAGAGAAACTTTGCGAACAACCGTGGGAGATTGATGGAGATGATGACTGGTATAGGGATGAATTATACTGTGGTGATACTATCCTTGATGATTGGACTTGTGAATCACTTATTGAAGCTGTTGCTAAAGATATTGAGGAAAAATTAAGTGTTGAGGAGATATTGACTAAATATCTAAAATCTCACGATGTTTAAAAAGGTTTAAATCAAAATAAAAATATATGTTAAAGTATAAATGGATAAAATAACTTTTGATGAAATTATCAGTATTTTGGCTATGCACGGACGACCCGATTTAATACAAGAAGCAGAAGAGCATATTAAGATAGATGAAGATTATAAACCTCCAAGTTTTAATAGAAGAGATAGTTTAAGTATTAGTGAAGGTTCTGCATCAAGCGAAGAAGAATATGAAATACATATTGATGAAAATGGTTTGCAATCTTTAAAGTAATTTTCTAATTTAATTTTTAATATTAATCATAATAAATAACTATGGTTAAGATGGTAATAGAAAAGGGTACGGCTAAAAATAAGAAACTTAAGGCGATTTTTTATGACGAGAATGGTAAGAAGATAAAAACAACACAATTCGGCGATAACCGTTATCAAGATTATACCCTATCAAAAGACAAAGCACAAAGAAGTAAATACTTGGTGAGACACAAAAAAGATTTAGCCAAGGGTAATTATATGTCGGCGGGTCATTTGAGTTACTATATTTTGTGGGGTGATTCAACATCTCGTGCTACTAATATTAAGAAATATAAAAAAATGTTTAAATTAACTTAATATCTTATATATAATAAATGATACCTTTTATGATGGCTAAAATATTAATTGATATAATAGGACAACCACCTAACCCTTATGATGAAAATGGTTGCTGTGTTTCTTGTGGTTATGTATGGTGTGAAACCTTAAATGAATGTGTTAGATTATGGGAGACATATTGTAAGAGTTTAGATGACGGACATTAATAACAATTAGCATAGGGATTTACATATTCTTGTTTTGGTGGTGCTACTGCTCTCCTTATTTGATTTCTAATAGCTTCTTGTTCTTTATTCTTTTCTTGATCTATTTTCTTTTGCTCTTTTCTTGATTTACGGATTTTTTCATAATTCATAATTGCATTAAGTTGTGCTTCTTCTAAATCTTTTTTAGAAAACATTTGTTCTTTTATTGTTTCTTTAATTGGTTCTTCTTCTACTTCTTCTTTCAATTGTTTAACTCTTTTAACTTTTTGTTTTTTGAGTAATTCTTTCTCTTCTTTTTCTAATGCTTTTGCATCTTTCTTTTCTTGTGCTTTTGCTTTCCTCGCCTCCATCGCCTTCACCCTTGCTGCTTTTAATTTCTCTTTATGTTCTTCAGTCATAGGTGGTCTCTTCTTTCTTGGTTTACCTTTCTTTGTTAATTTAACATTAGTATCGGTAGGCATATTGAATATCTCATTTACATCCATACCTTCTCTTTTTGATTTAGCTGTCGGGATAGCTTCATCTTCTACTTCAATATCATTCTTTTGTTCTTCTATCTCCTCTTGTGTTTTATCTTTCTCTTCATCAAAATCATCATATATAAAATTAGGGTTTTTCTCACCAGTTACTTCATCAATATCATCTTCATCATCACTAGGGATAAAATCCATTTTTACTTCGGGTATAAAACTCATCTCTTTTTGTTATAATATAGATAATATTTTTCTATTATTTATTTTAAATTATTATATTTTATTATTTTTCTATTTCTTATTATTCTTCTCTATAAATTATTAAATAAATGGTATTAATCAAAAGTGGTAGGGGTAGATTTTCAATATTCATAAAAAAGTGGTAGGGGTAGCATCAAGAAAAATGACGAGTCAGCCCCCCCCCTCAACACCTTTTTTTTTCACATCTTACCCCTACCACTTTAGATTATTTACCACTTTTAAGGTTCTTCATCTACAACAATATTAATAGATTCATCTTCTTCTTCAACTGGTTTATCGTCTTCTTTAACATCTTCTTTATAAGGTCTTATTGCTTTCAATCCATTACATATTATTGGTTTTCTTACATTAGGGTATTTATCCTCAAACTTCTTATTAAACATACTGATAATATCAAGATCAATATTTGGTGCAGTTTCTAATAAATTATCATATTCAGCTCTACAAACTTTTAAGAAATCTCTACAAGGTTTTCTCTTTACATCTTGTAATGATAATTCTATTTCTATTGCTCTACCAAGTTTAGACCAAGCTAATGCCGAGATTCTATGTCCTTCAAATGTTTCAGCATATTTTAAGAATGACCCTAATGTACCTAATATACCACAGAAGATGTTGAAACCACCAACCACAGCAGTAAACCCGTGCTGATAATCTTTTGGTATATAACTATCAACAGCAAAATTACCAACACCAGTTAAAGTTGATAATACAATAATAGGTATTTGTAAATGCTGATATTTCTTCTTATATTTTCTCGTACTATAATTATGTAAATAAGCATAGCACATACTTACTTCACCCCATTCACTTAATAACTCTTCTATTTCATCACTCCATTCATCTATGTTTTCGGGTAAAGGGCGAGGAGTTTGCATTCTATCCATTTTATTATAATTTATTATTTTAATTTCAACATTAAAATATTGATTAAAAATATATGAGTGATTATAGTAACCCTTTTGAAACAAAACCGATAGAGAAAGTCAAAAATGACATTTCATCTATAAACCGAGAAGTCAATAAGATCAAAACGGATTTAATAACGATGAGAGCTGATATATCATTAATTAAAGATTTATTAAAAGCAAAAGAGAAAGAGAAAGAAGAAATCTCAAAAGGGTGGAGTATTTGGTAAGGTTCTTTTTTAATATTTTTTTTATATTGTATAATATATAAATGGATTTGAGAAACGGGGATTGTCTAGATTTATTAAAGGAATTACCCGACAAATCAGTTGATATATTATATACAGACCCTCCTTATATACCACCCGAGCATTCTAAAACACTAACTAAATATAATAAAACATTAAGTGAGATGGGTATATTAGAAAGCTGGTTTAAAATATTTTTCAAAGAAATGGATAGAGTTTTAAAAGATGATGGGATAGTTTTGATATATTGCAATAGTGATAGTTACCCTTTATTTTATATTCATCTATACCCTTTTGTTAAAAAGATGAGATGTTTTATATGGGATAAAATAAGCTGTAGTTTAGGTTATACTTTTAGACATCAGCACGAGATGATATTATGTGGAGAAAGAAAACAAATGAAACCTATTAAATGTGGTACTGGGGACATATTTAAATATAAAGTTGTTAAGGCAAAAGATAAAGACCACCCAGCACAAAAACCAGTAGATTTGCACCAACATATTTTACAAAATATTGTTACTGAAGATAAAGTTGTTTTAGATCCATTTATGGGGACTGGCTCAATTGGTATAGCGTGTAAAGCATTAAATTGTAAATATATAGGGTTTGAATTAGAAAAAGAATATTTTGAAATATGTAAGAATAAATTAAATAATAATAATATATAATATATATATAAATGGAGAAACCACCGCCCAAGGTATTTAAAGTAAAAGACCCCGACCCCGATGATAAGTTTAGTGATATACACCCGCATTTACCACAACCGCCATCTCTACTTTTGATAGTTGGGTCGGTTAAGCAAGGTAAAAGTAATCTACTTGTGAATCTATTATGTAATCCCGATATGTATAAAGATAAGTTTGATATTGTTAAGATTATAAGTAATACATTAAACGCTGATCCTAAAGGTAAATTATTAAATAAATATTTTGATTGTGAAGACCACTATACTGATGAAATGATTACTGATATAATTGAAAGTCAAAAGAAATTGGATGATTTTGAAAGAGGGACGATAGCAATTTTTCTAGATGATATTTTAACAAAAGATTTCAAGAAAACTAACGCCGTCTCATTTTTAGCAACTCGTTTTCGCCATTATGGTATTGGTCTATTAGGATTTACAACACAATCATTTCGTGCCGTAAGTGGACTTATCCGTAATAATGCTACTGATGTAATTATTATGAAACAACAAAATACAAAAGAATTAGAAAAGATTGCTGAAGAATATGGTGATATGTTCCCTAATATATTTATGGATTTATATAAAAAAGCGATTGAAGACCAACCATTTTCATTTTTATATTTAGATTTGCAAACTAATCCAGCAACAGCATATATTAGATTTGAAACTAAAATAGCTGAAGGTGACAAAAAATTATTTTAATTATAAAAAAAATTAATTATATATATATATTATAAAATGGATTTATATTCGGGTGGAGGTTCAATCGCACAAGTAAACAGTCAAACATCTCAAACTCGTGCTGATAATCAAGCAACGCAAGATTTCAATAATACTTTAGCAGAGAATCTAGACCTTGCAACAACTGAATTAGATAGTGCTGCTGCTTCTAAAAATCAAAAGGATTTATTGAGTATTGGTACATCGGGAGGTAAAATAGTGTCTAAAACTGGTATCGTTCAAGCTGGTGGGTCAGCTATGAAAAAATTAGGACAACAAGCATCCGCAAGATTAGCCCCAGCTGCCGGTGATACTCTAATAGAAGGTGAGGGTGCTGCGGCTACGGTTACTACTGTTGGTGAAGATGTTGCTGCTGGTAGTGAAGCACTAGAAGCGGGTAGTGAAGGTGCTAGATTAGCACTAGACGCTGGTAGGACTGCATTAAAAGGTGCTGCTATGACGGGAGGTAAAGCATTAATTGCTGGTGCTGGTGGGGCATTAGATATAGGTGAAGATATTAGTGCTTTAGCAAGTGGTAAAAAAGGTATGGATGTTTTTGGATCTAATAATTATTCCCGTATTGGTAATCTTATGAATATTGCTGGTAGTGCTTTAGAAGTCGGTGGTGTAGTAAGTGGAGGTATTACACCTTGGAGTATTGGTGCTGAAATACTTGGTGCTGGTATCGGTGCTGTTGGTGCTGGTTTAGAATTAGCGGGAGATATAGAGGGTGCTGATGAGAAAAAAGAGAAAACTACTCAAGATATTGAATCTCAAGCAAGAAGTTTAGGAGGCACGGAATCTATAACAACTGAAGTTGCGAGAAGTAATTAAATACTTATTTTTTTATTTTTTTTTAATTTATTTATTAAGATTTATTTTATATTTATATATTATAAAATGAGTTCTTATTGGCGAAATGATGATAAGATTAAAGTTTCACAGACCCAAGTTTCTGTTCCTTCCACGAATGGTTTATCTTATTCGGGCACGGCGGGGCAAAGCGGACGAAGAGTTGATTTTGAAATACCATCAACAGTTAAGTTTCTAGATGGTAAAAATAGCAGTTTACAATTTGATATTAAAATCGGTATTCCCGCAGCTGAAGTTCCAACTCGCCTCCATCTTGACCCTTTCATCGGGGGACAATCTGTAGTTAAAAATATTCGCATTTATTCGGGTAATCGTGCCGTTTTACTTGAAGAGATTAGTGATTACAACGCTAAAGTTCAAATGCAGTATTCATACGACCAAGATGATAGTATGAGAAAATTAAGAGCATTAAAAGAAGGTTCATTAATTGGTACAGTTGTAAACCGAGGCACACTTGGGACATCGGTATCTAACAATATTGATTTATCTTCTAATCCTTATTACAAGCCCGTGGGGACTGTTCCCGCTGGTCGTGATTGGGGTACTGCTGATGATTTCTTAACTGCTAAACTAACACTCCCAATCCATACTGGACTTTTCGCTGATGGAGGCAATAAAATCTTTCCCGTCCTTATGACTGATGGACTTTTTATTGAAGTTGACCTTGAAGACCCAGCAAGATATCTTAAGCAGTTAGATAGTGTCCTTCGCCATCGTCGTATGAAACAAAACCCAGTATTTCACGGCGTTGATAAAGATGGACTTGCTCTATCAATTAATAATGCAACAAATAGAAGTGAGATATATTTAGGTAAACAAAACAATATGATTACGGTAGAAAATTGCCCTTTTGTAAAAGGTGAGAGAATTGGTATTTGTAAGATTGATGACCCTAAAACTGAATGTGCTTTGACCTTAACTGCTACTGGCGGTCAAGGATATCCAAAAATTACTGAAATTGAAGTGGCGGATGGTTTTGTAAGAATTACTTGCGAGCAGTTCCAAAATAGTAATACGGGTACGGGTGTTGAAGCGACCTCTAATAATTTCATTCTATTTAGTGCTGCTCTTGATACCAAGCGAGTCCAAGTTGGCGATTTAACAACACAGCTCATCGCTGCTACTACATCTTATCCAGCAACGACCGAAATATCTAATTGTGCTATTATATGTCAGAAAGTTGGTTTAGACCCGCAGTATGAAGCTGGTATGATGAAGAGAATGAGAGATGGTGGCTCAATAGAGATTGATATCCCAAGTGTTACTAATTATAAACATTCATTACTTAAGACGAATCGTAATGCTACTATTAATCTTCCAGTATCTAATACTCGTGCTAAATCTATGATTGTAATGCCTACTGATGCTTCTACTCTAAATGTTGCTGATTTAATCGCTGGTACATCATCAACTTACGAAGAAGAAACTACTGCTATGGATGGTCGCCTTCATTCTATTCGTAGCGGTCAAGTTGGTATTATTGATCGTCTTACATCTTACCAAATGGTTGTAGATGATAAACTTGTTCCATCTCGCCCGATTGTTGTATCCAAGATTAATAAGGGTAAATCTATAGCAGCACAGCCCCTTATTGAATTAGAAAAAGCACTTAATCAAGCGGGTGTTGTCCCAAGGTCTTTTGTTGATTACAACAGAAACTTCTTGATTGGACGGGCATACGCTCTTAATGATGGAGTTGCAAACCTCAATAACAAATCTAATCAGCTTCAGTTATTCTATGGTGAAACTACTGCTGCTGGTGTAGACCAACCACCCGCTAAAGATAAGTTGCTATTCTGCTTCCTCTTCCATCTCCGTCGTGTATCTATTAAGGGTGATAGTGTTTCGGTTTCTCTCTAAAGAAATAATCAATATTTTCTATGTATCTTTTTTAATTTTTTATTTCAAAATTATTTTATATTGTATTAATATAAAATGAGCAAGAAGTATCTTAATATTCAACCGAATAATGTTCCCGCCTCGGGTAAGGTGTCGTTCGCCCGTGGTAATCCAATCCTTACTGTTACGCTTGGTCGCCAAGACGCTATGTTAGATTTATCTAGCATTCGTCTTTCGGGTGACCTTAATATATGGAGAGATGCTGCTGGTACTC
>Ga0070750_10000381_pt1 | contig 24706 bp, 34 predicted proteins | sample VirMetDEL_Nov_24_FD_77013 | JGI IMG/M metagenome (GOLD analysis project Ga0070750, IMG submission 77013) | Aqueous microbial communities from the Delaware River and Bay under freshwater to marine salinity gradient to study organic matter... | ecosystem: Environmental > Aquatic > Marine >...
CCAGCCATTCTTTGGCACCCTTTGTCTTCGCCTCAAACCCGTTGAACGTGATGACATGGATACGGGTGCCACAGATGGTGTGCATCTTTTCTATAATCCCAAATGGTTTGACAAATTGCAACCATTAGAACGTATTGGTTTTCTTGCGCACGAAGTTATGCATGTTGTGCTTATGCACATATTTCGTAGAGAAGAACGTCAACCACAAAAGTGGAACGTTGCGTGCGACTATGCAGAAAATTATCTACTTAAACAAGCTAACTTTATATTACCTAAAGGTGCTTTGCTTGATGAGCAGTACGACGACATGAATGCTGAAGAAATATACAACTTACTTCCTGAGCCCGAAGGTGGCTGGGAATCGTTGGCCGCTGACTTTGGTAATTGTGGCGCTGTGCTTGATCATCCTGGCACTGACGACGGTAGCATTGGTAAAGCTAAAGCAGAACTTACTGTTGCAATCAATCAAGCAGCAGAAAGTGCACGCAAAGCTGGCAAGCTACCTGGCTCACTAGAATCTATACTTGATGAAATTAAAGAACCCAAAGTATGTTGGAAACAAGTACTTGCTAGGTTCTTGCGTTCTAACAATACAGACGACTTTAGTTGGCAAAAACCCAACCGTCGTTTCATTGGCCAAGGCTTGTATCTACCTTCTATGTACAACCCATCAATTGATGAAATTGCAGTTGTATCTGACACATCGGGTTCTAGAACTGACGAAGAACTTAATCAAGATCTTGCAGAAATCTCTTCTATTATTCTTGATGTTAATCCTACTAAAGTTCACTTTCTAGAAGTTGATACTGAAGTACAAAATTACACTGAGTACACACGCGAGTCGCTTCCTCTTAAAACTACTATGACTGGTAGAGGTGGAACTTGTTTCTCACCTGGCATTGAGTACATAAATAAAAATTATCCAAATGTTAGTGCTTTAGTCTATCTTACAGATCTTGAGTCTAACGATTTTGGAGACAGACCAAGTTATCCGGTCTTGTGGATAACAACACACGAAGGAGAAGCACCTTATGGTGAAATCATCAAAATTTAAACAGAACGTTAAAGACTTCGGTCTTTCTGTTTTGACTGGCGGTGCAGTGTTGCTTGGCTTATTAGCTATCGCAACATCTATGCATCATTTTCTAATGCTAATTGCAATCTCAATATCGTTGGGTGCAGTTATATATTTAATCTGGAGGATGTTAGATGTCTAGTACTCTAATAACTAGTATTACCACAGCTATGTGGATCATGATCGAACTAATTCAATTTGCCTATATGGCATATCTAATGTGGAGGGACAGAGACAATGTTATTGATCGGCATAATCAGCGCGCTCGGACTGCTTTTGCTAGCGCTTAAAGCAGGCGGACGCAAAACAATTGGTAATGACATCTTTATAGATGTCATTATTACAGTCACCTTAATGGTTTGTTTTTATGGCACTTACAGTGGCATGACTGCAGCTATGGTTGGTGGCTTAACCGCATCTATTGTTTTGTTTATACTTAAGAAAACAATGGTGCATGAAAAACTAACTGTTACAAAACAACCTAAGCGAGTTTTTAACAAGTTTGTAATTAATACTCCCACAATCAAGTGGCAAGAAGTCAAACCTACATGGAGGAAAGTGTAATGGCAAGTGTAAGAATGAGTGGTGAGTTGCGAGACAAAATTTTTAAGAATTTTGAACGGCAACTTTATAAAGTGTACGAAAACAATAGTGGTCTGCAAGACTATCTTAAATCTATTTTAGAATCTTTTTATTCAGTTGAAGAACGTCAACTAATGCAAGATTATTTAGATGTTCATGAGCGTTTGTTTAGAATGAAATACCCTAAGAAAAATCATGAAGAGTTTTCTCCTAAAAAGTATTTTGGAATGACTTCTTTTGGAAGTAGAACAACTGATTTTAATTGGGTAAGAGAAGTACATTTTATTATTAATCCAAATCGCCCAGCTACAGAATCATTAACTTTTATGGTAGGCGACGATTGGCATGAAGAATATACTAATTCGTATAATGATAAATTAACACCACCAAGTAAGAATTATGTAACTGGTGATTATTGTTTAACATTAAAATTAGAAGAACCTATTCAGCTTGTACAAAAACATGATTCTTCTCAAATATGGGCTGCTGAAGGCAAAGTAAATTGTTTTACAAACCCTATAATTATTTCATCTGATGTAGATGTAGATAATATAGAAAAGTTTGCTGAAGGCACTATAAAAATTAACGAATCTAAAACTCAAATAAAACATTTGTTAGAAAGTTGTACAACACTTAAACGTTTTTTAGATACGTGGCCTGCAGGTAAAGATTCTGTACCACAAGAGTATTTAGATAAAATGTTTGAAACTGCTAAACCAGCTACGCCTTCTACTTTACCTAAGTTTGATCCAAATGCTATCTTACCTGACGAAGTTAAAGAACAAATGAACAGTGCCGTGTTAACTAGTAAATTAATGGAGGGTTAATTATGGGAGCTATGAAACGTTGGATGCATGACGTGCATGACGATTGCTTATCTATGGGTGTTCGTAACACTGCTAAAAAATATGACATTTCTGCTGACGATGTTAAAACTGCAACTATGAATCATGCGGGTTGGAATAAAAATTGGTCTGAGTTTGTTATTGAAAATGATATAAAACAAACAATGGCTAATGCAAACGAAGCAGCAAAAAAAAGGGGCCTATAAAGACCCCTTTAAGATCTGCTTAACTTACGATACGTAAATCCACATTTCTAATGTGCCAGTTGCAACATCACCTGCAGGTGCTACTTGACAAGTAATGTCAATAGTATCATCTGCACTATAAGTAATAGGAGCAAGGTTTGCATCTTCATGATCAATACCACCAGCTTGGCCGATTGTAGAACCATCAATAAATCTGTCTGGATCTGTAGCGTCACCGACGTCAAGTACTAAACCTGTGCCTGTGTCTAAATCAGAAGATTTAATTTTAATGTCATGTAAAGTTTCACCAGCAAAGATATCTACCATTTGGTATACATCAGCAGCATTTGGTGCAGTAGTTACATTAAACTTAGCGTATCTTACGCCAATCGCACCACTAGGAAATGGTTTGAATGACTGGTTACCTGAAACAGGATCACTTGTAAAAGTTGCCATATTTTCACCTTTATTGTTATATAACACTTAATTGTGTCATACTTAAAAAACATAAAGCATTCAGGATGAATGTCAACTGTAAATTATGGATAATCGAGTCTACGTAAAACGTAATCCCTTAGCCTATTATCGGTACAACACTCCTGAACATCTTCCCTATATACAGTGGAGGTTGGTCAGCAAAGGTGTTGCCTACAATATGGTCCACAGTAAACAAGTTGGATGGGAACGTGCAAAGAAGGGGGAGTATCAGGACTGGTGTGTTCGCATGGAAAAATTAAGAAAGGAAAACTTATGAATTTATTATACTTAGACTTTGAAACTTACTACGACGTACAATTGTCCCTGACTAAAATGACAACTGTACAATACGTTAACCACCCTGACTTTAAAATATGGGGAGTGGGTTTAAAATTTAATGAGGGAGATACAGAATGGTTTGGAGAAGACCAATACCAAGATGCTCTTGAACAAATACCCTGGGAAGAAACCGCAGTTGTATGTCACAACACTTTGTTTGATGCTTACATACTTACACAGTATCTGGGCTTTTACCCAGCGTACTACTACGACACCGCCTCCCTGAGTCGGGGCGTGTATCCAAATCAATCTGCACGACTAAAAGATGTAGCTGTCCGTTGTTTTCCAAACGATGAAAGCTTACGTAAAGGAGAAGAACTTGTTAATGCCAAAGGCATACGTGATTTAGATCCTGAGCTCGATGCACAAATTGGTGGCTATTGTATACAAGACGTAGATATAACTTATCAAATATATCACAAAATGATGGAAGGTTACCCACAAACTGAATTAGATATTATCGATATGACTGTGCGTATGTTTGTAGAACCCAAACTTATCTTAGATAAAGAAATGCTTATTGCACACAAAGAAAAAATTAAACAAGAAACAGCACAGGCAATTGAAAATTCTGGTACAACCCGCGAAATTATGGCTTCGCAACAAAAGTTTGCACAGTATTTAGAAGAACTTGGCATTACTGTACCAACAAAAAAAAGTCCTACAACAGGCCAACAAATTCCTGCTTTTAGTAAAACTGACTCTGCATATATACAAATGCAAAATATGTATCCTCAATATAAACACCTTTGGGATGGTAGAGAGGCAGTAAAATCGCGTATTGAAGAAACCCGTGCACAAAGATTTTTAGAAAGCACTAACCCTGATGGTACTTTTTCTGTACCGTTACGTTATTACGCGGCACACACTGGCCGTTTTGGTGGTACAGAAAGTATTAATTTACAAAACTTACCTAGAGGATCTGCATTACGTACAGCAGTTATGGCTCCTGAAGGACAACAACTATATGTTGTAGATTTATCAAACATCGAAGCTCGCATGCTTGCGTGGTTAGCTAAAGAAGCTGACTTACTTGATGCATTTGCAGCTGGGCGTGACGTATACAGTGAGTTTGCCTCTCAGATATATGGTAGGCCTGTAACAAAAGCTGACAAATTAGAACGTTACGTAGGTAAGACAGCTATTTTAGGTTTAGGTTATGGCATGGGTCCTGATAAATTTAGAGACACTCTTAAAAATGGGTCACCATCTGTTGATGTAGGAGAAAGTACAGCTATATCAATTGTTGCCCAGTACCGTGCTATGTACCCAAATATCCCCAGGCTTTGGAATGCATGCAAACAAGCACTATTTACAATGCGCCACACAGGTAACCCAGAAGGGAGACCATACGGACCTTTAATTATTAAATTAGGTTGCATACAACTACCTAATGATATGTTCTTAAAATATCCAGAATTAGATTTTATTGATGGTAATTTTATGTACAACTCAGGTAAAACAATGGTAAAAACGTATGGTGCAAGACTAACAGAAAACATTGTACAAGCTCTGGCCCGTATAGTTATTGTAGAACAAATGTTAGAAGTACAAGCTATGCCTGAAGTTCAAGTTGTTTTGCAAGTACACGATGAAATTATATCAATTGGATCTAATGTAGATTGTGACAAGACACTAGATAAAATACTAGCTATAATGAAAACACCTCCTTCTTGGTGTTCAGATTTACCACTAGATGCTGAAGGGGGATACAGCCAACGATATGACAAATGAGCAATCTAGTATTAACAAGACGGAAACATGACTCAATAGTTTTACACCAGGATGGTGAAGAACTATGTGTTATTACCGTTACTGCATTAGGACCTAAGCAAACTAAGCTAGCTTTTAATGCAAAAGAGTCTGTTAAAATAGATAGACACGAAGTATACGAAGCTAAACAAGCTAACAATTAATCGGAGAATTATATGGAATTAGTTTTCTTAAAAGCAAAGCAACGCCTTGCAAAAGAAATATCAAACAAAGGTACTACACCTTACCCACTTACTAAAAACTTTACATCTGAACATGTACAAGTATCTAAAACTAAAAAAGGTTTACACACTTTATTAAAAACTTTACAAACTCAAGCAGCATCTGGTGCTTGTTTGCATAAAGGTTTATTAAAACGTCCACTTAAAAACGAATCACGAGCTATGATGGCTGACCGTGTAGCGTCAACAGAGTTATTAGTTCTTGATATAGATGGTATACAAATGCCTACCAGCCAGTCCCCTGATGTACGCACAGTTGCAGAAAAAATAGTTGCACAACTACCAGAATGTTTTCAAGATGTAAGCTACATAGCTCAAGCGAGTGCATCTTTAGGGTTTAAAAAAGACAAAGTATCTATGCACTTTTTCTTTTTATTAGATCAACCCACCCAACCTAAAATACTAAAAGAATGGTTTAAATTATTAAATTACGAAACAGACATCTTGTCATCTCAACTGTCTTTGTCTGCAAACGGACAAAGTTTATCTTACAAATTAGACCCCAGTGTTGCTGAAAATTCTAAAATAATTTATATAGCACCACCTACTTTTAAAGATGACATACAAGATCCCATCTCATCAGATAGGTTTGTACTAGTCGAACGTGGTTCGGTAACCATAGATCCTAGACCATTGTTAGTTCATGTTAACCCAGAACGCGTACATAACTTAGGCGTTCAGGTTAAAGATGGACTGCGTAAAAAACTTAATTTACCTAAAAAAACAAGCAAACTAAGCACTGTAAGCATTGGGGGAGAAGCACAAGAAGTGTTACAAAACCCAGACAAAATGACTATTGAAATATCAAGAGTTAATGAACCCTATGTTAACTGTAATGTTAACGGAGGCGACAGCAACGGCTACTACTTTGTATTAACTAACCCTCATTACATGTACAACTTTAAAGGTGAACCTGTATGGGAAATACAAAAAGCAGATCCAGATTTTTATCGAAACATATTTGAAATTTTTGCAGATAAAATTGATAAAGATAAAAAAATAAAACCAGTCGCATTACGTGACTTCTACACTGACACTTACTATAACGGAATATACGATGAAACAACCCAACAATTTACCAACGACTACCCCCTCACGCCCACCAATAAGCAGTCTATTGATGACTTTATGCGCTCTCATAATCGCCCTTCCTTGGATTACATTCCTGATGCTAGGGTCGTATTTGATCCAAGCAATAACAAAGGTATTGAATTAGACGAAGCTCCTTACTACGTAAACTTGTATAGAAAAACTGAGTACATGTTAAAACAAGAAGAACATGTATCTGAGTTAACTTACGGTGGAGCTGAAAAATTACACACAATAACACCGCACATAGCGCAGCTTTTAATGCATGTATTAGGTAATGGTAAAACTGAGTTTGAACATTTTATTAATTGGTTAGCTTATATTTATCAAAACAAAAACAAAGCAATGACTGCTTGGATATTTACAGGCGTACCTGGAACTGGCAAGGGCTTGTTTGTACACAAAGTACTTAAACCTTTATTTGGTGAACAACAAGCGCCCATGCGAGCATTAGAAAATATTGAAGAACAATTTAATTTGTATATGCGCACAGCACTCTTCTTAATTGTAGATGAATTTAGAATGGGAGATGCAGGTAGCATAGGTAAAATGGCTGACAAACTTAAACACCAAATTACTGAACCCAACCTAACTATTCGTGCAATGCGTTCTAATCAAATAGAATTGCCCAGCTTTTGTAACTTTTTGTTCTTAACTAATAGAGCAGACGCAGTCAAAATAGAAGAAGGCGATAGGCGTTACAACGTAGCCCCGCGCCAAGAAGTAAAGTTAGAAAACGCTAACGCAGATCTTATTAATAATATGGATAAACTTGAACAAGAACTTTATATATTTGCTGGTGTGTTAAACAAATTTCAAGTAGATCAACGTATGGCTCATACAGCTTTAGAAAATGAAGCTAAAATACAAATGAAAAATATTTCTATGTCAGTACTTGAAGAATTTGCAGCTGCAGTACGACAACGCAATCTTGAGTATTTTACAGAAGTATTAGATATACCACTTACAAATACTTTTGATGCTGGTGGTATTAGTACAGCACAAAGATATCTTAAGTATTGGATAGCAGAAGTAGGTAATGAAATAATTATACCTATGTCTCATTTTAAATTAGTTTACGACATATTTACTGACAGTCGTAACAAATTATCTACAAGAGACTTTACAAAAGCTATGTCTAGATTAAATATTAAAACTTCTAGAAAACGTGTTAGTGCAGACAAAAACGCTTCTATACCTAGAGGGGTTGTATTAACTTGGAAATTAGACGACAATATTCGTACTTCTTTAATTAAAGAACATTTTGAAGATAGAGATACTTTACTATTACAAAAAACTAGCTAGGAAGGCTATATAACAAATGACCGAGCTTGTACAAGACAAGCGCCCAGATCTCATTAATGTAATAGAGACTGAGGCCCCAAAAGAGTTGGGATTAATCCCAGCCTGGTCCTACTCCGCCTTAAAAACTTACGAAACATGCGCTTATCGTTCTTATATAAGCAAAGTAAAACGCATACAAGAAGACTACGGCCCAGCTGCTGCACGTGGTACTGACATTCACCAACAAGCTGAAGACTATGTACGTGGAGATCTAAAAGAATTACCTGATACACTTAAAAAATTTCAAAGCCAGTTTGAAGACATGCGTGAGGGTTTTATAAACGCCACAGTAGAACTAGAGGGCGAGTGGGGTTTTACAATCAATTGGGAACCCTGTGGTTGGATGGAAAAAGGTGTATGGGCAAGAGTTAAATTAGATGCTTATGTAGAAGAAACAGAAACATCAGCACGAGTAATAGATTATAAAACAGGCAGACAATACGGTAATGAAATAGCTCATTCACAACAAGCACTTACATATGCCATTGGTAGCTTTCTACGCTACCCAGATTTAGAAATAGCTAAAACAGAAATGTGGTATTTAGATCATGGAACTACTATGGAAAAAACATACACTAGAGATCAAGCTCTTATGTTCTTACCAAAACTACAAGAGCGAGCAATTGCTATGACAACAGCAACTAAGTTTCCACCTAATCCTTCTAAAAACAGTTGCAGGTGGTGTTCATTTGGTAAAGGAGAAAACCCCTATTGCGAATGGGCTATAAACTAGTATAATAACTAAACTTAACATCCATCCAACTAACACCGGATGTTACAACAGAGGAAAACGAACAATGACCGACGAACAATCTATACCCCTACCCTATGAGCATCAAGCTAATACCACTAACTTTATTCTTAACCACTCTAGATGTCTTATTACATCAGATCCTGGTACAGGTAAAACACGTGCTGTTCTTGACGCCCACGTTAACTTATCAGGTAAAACGCTTGTTCTTGCCCCACTGTCAATACTAGAAGCAGCATGGGCAGAAGACATACGTAAATTTCAACCTGATATTAATTTCGGAGTTGCATATGCTAAAAACCGCAAAAAAATATTTGAAGACGATTCATTTGACATGGTCATCACAAACTTTGAGGCTGTCAATTTTTTACAAAAAAATCCACATTATGTTAAAAAGTTTTCTACAATCGTTATTGATGAATTTACTGCTTTTAAAAACCAATCAGCACAACGCAGTAAAAATATTAGATCGCTTATCTCACATTTTACTAATAGGATTGCCATGTCTGGTACTCCTAATAGTAATACTATTCTAGATTTATGGCACCCAGTGCTCCTTGTAGATGACGGAGAACATCTAGGGGAGCGCTACTGGGCCTTTCGTAACCAAGTTTGTACACCACGTTTCAATGGCTTTGCTAACGAGTGGATTGACAAACCAGGTATCGAAGAAGCAGTTGCTGCTAAACTAAGCGACATCACTATTCGCTATGCATTAGAAGATTGCATAGACCTTCCAGAAAATATTGTACGAACTGTACGTACAAAATTGTCCCCAAAAGTACAAGCTATGTACGATATCTTTGTTAAAGAATCTGTTTTGTATACTAACTCTGGCACTATTAACGCAGTACATGCAGGGGCCCGAGTTAAAAAGTTATTGCAACTAGTATCAGGTGGCGTGTACGACGAAGACGGCAACGTTCAATACTTACATCAAGAACGTTACGATATTGTTATGCAACTAGTTGCGTCACGTAAACATTCTATTGTTGCTTTTAATTGGAAACACGAACGCGACGCCCTTATAGAAATCGCAGAAAAACAAAACATTACATACGAGCTTATAGATGGATCAGTACCTGCACACAAACGCAAAGATATTGTAGAACGTTTTCAAGCCGGTCACATACAAGTACTTTTTTGTCATCCACAGTCAGCTGGTCATGGACTTACACTTACAAAAGCTACCACAGCTATATGGTGTTCACCTACTTACAATGCTGAACATTTCCAACAGTTTAACAAACGTATATACAGAGCAGGTCAAAAAAGCAAAACAGAAACAATTCTTATTGCTGCACAAAAAACCTGGGAAGAAGATGTATACAAAAAACTAGACAGCAAATTAGGCAAGATGGAAAACTTATTACACATACTAACGGCACTAAACAATGACAAATGATATACCTTTTGAAAAACTACAAGAGCTCATGAAAGATGCAATTCTTGATATCTTGAAACGACCATCTGAAGCTATTGCTATTGCATTAGTTTTTGCAGTAACTGAGCTAGTGCACACCCGTGCTACTAAAGATGAAGAGTTACCAAACACTATGGAAGAACTTATTTCACAAGCCGGCAAGGAGGCTTTAACTTTAACTGATGAGGTATATCTTGCAAAACCACCCTCAGAAACGGAGACCATACACTAATGAATATGGATGAAATGCTAAATGAATTAGCCACAACCCGACAATCTATTGTCGATTTACATGAACAAGAAAAAGTCCTTAAGGCAAAAAAGGATGATCTAGAAACACAGATTGTTATCAGCTTAAAAGATCAAGGAATTGATCGAGTTGGTAATGATGCGTGTACTGTTTCCATTAAACAGGAAATAGTCCCTACAGTACGTAACTGGGACGCGGTGCATGAACACGTACTTGCCACTGGGCAGTTCGAGTTAATGCAAAAGCGCATGTCAGCAACAGCCTATAGGGAGCTAATACAAATGGGACATGAAGTCCCAGGCGTAGAAGCAACTGAACTGACCCGAATGAATTTCAGGTCGAAATAATAATATCAACGAAAAACGGAGAAATAACGATGACTGATATTACACTAGTAAGCGATAAAGTGCCGGCGCATGTACAAAAAGGCAGCGGGTTGGGTAATGAAAACATTACTGCAGCTCATTTACAAACTCCCAGAGTTAAGCAATTACAACAGCTTAGCAATGAGGTTGACGAGCAACACAGTGAGTACATCGAAGGAGCCAAAGTTGGCGACTTCATTAATACTGTAACGCGAGAAAACTATGGGCAGTCAATCTATGTGTTAAACATACGATTTACTGAAGAGTTTGTAGCGTGGAAGAAACGTGAGAAAGGTGGAGGATTAGCAGGTAGCTTTGCAAGCAAAGAAGACGCTATTGAATCTCTTAAAACTCAAAATCTTAATCCAGAAGATTATGATATTACTGAAACTCACTCTCACATGTTAATAAGAAAAAATGAAGAGTCAGGAAATCTTGACGTTCCATTCTTATTTGACTGTGCGTCTTCTAAGTTGCGAGTATCCAGAGAATGGAATACTCAAATCGCAGGTCTAAGTGGAGATCGTTTTTCAGCATTATGGAAAATGTCTTCTGTTAGAACAGAAAATAGAACAGGTCAAAAGTTCTATAACATCCAAGTTGAAAAAGTTGGATGGGCAACTGACGACGATTACAACAATGCAAAAACAGTGTTTGAAAGCATTAAGTAATCACTTTACGTACATGGTGCGACATATACTGTCGCATCATGTATACTAATTAATTGAAAGAAAAGGACTTCATAAACAAAATCCACAAAAAACTTCCTAAAGAAATTTATAAGTGGAAAATCAACGACCCATATCATGGGGGTGTTCCTGACGCATTCTACTCCGGCCCTGGCGGCTTTTGTTTTGTAGAATATAAATATGTGCAATCTTTACCTGACCGTGGTACGTCGAAAATACCCATCAACCTTTCTCAACAACAACGCCTCTGGATCCAACGGGCGCACACACATAAATTACCCGCGTACATAGTCCTAGGATATCCAGACGGTGTTTGTATAACAGACAACCCACTAGCAGAATTTTTTTATTTAGATTGCTTTTTAAGGTGTGCCGTGACTTTTGAAGCATATATCGATAGAATAAGCAACATATGTTTAACTATTAAGGAGTAATAGATGGATATGGTAAATCAACCCCCTCACTATAATCAAGGGGGCATAGAATGCATTGATGGAATAGAAGCAAGCATGAGCAAGGAAGCGTTTGCTGGTTACTGTAAAGGCAATGTTATGAAATATTTGTGGCGTTACGAGTATAAGAACAAAGTTGAGGACTTAAAAAAAGCTCAATGGTACTTAGCTAGACTCGTTAAGTCGCAGGAGGAGTAAATGAAAGAGGTAGGAATTTTTACCAATCTTTCAAAAACACTAGGACGTTGTACAAGTATTGCAGATTGTCCTTGTGTCGGTATTTGTAGTTGCACCCAATGGGGTGATGACCGTTGTAAAGGTTGCGGACGAACCGCGACCGAGGTTCGAGATTGGAATACTTTCTCTAAAATAGAGAAAAAAATCATAAATCTACGAAATGCGGCAGAAAACTATGGTATTAGGCAGCTACAAAGGGGACCCCGCGTAGAAGGGCCTGAGAAGGCCGCTAGTTAATTATTGGCCTAACGATACCAATTGCATTGACCTACTGGTGATATGCGCACCTGTGGCATCCTGAGCCCACGTTTTTCTAAAAAGACCTTAAAATTTACCCAGATAAAGGATTTTTGTTATTTTCTGCTATTTTTTGCTCTAAAGAAGAAATTTCAGCTTTAATTGTAGCTATATCAGTTTTAATTTCAGTGACATCTGGAATTTCTACCCCATCAATTTCTTTTTCTAAAAACTGTACAGACGTTTCTATAGATGCAAAACGTTCTTCAATAGCTTTTTGTGCTTGTTTTGTATCGCCTATACCACCAATCTTAGCTTCTAGGTTTGTTATGCGGTTTACATAGGTAGCTCCTGTGTAACCAAACCCTGCAAGAGTAGAAACAATTCCTACTAAAGCAATTACTTGTGTTGTTTTACTTTGTAACCAATCCATATAAGTCTCCTAAAATGTCGGCTGCATTTCTTTTAGTTTAGTAAGAGTTCTAATATTAGTACCCGCTAATTGATAAAACGCAGCTGTGTTATCTTGAATAGTATTAGTAGTATAAATGCTTTTGGGTTCATACCAAACTTCTTTCTCTGGCAAACTAACTAACCTATAACTATTAAATCCAGGAACAAAACCCATTACAGCTATAATAGCGTTTTCAGATCCATACTCCCCTGTCTCTTCTTGTTGTGTTTGCACATCCTCTTGCGCATTTTGTAAGTTTTCTGCAATTATATTTTCTACTGTTGTGTCTGTATCAGAATCAGTATTAACAGAATTAACTGATATGTTTAAACTGTCTTGATTAGATACAGTTGCTACTGTTACAACAACTTCAGTAGTAGTAGTTTCTGTTTCAACTGTGCTTGTGCTTATAGAAGTATCAGCTACAGCAGTACTACTCATATCAAGAACTTGATTAGTTTGGGCTGTAGAGGATGCAAACTGATCTGACATACTAGGAGAACTGCTAGTACTAATACCAGAGTTAGAAGAAGAACTTACTGCGTTACCAGCTGCAGCGCTATTACCCGTAGCATGAACAGATGTGCCTGCAGTTGTACCACTAACACTGGCTTGTGCGGTAGCTAAAGTAGATGAAACAACATTTAAGGCCATTTCTTTACTTATAGAACTTTTTCCCTCAGAAGCTATAAGTTCTTCTTCTATAACTTCTTCTATAACTTCTTCTTCAACAATCTCTTCAATAGGTTCTTCCGCCGGCTCTTCTGCATGCGCAAGTTCTTCCTCCATTGCTGTCTCTTCCTCAAACCACTCCTCCAATTCCTCAATGGTTTCTAATTCAATAAATGTTTCGGGCTCTCTAAAATCTTCTACAAGAAAAGTTTCTTGAAAAATAAACTCTTCAATCATTATATCTTCTATTGGTAAAAAAACTTCTTCTTCATGCATTGGTAAATCGTGCATAACTTCAAGTGGTTCATAATATTCTTCTTGCGAAAACAGCTGTTCAAATATTATTTCTTCTTCAAAAATAAATATGGGTTCTTCAAAGTATTGTTCTTCAAACTCAAAAACAAAATCTTCAAACAATGGTTCTTCTTCGTACCCAAAGTCTTCTTCTTCATACCCATAATCAAAATATTCTTCTTCTTGAAAGTAAGCGATAGAGTCTTCTTGCCTGTAGCCTTGACAAAAGGGTCCATATTGAGGATCAAGATCACATTGCCAATCATCATAAGCATCCCAATAATAAGGGCACGACTCTGAATACAGTTGATCTATATTACATTGTTGAGTTTGATAAGCATCAGCATAACCTGCACAACTTGTATTATTTAAAGGGTTGCTACAATCTATGTTATTACCACTACCAGAACCATATAAAGAACCACCATTTTCTAAATTTGTATTTTTATCTGAGCTATTCCAATCAGTATTTACACAAGTGCTAGAGTTGGTTGAGCCTGTATTACATTCATCATGGTAATAATAGGTATATGAGTTATCTTTGTTAGCCCCTACCTCACCTATAAGGACATCGTGATTAATTATATCTAATTCACGATAACGTAAATCAAAAGAATTATTGTTCCAAAGTATTATTTCAAAGCTATTATCTGATGCCCGGTTGTACTCTCTAAGGTTATACCAACCAAAAATCATTTTGTCAGAGTCTCCGTATGATTTCATACGCGAGCCCGAGTCTCTAATTAAATCAGTCCAGAAGGCGTATATGGTATAAGTATGCTGTCCATTGATAGGGTCAGGAGTATAGTCATTACAATAGCTACCACTAGAACCAAAATGGAGACATCCATTAGTTGCCATTCTCGCTTGGCTAAATGTAGACCCATAAAAAGAAAAATCAAAAGAAAGGTCAATTGCAGGAGAAATTCCATCGTCAGATACTGAGTATGCTAACTCCCCCTCAAAGTTGTTTGCATTAGCATTAAGGTCGTAAAGGTCTTGGTTATTTTCATAAACATATTGAGCTGATAAATTACTAGTAAGTAATAAACAACATATTATTTTAAAGCGGCTATACACTCTTTCTTAAGTTGAGAATTTGAATGCCAGACTTTTTTACAATGTTTAACCTTTTCTTTATACCAAACTTTGTAGTCTGGTCTGTCTTGTTTATTTTCTTCCCAAGCCACTGTTGCTTCTTTGCCTATTTTACCTTGATAAGGACACGGTGTGCCGGCCATTTCCATTGCAACAAATACTCTAGAGTCTGCACACAACAATGAGATAGAAGCTACTTTCATACCCATATCGTAAAGGTATTTAGATAGTTTTAATCTTTCACAGTTTTGATCTCTTACAGTTTTACCACCAGAAAAACCAAACACTTGACCCTGAAACGCGCCCGATCTTCCTACAGTACATAAGTCCTGTGAATAAGACATTATAGATGGAGCAATAGCAGAAGCAGGAGGTGCTTCTGATTTTACGTTTTGGTTGATTGTTTGAGTTGAGTTCGACTCGTTAATGTTTCTGTTCGTGTTGTCAGATTTTGAGTTGTTCTCATTAACATTCCTATTATCCGTTGTAACATTTGAATCCGATGTCGATTTATTGATATTCGTATTGTTGTTAGTGCTAGTGTTAGTGTTGTTAGAAGTGCTTGTATTGTTGACATTTTGATTTACCGTAGAATTAACAGTTGAGTTAGAAGTCGAAGTATTAACATTGTTGTTTGTATTGGTGTTATTAGAAGTCGACGTATTTGTATTGGTGTTATTGTTGGTATTTGTTGCCGTATTAATGTTTGTGTTTTGATTAGTACTAACATTTGTGTTTGTATTTACATTAGTATTTGTATTTACGTTGGTATTACTATTGGTATTGTTGTTGGTGTTAGTATTAGTATTGGTGTTATTTGTGGTGGTATTGTTAGTAGTATCCAAACTATTTTGCTCGCAATACTGAGAGCCAGCAGTACAGTTACCTGTCTGATCCCCATAAGAATTAAAAGAGAATACCAATCCTAAAGCTAGAAGTGCACGTTTGTTCATAAGTTTTTATTAACATTTCCAACGTCTTCTAGCCTGCCTTAGCCTTGAGTTTGGGTTTTTTGCAGCTTTAGGGAATTTCTTCATCTGCCCTGCAGATCTAGCGCAAAAAGACTTACGTCTTTTAGCAGCTTTACTTCCCTTTTTAACTTTTCCTGTTACTGCGGTTTTTAATTTAGATCCTGGGTTTGCTCTACGATAGGCGGCTACGCCTTTCTTAGTCATGCCAGCACCTGACTTGGTTTTTCGGTAGTTAGCGCCCTTACCTCTTGTTGTTTTTCGTATTGGGTTTTCTTTTTTGCGGGGCACGTTTCTTCCTTATTGGTTGTTTTAAATTCTTCTTAAAGAGTTTTGCATAGGCTTTTTTTACCTTATTCAAAAACTTTTCAATATATTCTATATACATAATTATACTCATTAATAAAAGAGCTAAGACAATAGTATAGCAAATTACAGTTATTTTCGTCTCCTAATAGTCTTTTTTTTAGCCATTGTTCTGACTCTTGTAGGTTTACCGCCTACACCTTGAGCTTTAGCGCGTTTGCGTTTAACCGCACTTCGTTTTTGTGCAGCTGTCATGCTAGCCGCTTTAGACTTAGGGACACATTTAGGATAACCTTTTTTCTTAGTAGAAGCTTTTTTTCTACCACAGGGTGCATGTCCACCACCTTTTTTCTTTCTTCCTATATCAACCCATTCTTCTTTAAACCATTTTGTTAAGCCACCTTTGGGTTTAGCACTAGCCATTACTTGTATTTCCCGCCCCTAGCTTTATAGGTTTTAGTTAACCAACCAGATGCATAAGCGGACGGCCAAACTTTGTATTTTCTTTTAGCCTCTGCTTTTACTCTAGCGTATAGTTTTTTATTTGTAGGTGTTGCCATTATGCTCTCCTTGCTGTTCGCGTTCTTTTAAAAGAACGATTTGATTTCTTCTTTTCCATTCTAATATTTTTAGGGTTATTGTTCAAAGGGTTGTTGTCTTTGTGTGCAACGTCTTTACCATCGCCTTTTTTAGCTTTGCCTTTAGCTATCATTAAACGGCGTGCTTTATTACGAGCTGCTCTACGTTTTTTTTGCGCAGCTGTACCTTGGTATCTGTCGTATTCTTTACGGTAGTTTCTTCTGGCCATTACTTGCCAGTTTTAGCTTGAGCCTTTTTGTGTGCTTGTCGCATGGTATCACCCATAAGCATGCGTCTTTTCATAAAAGCCATGTGCTTTGCACTGTGATGTTTGCTGTGTCTTTTTAGGGATGCCTCTTGGCGTTTAGTAATGCCTTTCTTTTTAACCTGTTGTGAGGGTCTTTTAACTTTTCTAGGCATTATTTTTTAGGTTTTTTAGGTTTATAAACAATGTTGTCTAGTTTTTCTGATATTTCAGATTCGCTCATAATAGTAAATCCATCAGTAGAAAGCTCTTGATTTGGTACATTAGGTTGCATTTTAGTCTCTTCAACTTTCATGTCTCCTACTTTACCGGGTTTTTTTGGTCCTGGTGTTCTAGACGCCATCTGGTTTCTCCTGTGCAATTAAAAAATCAACTAACTTTATTTTATCATTAATCTCAACTAATTTACCAACCAGTTGATCTAAGTACTCTGTAAAGTTAATGTGCTCTGGTATTGAAGTAGCGTTTGAAGTAAGCACTTCTAGGTCTAAACTGACCTGGGCCCGTTGTCCTTCAAGCGATGCTTTATAAGCTGTATAGATAGATCCTTTATCCATTTATCTCTCCTTAGAAGTGTTCTATTACTTCATCTTCCACGGCTAGTAACCGTATGAAGATTTCTTTTTACCTTTTTTAGCTGGCTTTTTCTTTTTAGCAGGCTTCTTTTTGTACATTCCTTTCATACCCATTTGATTTATACCTCCGCATTTCATAACTTATAATACCTTTAGGGTTTCAAAGGTGCAAGCTTTTACTCTAATGGTGCTGGATTATCAGATGTTCTGCCTTCTAGTAGTTGTGCGGCATGGTGGTTTAACATTATGTCCCTGTCTTGATATGCAAAAGCTGATTTAACCCATCCGATAACCTTTGCATCCGTAAGGTCTGCAAGTGGTGTAAAGTTTATGGTTTTGCCAGTTATCGGACAAGTTCCTGATGTTGTGTACTTACAAAAAACAAACCTCCAAGGAAAAGTTACAGTATTAGAAGAGGTATCTGTAGCTGTAACATTAAAATTTACTTCTGTTACGATGTCAGTAATATCTCCTTCTTGTTCTGTCTTATACGATACTAACTCATATGTATAAGTGTAATTGCGCATTGTCCATTCACTCACTGCTATTCTCCATTAGGTGCTGTATTTATAGAATCTTGCTGTTACTGTTAAGGTGTCTGGTGCAGAGTCCGCTTGTGCAAGAATAAACAAGTTTACGGTGTTGCTACCCGTGTATTCAAATGCTTGTGGAATATTTGCAGAATCAGAGGTAGAAAAAAACCTATCTACCTGTCCGGGTAATTTATCTGTTGTACCGCTGTTGTACACTATAGCAGAGGTTGCTGAGTCAAAATAAACTAAACTAACTGTTTTAATGTGGTTAGTAATTCCCTGGAGTCTTACAAAGCCATGATAAAACCCGGCTCCTGATCCAACGCTTGTAACATACTTATACTGCATAGTGTTTGATGGGGTCCAAGGGCCTATTGTTTGTGCGGCTGCTCCTGATGATGGCAGAGTTAAGTTAGCTGTATTAATTCTATCAGCGGTAATACCACCAACTGCAATTTCACTTGCCGTAATAGTGTTAGCAAGAATTTCATTTGCCGTAATAGTATTAGCAGCAATTTGGTCGGCTGTAATAGTATTACCAGCAATTTGGGTAGCGGTAATTGTATCAGTGGCTATTTCAGTAGCCGTAATAGTGCCACCATCTATTTGAGTGGCTGTAATAGTATCCGCTATAATCTTTCCACCATTTAAAGTGCCAATTTTTGCGTCTAAAATAGCACCATCTTTAATACGCGCTTGGTCTATGTAAACAACCCCACTATCAACAATAAAAGGTGCAATATTGCTAGACCCACTCCAAATAGCAAATTTGTCTGCTTGAAACTGTACGTAGGACTGGGCCCCTGAACCATTGCTTGCGTTTGACCCAACAACCATACCAGCAGCTGACTTACTACCATTAGACTCAGTTGCAACTTGCAACACAAACATAGCATTTAAATCACCAGTGTGGCTTGCAGTGGTTGTGTTTAAGGTGTTAACACTAGCAGTTAAAGTGTTGTTGTTGCTGGTAACGGTGCTACTAAGACTTGATAAAGAACTAGCGGTAGAACTTTGTGCATTTGTAACAGTAACAATATCTGATTGAGCAGTAGCCATAGCTGCAGTTAAAGTACTGCCAGTAAAACTTGTAGCACCAAATACATTAACTAACGTTGCATCACGTCCTGCTACCCAAGCATTGTTTGATGTATTTCTTGTGTATATTTGACCATCGTCTGTATCAAACCAAATATCATTGGGTTGTAAAGCATCCCCATTTCCTCTAGTACTAGGTTCGCTAGAACTTTTAATAATAGTTGCTGCGGTTGTACTAGTGGCTAATAAGTTATATCCAGGTAAGTCTGCTAATGTTTCGCTAAGGGCGGCCATAGTCGCCCCTATGTTTTCTACGGTTGTAGCACTAGCCATGTTAGACCAAGGCCCTGGAGTATTAGAAGTGCTTACAAATCTTACCCAATAATAATACGTACTATCATATTCAAGCCCTTTATCTGTGTATATAAAAGCACTAGTAGTACCAACCAATACTGCACTGCTTAGATCTTCGCTTTGTGATCTCCAGATTTCTGTAAAAGCATGATTTCCATAAGGAGCAGTATTAGTAGACTGATTCCAAGACAAAAGAACATCGGTGAAAAGGCCACTAGCAGTAAGCACTGTAGGAGATGGTGGTACAACCACATCTCCTGGTCTTTCTCTAAGTGGAGCAAAACCAGTTGCGCCAGTGTTTGGGTTGTATGGTTCTTGAGCTAGATCTGTAGCTAAACCGCTGTCTATAAGCTCGCGTAAAGTTACAGCCCTGTCTTTAGGATCACCCCTTCTGCCAAGCCGCACTTCAAGCGCTTCTTTTATAGACTCTAAAGCTAGTCCTGTTTCTCTATCTACTTGAGCCGGAATATTTTTAAGGGCTGGAATTTTGGTTTCAGCCATTAGATTCCTCTTATTTCATCTATTGATTCGGCAATACAAACTTCATTAACTACTTTCGCAGAAGATACTTCTATTGCAAAATCTTTAAAAACTCTAGGGGGTAGCCTAAGAATGGGTTCGGGTATATTAGTAGAACTTATACTTACAGTACTACCGGCAGCATTAACATAACTGCCTGAGACTGAATGTTGTGTACCAGAAAGAGCAATAGTGCCTGTATAAAACAAAGTGCCATCTCCATAAACTTTTACTGTAACAGGAAAGGCTTCAGCATCTACTTTTACAAAACCCATGCTAGTCGGTTTGGGCGGAACAAAGTCTTTAGATTTCCAAGTGTAGGTTTGATCTGTTGTACCACCTTGGAACTTTTTAATTTGGTTCGCAATAATTAAGTATGCATTGCCATCATCAGGATCAGTAAATGTACCTCTAATAAGTGCGCTTGCCGTTAAACTAGTTAATGCATTTTTACCGCCCCTTGGGTCAAATATAAAACCACCAAACCCAGAACCTGTATTATAAAAGCCTAAATACCTACCCTTCCATAAAGTAGCATTAATAGTGCTTGGGTAGTAAGTAGATTGCCATTGGTCTGGGCTTATTAGTCCTTCAGTAATAATTTGTACATCTGTACCTGCAGCTGCAACTAACCCTTCTGCCCCTGCATAAATAACATATTGGCCCATATCTACCATTGATGTTTTACTCAAACAAGCCTGGGTAGACTCAATTTTAATTGCACTCATAGAGGCAGGGTCAGACCCTGCAACTAGATAGGGAGAACCCTCAGTGGTTACAATTAAACCATTACCAACAGCTTTCATGCCTACAATGTTATCTTCTATTGCCATACGATAAGAAGTAGGCCAAGCATGAGGCAAAAAAGGTTCAGAAAAACATATACGTTTACCAGTAAAACCTGCCATGATGCCATTTGGTAAAGCTGTTAAACCCTTCATTGGCCCATCTGGATATACATTAGTATCATCGTCTGGTGGTGCAACCCAATAATAAGAAGGTATAACTTCAGCTAACTCATCATTATCAGATGTATCATCATAACTAGTAGTTGCCATTGCAACTTCTGCAACAAACTGAAAAGCTGTTGTATTAGAGCCCGTATTAGATCTGTATATACGTTTTGTACCAGCACTAGAACCAAAATTATTATTTGATTTAGCACCGGCTGTTGATAAGTTACTCACAGTAATTACAGCGTTGTCATCAGTTGTGATCACTGTAGAAGCTGCCGATGGGGGTCCTTCTTCCCCATAGGAACTTACAAATGTATAAACATAAGAAGTAGAAAAATCTGGCAACGCATCTGTTGTAGCATTAAAAGTAGCCCCGTCAGTTACACTACTAGATGTACTAGCCCCAGTTGCGTCTACTGAAACTTTGATAGTCAGTGTTGTAGCACTAGGTACTGTTAATATGCGATGTTCTTGATTTAAGTTGTCTGCAGGAACAGCATTTTGAGCACTAAATCCTGCAAGCTTAACATATTCTCCAACCGAAGCTCCGTGATTACTAGACGTGGTAACTGTTATTGAAGGAGAGCCAGTGACCGTAGTTAAAGTAGCGTCAATTGATACCGGTGTTTTAATTGCAACGGCTGGTGTATTTGGGGGGGCTTCAATTCCCAACCTAAAAAATGCGTTAGGGTATACAGTTCCACCTATTACATTGGTGCTTCTTCCCATACGAGGAAAAGATTGACCAGTCCAATAGACTGTATTGTTAGTATCGCCGGCGATTGGACCAGGTACAACGTCTACGTCGTCATCAAACTGTAGCCATTGTGTATCTGTGTATTTGTAAATACTTTTTCTATTAGAATTAGATAAAGTAGTTACATCTGCTTTTGGGTTTACAACTGTATCATCAGTTATAGGAGTTAAACGTTGACTTTCTAAGTTAACGTTGGAAGCTGTTTGCGCTAAAGTATCTTCTAATAATCTAGGTGAGACCTGCGGAGCAATTCCGCCAAACTGAATAAGTTTAAAATACGCCATATCATCTTAGATTATACACAATTATGCTGGCGATTGCGGACACTCCAATCCAAAAAAGTCTTTCAAACATGTTTATCCCCTTAGAATTTACAATTGCTTTTTGTTCTACAGTTTCTACTCTGTTTTCTAAACGGTCCATCCTTAAAATAAATCTGTCGTTTTGTTTTAACACCGTAGTTACTCGTTCCTCTATTCGAGCAATAGCTACTATTGCTTCAGAAAGTTTATCTATTTTGCTATCTAATTTGTCTAGCCTATTTGATACGTCGTCAATCACTTGTAACTCCATATATGTGGTCGAGGTCTGCTTGGTTGTGCATCAAGCGTGTCAAGGTGAATGAATCTACCATCACCATGCTGTTTTACTCCTAACCCTGTAATACCATGTTTTAGGGCTACTTCAATTAATTTTAAAGCGTCCTTGCCACGTATTAGTATGTCGATTGCTTTACCAGAAGCATGGGCTCCTGGTGTTTTTTTCTTAGCTTCTATTGGATGAGTTTTATCTCTATAAGCACTAGTTACAACAAAAGGCACTCCTACCTCTTCTCGTATTATATCCAGTTTTTGCATGAAGTCATCATCCATTTCACACAAACCGGTGTGTTTACACTTTACTTCATCTTCAGTAAAGTACTTCCAGTTATTCTTCTTTCTCCACATGTTTTACTTTGTCTTCCTTAAGAGACACTTTAAGTTCTTCAGATATTACTTTTTGTGCCGCTTGATTAACTTTTAAATCATAAGAAATTTTAGCAATATCTTGTTGTAATTTAACAAGCATATTAAAACCTTCTATTGTTCTTGGGGTTAAGTCTTCAATTTTATATTCTAAACCATCAAAATTAACAGTTTTTAGTTCGTTGTCAGTCATAAATTACTCCTTAATTTAATCTTCTTTTTTGTCAGATGTGTTTGACGCTCCAAAATAAAATGATATCACAGCGCTAGCTAATCCTCCAAGATATCCAAGAACTAAATTAATAAGGGCCTCAGAATTTTGTTCTGGTGGCTGTAGAGTTACTAAAAATATATAACCCATAAATCCGCCCACAACAGCAATGCCCATTACTCTGGCTGTCCAGTCTTTATTAAACTTTCCTCTAGCGTCTTGTTTGTCTGCTGTTTCTAAAGCAAAAATATCAACTTCTAGTTCTTTCATTTGAACTTCAAATTGTTTTTCAGCTTTTTTAAGTTCAAGCATTTGTTCTGGACTTGCAGTTTGTATTGCCTGACTAATTGCTTTAGGTTCTGGAGCACACCCAAGAACTTGTGCAACGACTGAAGCCGCTTGCCCACCTAAAGGCCCACCTAAGGCAGATCCTAGTGTTGGTGCAACTGCACCTATTACGTTCTTAATTAAATTAAACTTCATGCTACCTCCGTGTTATAGCTATTCTACAGTTGGAAACTCACCCAGTGGTCTAACAGGTGGTTCAGCATCGTTGTATTCATATAAAGCTGCTAAGGCATCTACATCTGCTGCATCATCAATGGCGGTACACATTTCATTTGCTTTAGTTCTTACTGCTGCCCTGTGGGTTGTTATATCGCTAGGAACGGCTGTGCCACCTTCTTGTGCTCGTATGACCATCCAGTCTGTAGGTTGTAAGATGCCGCCGGCTTGTGCGTTGATAACATCTTTATGACCTTGACGGATTCCCGGTGTTTTTACATCACCTACAGAAACTCCTTCCGGTCTGCCTGATTCGCCGTCTTGCCATAAAACATCATCTATAGCTTTGGCTGTAGCTGTACCATAAGATGCAGTTACCACATCGTTAGCAAAGTCAAAAGATTGATTGGTGTTGATGTAATAAGATGGATTTTTAAAGTTGCTGTTGTCTACAACCACTTCATAAATACCTATTGCTTCTAACTCTTCGGCAGACCATACAGACATAATGTTACTTGGGTATTGGTTGTCCCCAATGGTTATTGCTTTAGGTCTGGTGTAAACCTGAGTTACTTGATTGTTTTCTACTAATGCCCACATATTATTATAATACCTCTATCTTGCTGTTGTTGGAATACCTGTTGATGTTACGAATGGATTTTCTGCAAATGCCATGTATACCATACTTTGACCACTTTGATTATGGTCTGCATCTGTATCTCTTAATTTAAAACCATTTGATAATAAATCTACATAGTTTCTTGTAGTGTTATCTGCATTTGTTAAGTTTGGAAAGAGTCTTGTTTTTGTAACATTGGAAAGGTCTCTTTTGTTATCAAACATAACCCAATTACCACCTGCACTTGAGTATTCTTTCATCATTAAAAAAGCAGGTTTGAAGCCCGTATAGACGAACGGACCATTTGCATTTCCATTACCGACATACTTGCCAAACTTGCTGTAGCCTTGTTTTTCTGCGAAGCAGTAGGCTACATATTTTTCACCACTAGTATTTGTTTGTATAACTGAACCACTACCACTTCTGATAGAAAAAATTGTTGAAGTGCCACGAGTACCAGCGTTTGATAAAACTCTGCCTTGCGTACTATCACTTATGCCATCAGTAGTATTTAGTTCTAAAGAATGGTTTGCATCTACACCCTCAGACCAAACCACCCAATTTACTGCTGCGTCTCTATTTTTAACTATTACAGCATTTGCTCTTACACCTAAGCCATGTCCTATAGTTTGGTCAGCAGTAGAGCCTGTTCCTGTGTAAGTAACAATGCTAAAACCTGCATCTTGATTGGCTTGAACTGTAGAA
>Ga0070750_10000390_pt1 | contig 24418 bp, 38 predicted proteins | sample VirMetDEL_Nov_24_FD_77013 | JGI IMG/M metagenome (GOLD analysis project Ga0070750, IMG submission 77013) | Aqueous microbial communities from the Delaware River and Bay under freshwater to marine salinity gradient to study organic matter... | ecosystem: Environmental > Aquatic > Marine >...
ATATTATTTAATGGTAATTTAGATTTAAGTTGTTCCCATTTACGAACATCAATATAAGTAATACCCATAGAATATACAATATAATCTTGTGGTTCGAAAAAAACAGAATATAAATTTTCTAACTCATAATGTTTATGAAGACAAGTAATAATTTTATTATTGCTTAGTACATTTGCTATTTCTACTGTACCAGTAGTGTCCATATTAGATGACATGATAGGAATACCTGTCCATGTCTGTTTACTGTTTTTAAAATAAAACGTTCTAGTTAAGTCAACTTCTGAACGGCTTTGTAGAGTAGATCTTTTAGGACGAATTAAAACATCACTAAAGTCTAATTTTACTTCATCTTCTATTCTCATTCTGTTAACGCACCCCAGCTCACAGGAGCTATAAATTGAATTTCATTATGTAACATTATAGCAAGATCTCTAATTTCTTTCTGAGCATCGTCTTGATCTCTAAGACCTACAATTCTAGCTGCTGCAGCTAAACTACCAGTTTCTACCCATTCTGTATACATAGCTTGAGGAAGCACAGCTCTAGCCTGTTCTGGAGCTACACTTCTATCAATCATAGCATAATATGCATCAGAAGCATGTCTAACAGCATCAGAGTAAATAAAACCTACAGTATCTAATTCTGATTCAGAAAAAAAACTAGTGTCAGAAGAACCTTGCTTTTTATTTTCTGGACGTTTACGCCATAATCTAGTCTCGTAAAATTCTGGTGTATAATCTACATACCTTCGAGAGACTTCATTACGAGTAATACCAATCTGATGCTTAAACCATTGTCGAGCTACAAAGATAGGAGCACTAATACGAACTTGATATTGAACTTGACTGAAAGGAGTCCAGTGGTTGTGTTTAGCTAAATAATTAATTAGCTTTTCATCTCGATCTGTAAATTTATCTGCAATTTTAGAAAAAGATACTCTAGCTGCATTAACTACAGATAAATCGTCACCCATACTATCAATCAGTTGTACTTTCAATTCTCTTCTCCACAATTTCATCTACAAGATTATATTCTTTAGCTTGTTCTGCTGTCATATAATTATCTCTTTCCATATCAGCTACAAGCTTGTCGTAATCTTGACCTGTATGCTTTTGATAGATTTTAGTAAGAACTTCTTTCCATCTTACCAACTCATTAGCATGAATAAGAACATCAGTAGCTTGACCAGAAGCACCGCCTAAAGGTTGATGAATCATATGACGAGAGTTGGTAGTAATAGATCTGTGCTCTCCGGAGCAAGCAAGCAGTGAGGCCATGGAGGCAGCTTGACCTATTACTACCGTATGAATAGGAGAGGTTATATACTGCATCGTATCATAAATAGACATACCATGAGTAACAGACCCACCAGGACTGTTAACGTACATGATGATAGGAGCTTTGTCGTTTTGAGATTCGAGAAGAAGTAATTGTGCTACAAGATGGTTAGCCATCTCTTCTCTTACTACTCCTGTTAAAAAAACAATTCTATCCTTAAGCATACGTGTATAAACATCATATGCTTTCTCGCCATCACGAGTATGTTCTATAAATGCAGGAAACGGCATACTACCTCACTTTCACGAATATATTATAAGTAATAATTATATTTTTTTTAAAAAAAGAGAGAGAGGTGCACCTCTCTCTCTTAAAATTTAGCAGAGCCTAGTTATAGATCTAGGATGCTGTTCTCCTTTATTATTATGTTCCTGACATTAGGAACCTGCGAGCTTATTACGCGGCTAACCGATTAGGCTTTGCAGGGTTTAAGTCCATAAACTTTCCCCACTCAGCATAATAATGTCTCATTCCTACCTCATCATGAATAGTACTATTTTCATGACGACCATGCAAAATGTTTCTTCTTTCTGTACCTTCACGCATTGTAGTGCCTTGACCTGCTACACCGATTAAATCTTCATGTAAGTTGCGTCCAAATGGACCCCAGATAGTATTATGTGCTTTGATACGGCTTGCTCTTTCTTCTTCAGTATCTTTCTTCAAACCATATCCACGAAACTCAATAAGAACTTTATTTGGACCCAGAGGAGTTACAATGTCTGACCTATATGCTGAGCCACGAAGGTTAAAATTATAGCCCGGAAAAAGGTCTACCATGTACCATTGGTTGGGAGGCAGATTGGGAAAAGATAGTTCTCCGCGATCTTCAAATCCGTCGTACTCTTCGTAATTAACAGTAAAACTACTAACGTTAACATGACCGTTATTAAAAGGAATATTTTTTCTAGCAAAATACTCATCGTTAAATCCTGACACTCTGTTAAAGTAATGCATAAAGTCATGGTAGAATTCTGAGTTGGTATCATGCCACAGTTTGTAATTAGTATCTATAACTGCTTTGTGATAATGAAATATTTCCAACTCTTCAGTATCAATAGCATCTGCAATACAATCAAATGCTCCAGCAGTCCACTCTTCTACACTCATAGGTTCTTTATTAAGTGTAACCCAAACCATTTGACCGTGTTTAACTTCTGTATGAATTTTTACATAATCGTCCATATAAAATTGAGCTCTAGAAATATAACCTGATGGGGTAGTATATTTTCCCGGATTAATATAACCTTGTATATCTCCTTCGCCTCTATTAATAGCTATAACATTAACCCCAGCTATAGATGTAGTTCTAAAATTACCTGGTTCAGGCATTTCCGATAAATGACACATAGGAACCCATACTTTTGAAAAAATATTTTCTTGTTCCTGTCTATACACTTCATGAGATGAATAGATTTCACTACTAATATGTTCTACTTTAGGTGTTTTTAACCAAGTTTTATGATTTCTGGGTGCCATGATGTACTCCTTTAAAGTATTTATATGGTGCCCCCAGCGAGACTCGAACTCGCACGACCTAATGGTCTCAGGATTTTAAGTCCTGTGTGTCTACCTATTCCACCACAGGGGCTAATTTGGAGCGGGTACGGAGAGTCGAACTCCGATCTTCAGCTTGGAAGGCTCTAGTAATAGCCATTATACTATACCCGCATTGGCGATTCCGGGAGGACTCGAACCCCCGACCCACAGATTAGAAGTCTGTTGCTCTATCCAGCTGAGCTACGGAACCGTTCATTACGCTTATCTCTATTATTTTTGTTATAATTAGAGACAGCTTCTTGTCTTCGTTTTTCTCTATTTTCAGGATACAAATGCTCATATCCCTTCATTCCCCAGCTCTTAGCCCAAGCTGCTGTTTGCTCAATGCTATGCTTTCGCATTAATTAGCTCCTAGTTTTTCGTAAATCATCTCAACATCAGCTTTTGCTGATTGCAAAGTGCGGCGCTCAAAAGATGATCTACCTCGTACATTAGCTTCAAACACTTTGCCTTTCTTTTTAATATACCCAACTGGTTGGTTCCACAAATCATACATTTCATAATAAACAAAACCAAGTTCATGTCGTTCTTGTTTCCATCGAATATCATTCATAACCCTAATACCCTCCCTACATCTCGTTCTGTTGTAGGTAAACTTTTACCTGAACGTAACCATTCTTCAACTTGTTCGAAATAAAAAGCTGGATCTTCATAACCAGCTTTAGTTAATTCTTCTTTTGCAATTCGAAAGAAAGAAACTTGAGCCATACCGTCCATAGAAGTCATAGACGCAGGCTTAGTCTTAGCAGCTCGCTGATACATAATTTACACCCTATACAGTTACGTTATTATTATAAGATTAGTTTTTAAGATTTTCTATAGCTTCTTTATTCTTAGCTATTTTATCATCTTGAGCTTTATCAATCATCTCTTGCATTCTTCTACCTTTTTCTTCATCTGTATCTAAATGCAAATTTTTATTGATAATTTTTTCTAGTTTTTGATTAGGTAGTTTATCATTAGGAATAAATCGCCAGACATAACCTCTATCAGTATAAATGCCGAATACAGTTTCTCTTGATCCAAACTTTACTATAATAGCATCTTTACCATCTAAAATAACATGATCACCTTCGTTAAAATGTGAGTTGGTTCTATATTTTAAACCTATCATCAGATTAGTTGCGAAGTCCTTGAACCAGAATGCTGCACTAATAGAGATAAGTATTGCAATCCATGGTGCAAGGAGATCAGTTAGTTGTATACCTAATTCATCAAAACCAGTCATACACTATTTATTAAATTTAAGAGAGTATGTCTTTCCTTCATAAGTAAATGTAACTATACTATGAGAATAAACAGTAGTAGTTGTTTCGTTATATCTTGTTTCAACGTTACAAACCCTACGAGTACCTCCTGTAGCTGTACTATTTTGATTAGCAATAATACCACCTAGAAGAGCACCAACTGCGCCTCCATTATCGACATTTTTGGTTACATTGTTTCCAATAGCACCGCCAATAATAGCTCCCATTAGAGTATCTCCAGTTTTATCACCTGAGACTTGTTGATTAGTACAAACTTCAACTTGATAAGGAGTTTTGTTAATAACTTGTTTAGTTACATCTGTAACAGTTTCACCAAAAGCTGTACTGCTAATAACTATTACTCCAACTCCTAAAACGAAGGCAACTAAAAGTTGCACTCCGAATTTATCTATTTTTTTAAATGGATCTTTCATTATGCTGCCTCCGCATATTCTACAGCTTTTTTGACTGCTTCGATTTTCTTAGTACGAGTAGCACCGTACCAGATTGAGTTAAGACGAGTATCTCCTGCACGTCCAAGCTGATGATCAGTTACATAAGTAACAGCATTAAGAGCTGACCACCATGAACCTCTAGCAAACTCTGCACCAGGCTGAGTATCTAGAACATCATAAGCCATTTGAGCTGAGCGAGTAAGTTTATCATCTTTCTTTGACTCACCAAAAATTTCTGACAAAAACTTTTTAAAATCTGCATCAGAAACTTGCTTAGAACCTAAGAACTGAGCGGTCTCTTTATACTCATCCATATGCTGAGAGGCTAAACCAAGAACTTGCTTAACACCTTCTGGTTCAAACTCTTTACGATGGTTAAGTTTAACAGCATTCTGAGCTGCAGTACCAAGAGATAGGGTTAAAGTATTGTTACATACAACTCGTACAGGAGTAAACCTAATATCAACAGCTTGACCAAACTTATGTGGATTAGAAAAAAGCAAAAAGCCTTCTACTTTATCTCCGTTAAAAAGTTCAAAGTCAGAAGCGATCTTAGCTAGAGCCCAAACTCTTTTACCATCAAATAAAGATCCTGCAGTATGCATAGTCATTTGACCTTGCTTACAAAAACTATCAAAGAACCTAAAAGCTTCTACGTTCTGTACAGGGTTCCAGTCAACACCTACAATGTCAAGTAACTTTCCATCTGTATCTCTAATAAGAGCTTGCTTACCTTCTACTTTGTTAGAATCTTCAGCATAAGGAGTACTATAAGAAAGATCTACTTTTTGTACGTTCCAGTCAAGACCTGCAGCTTGCATCATCTCTTTAGGAGAGACACCTTCTTCGAGTTTCACACCTAACCCGTGCCAAGGAGTTTCACCTACGTAAGCCATTTGAGCTTGACCATTAACCATTTCTAACATATGCGCCATTTATATCTCCATTTCTATTACATACTTATTATAACAACAAATTTAAAAAAGTTATAATTATTTCAACTAAAAGTCAGAAAATGGTCCTCTTTGTTTAAACCTAAAGAAAACATAAACACAGACGCCTACAATCATAGTACCAGAATTGTTAAGAAACATTGAAGCAATAATTGCACTCATCATTGCTAAAATAAAAGTACCAGCATCTTTTTTAGCTTCATGAGGGGAAAGTTCTAACGTTCCATCTTTAGAAAAAAACTTAACCCCAATCTTTTCTATCAGATTCATTATCCCACCCATATTTGTAAGCTGCTAATTCTAATTCTGACATGAAAGTTTCTTGAACTCTATACCCTTTACTTGTACCTTCAGGCCAAAAATGAGGGCAATATGAACGGCCATAATAACGATCAGCAGAACCTCTATCTTGAGGAGAACCGTGTTTAGGGATAGATTCTTTACAAATAACTCCATAAATCCATCTATTAGGAATATTAAAATTATTTAGCTCATTAAAGAAATTACCGAACATTTCTACACCTCCACTATAAGTATCATAATCAAACTCAGACATATTGACTCCAGTAACTATTCCATAATTCGTTAATATATTCAATCTGCTCATTAGTAGACATATGACTAATAAGCTTCATGCAATCTCCGTTTACAAGAGACAGCATTAACTCTTCTACATGCTCGCATCCTTTAATATGAACTGAAACTTCGTCTAGAAACTGCTCTTCTAAATCCATCATATATGCTTTCATTTTACCCATGTTTCGGACCCTTCCTTTTCAATTTTATACGATTGCGTAACTTTCTAACACCATACTTAGTATGCTGAATATGCATAATTTGAGGTTTTTTCATTTCTGCTAGCAGAGGGGAATTTACTGCATATTCTAAAATATCTTCTTTAGCCATTACGCTGCCTCCATTTTAATAAGTCTAGACATTTCGTTGCACAACTGATGCAAATCGTCATCAGACATATTAGTAAGATCAAGAGACCTAGCATAGCCCTTACTCATGGCATCTGCTGCAAGATAGTAAGCTGACTCTTCCAGCTCGATGCGCTTGTACTCTGCAAGAGTACCTGAAGGAACGCGAGACTCCCAATACTTTAGCTCTGTAGCAGCAGGCATCATACCCATAAAACAACCAGGCTGCTTACTGAACTCTTCTGCCTCAGCGCGCTGAGCGTTAATAAGATCTACTAAACCTGAATCTAAAGTATAAGTCATAACATTCTCCTCATTTCTCATTCTATACATATATTATATACACTTTTTGTACAAAAATCAACTAAAAAAGGGCTCTAAATATTGTTAAAAATCAACAATATAAGATTTTTTTTCTGTTTTTTTTAAACAGTTTTCATCAATATTTTGTAAATCATTAGAAGCTTCTTCTTTAGATAAGTAAGGACCCACTGTTGCGTAAACATAAGGAGAGCCTGTACCATCAAATTTGATGCAGGCTATTTCATATGCTTCTGTAGTAGAGAATAAAGGCCAAATCTCTAGATGTAGTATTGGTTTACCCATTCTACTTCATCTCTGATGTCTTCTGGGTTTGGTTCGCCATGGAAAACGCACACTTTTCCACCTTTTGGGATTCGTCTACCGAACATTTGACTCCTATCCCCGGCGTGTTTTCCTCTAGCCACTCCTTTTTTATAACTCCACAACCACTCATCAGGAAAAACATTAAGAAAGTCTGGATAGTGGTTAACATAATGCGAAGTAACATTCTGGTCCCCAAAGAAGTGAACTTGTTTTTGATAATTGTGCCACATCTTTCGATTATTTATATAGTGCTTGTAAATTCCTTCGCTTTGTCTCGAATTAAATCGAAGAACTGACGAGTTAAACTCTTTTCCAGGTAGAAGTCCATCGTCTGGTCTGATGAAATCTCTCGTGATACCAAATGAAGGATGATCGAAAAAACAATCAATATTGTCAACAATAACAACGTCAAGATCAAAATATAAAAACTCACCATCAGGTAATACTCCTTTTTTATACATCTGAAGTTTATTCCACCAACCAACTTCATCAGTATTAAGTTCAACTGTAATATATTGAGAGTATCTACTATACCTGTCAACTAAATCTGTTAACACATAAAAATTAAACTGTCTCGTAGTATTACGCTTGACCATATTATAAAGTCTGTGTGTATAATCTACGTTATATTTAATACCCCAGTTTACACATACAACATTATTCATTTCTTATCCTTGTAGATGATATACTTTCAGTTTCTGGGTCTAATTTAATTTCATCTAAAGTATAGCCGACAGCTCTACCATAGCATATACTAGAAATGTTAGGCACGCTAATAATAGTATAATTATCTGTTGTGATCTGTTCATGAGTCAACCTCTCAGCTATTTGCATTACTCTTTCATCTATAGAATATGGATTATCACTATCAACTTCTGTTGTTCTTAACATTATAACTACTTGTCCGGTTTTTTCTAAAGCTTTTTTGAACAAAGCAGTATGACCGTCATGCCAAGGCTGAAAGCGTCCTAACATTTGAGCTGTTGGTTTAGACCAATCAAACATTACAATCTCTCTGTTGGTTTGCCTTCTCTATGCAGCATGTAATTTTTTACTACTTTTACTAATTCTGCATGTGTGTTATCAAACCATTTTTTTACATGATAGTTATAACTAGTTGGTTTTTCAAAAAGAATGTTTGTATCTTCATAATTACTCTTTTTAATAGTATCCATCCACACTATGTAATCAGCTTTAAACCAATCTCTAGTCATTTCTGTTGGACAAACAAAATCTGCTACAGCGATTTTACCAGCCATTACTACACCATCTGCTAAATGAGACATACGTAAAGTTTGTCTTAATCTACCTTTTGGAGTAAAATCCCAGTCGTTATATTTGTTACGAACATCATCAGCGTTTAAATGAACAGCACCAATAAGTTCAGCAAATGGTTTAGCTAAAGTGGTTTTACCAGAACCTGGAAGACCACAAATTAATATTTTCATTTACTAAAACCAACAGATTCTCTAACAATATCTTTTTCTGGAAATTCAGCCCAATATAGTTCATAAGCTACCGTGTCTTCTAAACATTCAAATTGATGTTGAACACCTGGTTTTACTTTTGTGTATTCTCCTGGTCCTAAAATAGTTTCATCAACTAAATCATAATCATTTTGCCATACACGAATTAGTAACTTACCTGATTCAACAAAAAAACCATTCCATTTATATTCATGCATATGTTTTGAACACACACCACCTGCTTTAGTTTCTATTCTATGAAATTCAAGAACACCATTACGCTCTACTAATTCAGTAGTTCCCCATACTTTACCAGCAATCACTTTATTCTCCTATACTGTATATACTCTATCTTTGTTAATTTTTTTCGCTTGTCTATAACCAAACTGAGCAATAAATCTACCTACCTGCATAGATATATCGTTACCGGCGCTTTTTGTTTCTATTAAAAGAGTAGGTTTATATTCTCTTAAAGTGTCTACTGCGCCTTCTAGAACTTGCAATTCGTATCCTTGAATGTCTAATTTAATAAAATCCACGTCTTTAAAATTATAAGAATCTAAAGTAGTAATATTAATTAATTCAGATCTTTTTTCTTCTTTATTATTTTTAAAATCTGTAATAGACCAGCTTCCGCAAGAAGTAGTACTATAAGGTAATACAATCTCTACGTCTTTTTGCGTCTCGCCTAATCCTTGCTTATAAACTGTAATATTATCAAGATCTTCTGTGTTGTAGTGTAAGCAAGAAAAATTTTCCGTTACAGGTTCAAAAGAATGTACATGATTAAAAACAGCTGCATATCTTCTAGCCATTAACCCAATATTACCACCTACATCAATAGCTGTTCTTTTGTGAGGTGTACGAGAAAAAACTTCTTTATCACATCTCTCCTGATAATTATTTTGCATATCGCTATCTGAAATTGACATATGAAAGTGATTACAATATATTGGGAGATACCAACCTTTGTAATTTTGCAACTCATTCTTTGGTAAATATATAGTCATGATTTTGTATATCATCCACTTCTCTTAGTTTATATCCCCAACTCTCTAAAATTTCTAAAGAATTGTTATCTTCCGTATTAATTTCTACACATAACACAGGCCAGTTTCTTTTAATAGTTTGTTCTGCTCCTAAGAACTTTAGGTTCATATCCTTCCACATCTATTTTGATGAAACTAATATCTTCTAGTTCATAAGAATCTAACGTTTTAACTTCGATTTTAAAATCGCCTTCACCTTTTATTCTACCTACACCTGCTTTAGAGTAAGTAATATAATTATCTTCTCCTAACCCAACATTATGAAAGTGAAATTTATTGTAATCTAAATTACTTAACTTTCTAATGTGAGCTTGCTTCGCTCTAAAATCCCAACCATGAACAAAGTCAAAATCTTTAATCATATGTTGTGCAAAGTCCCCTCTTCTACAACCTATATCTAAACCTACTCTATAAGATTCCATATATTTTTTACAAATATTATAAGTGTTTAACCATACATCAGTCATTAAGTTTACTTTCTACAATATCATATACTTTTTTAACAGTCATCCAAGAATTAGCTATTTTACAATGATCGCAATCAAACTGTCGTCCGCACGGGGTTTCTGGGTGTTCATAAACAATATTAGTATTTCTTTCATACTTCATAGCATCAACACTAGTTAAACCACCATATAAAATAACACCCGGAACATTAAAACCACCCATAGCATGCATTAAACCACCTTCATAAGTAACAAATAATTTTGCCTTACTTATCACGCCAAAAGCTATTCTAACATTATTAATATGAATGTTTTGTGCGTACGGTAAATCTTCTAAGTCAGCTGAAGGTTTAATTCTAACTACTTTAGTGTGTTTTAATTCCGAAAGTCTTTTACTAAGATCAGTCCATTTACTCCAACCCCAATCTTTGTTACTTTTAAAGACATCTTCTTTGTAATCCGGGTTTATTACAACAAATCTATGTAAGTTATTATAAACTATTTGATCTTTAATAGCCTGATGTTCTTCTTTAGTAAATCTTAATTTGAAAGGTTTAGGTGTATAATTTTTATATTTTATATACTTACCTCTACCTTCTGCATCATCAGCTAGTTCTTCCATATAATGATTATATCTACCATTACTTGGTTTTATACTAAGAGAATAACAATCTTTAGTTGGGTCTTTAGTAATAAAGTCTACGTTATTATACATAGGAGACCATTTATGATCGGGTAAAGGTCTAACCGAACCATTGCCTCTTGGCATTACAGGAAATATCTTTTTACCTGTTTCGTTATAAACTTTCTCAGCTTCGCCAAGAAACATTAAATCGTCACCTAATCCCATAAGTCTACTATCTTTTTTATATCTCTAAGAATAGAACGCATATTTTTTAATTCGACCATGTTTGGTCCGTCTGATGGTGCTTCATCAGGGTTTGGGTGCGTTTCCATAAAGAAATTTCGTACTCCAACTGCAGCTGCTGCTCTCGCAAGTGTTGGTACGTAGCTTCTATTTCCTCCCGACGATGTGCCGTTTCCTCCAGGTTTTTGTACACTATGCGTTGCATCAAATACCACTGATGCATCAGGAAAAGTGTCCAGCATGTATTTAACCCCAGTAAAATCGTTAACAAGAGTATTATATCCAAAACTAGTTCCTCTCTCAGTTATCCAAACTTCTTTTGCTTGAAATCTAGGAAATATTGAACTGCTTGTCTTACTCCATATACCTTTTACGTCCCATGGAGCTAAAAATTGACCTTTTTTAATATTAACAATAAATGGAGTTCTACAAGCAGCAGTAATTAAATCTGTTTGACGACATAAAAAAGCTGGAATTTGAATAACATTAATAACATCTTGATATTCACCTTCAATGTTATAAATTTGTTCTACTGTATGTACATCTGTAAGAAATTTAACTTCAGGAAACATAATTTTAATATTTCTAAAATCATTTAAAGTATTTTCTAATCCCAAACCTCTGATACCTTTAAGAGATGTTCTATTTGCTTTGTCAAAGGAAGCTTTAAATACAAATTCAATATCTAAATCTTTACACATCAGATACAATTGTTTACAAATATCTAATGACATTTCATACGATTCATGCTGACATGGTCCTGCAATTAATCTCATCTTCTTTCAATATCCAACTCTGTTAACTCGTCTCCAAACCAGGTTTCAATAATCTTAGCAGGTATTTTACCTCTATTAGAAGCTTTATGCCATACCATTTTACCAATGTCAAAACTTTGTGTAGGAACAATTATATCTTTTCTTTTTACACCCATCCATTCAGTATCCATAGTAACTTCACCTTGAACAACATGCCAATGTTCTGATCTTTTAAGATGTCTTTGATCTGATAATGATCTACCTGGTAAAATAGTTAGTTCTTTTACAGCCCAATCTTCACCTTCATCCAATACTCTATACCATCCCCATGGTCTTTCTGTTTTAGGCGCTTTCCAATCTTCTAAAATCCATGAAGAGCTATTAGCTTTATTTTTACCGCCAACACCAAATTTAAACTCTACATCAAATTCAAAATTCATATCCATTTCAGGTATATTAGTTTTTGATCTATCACCACCGTTCATAAAGAACAATTGACTGTCAGGAAACATTGCAGCTGCTCTTTCGATAAGATCTCCTGCAGAATCGTCAGCATCGTCAAAATCAGTAGCATAGTTTACGTCATGCATTGCTTTAATAATTCTAATTCTTTCTTCAAAAGGCATAAAATATCTACCTTTTTTACGAGATAACCATTCGTCAGAGTTTACACCAACAAGTAAAAAATCACAATGTGCTTTAGCCGATTTTATATAATTAATATGACCTGAATGAACTGGGTCAAAACCACCAGAAATAATACCTATTCTCATAGATCGAACATCTCCCTTACTTCGTTTTTCCAAAGATCTCCGTGTGGACAATTAGAATACTCCTTAAACCATGGACCACCATCTGTATAGTGAATTAGTATAGGTTGCTCTTCATCAAAATCATAATAACCTGCTAAAAAGTTAAATTTAACAGGAAGACTACCGATCTTTTCATCAGCCCATAACATTCTATGTAAATACATTGGCGTCTCTGTATTTACTATGTCTGGAGTTAAGTTTTTACACTTGCTATTGTTAAACAGCATTACAGAAGACCAATTTTTTCTTGGATAGATATGTTGCATCTGTCCATCCATTTTCATTTTAGATTTAGGACTATAGTCATGTTGTACACAGGCTACTGGATTGGTAGCTGCATCTTGAAATTCTAAAACAAATTCTAAGTCATCTAAACAAACCATATCACAGTCCATAAACAGTGAGTGACCTTTATAACCACTAAGAAAAGGAACTAAAAATCTAGAAATAGTAAATTCTGTAGAACCTTTTTTATCGTCTTCTCTATTATAGATACCTTTTTCTCTTAATTCATATAGTTTAAGAGGGTATACTTCGATGTTAGGATTATGTTTAAGTATAGAATGTTTAGCAACTTGATAAGCAATATCTTCTCTACTGTCCCATCCTATAAAAACTTTCAGATTGGTTGGCATCTGTTGTTCTCCATTATTGTTGCCCATGCATAAGGTAGTTCATTTCTATCAAAAGATGACCATGTAATATTATCAAATATACTCATTCTTTCAGGTTCGATTTTCATAGCATCTGTTTCTAAATCTTCTATTTTTTTAGAAGCCATTTTAGCTGGACACCATCCCAAACTTATAGTAGGAATACCTTGTCTCATAGCTTCTAGTGCTATAGCCGAACCCCAAGTAACAACACAATAAGCATCATCCAATTGCTCTTGTAAAGGCCGGGCTAACCTACCTTTTGCAGGTTTTGCTCTTACTATTATATTCTTATCTGTGTATATGTTCACATTATGTGCAATAAAATTTAGAAAGTCTCTTTGATCAAAAGTATCCATGTATGGAGGAGAGGGGGGTAATACAAGAATTGAGCTTCCTTGTCCCCCTCTCCATGGCAGTAGTTGCGTGCCATGTGCAAATCTTTTACCTGGTCTAAAAGTAGTGGGAGCAGTACCATTCATAGTTACTCTTTTATATTTACCTAAGTAACCATTATCCATATACATCCAAGAAATATTTCTTTTCATACACTCTTTAATAATATCTCCCATTCCTCTTAGAGTTCCATGTAACACTGCAAGAGAAGCGTCTAAAGGAAGATTTTTAGTATTACTTTCTAAATAACGACAATCAACTGATTGTGTAAGTTCTTTAGAATTAATACCCTTTATGTTTTTATCTAAATAGGTATAAATCATTGAACTCTCTCAGGAGAGAAGCCTTGATCTTTTCTATCACCTTTTAAGTGATCTAAATATTGACCTAAAGGACCTCTTACAAAAGGGTGTCTAGAAGAACCGTCTCCTAAGTTAATACTTACAGATTTACCAGCTTCTTTTTCTACATATCTTTCTGCTGCCCACCATACATAACTATCATGCCATTCTTGTAATTGAAATAAAGCTCCTTCATCATACATCCATTTCATTAACTGAAAGTATCTATCGCACCATTTGTTATTATCATCCCATATCATAAAACCACATTCTGGGTAAATATTAGGTCTACCAACTCTAGTCCATAATTTACCTTCTTGTACTATAGATTCTAAAAAACTATATGGAATTTTTTTAGTAGCTACAACATCAGCGTCACACCATATTAAGTATCTTTCTTTTTGAAACCATTTTCTATGATGATCTACTGTATAATACTTATGGGAGAATCTAGTAGCTTCAAATAAATATCTAGACCCCGGGGTAACAGGTCCTTCTCTATGCGATCTTGGATCTTCACCGTTTGGACCTAGTACTTTTTCTTCCCATGGCGTTGCTAACTCTTTAAACTTTTCATATCTAGAACCACAATGAAAATTAAAGTCTTCAAATTTTATATTTTTGTAATTATTATCTGGTGGATCCATATCTTCATAATAGCAAGTGAGTTTAATATCTAATGGCCAAAATTCAGCAAAAGTATCAACCATTTTTTTACCGTATTTTTCATAACCCTCTTTATGAAAAGTTGTTACAACTTCAAACCCCATGAGCTGAAATCCTTTCACTAGAATAACCTTTAAACTTTCTACTACCTTTAAGATGATCAAAGTATTTACCTAATGGTCCATTTACTAAAGGATGCCGAGAATAGGAACCGTATCCTAAATCCGCACATGTAATTAAACCTTTTTCTTCTAAATCAAGAGTAGGTACATCAAACGCATAACAATCATGCCATTCTGGACAATCAAAAATTTTTCCTTCTTTATACATTGAATCGTATAAAAAACACCACAAATCATGATATTCGTGTTGCGTGTCCCAAATTAACATACCTGTTTCTGTAAATTTTTTCCGTTTTCTTCTACTAGGAAAAGATACATAATGTTCTCCGTTTGTTAAATTATCTAAAAGTTCTATAGGAATATCCTGCAACGTCATTAAGTCCGCATCTAAGTAAATTATATACTGCGATCTAGGATTACGAAGCTCTTGTAATTGAGCGTATACTTTCTTACTAAATTTAACAGCTTGTCTTTTTGAGATATCACCGTCAACAGTATCATCAAAAATATCTTTATCTTTATATTTTTCTGAAAAAGCTAGCGCGCCAAAAATATGGTCATCAAAGTTAAGTATGTGAACTCTTTCTGACGGATTATAAGGAATGTTTTGATCACCTTCTAAGTAAACATATGCTTGAATGTCTTTTGGCCAATGTTTATCAAAAGAAGGTATACTAAATTTTCCGTAAACATCCCAATTTTTGGTTGGAAAAGTCATTACTACTGAGTACTTATAGTTTTTCATTTAAAGCTGCTTCCATCATTTCATCTATCATTTGTTTAAATGTATACTTGGGCTTCCAACCCAATACATTTTTAGCCTTAGTTGGATCACCTAGCAAAAGATCAACTTCTGCAGGTCTATAGAATTCAGGGTTAACATCAACATAAACAGAACCATATTCATCTATACCAACTTCATCTACACCATCACCTGCCCAATGTAATTTAATATTAACTTTTTGAAATGCTGTTTCTACTAGACTTCTTACAGAATTAAGTTCACCAGTAGCTAAAACATAATCATCTCCTACAGGATGCTGTAACATTTGCCACATTCCATAAACGTAATCTTTAGCATGTCCCCAATCTCTTTGAGCATCTAAGTTACCTAATGATATTTTTGTCTTTTTACCTTTATGAATATCAGCAACACCTTTGATAATTTTTTGAGTTACAAAATCATCACCTCGCCAAGGAGATTCGTGATTAAACAGAATTCCGTTTGAACCATGTAGACCGTAGCTTTCTCTGTAATTTCTTACAATCCAATATGAGTATAGCTTAGCTACACCATATGGTGATCTAGGGTAAAAAGGGGTTTCTTCGTTTTGAGGTGTTTGTACTACTTTACCATACAACTCAGATGTAGAGGCTTGATAAAATTTTGTGTGCTCTATAGAGCCTGAATTTCTAATTGCTTCTAATAATCTCACAGTTCCTAATGCATCTACGTCTCCTGTATATTCTGGGATGTCAAAACTAATACGAACATGAGATTGAGCTGCTAAATTATAAACTTCATCAAAGCGAATATGATTGAATAAATTTTGTAGAGAACTAGAGTCGGTTAGATCTCCATATCTAAGATCTAAATTTTTATTGTCTAGTAAATGTTCTATTCTACTAACATCGTTGCCTGCGTTTCGCCGCATAATAGCAGTAACTTCATAACCTTTATCTAGTAAGAGTTCTGCTAAATAGCCACCGTCTTGACCTGTAATACCAGTAATTAAAGCTTTCATTTTATTACTTCTTCTAATTTAATTCTAATATCTTCATCAGCAGTCCAAATAGCTAATCTTACGTCTTTAAGTTTTTGTGTTGGAGGAGTAATAATTTTCCAATCTAATTCGTCTACAATAACGTTACAACCAAAATCAGGTGGTGAATATTCTCCATTTGCTGCCATGTAGTAATCGTCAAATACAATAACTTTAGAACCTTCGACAGCTTTATGATCTCCAATAATCATACTAGCTCTGTGATCACCATCAATAAAAACAAAATCAGCTGTATAGTCTTGAGCCCATAATGTTTCTTGAGTAAAACCTTTAACTAAGTCAACTTGAGAACAAAGAGGTTCTAATTTAGATCTAATTTGTTCTTCGTTAAGTACACCTTTACCGTTACCAACTAATTTATGCCATTCTTTATCAGAATTATCAAATACGTCAAAACCTGTATACTCAACATTAAATCCAGCAGCTTGAATCATACGCTGTGCATTTTCACCTCTAGCTACACCAACTTCTATAATAGTTTCAGGTTTAACAATATTAATTATATCTGTAAGATATTCGTATCTTCTTTGTCTCATCAAATTAACTCAGCTTTCTTAAGATAATATTCTAACCACTCAGGTTTAGCCATTTCATCAACAGTCCAACTTGTATATGCCCAATTATAAAGATTTTGCTCTCTTTTGTTCCAATCTACTGCTTCTAAATTATTGAGAATTGATAAATCATGCATGCATGCATCATATACAACACATCTATTATCTAACGCTATAGTAGGAATACCTTCTGTGATAGACTCACATGCTGCTGATGAGCTATGAGTAATAACTACACCAGCATGTCTAATAGAATCTATCACTTTTCTTCTTGCTTTATCTGCATGCTCTATAACAATATTATCAAAACCTTCTGCAATCATTTCAGTAGGGTTTCTGTCTAAATTAGGGTGTGATCTTAAAATAATTTTTCTATCTGTAGAAGCTCTAAGTTGCTTTACCACTTTACGAGCCCAAGAATAAAAAGGTAAATGATCATCATATTGCCAACCTCTTTCTGATTGAAGTAAAAACAATATAGGTTTAGTATTATCTATTACAGGTTCTTTTTCTTCAAATTTAAAAGCTTCTTTCATCCACAAAAAACGTTGTGAATCCGAATTATCGTTAAGAAAGTTAGCAGTTCCTACACAATCACCATAACCTACTCTAAACATATAAGTTTCAGGGCTATCCATTCTATTACGAATATAAGTAGAAAACAATGCAGAATCAAGAGAGAATAAGGGAGTACCGTTGTCTCTATGCTGTTGTATAGAGATAGCTCTTTCTGTATCCATCTTACGTTTAGTAATAGAACCAAAAACAAATACTACATCAGGATCTTCTTGAACTAGTTTATAACCATTCTCAGAAGCGGAAGCTTGAATAGCGTGAAAAGCTGCAGTTATAGGATTAGATAATAGATGGCGTTTATTAGCCTTAATAGTGGAGAAATCGCATTGAATTTTCATAACATAAACCTTCGCGCATCTCTCTTATCGAATATTGTTTATAAGCTAAGTTATAAAAGAGATGCTCTCTATCATATTTATAAGGGTTATCTAGCTTAGAGAAGTCCCTATTTGTACACCAGGCGCTAGGTGCAACATCAGAAGTACTAAACACAGGCACACCAGCAGCAAGAGCATCAATCGCAGTAATGGAGCCGCTAACCACAACAGCATGACAATTATCCAAATCGGAGCTGATAGGAACATCAGCAACGTGAGGACCACTAGTGCCAGACTTCCTGGGCTTGTACCTAACCTTGATTGGTCTTTTTGTATATTGTTTAATTTCATTAGTAGTCTTTTCTACCCATTCTTGTACATTACCACCATGCATAAAGAAAGTCATAGTTTCAGAAGAAGGACAAACTAAAATGTGTTCACCTTCATTTCGCCATGGTTCAATATTTAATTTCCATTCTTCAAATCTATCTGATGGAACATCTAATTTTCTGTTATCATGTAATCCTTGATAACACCATCTCCAATAAGTATTGTCCCAATCTTCATTGTTAGGATCATACCTGCCATGATAAGGCATATCGCAGAAAATGTAATCACCATTGGTATATAAAACGTTGTTGCCAATAAGACCCCATAACACGTATCTAGTAAAAGTATAAGCGTTAATTTTTGCGTCAGGATGTCCTTCTTCTAACGCTGCGTAAATTCTTTCCATTTTAGGAGATGGTCTTGGCATTACCAGAGATAGTTTTTCAAACGCTTCCATGGTTTTCCTTCTGCTATTTCTTCTGGCCACCATTCAATATGAGTAAGTTGTTGTGACCACAACTCTCTACCTAACCGGGGTGGATTTTCGATATTATGCCAATTTTTAATTGACATAGGGTATGCAAATGATTGACAACCAGTGTATGTATGTACACCTCTAATTGTAGCTTCTATTGCAGGGTTAGACGAGTGATTAACTACACACCATGATCTATCTAAGATGTCGTTAAAGTTAAAATTATCTGCTATACCTGTATGTTTGGGAACATCGAAGTACACATTCCTAACTTCTCTAGCAATTGAAGGAAAGTCTGTAATCCTGTCTCTAGGGTGGGGTCTGATGACAATGTCCCGTTCGCTAAACTGTCTAATTTCCCTAACAGCATTTCGTACGTATGTTTCAACTGTTGGCATTGAGGACCATTGGTGTGAATCTGGTCGTTGAGTCGCGATTGTAATAAACTGTCCATCATTTTTCCAAGGTTTAAGTTCTATTCCGAACTTTTCTAACCTTCCTTCTTCTAAGTTGTCTTTGTTTGCAAATTCAGCACCGTTATTGATGCCACCTATACCTACTCGCCAGGTTTCGTTTCGTCGTATTGCACCAATTTCAAGAACAATAATTGGCCTGTCTCTTCGAGTGTAATGCTCCCATACTTTACGGTTTGGTTCCATTCTTCCTGCGAATAAGATGGACCATATGACTGCAACGTCTGCGTCCATGTCATTGTATACGATGGATTCGTCACATCCTTCGGCAAAGGCACCAAAGATTGGTGCTGAGTTAAGCGCGCCGTAGTCAGTAAAGAGGGAAACTCGCATGTATTCATTATAATTACTTAGGGTAGTTTTTTAGATTAACAATAGTTTTTCTTTGTTTGTCTAATGGATCAGAAGCTAGCTTTTCGCCACCTGGACCATCAGACGCTGGATTACCTTTTTTAAGTTGTCCTGATTTTGTAAAATATGTCCCTGCAGGAGCTTCTTTTGTTTCTCTGTAAATATCAGTTTTTGTTTTTTTAGGCTCATTATTCTTTTGAGTAAGTTCACTATATCTTTTATGATTAGGATTAGGTATTTTTAGGTTAGGTAGTTTTCTATCCTTAACCATAAGCTTAACTGGTGTTCTTTCCTCTAAATCATCTTCATTAATAGAAGGCTTTACACTATGATAATTAGGTTCTACTTTTTATCTTCTCTTATGCTCATCACCTATTTCTTTATGTGTATATCTTCCATGTGGAATTTTTTTAGTAGCAAAAAACTTAACATGAGAGTTTGGCATTTTTGAAATATCTTCTTCAATCTCTTCTTCTTCAACTGGTTTAACTTTAGCCATATTTAAACGAGAGATAGTTTCTCTAAATGCTTTAGTACGGCCATCAATCTTTTCGGATTCTTTTAAACCTAAGCGAGACATATACATCTTCTTTGTATGCTTAGGCATCCCTTGCAGGAGTAGTCTAACGCTATCTTCTTCACCGTCTTTCATCATAGTCTTAAACTGTTTTAGTACTTTTTGATCAATACCTTCTGTAACTGAAGACAGTTTGTAAAGTTGTTTTTCTTCTTCATTTGCTTGAAGTTTTGCTGCAATAGCCATTTGACGTTTTTTAGCCTTAGATTTACCTTTAAATTGAGGCGCGTCTGAACTTCTAAAATCATCTATAACATCACCCATGTCAGCTTTTTTCAAATTCATTTTCTCTTCTAAAAAAGGATTGTTACCAGAAAGAATAGAAACTGTATCCATGTCTTCACTCCTCATCATATTCCATCTTGCTTGTTGCATATAATTATCACCAAACTCAATTTCAGCATCTTGTCTAGAAATAGGAATAATTTCATCTATTTTATCAGCGCCAAACATTCTTTTAGCGCGACGGCCGGCTTTTGCTCTAGTATAATCGTAAAGAATAATACCAGGTTGATCATTATGCATTCGTACAAGAAATAATTTCATAATCTATTTATTATTTTTTGGAGTCAATAATCTTAGAAAAGTTTCCGTCTTTAGTAAATTCAATAAGAGATTTGAAACGGTCGCCGTTTTGACCCTTATGAGAAATAACAAATACATTTGTATTTTCTAATCCACCTAAGATATCCCATAGTACGTCAGTAGCTTCTGCATCGAGAGAACTGTCACCAACCTCATCCATAATTAGTAGATTGGTATTGACACTATTTTTTAACTTAGCAATTTCACGCCAAGTAAACATAAGAGCTAGATCAATACGCATTTTTTCTCCTTCAGAAAAAGAAGCATATGAAAACGTATCTCTATATCTTGACTTAATAACTTCGTTAAACGATTCGTCAAGATGAAACGAATAGTTAGCGCCCATACGATCTAAATACTGATTAATAAGTTGGTTCATAACAGGTAAATATTGTTTAATAATCTTAGCTTTAATACCATCATCTCTAAGTAAAATCTTACAAATTTCATAATAATGCTTTAGCTCTACTAATGTATGAGATTCTTTTTCTAGCTCTTTAAACTCTTTATCATACTCTTCAAGCTCTTTTTGCGCTTGCTTAAGAGATTTACTATCAGACTCTTCTGTTCTTACCTCTAAATTTCCATATAGAGTAAATAAAGCTTTCTTTTGATTGACTAAATCTTTTCTTACTTCTAAAATAGAATCATACTGTTGCTGAACTTCGTGAGCTTCTCTTATTTTTTCTTCTAATGTATGGTAAGTAGTTATCACAATAGGTTTTAAGTTCTCAAGTTTATCTGCTTCTTCAGAGAGTGCAGATACTTGCTTCTTCTTTACTGTTGTATCTATAACTTGCTCACAAACATAACAATGATCATGATTTTCGTAGAATTTTATTCTACCATCTACTTCTGCTCTTTTCTTTTTTATCTCTTGTCCTTTAAACTTAGCACTACTAAGCTTATCTTGTAACTCAGATATGTCAATCAGTTCAATTAAATTGATATCACTATCTGCTTTAGTAATTTTATCTTCTATAAGATTAATTTGTCCATCAATCTTATTTTTTTCTGCAATAATTTTTTCTTCAGATTCTTTAGAACGGTTTACTAAATTATTAATTAAACCTTTTTGACCTGATACCTTTGTCTTTAAAATCTCTTTTTGATAATCGTTTTCTTTTATATCTAATTCTGTGTTTTGTGATCTAGATTTTAGTATATTATTCATTTTAGAAAATACTGTGATGTCTAAAATCTCTTCTATAATTACTCTTCTATCGTTAGTAGGTAAGTCCATAAACGATTGATATCTGGCTGAACCAAGAATAACAATCTGAGTAAATGCTCTGTAGTTTAAACCTATAATATCTTCTAGTTTTTTTTGATAGTCTTTCACAGCAGCGTCATGCGGTAGAAGCTTCTCATTTCTATACACTTCAAACTTATTAGGTTTCAACCCTCTTACTACTTTATAATCTACTCCATTAACCGTAAATTCCACTTGCACTTCTAAACCTTTTTCATTTACAGTGTTCATTAATTGAGGCTTATTAATATTACGATATGGTTTACCAAATATACCAAAACATAAAGCGTCTAGTATAGTAGATTTACCTGATCCATTTTGACCTGTTATGAGTACAGAAGGTACTCTGTTTAGTAGAATAACATTAGGAGTATTGCCAGTAGACAAAAAGTTCTTATATGATACTGTTTTAAAAATTATCATTCTTCGATGCTCATAGCTTCTTCATATATATCTATCATAAGGTTCTTTATAGATTCTTTATTATTGTCTGTAGCTACATCATCAATATATTCACCTATAAGTTCAGTAGTAGAAGATAATTGTATAATATCTTTTACGTTTTCTTGATTATATTCTTCGAACGATTCAACAATTTTTACTTCGAACGGTACTTGAAAGTTTACTTTATCTATAAAACGTTCAAACTCTTCAAAGCTTGTTTTCTTTTTTATGTTTACTTTTACATAACTATCTGCTAACAACTCTAAATTATAATCACAACCGTCATTCCAAGTTAATCTATGAAAATAACTATATTCATTTTCTATAAACTCCCAGGACCGATCAGTAGTATCTAGTATCCAGAAACCTTGTTTAGATGCAGTATCATTCCACATAAGCTGGTAAGGTAATCCAATATAGTGAACGTTAGCAATCTTATTCTGAGTATGATAGTGACCTGATATAACTTCTTTCCATTTCTTAAAGTCTTTAGGTGCATAACCTTCATCAGATAATCTACCTGGTAGTAGCACTGCACCTTGTGTCTCTAAATGACCTACTAACAAATCACCGCCAGCTTTGATAACCGCTGTTATTTCTTCTGCATTCTCTTTACACACCCAAGGAATAAAAGTAATATCTATCCCATCAAAGTTAATTACTTTGGGTTCGCTATAAAAGTTCATATGATCATCAGTCAGTATCTGCTGAGGTGAGTTCATAGATAAAGAGTGCCGTAAAGGTATATCATGATTACCAATAATACCATGAACTACAACATCTAACTCTTTAGCTTTATCAACAAAAACTCGTTTTTGAAACGACATTGTTTGTAGATTAATCCATTTTCTATTATCAAAGTAGTCACCAGTTTGAATAATAGTTTTAATACCTTGCTCTTCAATGTAAGGCCAAAAAACTTTTTCTAAAAATATTTCTTGATGTCTTTGAATAACTTGATTAGAATTACGGCAACCAAAATGTAAGTCTCCTATAAACGCTATCTTCACTTCTTCTTTTCCTTCTGCGGTCGTAACGGTGTACCACCTTTGTATGCTGCTCTAGACTCTTTAGTATAACCTGTACGTAAAGAAAAACCACCTTTACCTTTTTCTACTTTTTGACTTTGTAACTCTTCTAACTTTTGATCTGCAATAGCTCTAGCATGTGTATCTGCTATTCCTTCAAACTCTTGATCACCCATAACTGATACTTCTGCTTCTTGAATCAATCTTAAGTTTAGTTCATACTTCTTTTTCTCATTCTTAATAGTTTGAATCATATGACTAAAAAGTATTTGAGTTACATATGCAAAACCGTTATCAAAACGAGTACCATCGAAACGGTACATATATTTCATAGCACCTAGTATAGCATTCTGTACCATTTCGTCTCTATACATATAACCTTTGAAACGAGGTGTTAAAGATAGTCTATTAGCCATTTTATATACACACTCCCCTAAGTAACGAGACATAACTGGTCTTTCATCACCTTTAGCTAAAGCTTTTTTACAAGCTTGACTATACTCATCTAATGCTAAAGTAAACTCAATATTGTTAACATAATGTTCGTCGCCTGGTTTTTGTCTGGTTCTTTTTTGTGTCATAAATCTATTGAATTGATTTTATAATCAAACTCCTCTGTAGTATAATACTTAAAGCGTTCGTTTGAATGTCTTAACGCGAAATTATCTCTTGATTTATATTTTAAGTCATCTATAATATCAAACACCGTTGCTTTCTGACCGTTATCTGACTTACGTAAGATACGACCTATTGATTGTAGTACTTTTATTTTAGATTTGGTAGGATGTGCAAACACCAAATTATGAAGATTACGTATATTAACACCGGTAGAGAAAACGCCAAGTGACGCCACGATAACAACATCGTTACACTCTGCCATTTGTCTAACAGCTTCTCTTGAATTTTTATCTGTTTCACCAGCGACATAGTACAATTGTTTCTCAGTATTAATTCTATCAAATATATCTTTACCGTGTTCTAATCTTAAAAATACA
>Ga0070750_10000395_pt1 | contig 24291 bp, 16 predicted proteins | sample VirMetDEL_Nov_24_FD_77013 | JGI IMG/M metagenome (GOLD analysis project Ga0070750, IMG submission 77013) | Aqueous microbial communities from the Delaware River and Bay under freshwater to marine salinity gradient to study organic matter... | ecosystem: Environmental > Aquatic > Marine >...
ACGTTAGCAGCCGCTGTTAATTGACCTCTTGCGTTAACTGTAAATGTTGCGTTGTGAGTTCCGTTACCATAAGATGCGGCTGATACTGCTGTATCTGTAATTGAGAATTCTGTGCCAGTTAATGTAAGACCTGTGCCTGCTGTATATGTACCAGCACCTGAGAACTGAACAAAGTTAACTGGGTCAGTACCAATTGTTGCTACTGGGTCAGTCATTACCCAACCTGTGTCATTGTACAGTGTACCTGTTGATACGAATGTGAAATCTCCACCTGCTAATTCAGTTGGTGTATCAAAATCATCTGCTCTTGTTAGAACAGTGGATGATGTTTTAACGTAAATACCATTGTTAGCGGCTGTTGTTTCGTCTTTAACAAGAATTCTGTCGCCGTTTGTTACTGATTGACCATCAATTGTATCAAAGTTACCAGAAGATGTTGTTAATGTTGCGCCAACACCTGACGAACCGTTATTATAAGTAATTGTTCCACCAGTGATAGATGTTAGTGTTCCTGTAGTTGCAACTTGACAAGACGCATGTACATGTAAACCTTGTGCGATGTCATCTACGTATTGCTTAGTAGCGGCGTCAGTTGATGCAGTTGGTGTTCCTACCTCTGTAATTCTTGCTGAGTTTACGTCAACTGATCCAGTACCTGTTGTTACTAATGAGATAGGTTGATTAGTTCCAATTGCTGTAATTGTTACTCCACCTGTTTTACCTATGATATCGTCAGTCACAACGTTTGCTGTTGTATCAACATTACCTGTTGTTGTTAAAGAAGATAATGTACCTACTGATGTAATGTTTGGTTGTGCCGCTGTTGTTACAGTGCCTGCTGTTGTTGCTGACGTAGCAGATGTTGCACTTGAAACTGTACCAGAGACATTAGCGCCTGCTACTGAGTTAGCAACTGCGGCAAATGCAACTTCGCCGTCTACTTCTGAACCAACTAAATCTGTTAGACCAGAACCGTTACCTGTAAATACACCAGTGTTAGCAGTAATGTCTACTGCTGTAAGAGTTCCGTTGACTCCTAATCCTGTTAACGTACCAACAGAAGTAATATTGGGTTGTGCGGCTGTTGTTACTGTGCCAGCAGTTGTAGCACTTGAAACTGTATCAGAGACGTTTGCACCAGCAACTGCGTTTGCTGTATCTGCAAATGCAACTTCACCAGAGACATTGCCACCTGCTACTGAGTTAGCAACTGCGGCGAATGATACTTCACCAGAGACGTTTGCACCAGCAACTGCGTTTGCTGTATCTGCAAATGCAACTTCTCCAGTAACGTTAGCACCAGTGATTGCTGTTAATGCAGAACCGTTACCACTTACTGAAGTAAAGTCACCTGCTGTAGCACTAATATTGCCTGCTGAAGCATTACCTGATACTGCCAATGAAGAAAGAGTACCAACGCTTGTAATATTTGGTTGAGCGGCTGTTGTTAGTGAGCCAGCAACTGTTGTAAAGTCACCGTCTGTTCCACTTACGTTGCCTGCTGAGACATTACCTGTTACATCAAGTGATGTCAATGTTCCAACAGATGTGATGTTTGTTTGTGCGGCTGTAGATAAAGTACCTGCGATTGTTGGGGCACTGAATACTCCAGTTGCACTGTTAAATGTGAAGTTAGCACTTGCGCCAAAGTCACCGTTGTTATTATATTGAATATTTGTATTAGACCCTGCGGCTTCTTGTAAATCCCAGGGGTTTCCATTTGCATAGTACAAGTTGTCAGTTTTTAATCCACCAACTGTAGCATTACCTGTTACGTTTAAGTAACCTGATGTTGCGATACCTTCTGCATTATCTGTTGTTTCAATTAAGAAGATATTTGCTTTACCTGAAGAACCAAATGTTAAAGCAGTACCTGAGTTATCAAACAAGTCCCAATTAACGTCTTCTTCAATAGAACCGATGTTTCCTTCTTGTAAGTACAAAGCGTAGTTGTTAATACTTGAATTTGAGGCTGCACCTAACAAACCAATGTTGTAGCCACTAGCATGAGTTTCTACCGATTGACCACGTACACCGACTGCGGCGCCTGTGTCTGTTGAATTAGATACTACTGCAATACCTTTAACACCGGAACCTCTTGTTCCACCGCTTGTTGAACCTACACCGATAACACCAGTACCAACACTGTTAGCATTTGCACTGTTACCTACTGCGGCACCAACTATACCTGCCCAATCGGGTAGAGTAACGCCAGTGTCTCCGTAACTTGATACAAGTTTTGATCCAGCAAAATCACCGATGTTGCCGTCTGCTATCGTTACAAAAGTGCCGATACTTGCATTGGCGCCTACATCAAGTGATGTTAATGTGCCAACACTTGTAATATTTGGCTGAGCAGACTCGTAAACTTCTCCTGCTACTAATGCATTGCCTACTTGTCCTGAGACATTGCCACCTGCTACTGAGTTAGCAATGCCTGCATATGCAACTTGTCCTGAGACATTGCTACCTGCTACTGAGTTAGCAACTGCGGCAAAGCCAACTTCGCCGTCTACTTCTGAACCAACTAAATCTGTTAATGCAGAACCATTACCTATAAAGTGTCCTGCTCTGATATTACCGTATGTGTTAAATGTTACGACTTCGTTTGCTAGAGATACGTCACTACCAAAACCGAATTCAGCATTTGAGTTATCCCAACCCATAAACGCTTGTAATGCTTGACCATCATAATATTGTAGATCGGTACCACGATCTTTGCCATCATTTGATGTTAGTGGAGCTCCGTTAGGACCACCGCCCATTGAGATTATTGGATCTTCTACTGCAAATGATTCAACGTTAACATAAGTTAAATTACCATTAACGTTCAAGTTTCCACCAATAACTGCATCGCTAGAAATTGATAATGAATCACCTGCAACTTCTCCTGTTGCTGATAAGTTAGTAACGCCTGCATTGCCATTTACTGTAAGTGCAGTTAGGGTACCAACACTTGTAATATTAGTTTGAGCGGCTGTAGTTAAAGAACCTGCTAGGGTAGTTGCAGATACTTCTCCGATTACTGTTAATGTATTTGTAGCCTCATCAAACGTAAAGTTAGAAGATGCTCCAAATCCACCAGCACCATCGTTGTATTGAATTTCTGTATTTGAGCCAGCTGGTTGTGTTAAGTCCCAAGCATCACCGTTTGCATATAGCAAGTTATCAGTAAGAACTCTAGTTGCACCGATATTACCTGCTACTGTAAGTACGTTGGTTGATTTATCAAAAGTGTAATTTGCACTACCACTTAAAGCCGAATCATCATTAAAAATGACTTGCGTGTTTGCACCACCAATTGTAGGAAACGCTTCAACGTTTCCTGAACTGTTTTTTACTGACAGTACATCACTGTCACTTAAGAAAATAGTACCTTTACCTGCTGCCGGCGTTGGTACTGTGTTCGCCGCATTTTGTTTTAATATTAACATTTTATCTCTACCCTATAGTTATAATAACTTATGCATTGCATATGTTTGTATTTATCTTTTTTCTAAGATACTTGTTCATTCGTATCAAAGTAATACCAATTTGTGCCATCGCCGTATGCCGGCTTATTGATACCGCTAGTTATGAAAATAATGCCACCAATAACACTGTCTGGCAAAGCAGTATTTGCATATCGTCCTGTTTGCATTATACCATTGGCTTGTAAGATTTTAGTGTCTGTGGTGAAAGTCAAATCTGCACTAGCACCCAATACATCATCAGATCCACTGTTAAACTGTATCTGATTTACAGAACCGCCTACTACAGGTCCGTCACCACTAACATCGACTAATACGCCGTCGACGGTTAATGATCCTTCAATAGTAATAGGATAACCAAATAACCCTTGGTAATTTGCAGGTATTGTTTCATCGTTACCTGTTTCAATTAATGTTGGCATGGGAGAGATAGAACTTGATTGATCACTAAACGATAATGTACCATTACCGTTTGTAGTAATAACCTGGCCAGAAGCACCACCGGTAACAGTTAAGTTACCAATTGCCCCTAAATTTGATGTACCTTCAACAGTAAGAGTAGGTGTTGTTAACCCATTCTTTACTCTAAAGTCTTTATACGCCATGGTTCCATTTTCCCCAATGTCATTAAATGACTTAATGAGTGTGACCGAAGTCACACTCTACTTAATTGTATATTATGTTAAAATGTAGTCTGTTACAACATTCAAATTAACATTACTGCTACTTGTTGTAGCATAAACTGTTACGTTACCTGATACTCCGTTAACGTTACTTGAGAACTCAACGATATCTGCTGATGTGTTAGAACATACAGAACCATATATTGTAATATATGCATCTGAACCGTCATGTACTAGCAATACTTCAACTGATTGATAACCGTCATCACCTGATGCTGAGAACACATATTTTGCTGTTCTGTAATCAGTAGGATCAAACTCGTCAACTACAGTGTTTGTAGATACAGCAACGTTTGAACGTTGTGTACCGAAAGATACTGCTTTAATTTCGCCTGTAGATTCTACAGATGTTAATGTGCCAACACTTGTAATATTTGGCTGAGCCGCTGTTGTTACAGTACCGGCGGTTGTTGCCTCGCCGACTGAACCTGTAACATTAGCACCTGCTACTGAGTTAGCAACTGCCGCAAATGACACTTGACCAGTTACGTTTGCACCTGCAACTGCGTTTGCTGTATCTGCGAATGCTACTTCACCAGTAACGTTAGCACCTGCAAGAGAAGATAAACCGCCACCATCACCGTAGAACTTACCAGTTGATACTGTAATGTTACCGCTTATATCTAAGTTGCTAGTAGCACTGTCAAATGTAAAGTCAGCACTTGCACCAAAGTCATCAGCATTGTTAAACTGTACTTGAGTGTTTGAACCAGCTGGCTCTTGTAAGTCCCAAGGATTTCCGTTTGCATAGTATAAGTTGTCTGTTTTAACTCCACCAAATGTACCGTTACCAGTAACACTTAACGAACCTAATGTACCAACAGATGTAATATTTGGCTGAGCCGCTGTTGTTAATGAACCGCCTAATGTTGTTGCAGTAATATCATTTGTTGCACTCATGTTGTTAGCAGAAGCATTGCCTGTTACTGCTAAACTTGTAAGAGTACCAACAGAAGTAATATTTGGTTGAGCCGCTGTTGTTAATGAACCAGCAACTGTTGTGAAACTACCACCTGTTGCTGAAACGTTACCAGCGCCTACGTTACCTGTTACATCTAATGAACCTAATGTGCCAACACTTGTCAAACTTGAATCTGTGATGTTTGAAGAAAGTGTTGAACCAGTTAAGTTAGCGGCGTTGGCTGCGATTGCTACGTTAGCAGCCGCTGTCAATTGACCCTGTGCGTTAACAGTAAATGTAGCAACTGCATCGCCTGAGCCGTATGCCTGTGCTGTAACAGTTGTGTTGCTAATTGAAAATTCAGTACCGTTTAATGTTAAGCCAGTTCCTGCTGTGTATGTACCAGCACCTGAGAACTGAACAAAGTTAACTGGATCAGTACCAACTGTTGCTACTGGGTCAGTCATTACCCAACCAGTATCATTATATAATGTGCCTTGTTGAACAAATACGAAGTCACCACCAGCCATTTCAGTTGGTGTGTTAAAGTCGTCCGCTCTTGTTAGAACAGTTGAACTTGTATAGACATAGATACCGTTGTGTGCTGAGTTTGTTTCATCTTTGATAATAATACGATCATCAGTTGATAATGTAACACCGTCAATTGCTGTTAATGTTGCGCCAGAAATTGTAAGAGTTGCTCCAACACCTGATGTGCCATTGTCATATGCTACAGTACCACCAGACATTGTTGCCAATGTATCTGTAGATGCGGCAACTGCTGGTGCATGTACATGCAAGCCTTGTGCAATATCATCTACGTATTGTTTTGTGGCTGCGTCACCTGATTGAGTTGGAGTTGCAACGTTAGCAATTCTTCCGCCCCAAACGTCTGTGACACCAGTGCCTGTAGGTCTTAATTCGATGTTTTGATCAGTGCCTGTTGCACGAACAGAAACACCTGATGTTCTACCTTGAATAATATCAGTAATTAGGTTAGCCTGTGTTGTAATATCACCTGATGCGGATAGGGAACTCAAAGTACCGACACTAGTAATATTTGGCTGAGAAGCAGTTGTTAAACTACCACCTACTGTTGTAAACGAGCCATCGGTTGCAGAAATATTACCGGTGCTTGCGTTGCCTGATACTGTTAGTGAACCTAATGTACCAACACTAGTAATATTTGGCTGAGAAGCAGTTGTTAAACTACCGTTTACTACAGTAAAGTCACCTGTACCACCTGAAACGTTGCCTGTTGCTACGTTACCTGATACTGATAGGACGCCTGTTACTTTGTTAAATGTAAAGCCTGCGGCTCCTGCAAACGAACCAGAATCATTAAACTGGACTTGGGTATTACTACCACCTGCATTTGCGAAAGTATATGGTGTGCCGTTTGCATAGTAGATATCGTCAGTTAATAATCCACCTGCTGAAATGTTACCTGTTACTGACAATGTTGATAGTGTACCAACACTTGTAATGTTTGGCTGTGCGGCAGTTGTTACAGTATTAGCAGTAGATGCATGAGTTGCATTTGCTACCGTACCTGTAACATTTGCGCCAGCAATGCTAGATAATGATGATCCATTACCGCTAAAAAAGTTTGCTGTTGCTAAATTTCCTAAAGAAGCGTTTACTGTAATAATATTACCTGTAGCCGCATCAATAGTGGCTGATCCAACCGTTAAGCCGTTTTTGACTACGAAATTTCTAGTTGACATTTTTTAAGTTCCCCAATATGACTAAGTTTTTAAACTTATAATTTTCCCATTAATCAGGTACATACGTAGCCATCAAGTTCATACTAGTAGAACTATTGACTGGTGTTGCTCTAAGCAGTACGTTACCTGAAGTAAGTACAGTGCTTAAAGTAACCAAATCACTTCCGGTTGTTGACAGGCTACCATATACTGTGATAATACTATTTATACCATCATGCACTAAAAGCACTTCTAACGCTTGATATCCTGTACTATCGGACACTTTAATTGTGTACTTGACAGATCGATATGTAGAAGCACTAAAAGTATCGATGGTTGTGTTTGAAGAACCCACTGAAATCGCGGTTCTACTACTATAAAAATCATCTACAGACAATGTAGTTGCTTGTAAATTATCAGCACTTACATTACCTCTAGCGGTAAGAGTCTTACCTGTACCACACATTACAATATTAGCAGATAAACCAATGTTTACATCAGTAATACCGGATGTAAATATACCTGCTGTTTGTGTAGTATTACTTACAACAATTGTTCCTGCGCCAGGTGGCATGCCAAATTGCATAGTACCTGATGAAGCAATAATTGTATTTCCTTTAACATTTCCAGTTACGTTTGCTGTACCAGAAATATTTACATTTGATATATTAGCAGTACCTGTTAATGTTAGTAATTGTGACGAATCTTCGTATGTTAAATTAGCACTACCACCAAATGTTTCGTTGTCGTTGTATTGAATATAGTTATTAGAGCCTCCTGGGTCACCACCAAAGTTTACTGGGGTTCCATTAGCATAATAAAAATTGTCTGTTTTAACACCTGATGCCGCTACGTTACCAGAAGAAGTAATATTTGCACCAGAAATATCTCCATCAGCAGAAATCGTAACTACGTTACCGGTGCCTGCCAAGTTAAATGCAACTCCTGCATTGGCTACAACTTGAATATTTGAAGTGCCATTTGCAATCATTGATGTATCGACTGCATCAGCACCTTTTATTGTTAATGTGCCGCCTTCTGCGTTAGTGAATACTAAATTACCGTCTTCGTTTTCTGTAATCGTAGAATTACCTAAGATGATAGTATTACCAGAAAGATATAAGTTATTCCATCTGCTTGAATCAGAGCCTAAACTATAAGTGTTGCTTGCGGCTGGTATAATGTCTCCGCTAAGATTGATATTGCCGGGAACTGCTACATTACCAGAATTAATATCAAATGTAAATCCTGTATTGCCGTAGAAAGTACCGTTGTTATCAAAATAAATCTGAGAAGTTTCAGCGTTTGCTGATACACCAACTTCGATTAACACGCCTTCAACATCTATTGTGCCGTCAATTTCGATTGGTTGAGAGAATAAGCCTTGTAAATTTTCTGCAACTGTGTATGTTTCAGAATTAGCAATGTAGTACGGCATTGTTGCCGCTTCGTATCCAGATGCAGAATCTCCGAATGATAAAACACCATTTCCGTCAGTTTTTATTACCTGACCGTTAGCACCACCTGTGATCGTTATGTTACCGATAGCACCTAAGTCAGATAATGCTGTAACTGTTAAACCATTTGCTGATACATTAGCATTAGCATCAATAACATCTACTGGAGAATATCCAACCGAAAAACCACTTTGCGAATTAAATTTACGAATAGCCATAATTAAATGTACCTATATTGTGTAACCCATTGTGTTGAGTTAGTTGTTGTTGGTGTTGCCAACAACTCTATATTCGATCCATTAATATTAACCGCTAATGAACCGGTTGATCCAACTAAAAATGCTTGTCCGTATATACTATAATCAACATTGCTACCGTCTGTTACGGCTAATACTGTTGCTACACTTGTATTTCCAGATGTTGCATCTCTTCCCTTAACTAAAAATTCTACGCCTGATATTCCTGATACAGCAAAACTTGCAATGGCTGATTGTGAAGTCGATGCCGTGTTAACTGTTGCACCTTGGATTGCTGTTACTTGACTTGGACCCAATGTAAATGGTCCAGCAACATCTAAAGTGCCATCAATATTTGCTCCAGTACCTGTAAAGGTAGCAATATCTGCATTACCTGAAACACCAATCGTAACATTGCCGTCTGAGGCTGGAATATTTACGTTAGATGTGCCATTAGCAATGCCTGATAGACTTAAGCCAACAACATTGGCTGCTTGGATATTTGATAATCCGCCACCGTCACCATAGAAGGCGCCAGTTGCAACAACTACATTACCAGAAACTGATAAGTTGTTGGTAGCACTATCAAAAGTTAAGTTTGCACTTGCACCGAAATCATCATTATCATTAAACTGAATTTCAGTGTTGCTACCTGCGGCTTCTTGTAAATCCCAAGGTTGACCATTCGCATAATATAAATTATCTGTTAAAACTCCGCCGGCGCCTACATTACCGCTGAAGTTAGCAGTATTGCCTGCAACATCATTATTAAATGTTACTAAGCCACTGCTGAAAATTACGTTACCACTAAAGTTTGCAGTGTTTAATGATGCTTCGGTGTTGATTGTGATTGTGTTACTAATAATGTTTGTAGAAACATTGACATTAGTAATGTTTGCAGTTGGAACTGTTAATAAGTTAGTAATGTTTGCATTATTACCAAATACAGTTCCGTTTGCTGTAATATTATTACTTGCTACAATATTTGCGGCTACTGTTAAGTTACCGTCAATGTTAGCAAGATTTGAAACGCTTAAATTATTAGCAGTTAAGTTACCTGATACTTCTAAACTTGTACCAGTGGCTGCGCCGATGTTTGGTGTTGTAAATACTGCGCCAGATTTAACTACAACGTTACCACCTGTGATAGTTGTTGTGATTTCATCTACGTTAACTGAGAATTCTGTGCCGTTTAATGTAAGACCTGGACCTGCTGTAAATGTACCAGCACCTGAGAACTGTACCCAATTAACTGGATCTGTACCAACAGTTGTGACTGGGTCGGTCATTACCCAGCCTGTGTCATTATATAATGTACCCTGTTGAATGAATGTAAAGTCACCACCTGCCATTTCAGTTGGTGTATCAAAATCATCTGCTCTTGTTAGAACGGTTGAACTTGTATAAACATAGATACCATTATGTGCTTGATTTGATTCATCTTTGATCAAAATTCTATCACTTGAAGATAATGTAATTCCGTCAATTGCTGTAATAGTAGATCCTGAAATTGTTAAAGTAGCGCCGACACCTGACGAACCGTTATTATAAGCAACAGTACCACCTGACATAGTTGCAAGAGTATCAGTCGATGCTACGATACAAGGTGCATGTACGTGTAATCCTTGTGCAATATCATCAACATACTGCTTAGTAGCGGCGTCGGTTGATGCTGTTGGAGTTGCAAGAGATGTAATTCTGTGATTTGTAACGTCTACGTTACCTGTACCACTGGGTGTAAGTACGATATCTTCGTTTGTGCCTACTGCACTAAGTGTGAGATTTCCAGTAGGAGCAGTAATAGTGTCAGTTACTAAGTTACCTGTCGTAGTTTGACCTAAAATAGTTGCATTCGCACCGTCGATATTACCATTTGCTGTTACTGTACCATTAGCAAGAATGGCGCCTGACTGAATAGTATTTCCTGTGCCAGTAACTACAATGCCAGTATCTGTAATTAATAATACGTTTGCATTGCCTGTAGCAGTAATACCGATGTTGCCGTCTGTGTATACTAAAACATTGCTGTTACCGTTCGCTAGTGGGCCTACTAAATTACCTGCACTAACATTACCTATAACATTAGTGTCATTAGCAACATTAACGTAATTAGCGATTGCTAAGTTACCTAAATCAGCATTATCTAATATTACATTGCCTGTTAATGTTAGAATATTAGATACATAGTCCCAAGTAAATGCGTTACTACCAACAGCAGAACCGTTAGCACTATAAATGACTGCTTTATTAGGAGCAGAAATTGTTAAGTTACCAGAAATGTTACCTATAAAATTAGGTGCTATAATGTTTGCTGTTGAAGTGACTACTCCATTGCCATCTGGTTGTAAATTAATATTGCCATCTGTAGTTGTACTTGATATTGTAGTACCATCAAAGTTTAGATCGCCAATATTTGTGTTGCCGGGTAAGTTTGTAACACCTGTTAAACCAATGTATCTATAACCAACTACATAAAGAACTTTGCCTGATGTAAGTGCAGTTGGAATTGTTTCTCCAATAAAGTTAAGTACACCTGATTGATAGTTAAAGTACCATTCACCTGTTCCACCTGAGCCTGCGGCGAAGATTTGTGTACCTGTTGCTGTAGGATCAGCAACTCCTGAACTATCTACCCAAATTTGAACTTGGTAAGTAGCGCCAAATTCTGCTGGAATCCAATAAGTTAAATCAGTTTTCCATGTGGGGTAAACACTACCTATCGGTACTGTTGTATTATCTGCTGTACATTCTACTGCATTTGATCCTGTATATGCCTGAACAAGATTTGCAACTGCTGATGCAGTGCCGGGAATCTGATCCGCTTGTGTCCACATCGTGTCTCCACGAATAAGAAGAGGACTCGGAATAGATTCGTTAGACGGACTTTTATTGTCTTCCGTGTCTGTTTTTGTTACGCCAAATGCCTGTTTATAGAGCAGGTCGACTTTTTGATCTACTGGTATACTCATAATTAATTACTCGCCGCCTCTAATGATAGTGCTGATATAGTTTGTCCTGATGTTAGTTTAATACGAACATAGATTTCATTCGTTACTGTGCTAGATGAACTCACTGTACCAAATGTTGCTGTAACTGATTTATTAGTTTGGCTACTGTTTAATGGCGCTGTTCCTCCTAAAGCACATCCGTCTGATCCGTTTCCTCCGACACCTGATCCGGGAACACCTGCTCCTGCATATGCAGTTGACATATCTAGCCAACCATTTAATCCTGATGTAGAATCAATTGTTGACCCGGGTAAACCTACCCATAAACCTGCTAATGTGCCTGACCATTTAACATCGAATTTTGATACTGATGTTCTTACTACTCTAAATGTAAAATACTGACTTGCGTCTTGTCCACTCAAGTCAGGACCAACTGGTAAATATCCAGTTGAATAATCTGTTGTGTCATTTTTTAACACATCTGCAACTACTGTTGCATCATAAGTTTGAAGCGGTCCATTTTGACTATCAAATAAAGATGCTCCTGCACTGAAACTAGGAGTATCGGTTGAACCTGGGTTTACAATCCTTGATGCTAATCCTGTTCCTGAACCGATAGATGATCCAATATAGACGTTTGCTTCTTCAATTCTGCTAGAACTTGAAGTAGTCCCTGTTTTATAAAGAACTGTTGCTCCAGGTGATAATGCTTGCACACCTGAAGTGTAAGAGTTAAATGCTGTTACTGATGGGCCTGTAGTACTAGAACCAAACCCAGAAATAATTTGTGATGTTGTACTAACTGTTGCGTTGCCTGAACTTACATATAAGTTTTGCTGTAGTGGCGTTGCAATAGATGCTTGTGCATATGTTCTGCTTGCTGGGGCTCCAAATGCTCCTGCTCCTGAACCAGTAATAAACGTATCACTTGTTGGATACATGTTACCTGATAATCTATTGACATCAAACTGTGCATCAAAAATGTTAGTATTGTTGTAGTGAGGTACAGTTGAAGTATATGTATAACTTGGAACCGCAGGTGCTGTAAACGTTACTGATGTAAACTGTGGGGTACCTGGATTACTTGAGTCGTAGTACCAAAGAGGAGTATTTGTGTTGCTAGTTGCAGAATCAGCAATATAGACCTCGTTCCAACCATCTGATACAGAGCCTGATAGGTCTGCTGTAAACACTGACCAAAAACCTGCGGCTACGTTTGCATCAATAACTGAGTAATCTACGTTGTTGCTAATAATTAAGTTGCCGTATGTTCCGTTACCAGTGAGTGCAGATGTTAATGTCACGCTACCTGCATCTGCACCATTTAGGTAGCATGTTATGGTACCTGAATCACCAGGACCAACATTTGCAACTGCATTTGTTGTGTAGGATGCAGAACGTCTAACAGATGAAACAGTAGTCCCTGCTGGAACTGCGGCGCTTCCTCCTGATGTATTGTCTGGTTGCGTAAAACCATTTGCCATACGATAAGATGACAATGAATCTATTGCTAAAGTTGTTCCGCCTGGGAAATCACTTGGTGAAGGAGGAACTAATTTTCCTAATACTTCATTTAATTGGGCAATAGAATTAGAAACAGATGACGCTGTAGTTAGTGTTAATGCATTACTTGTTAAATTACCTTGAGTAGGAGTACCCAATGCTATGTCAATAGCACCTGTTGTACTTGGAATAGTTACAATACCTGTTACGTCTAAAGTACCATCAATATTGGCACCTGTAGCAGTTATGTTAGCAATTAAATTACCGTCAACATTTAATTCAATGTTACCGTCTACGGTTGGTATACTTACGTTTGAAGTACCATTAGAAATTACTGAAGTGTCGATGCCGTCTAATAATGCACCATTACCTAAATAATAATTTGATCCGATATCGACATTGCCACCAACTGTTAAAATATTTGTTGAAGGGTCGAATTCTAAATTACCACTAGCACCAAAAGAACCATCATCATTAAATTGAATTTGATTGTTTGAGCCTGCCGGTAATTGTAAGTCCCAAGGTTGACCGTTTGCGTAATATAGGTTGTCTGTTAATACTCCAAGTGCCGCAATGTTTGCTGTAAACGTTGCGCCGTTTGTAGTGATATAACCGTTACCTAAAATAATATTAGCGGGATCTTCTCCTACGGAAAATCCTGCTACTGAATTGAATGGTTTAATTGCCATCTGATATTGCTCCGTTAATAAATGTATTTATATTTTTTCTTTAATCTCTGTACCTTTGAACCATAATTTTATACGTGATTTGATTAGTAGTTGCCGGCGTGACCCATAATACTATTCTGGCTGGAAGAAACACGTCTCCAGGCACATATGTTAGATCATAATCTGTTACTAATCCACCTATATACAAAGCACTGGTTTCGTTGTATACTACATCCGTATTGTAATACACCGCATTGATGTTTAAGTACTGTCTTTTGCCTGAAAACTCATCAGTTGCTATGATAACGTAATCAAGTGCAGCCAGGTCTTCTACGGGCGTCTGACAGAGTTCTATGTTAGATGTTGATGTAGTGTTTGCTATACAAATTTCACTAGTTCTAAACTCAAATGACCCTGATCCCATTGTAAAAACGTTAGCAGTTACTTCGCCTGCAAAATTGACCTTGTTATCAGATTTGTTAAATGTCATATACGGAGAACCAGCAAATGATCCTGAATCATTAAACTGAATCTGCGTGTTAGAGCCGCCTGGTACGCCGTTACCACCACCGCCTCCGGCAGTCCATGATAAATTTCCGGCGCCATCAGTAGAAAGCACATATCCGTTTATGCCACCATCAATGTGTAAATTTGCTAAAGTTAAATTAACATTTGGTGAACTAGCGAGATTTACTGGTCCGGACCCAGTAAAAGTACCTATACTGTTTAGTGTTATGTTACCTATAAATTGCGATGGTCCCGTGACAATAAGACCGTCGGCACCAATGTCTCCGCTTACTGATAAGTTACCAGTTTGTGTTGTTCCTGTAACATTTAAAGATGTTAATGTGCCAACACTTGTAATGTTTGGTTGTGCCGAAATAGTTACATTGCCTGCATAATTGGCATAGTTTGATATTGTTCCGGTATCAATTTCTGCAAACACTCCATTACCATACAAAACATGTTGAGCATTGCCGTCTAAGTCAATTGAAGAAATGTTACCGATACCGGTAATGTTTGCATATGTTATGTTAGAAAGATTACTACCGTCTCCACCGATGTAGTCAACAGACAAAAGATTTGTATCTTTGTCATATATAAATCCAGAGTCTCCTCCAAATGCTCCAGCGTCATTAAACTGAACTTGTGTATTAGAGCCACCTGGTACGCCGTTACCACCACCGCCATTTCCTGTTTGTGCTGTCCAACTTAAGTTACCTGCACCGTCAGTTTGTAATACATACCCATTTAGGCCGCCATCAATCTGTAAATTATCTACGTTTCCTAAATTAACTAAATTTCCTGAGGCTGAAAAGTTGCTTACACTTACTGTTTGTGTAGTTGTGTTAAATGTAAAGTTAGCAGATGCTCCAAGTACACCATTATTATTAAACTGAACTTCTGTATTCGTTCCTGCAGGATCGCTACTAAAAGGTGTTCCGTTCGCATAATAATAGTGATTTGCGTAGACTTTGTTTGCAGTAACATTACCACTAGGAACTACAACATTGGTAACAATATTACCATTAGAATCAATGACATCGATTGCAGGGATTCCGACTGAAAAGCCCGTAAGTGCGTTAAATTTTTCTGCTGCCATGCCGGAAATATTCTCCTATTATAATAATATATTTAGCATTTATCCTAATTTATTTTTACAGAATAAAGCACTTAGGAGATCTTTTTTATAAATATTTGTATGATAACATCACAGCCTCACAGACCCTTTTGTAAAAAATGCAAATTTGCGTTGGCGAAACCCAATGGCAAAAGCAAACACGGTTTTCAAAAGTGGCATAGATATTGTGTAGATTGTGCTAAGGCTATGTACAATAAACGTTTCAGACATTTACAACATAAAACCACACACTGTGATAATTGTGGTTTTGTCCCAGAAGATTTGATTCAGTTAGATGTTGTATATAAAAACGGAAATACTAAAGATAAATCAACAGACAACTTAATGACGCTGTGTGCTAATTGTAGCAGATTGTATAATAAAAAGATTAGAAGGAATAAAAAAATACTAGATTTGTCTGTAGACTCGGATATTACAATTTGATTTCTTCGATTTTATTATACCAAGCATTGTAATAAGTTGCAAGTTTTTCTCTGTCATAATTTGGCAAATCCAATATTTCATACAAATCTTTTACAGAATCTAGTGTTTCCGTTTCAGATTCGTATCTTCGTACATCAAATTCATAAATGACATTAGAAAGTTTCCTTAGTTCTTCTAAGTGTTCTTCATGGTACTTTAAGGAATCGTAGTAAACTTTAATTTTAATATCTTTCTTTGCACGTTTTTCTACATACGCATGAGGATGCGTAAAAAGAACAATTTTAGCATTTTTCCAAAGTTTTTTTATAGCAAGGACTTCTCTAATATCATGTGATGCTCTAAAGAATCTATAGTCACTATTGGACACGTCTTTAACAAAAGAGTTATAATGTATGCCTCTCCAAGGATCAATATACTGTCGTTTATCAAACCCAAAGAAAAGATTATCACTCAAGTTAAGATCATTCCAAAAATCACCCTTTTTAATGCCACTAAGTTGTGCCAACAAATAATCTAACTTGTCTTCTACAGTAAAGTTGCCTTCCATTTGAAGTAACGCAAGTTTATCGTGCGGGAACAGTGTTAAGTCATTTAATCCCAAACAATTAACCATAAATTTACCACCAGAATAGTTATGATACCAAATGATAGTAAGATTAGGATTATCTAGGTTGCACTCTTGTGCAGGGATTTTCATTAAAGTCTATCTTCGTATTCGCTTACCGGTGGAATCTCATCCGAATTAGATTCTTCACCCTCTGTCATGGTTGCTTCAGTTGATCTTTCGATTGCTTCAGTTTCCCAATCAAGTTCATCAGGTCGAGACGTTAATTGTTCTTCAAAACCCTTATATGTTTCTGCTTCTTCATCAGAAACGACAGGAGGACTTTGCCTCGGAATAATAGTCTCGTCTACTTTTTTAGCATCTTCGATTGTACCTACCTCACCGGTTTCAGTGTTCGCAAAGATGTTTAATGGTTCTGTTATAGTTTTATTTTCGTTTTCTTCAGTCATTATTTTCCTCTGCTTGTTCTTTATCATAAGCAATTGAATCTTCTAAATCTTCCCAAAAGCCGTTGTCAACTAGATATTCATCTGTGTACACTTCACTTTTGTCATGGTATTTAGGATTCATCCAACCAACTTTAGCATAATAACCTTTGCCAGTTGAGTCTGCCCAATCAAAATTTTGTTCTAATTCTTTTTTGTCATAGAATACTTTATCTACAAATTCACCAACCATTGTTTCTACAATGCTATAAGCAAATTTGTCTGGATCAAACTCTCCATCAATTTCAACTTCCCACGTACCAAACTGACCTTTCTCAAAACTGTGAAAAGTCATAACTGGAACATAGTTTTCTATATCTTCTTCAGTTATGTATTCGGTAGGTTCAGGAAACTCTACATCATGGTATGCTTCTCTGCCGTATAATTGGTGATAGCCTTCTATCTCAACTTCAGTATCCCAATCTTCTTTGTCATCATCATCGACTTTTACGACTCTAAACCCACCGTCAGCACTGTAACTATTGATATGTTCGATATCGTCTAGTTCATACCAAGGTCTATTTCCTTCTAGTGTCATTGCAGGCGATTCTGTGTCTGAAGGCTCATCGTCCCATTCAACACTAGTGACAAATTCGATACAGTCACTATCTCCTTCGTCTTCGATTCTAGGAGCCCAATATTCAGCAAATTCGTGTGAGACTTTGCCTATCGCAACTTCTCCACCGTATCTGCCACCAAATATTCTATATTTTGCCATAACTTCCTCTTATAGTATTAATGTTCATATAATAACATTCATTTAAGGCTGTGTCAAGTATTTAATGAGTATTTGGTTGCCCATAAAAAAAGGGAGAGTCAAAAGACTCTCCCAGGTTGTGAGTTATTAACTCGTTACTTTCGTAAGACGATAATCGGCTTATTGGAAAGTTAAGTTTTGAACTGCGATCTCACCAACGTAGTCAGCCGCGTTACCGAACGATGACGCAGTGTTTGTTAATTCGACATAACCGTATCTGGTCATAAATGATACGACTGGTTCGAATGTTGATGGATCTAGTACAACACCACTGCTCATTAATGGAATATATGGGCAGTAGAAAGCGGCTGCATCAGTTTCAGAAGAACCCTTATAACCAACTAACACTGCTTGAGTGTCAGGAGCATAAGAGTCAACGAATACACGCATAGAGCCATTTAATGTACCAACAAACTTAGTGTTTGTAGGTGCTTCAAATGTACCTTCTGTTGTACGTGCAAATGCTGATGTAGTAGCAGATTGTAGTACAGTTAATGCGGCAGAAGACACAACAGCCCAGTTACCTGCGCCTCTACGTGTTCTCTGTGCGATTAAGTTTGCAACTCTGTTGATAAGAACTGCTAAAGCGGCATGCTCGTCACCAACGTATGTTGCTGTACCAGAAACTGTTGCCTGGTTGTATGTGAACTCAGTTGCTGCCAAGGTACGTAGAGATAAAAGAATCTCTTGGTCAATTTCAGCAGTGATTTCTTGTGCAAGAGCAGCCATAATTTCTGCTTCTACATCGATACCATGCTGAGACTGAGCGTCCTGAGCGGCTTCAAATGTCCAACGTGCTTGCAACTTACGTGATTTGGCTTCTACAGCCTGACGTAAGATTTGCACACTGATTTGCTTACCACCGTTTCCTTCTAAAGTTGCTGTATCAGCACCAGTATAGGAGTTTGCAGTCGCAGTTGCTTGGGCTGTACGTGAGTAAGCCTGTGCAATTTTGAATGGTGATAATGCTTCTTCACCAGCAGTTACAGAAGTAGCGGCTGCTGAATTGTCAGTCAAAGACTGAGCATAACGTACACGTAATGTGTGGATTTGTCCAACAGGGCCGGTCATGGGCTGTACACCAACGAGTTCGTTAGCGATAACAGTTGGCATAACACGACGGATTACTGGAAGAATCACACGGTTAAGTGTAGCAATGTTTCCTGCAGAGGTGCTACCAGCGGTAGCGTTCTCGTTTAAGAGACTCTTGCGGGTGTTTTCAAGGATTACACCCATTGTTGAGCGGCGATTACCTTTTAAGCCTTCTAACAGGGCGTCTTTGGTCTCGTCCCAACGGCTTTCTAAGAGTACTTGTGACATGGTTTATTTCTCCTAATATGTCTTCGTATTAATTAATTTGCAAGCCCTGCCAGACGCTTGAGATCGATGACGTTTGAAGACTCGTCAGCGGTCTCTTTTTCAATCTTCTTGGCAGATTTATTACCGTCTGCTACTGAAACGCTTTCAGTTAAAGGAGCTTTCGCTTTCTTTTCACTTCCAGTGTTTAGTACGGCTGGTAAATACTTATCAAAAGCGGCCTTCAATTTTGGTGTCTGGACGCTTTCTAGCAAACTTCTCATTACATGAGCCTTTTCTTTGTTCAAAGATTCTAAAAGTGAATCTAGTTCTTTTTCACGCTGAGTGGACTCTTTAATAATGCGAACTTCACTGTCTTTTGATTCAATTACCTTCATTGCTTCCGCAAGTTGGGCTTTTGAATCCGCTAGTTCTTTCTCTTTTGCTTCAAAAGCCTTGACAATTTTACGTGTCTCAGCCTTATCATTTAAATAAGTTGTTGAGAATTCTGATGCGAATGTCTCAAAAATCTTACGACCAAATGAGTTCTCTCTAGCAATTTGAATGTCTTCTTTAAGTTGTGACAATTCACCTTTGAGATGTGATGCAACTGCACTAGAAACTCGCTTAGAACTTTCAGCAACAAACTTCTGTTTGAGTGCTTCAAGTTTTTCACGACCTTCTGCGACCAACTTAACACGTTGTTCAACCACTGCTTGCTTGTCCTGAGCAAATTCTTTAATTTCTTTTGCTAGTGCTTGCACGATAAATGTTTGAAGTTTATCTTGGTTTTCCATTTGAACTTTGCGATCAGCACGTAGTTCTTTGATTTCTTCGGCTAGTTTAGTAACCATGAATTCATTAAACTTTGTTGCTTGCTCAGAAAGTTTTACTTTGGCTTTAACGCGGTCTTCGTTGATTGCCTTCTTCTCCTCGTGAAATTCTTTAATTTCTTCACTTAGAGACTCAGTTATCATCTTATCAAGGGCTTCAACCATCACATTTCTGTCATGTTCGTATCTTTGTGCGAATTCCTGACGGAGTTCACCTCGAACTTGATCTTTGGCTTCATTTAACTTGTCGTTCCAAACAGAATCAATTTCTCCTGCAACGTCTTCGTTAATGAGACCTGAATCAATTAATGGTTTGATAGCATCTAACATGCTGATTTCCCCTCTAATAAAGTTTAGTCTATTTTTAAGTCCTTAATGAGACGTTTAATTTCGTCTCCTAAGAACCTCTCTACTTGCTTGTTGCCTCTTGCTTCTCTTGCAATCTCTAACACTTTATGACCGTGTCTCATATTCATAAGACCTTCATAAATTGCTTTGGGATATGCATTTGGAGCACTGGGTTGGGCAACAATGTCTACTGTGATTATTTCAAAATCACTTACTCGGCCATCCAAATCGTTTACATTACCTGAACCACGACTTGAAACACCAAGTTTTACCCCTGATTCCAACATGGTCTGAACTAACTTACCCATTGGAGTTGGTAAAATCTTTAATTTTCCTAGCCCGTTTGGACCATCCATCCACATCTTAGTAATCATGTGTGATACACGATCTAAATTGATCTTTAAGTCATCTGGATGATCTACTTCGCCTAGGACCGAATGTCCTTCTCTGATTTGACTATTAAGGGTGTCAACAGCGGTTTCAATTTCAGAAACGGGGTAAACACGTTCATTAGCGTTTTTTACCCCACCCTGAATAAAAATACCTTGCATATACAAAGTTTTTAAATCACTGCCTTCTTCTTTAACAGATTCGACCACCAATTCTGCACGGTCGAATGTTAAGTGTTCCTTAAGATACAAAGCCATTTGTATCAGTTCCTTAGTCTATAACAGATTTAGTATTAACACCAGAAGCCTGTGCTGTCACGGGCTTAGGCGCACTTCCGAGTTTTACACTCTTTTGTCCAGGCTTGTTTTGGAAACTAGAAGCACCGTCTACGTCTTTTGCTTGGGGTGCTGAACGACCTTTCTCGTCACCTTTAGCAAAATCTACGGGCTTGCTGTCCATGCCTGCACTGCCTGAGTTAGCGTCAACTGGGCTTTTGGTGTTTTCACCATTGTCTCCACCATGTGGATATTGAACTGGAACTTTATTTAAAGTTACTGCTTCAGAGACTAATTCTTCGTCTTCGTCATCTGCTTCAGCAACCATTTCATCGTCAACTTCTACGTCAACTTCTTCGCCGCCTTCATCTTCGATGTCTTTTAGGTCAGCGTCCATTTCATCGTCACGACCTTCTAGGTCGTCTTCTTTGCCCATCATTTCTTCAAACTCAGCCATTAATTCGTCTAGTTTGTCTTCGATGCGAATAACTGCATCTTCTACTTCTTCAGAAGAACCTTCATCTTCGTCACCTTCGATGTCGAAAATTTCTTCAGAATCAACGTCAATTTCGTCTTCTGCTTCTTCTTCTTCGGAGACTCCTTCTTCTTCAGCATTGATCTCATCAAGTAAATCACCTACTTGACCGCCCATGCCTTCTTCGAGGTCATCGTCCATCATTTCTTCTTCCATGATTGACTCGTAAATCTCTTTAGATTTTTCTACTACGATTTCATGGAAAAGGTCTTTTGCTTGCTCCTCATCTTCATTAATAATGAGGTCAATTAATTGATCAAATTTCTTATTGTCCATTATATGTCTCCTGATTTAAAAATGGCTTTGTAAAGTTATTTAGCACGTAGTCATAAAAAGTACGTTTTAAGTGCTACTTTTTTGCGTTTTTGGTAGATTTTCGGTAATATATGGTATCAACCACATATTTTAGGCTGTTTTCGGGAGAGTTTTAAATGCTAGGAGCGCCTTCTGCTTCCGGCTTTGCTCCATACTGTTTTCTAACTTTTGCTAAATGTTTTGCCTTTTCGTAATTTCTTACATCTAACATTTTACGTAATTTACGAATTTGATGTAATGTAAGTTTTGTTTTACGTGAGGTTCTCCAGATAGGTTTAGAGTTGTCTGTTTCAACATCTTGGAATCCGGGAACGGGCGCATCAAACATTTCAGTTAATTTCATAATAGTATTTATCTTTTAGGTGACCGGGGGAGGCATTCCGCCTGCAGGTGCGGCTTCTGGTCCTGCAACTGGGCCTGCAACATCTAATCCTTCTGCTCCAGCATCTTCTAATTCATCACCTGCTTCTATTTCATCATTAGTCTCAATATCTGAGTCAAAGTCACCAGTAGAAACACCAACATTTCTGAGGTCAGACCCTTCAGGATCCTGATCATTTGCTTCAGTGTTTTCTTCACCCCAAAGTTCTTCATTGCGTTTAAGTTCTTCTTCAGTTAATCCCAAGAATCTTTCTAACGCAAAACGCTTACTAATATAAGGAAACGCTTCCATTGATGCAAATGTAGATACCCTTGCCGTATCTAATTCGCTTTGACGATAAGCGGCAAAGTTTTGAGGTGGATTAAATGTTAAGTTGAATAATCCAGTATCAATATTGAATCCTCTCCAACGTAAAAACATTTTAAATTCTTCGTCAAGTTTGCTACAAATATAATTTTGTAGTCTTTCGCAATATTGATTAAATCTAAATTCTTGTATCATAGCAGTGCCAACACGACCGTCGTTTAGAGGTGTTGTGTTGTCATCTGGGCCTGTGGGCAAATATGAACTTGGGACACGCAAACCACGTGCTAGTCTATTATTAAAGTATTTTAAGTCATCAATCTCACCTAAGTTCTGTCCGCCTGGAAGAACTTCAATAGACGATCCTCTACCTTCTGCTGTAACTGGAAAAAAGTAATCTTCATTCATTGATAGTGGATTGTATGTAGCATCAACTACAGACTGTCCACCATGAACACTTGGAATACGTCTTTGGTGAATCTCATTTTTAATTCTGTCTACAAACGCCATTGCTAGGTGACTAGGCATGTTACCTACGTCAATCTTAAACATTCTACGTTCTGGTGCACGTTGTACACGATAGATTAAAATAGCGTCTTCTAGTAATTCTTTTTGCTTATATACTTTAAAGATGTTTTCTAAGATAGATTGTCCAAATGGCCAAAATCGATCTAATCCTTCAGTCAACGATAAGTGAACAACATGCTTTGCATCAATTGCTGACTCTGCTTGACCTAAAGTAAATCTACTTCCTGATGTGTTGTAAGGCATCGATGGTACAGTATAACCGCCGCCACCTGCACCACCACCGCCACCAGTGCCACCTAATCCAGTTGTTGGATTAGCGGCAAAGTCTGTGTTTGTTTTTTGTGCTACTGTGAGATTTTGTAAATTAATGTTAATGTCTTTAATAACATATTGATCAGGTAATTTACCTTCACTTTCATTGACAATAACTTTAATGATTTTAACCATATCAACCCAGTACAGTTTAAAGTTTTCTGGATCTCTTACAAAAACTTGATCTCCGTACTTAATTGTGTTTCTAAAAATCTTAAACATTCTAGTGTCAAACTCATTAAGTTTACACCATTGTTGTAACTGTTTTGCAAGTAACTCTACTTCGTGTGGAGTTGGATCTTCTTTAAACTCAAAAGAGAAAGGCGTTTTGTTATGTTCATTTCTCTGTGTACTGAATTCTGCAATGATGTCTAAACATGCATTAATCTCTGCATCGACATCCATCATTTCGTATTGATTGTATCTTTCGATTCTGTTAGGGTGTCCTGTGTAAACTTCAGGAAGTCTACTCATGTAATTCTTATAACCGAAATCTGTGCTTACATAAGGCGTTTCACTAGGCCCAACACCGTTCCAAGCACGTGAATTGCTATTGGCTCCTGATATCGGACTTGACTGACCGCTTTTGTTTGTAAATTTCTTAGTTAAAGGCATTCTTTTATCTCTTATATTATATTTAGTTACACCCTACCATACTGTAAGATTTTATTGTTAATGTCATTTGCATCTTCCAGTTTGCCGGCTATTGATCCTAAACGGTTTTCCATCAATCCCATTAGTTGTGCGTTTTGGGCAAGTAACTGTTCTATGTACTGATTTGTTGCATCCGGTGTTGTTGTTCCTGCGGCTGTTCCGCCGGTTGTTTCTTCTTCTACTACTTCTTCTTGTGCTTTAATAGCATCAGCAATTGCTGTAGATGCAGTTGTTAATGCTTCAGTTGAAGTATTCCATACGTCAACAAATTCATGTGTTGCTAGGTCACCGGTTCTTTCATATGATTCTTCACCGGTCGCTTCGTTATAATAATCTCTGATGTTGCCATCTGCACGATCTAATGACCCTTCTACAGTATTGGCATACTCCATAATTTTTTCTGAAATATAATTGCCATCATCGTCTGTTGTTGACCGAGTTTTAGTAATTAATACTTCACCCAATGCGTTAACAGATTTAATATAATCGTCAAATTGTTTAGAATATGCATCATCTGAACTTTCTGTTGCTATTGACTGTTCTGATGTGATTTCCTGACCATATTTGTCATCTAAGAATGCACGTTTAGCATTTTCTTTAACAACAGCCATTTGTTCTTCAGTGGCTGTAGTAGCATCAAGCCCTATTATTTCTAATTCATTTTGTAGATGTTGTA
>Ga0070750_10000397_pt1 | contig 24245 bp, 27 predicted proteins | sample VirMetDEL_Nov_24_FD_77013 | JGI IMG/M metagenome (GOLD analysis project Ga0070750, IMG submission 77013) | Aqueous microbial communities from the Delaware River and Bay under freshwater to marine salinity gradient to study organic matter... | ecosystem: Environmental > Aquatic > Marine >...
TCAAAATGACAATACGGTTTTTCTAAAAAAAGAAAAAGCAATTTCCAAACCTGTGGAACAGAAGCCACAAGTGACAAAAGAAAAAACTCAAGAGCAAAAAAACCTTGAGAAAAGGAAAAGTTTAGACAGATAAAACTTGACATTTGCCTTTTGATACCATATAATACTATGTGGTAAAATTTTGGCTATGCGGTATAACTAATTCTGGAAACTCTGACAATCTAAAAGAGTTAATTCAGCCTGTCTTGCACTATTTTGACGGGTTGGTTTGGACTTTCCACAAACCTGAAGACGAAGGTTTAGATTATCTTGAGTCAGTAAAAGCTGACGGCAAGATCGTTTGTACTGATTGGGTTGGTAGATATGACTTTGCTAGAAACCATTATCTTTTCAGCAATGTCATAAAAGAAGGTGATTGGTTTTTCAACATAGATTCTGAGGAAAGACTTTCTCCGCATTTTATGGAGAACTTTGAAGAGTATGTCAAAACTTTTGAAGCAAACCAGATAGATGGACTTTATTACGAAGGCAAGTTTTTAGCTTTTAAATTAAATGAGTGGATGTTCTGGAGAAACTCCATTCACGAAACCCTTGAAGGAGTTCAAAAACCCACAGACCTAAAAGGCGCAATGCCTTTTGATGAGAAACCTATCAGGGTAAACCTAAGAAAACAAAAAAGACAAGAGTTTGCCTTTGTAAAGCAAGCTTTGAGATATTATCTAACCAAAGGCAGCATTCACTGTTTGCTTGGTTGCGAAAAAAATCAAGACTTTTTCAAGCAAAGAATGCAAGTTAGAGACTTGTTTAGAAAAAACCTCATACAAAAAGAAATAGATCCTACAGATACGGATCAGGTGCTGAATTACATTGTTTCAGACGACATTGATCAAACAACAAGAGATGCGATTAATTTTGAAAAGTACCTTAATGATGCATACAGGTATCATAAGTTGAACAAAGCAGATTTTGAGCAAGATTTTGACTTTAAAAATTTAATAAAAATATGATAGATCTTTCTACAGTCACTTTGTTTACAGTTATAGGTAATCAAAAGCCTACTTTCAATAACAATTACTCTGTTGTAAATAGGATCATCAATGCATCATGCTCAAAGATAAAATTTGGCAAAATAAAAGTATTATGCGCCCAAAAAGATGCTAAATTTGATCAAGATGTAGAAGTAGAATTTTTTGATGGATTTGACATGAGACAATACAGCGTTTTCATGTTGAACAATCTAAACGACCATGTTGACACCAGTCACGTACTTACCTTTCAAACTGATGGTTTTATACTCAATCCGCAAGCGTGGACAGATGATTTTTTAAAATATGATTGGGTGGGTGCGCCTTGGCCGAATGCTACCAACTCTAAGGTTGGAAACGGCGGGTTTTCTTTGAGATCCAAAAAACTACTTGAGTTTTCTTCAAAGTTAAAGTATTTAGATGATATTGGCGTTAACGTGAATTCTAAATGTACTCCAGAAGATCATCTTATATGCAGATCTTACTACCACAAAGCTATCAAAGAAGAAATAAAATTTGCTCCAATAGAATTAGCTAAAAAATTCTCTTATGAAGTTCCGATTGACAATGATTCTTCTTTTCATCCTCTGAGTAGTTTTGGTTTTCACGGAGTATTTCAAAAAGGTCTTGAAAAAGATCCATTTAGAATCTTGGTTAAAAAGTTATTTTTTGATGTTCTATGATATTTTTTTACAGATACAGTGACAAAGGCAAAGATCCAGTAGATTACGGTTACAATACAACAAAGAAGGACTGCTGGTACAGTTTTTTAAATTCTTTCTCAAAACAAAAAATAGTGGTTGTGTGTGACAACTGCGAGAAAGAGTCTTTGGATTTTTTTAAATCTGACGCTTTCAAAATTTTTGATATATCTGTTGTAGAAACCAATCTAGGCAATTCTAAAAATGCCATTTTTACCTACAGATATGCTTTAAAAAAGTTCCCAGAACAAAATTACTATTTTTGTGAAGATGACTACATTCACGAAGGAAAGTTTTTGCCGGATTTACTTGAAGAAGCCTTGGAGTACGTAGACTACTGCTCTCTTTACGATCACGGCGACAAGTACAAAAACTACTGTGGCAACCCGAACCCCTTGCTAAGAGGGCTTGGGGAGCAAACTGAACTGTTCAGGACAGATAGCTCTCATTGGAAGCTCACAAACTCTACCACGATGACTTTCGCTACAAAATACGATGTTTTGAAAAAAGACATAGATTTTATAGAAAAATTTGCTAATATAAGTATACCTAGAGATTTTGATATGTTTATGGGATTAAATAAAAAAGGCAGAACTTTGGCCACGCCAATTCCCTCTAAATCAACCCATCTGTCTCCAGATAAAGATAATTTAGCTCCATTTTTTGAGATATGACAAAAGTAATATTAACAGGCGGCAATGGTTTTGTCGGTCACCACATTTTAGAGCATTTCCTAAAAAACACTGATTGGGAAATTTACTGCCTCGACAAGCTTAGTTATGCTAGTGCCGGTCACGATAGAATAAGAGATATCAATGCTTTTGACGATAAACGGGTTCATATCTTCCCAATGGATCTGTCCCTGCCATTGCAAGAAGGCTTAGTAAAAGAACTAGGAGAAATCCAATACATTTTTCACGTAGCCGCTGACTCTCATGTTGACAATTCTATTTCAGATCCTGTTCCGTTTGTTCAGAATAATGTAAATTCCACTTTGTACATTTTAGAGTACGCCCGTAAACTTTCGTCTCTTAAAAAGTTTATTTACTTTTCTACAGATGAAGTGTATGGCTCCGCTCCGGTGGGAAAAAATTACAAAGAAGGAGAGAGGTTCAATTGTGGTAACCCCTACTCGGCTTCTAAAGGCGCGGCAGAATGCATTTGTCAATCGTATGCAAATACATACAAAATGCCAATCGTAATCACGAACACTATGAACGTGATTGGAGAAAGACAGCATCCAGAAAAGTATGTTCCCAAAGTTGTTAGAAAAGTCTTAGAAGGCGAAACCGTCACCATTCACAGCAATAAAGACAAAACTAAAGCTGGCAGCAGATTTTATATCCACGCTAGAAACATAGCAGATGCGCTTCTTCATATTTTAAATAATTGTGATGAGACACTGGACAACTACGACGCTTCTGTTGGCAGATTTAACATAGTAGGAGAAAAAGAAACCGACAACTTACAGTTGGCTCAAATGATTGCTGACATTCTAGGCAAAGAACTTAAATATGAAATGGTAGACTTTCATAGTCAAAGGCCGGGGCATGATTTAAGGTATGCATTGGATGGGACAAAAATGAAATCTATCGGCTGGACTCATCCTGTTGCATTTGAAGAGTCCTTAGAAAAAACCATAAAATGGACTTTGAAAAATGACAAATGGCTAAACATTTGATATGAACATTCTAGAAGAAATATATGAAAAAATAGATAAGTCAGACACAGGATTTACTCTCCATTATCCTATGCTATATTCGTTAGTACTAGGTTTGGAAAGTAAAAATGTGTTTGAGTTTGGGACAGGATTTTCTACTCATGTCATTTTACATGCACTTGCTAAAACAGGAGGCAATCTAAAAAGCTGTGATATCACTCACTACAATGACAACCCAAATGTAACAGAGTTCACTAAAAACAACAAGCAGTGGCAGTTCCATTATGGAAATAGTAATGTTACTTTCAATCAAATGAAACATGAGCAATATGATTTGATTTTACACGATGGCTCTCATGTAGAAGAAGAAGTTCTGCTTGATTTAGAAAATTGCTATTCCTACTTGAAGCATGATGGAATCTTGGTCACGCACGACACTAGGCATCACGATTTAGGACAAGGAATGAGAAATGCAGTAGAAAGTTTCGCTATGGGCAAAGAGCTAGAGATGTGTACTCTGCCATATGGATACGGTCTAACATTTTTTAGAAACAAAGACGCAAAACAAAAAAAAGTAAATCTAACTTGGAGAAAAAGATGAAAGTATTAGTCGCAGGAGCAGGAGGCTTTATCGCTGGTCACTTGGTCAAAGATTTGTTGAGGCAAGGATATGAAGTTATCGCTGCTGATATCAAGTCCTTTGACAAATGGTATCAAAAGTTTGACGATGCAGAAAATCATGATAACTGCAATTTGCAGGAAAAATCTCTGTGTTACCAACTCACAAAAGGGGTAGACAGAATTTACAATCTTGCCTGTAATATGGGCGGAATGGGCTTTATAGAAAGCAATCAGTCAGCTTGTATCGAAAACGTCTTGATACAAACTCATATGATGATGGCGGCTAGGGACAACAATGTAAGACAGGTGTTGTATAGTTCTTCTGCTTGCGTTTATCCGACTACACTAGGAGAAAACATCAAAGATGCTAAATCTCAAGCCTTGAAAGAGACAGATGTTTTCCCAGCGTATCCCAATGAGTCTTATGGTTGGGAAAAACTATTTAGTGAATTAACTACTACTCATTTTGGTAGCGATCATGGTATAGATACAAGAATATGCAGATATCACACTGTTTATGGGCCAAATGGAACATGGAGAGGCGGAAAAGAAAAAGTTCCAGCAGCTATCTGTAGAAAAGTCGCTCAAGCGAAAATTAATGGAAAACATGAAATTGAAATATGGGGAGATGGAAAGCAAACCAGATCTTTCATGTATGTTGATGATTGTGTCAAAGGAATGGACTTGATATGGGAAAAAGGAGATAAAAGCCCTGTAAATTTAGGTAGCGACATAATGATTTCCATTGATGATCTTGTTTCTGCTACAGAAAAAATAGCCGGAATCAAGTTGAAAAGATCTTATGATAAAACTGCTCCACAAGGAGTAAGAGGAAGAAATAGTGACAATACCAAGATTAAAAATCTCACAGGATGGGTTCCATCTATACCGCTTGAAGTTGGTTTAGAAAAAACTTATTCTTGGATTTATGACGAAATTGTAAATAATAGCAAGAACGGGTTTTGATGAAAATACTTTTTTGTGAACATCCAAGAAAACAGTTAAAAAAAGTAGGTTATTGCTCTTACTACGGTGAAATTTTTTATGCTTTGGAAAAAAGCCATGATGTAACCTTTGTTTCTAAAGACCCTAAAAAAATCAGCGAGCTAGGAACAGGCTGGGACGCAATCATTTTAGGATTCGGCCATACAGACGTAGGAGATGGTAACTCTCCAAAACCCATAGTTCAAGATACATCAATACCGCTGTTCCCAATTTTAAACAAAGAGTATTCTGGATTGAATTCTAAGTTGCGATGGATCAAATCTATGAACGCTACTGCTGGATTGACAGTTGTGCATCAAGTTGCAGAATTTCAAAAAGCAACAGGCGTTCCGTTCCATCGGATAATGTGGTCTTGTGATCAAGATTTATTTAAAGACTACGGTGAAGACTATGAATACGATCTATTTTATTCTGGAGTGATCAGAAACGAGCAATTCAATAATCTCAGATCAAAAATATACGATAACTTAAATAAGTTAAAAGATTACAGGCTTTTAATAAACGCTAGGCGCCAAAAAGACAATTATAGGGGAAACATCTTACCCCCAACCGAGTATGCAAAAAACATTTCAAAATCCAAAATTTGTCTAACAACTACAAGCCCAGCATATATCATAAATCCTAGATATTTCGAATGTATGGCGAGCAACAGATGCCTTATATTATGCAATGAGTTACGTGACGATGTATATGAAAAGATGTTTGTGGACGATTTCAATTGCGTCATGTTTTCTGATGTCGATGATTTTTTTGAAAAAGCTAAATACTATCTAGATCATGAAGACGAAAGACTGAAAATAGTAAATAGAGCCTACAATAATTTTTCAAGCAACATGACTTGGAAACATAGAGCTTCAGAAATCGTAAACATCATCAAGCAATATTCGTAATATGAATTCATCGCAGCATATATTTTTTATGTGGGACAAAGGCCCAGTAAACTATATCGACGTTTTACTGCGTAGCCTTAGACTCTACAATAAAGACTGTGTTGTGCATTTTCATTATCGGGACGAGAGTTTGGTTGACAGATACAAGAAGCACAATGTAAACTTTGTAAAAATTGATCCCAAAAGTTTCAACAATAAACGCCAATTTTATAAAGTATCTAAAGCCAAAGAACTTTGCGAGGTTTTGAGCGAAGGTTCTCAAGTTTTAATTCTAGATTGCGATCTTTTGTTTCAAAATGATCCATTTTTGATGTTTTCTAAGCATCCCGATAATGACCTGTATTATACGCATTGTATCATGTCTAAGCGAGACTCACTAAGACCTGAATCAATTTGGAAAAGTGTTGAGTATAAAGTTAATGGAGGAGTTTGGGGTTTTAACGTAAACTCTAATGTTAAAAAACTATTTTCATTCTGGATTGACAATTTAATAAAGCCGTCTTGGTCGGCATGGATCAATCATCCACAAAGAAAAGAACATGGCTTGAACAATCTAGATTGGTGGATAGATCAAGATTTTTTAAATTGTTTAGACATCAATGATACGCCGTTTCCGTTAAAAAAAGTAGATGCCGGTTACGAATTTAACTACTATACTTCTACATGGGGATTTTTTAATGATCAAATAAGTATGATTTCTAAAATAGGAAACAAAAATTTCCCTATAATACATTTCAAGGCAGATTTTAGAAAAGCCTTTAATTTGGAAAACTCTTCCGTGTATAATATAGAAAACATTCTAAGCAAAAACGATCTTGTGTCAAACGCCTCTAGAGACATGATGATGAATAAATTTTTAAGCAGAGGAGAAAAAAGATTCCACGTAGTATAATATGAAAAAAGGTTGTATATTTTTAATTTCCGCAAGAAAAAACATTCTAAAAACTTGTTTGCAATATCTAAACGCAAATTATAATAAAGTTTTCAAGTATCCAATTTTAATTTTTTACCACGGAAGCAAATACGACGATTTAGATTTTCAAGATTCTATAAAAAGTATCAATCAAGATGTAGAGACTACATTCCACAAACTTGAATGTAAAATTCCAGATCATTTACAAGAAAAAGATCTTTTTTACAATTTAGACTGCACTTACGTAAAGAAAAGTTTTCCCAAATCCAGAGAGGGTTATCTACATGCAAACCATTTCTGGAACAATTTCATGGATCATCCTGAACTTAAACAGTATGAATACATGATGCGAATCGATGACGACTCATGGTTCAAGGCTCCTATCGACTTTGATTTTTTCGAGGAACTAGATAATCAGAACAAACTCATGGGAACAGGTTATCATTGGAACCATGTAAGCGACAGAGTAATTGACACTAGGCTTAATTTTTAGCAATGGATTCAACATTATGTTCTAAAGTATAATGTAGATGTCAAACGTCAAGATCTTAAAAAGTATTTGTCCGAAGGTGAAAATGATGTAGTTCAAGGACGTAAATGCAATAAAGCGTTTCACGAAATGAAACAGATGTCTGGGAACTGCTCAATTTATAATAGAAAACTTTTTGAGACAGAGTCATGGAAGACTTATCTAAAAGAATTTAATGATATAGCTGGAGGATACAGATACAGGTGGGGAGATTGCGAGGTTCAATCTTTTTACTATTACATGCATGTAGGGGACGAGTTTATGGATTTGGGCCTAAGAACTAAAAATCTATACCATAATCAAATATACGGTCAGTGGAATTGTGTGGAGGATGTAAATTTTAACAAATGAAAGCTTTAGTTATAGGTGGAGCGGGGTATATAGGAGGTCTCACTGTAGACACTCTATTGCAAAACGGTATTGATGTAACTGTTTACGATAACCTACTTTACGAAAGTAGGTTTCTAAAAGATGTTGACTTTATAAACGCTGATATAAGAGATTTAGATAGAATAAGGCTCATCTCAAAAGATTATGACGTTTTGATATTAATGGCGGCAATTGTTGGTGATGCAGCTTGCGCCGTTAACACAAAACTAACTCAAGAAATCAATTGTGAAGCAGTAGAGAAAATTTGTAAAGTTGTAAATGCAAACAAGCACATAATTTATATGTCTACTTGTTCTGTGTATGGAGCGCAGAACGAGATTCTAAACGAAAACAGCCCAACTAACCCTCTTTCGGAATATGCTAGAACAAAACTAAAAGCAGAAGAGTATGTTCGTAATCGCGGTGGTACTATTTTTAGATTGGGAACCGTTTTTGGACTCGGAGATAGTTACTCCAGAATTAGATCTGATCTTGTTGTAAACACTTTGACGATAAGAGCTTTGCAAAAAGGGCGGATATCTATAAACGGGGGAGAACAGTGGAGACCTATCATCTCTGTCACAGACATTGCAAATTACATCAACGAAGCCTGTTTTAAAAAACAAAACGGGACTTACATTTTATGCAAAGACAACTTCACTATAAAACATTTGGGAGAAAAAGTCGCAAAAGCCGTGCCGTATACCGAAATAGAGTTCAGCGAGATCCTTTTTGAAGACGCAAGAAACTATAAGGTTGATAACGCTTTATCTTTGAAAGCTTTTGATTACAAACCAAAGGTAACGGTAGATCAAGAAATTGACAGAATGGTAAAAGTATTTTCAAGCGGAAGAATTAAAGATCTAAATGAAGCTGTTTATCATAACGCCGAGTATGTTCAATATCTAAAAACCATAGAGGAGTATTTGTAAAATGAATAAGATTATTGTATTTGGATCAACAGGAATGTTGGGTAGATATGTAGAGGATTATCTGTCTAAATTTTTTACCGTCTTTTGTGTAAACAGGGATCAATTTGATGTTGAAAAAGACAATTTCAGCAAACTTCAAAAAATAACAGACAGCTATGAAATTTCAAGTCATGATGTATTAATCAATTGCATTGGATTGATGCCTCACAGATTCAACAAACATAGTCTCTCCAAAGACGGCTATGATGATGAAGCATATAGAAGATTTATTTTAGTTAACTCTATTTTCCCGCATCAGCTAGAAAAACTGCACCTAACTACAAACTGCGAGGTCATAAGTATAACCTCGGACTGCGTCTTTACCGGTGACAAGGGTGGGTACAACGAAAATGACACGCCTGACTATCAGTGGGCATACGGTGTTACAAAAAGCATTGGAGAATGCAGCGAGATTTGTACGATCAGAAGCTCTATCATCGGAGAAGAAAAACTTAATAAGCAAGCCATGCTTGAGTGGGTTGTTTCTCAAAAAGGCAAATCAATAAATGGATTTGACAATTATCTGTGGAACGGATTGACTTGTTTACAGACAGCAAAAGTCATGAAACACATGATAGAGAAAAATTTGTATTGGAAAGGAGTCAGGCATATCTTGTCCCCCGAAGTGGTATCTAAATACGATATGTGCTGCATGATAAATGAGATATATGATCTTGGTATCAACGTTAATAAAACAAGTCTAGAATCAAAAATTGACAGATCTCTAACTTCTCTACATGATGATTTTATGGAGATTCCTGACATAAAAACTCAAATTCAAGAAACTAAAAATTATACTTTCAAATACGATCAATGACAGATTTGGTAATAGCTTACTATAAAGAGAAAGAAGCACTATCTACATTTGCCGGATATGCAAATTCTCGCAATTATAATTTAAAGCTTTACAACAAAGGAGGGGAAACTCCCGATTTAAATTCTTTTATAATTTCTAAAAGTTTAATTAACTTGCCCAATATAGGACAAGCGACACACACCTATTTAAATCACATCATAGAGAATTACGATAATTTAGCGGATACGACTATTTTTATCACAGGTAGTGCTTTTAGAGATGAGAAAAAAGCCAGAAAAGCTCGCTGGCTACTCAGTAATGCCAACAACTGCACGGGCTTCATGTCCCAACACATTTGGACAAGCGACGTTGAAGACTACGATTTTGAGCTGCCGTTTTACGACATATTTGATTACAGTAACTCTTCGATTCAAGCGAACAGTAAGAGAGTCCGTACGGCAATGGTCAGGGCAGACGTTACTCCTTTGGGAGACTGGATCAGGAAACACACTAGTTACAAATTAAATACCAAAAGGTTTTATCGTACCAATAAATGCACCTTTGCGGTCAGCAGAGACTTGATTCAGAAAAAACCTGTTTCATTTTACAAGTCACTGATCAAGCAGCTAGAACATTCAGATAGAAATTTAGAAGTGATTCACTTTTTTGAGAGAGCTTGGGTTTGCATTTTTGTTGACGAGGGTTTAGACAGTGCCTACTATAAGAAGATTTTAAATCATGACGTTCCAAGGTATGGAGATATTAGATAAAAAGTCTAAGCAAGAAATTGATAAACACAAATCAAATTTCTACAGGGCTGATGTGTGTTCTAGAAACGGAGCAAATTCCAACTCTTATTTTAGTTTAGACAATTTGGTATTAGACTCTTCTCCATTTTATGTAGCTGTAGATAAGTTTTCCGGTTTCGAAGGGCATTACTACTATAACGAAAAAGACCCCTTGGTCAAAACTGCCAAGCAGTTGATAGAAAATCCAGATTTAGATTTGGTTGACTCTTATCTTTTTGAGTATTACCAATCATTTCAGCCGCAAACGTATGGACAGGTTTACCAGTTAAGCAAGAAAAATAAATTACACCTGTTGCCACAAACTTCTTTTTTTCATCCTTGGCTTCATTCAACTCCCACCAACGTATTTAGAGCAGGGCTATTCGGCCCTAAAGATATAACTAATGTTCAGCACAGAGTATTGAGGTTGAAAAATTTAATAAAAAACATACAAGACTTTGGGTATAAACCAAGCACAAACGACATCGTTGAAGGATACATTTTACTAGCGAAAGATGATTACAGATTTTTGATTACAGGAGGACATCATAGAATTGCCGTTGTCACCGCCCTCCATCAAACAAGTAAATTTTTTCATTTTAATAAAGTTTTAGTAAAATATGAAAAAGAAAGATCTAACATCAAAATAGTAGATGTATCAAAAATTGAAGATTGGCCGGGAGTAAAAAGTGGATACTTGACGAAAGCCGACGCAGAAGAAATGTTTAACTCATACTTTTCATGAAAAAGATTACAGTAAATTTATCATTTTATAACCAGAACGAAATTCTCAAGCAGCACGTTCTACTTTGGAAAAGCTATTCCCAAGAAACAAAAGATCAGTTTTCTTTTTGTATTGTGGATGATTGTAGCGCAACTCCAGCAGACGAAGTTCTTTCTGATATTGATCTTAGTGATATCGATGTAAAAATTTACAGAGTTACTGAAGATTTAAATTGTAATATCGCAGGAGTTAGAAACCTTGCCGCCACAGTGTGCGACACCGATTGGATAGTTATATTGGACATGGATACGTCAATATCCGAAGACTTGGCGAAACAAATGTTAAACTTGGTTACGATAGAAGAAGGTCACTGCTTTAAGTTCAACAGAAGAGTTCCTTCTGATCCATCTCACGAAAAAAACAATCAAACTCATCCAGCCGTTTGTCTTTTGAGAAAAAGCGATTACTGGAACGTAGGAGGATGCGAAGAAGACCTTGTTGGACATTACGGTCAAACTGATCCTATTTTTTGGTACAGAGCCAAAGGTAAGCTGCAAATCCATGAGCAAAGAGGACTGTTCTTAGACTACATTCCAGATGGAGAGGCGAACATAAACAGGCAAACCGCTCACAATTTTAGGCTTTTCCAAGAGAAAAGGTTCAATAATTCATGGTCAACTGATTTTCTTAGATTTGGATGGACTAGGCTGAAATGAAAATTTGTTTTATTACCGCCATGTTCGGAAGCGTTTGCGATACTCCAGCGCCTTCGTTTTTTAAAAATCCAGATCATGACTATTTTTTGTTTACGGACGTAGACGCTAATCGTTTCAACACTGATTGGCAGATAGTCAATATAAAAGATCACCCAAGAATCAAAGAGTTAGATTCAAATCCTAACGCTGCCGTAAGAAAATCTAGGTACCCAAAGTTTATGTCTTGGGAACTTTTAGAGTCTCTCGGTAAAACTTGCGATTTCGTTGGCTACTGCGATGGACACATGGCTCCGGTTTTCCAAAACTGGTCTCAAATAACAGACAAAATCCAAGCTCACGATTTTGGATTCTTACAATCTATTCATCACAACAAAGATGTTTTGAATGGAGGTATTCTAAGAGAGGTGCAAGAAATAGTCAAACACAGAAAAGACTCAAAAGAAAGAATTGAAAAAACAATACATTTTTTTCAACAGTATGATCCATCTGTCAGACTAGATTATCCTCAGTATTTTGAGAACAACAGGTTCATGTATAAATTCCAAGATGAAAAATTTAGACAGATCACCAGTGAATTTTGGGACATATACACAAAAGAAGATATAACATACAGAGACCAACCTTTGTGGAATTATCTTTTATTAAAAAATAATTTAAAACCTTTGGTACACACAACCAAGATCCTTTTCCAAGAATTAGGCAGATATGGGTTTCATTCTTATTAGACTTGACAAATTCCAAAATAGAGGGCATCTTAGGTAAGTTCATGTCCAGTTATCAAATCGTCACCAGACAAATTGAAAATTTAGAATTTTTCTCAGATTACATATACAAATAAAATGATAAACGTATTTACAAATGGGTGTTTTGATGTAATACACGTTGCTCACATCAGACTTCTTGAATTTGCAAAGAAACAGGGAGACTATTTAATAGTCGGACTCAATAGTGACCGAAGCGTAAAGTCCCTAAAAGGAAACGGGCGACCGTTTTTTCATCAACAAGACAGGAAAGAGTTCTTAGAATCTATTCGTTTTGTTGATGAGGTCATTATTTTCGATGAAGAAACTCCATACGAGTTGATAAAAAAGCTTAGGCCAGATATAATTATCAAAGGTGGTGATTATAAAGACGAAGATGTAGTCGGATCTGACATCGCTAAAGTAGTAATTTTTCCATTTGAAAATGGCTATTCTACTTCAAATATATTAAAAGATAAATGAAAAATATTATTCACATTGGATGCAACGATGGAAATGACCATGTTTTTAAATTTGTTTGCGAAAATAAAAAAGACATTGGCGAAATAATTTTGATCGACGCTAACTTTAATGTAATTTCAAAAGCTAGAGAAACATACAAGGAAATTAAGAACACAACATTTTTAAATTTAGCGATTACCCCAATTGATATAAACGGTTGCGAAATCGAAATATTTACTCCAATCACAGATGACTCATCAAATTTTGTTTCTGTAAATAGGGATTTTGTTAGAGCGCACGTTCACCATAATAATATACTTTCGACAAAAGTAAGAACCATGAGTCTGCAAAATTTAATCGACCAATACAAAGATACAACCCATTTGTTCTTAGATACAGAAGGTCTTGACGTACTCAACGTATTTAGCGTGGACTTCGATAAAAATAAGATCGAGGAATTAACTTTTGAATACATACACTCTGATGGAATCGTAAGACACGGCAAAAGGCTAAATTCATTGCTAGGGTATCTTGAACAATTTGGGTTTTCGTTTGAAGTTGTACAATACAATGTAATAGCTAAAAGAAAAACGTGAAAAAAATAATCATCACAGGAATTTTAGGTCAAGACGGCGCGAACATGGCAGAGTATCTTCTGTCTTTGTACGATGAATTCGGTCTTGAAGAATATGATTATGAGATTTATGGTATGATGCGTAGATCTGCAAATCCAAATCTTAAAAACATCGAAAAAATTAAAAATCATCCAAGATTCAATTTACAGTTCCTTGATCTTGGTGATAGCGCAAGTATTGATACAGCAGTAAAAGAGATTCAGCCAGATTATTTTATTAATTTTGCCGCAAATAGTTTTGTTGGTATCAGTTGGAAAATGCCAGAGCAAGTTATGAATGTAAACGCTCTTGGTGTTTTGCGCTGCCTTGAAGCCATTCGCAAATTCAAACCAGATTGCCGATTTTACAGCGCAGGTTCAAGTGAAGAATGGGGCAATGTCGATTATAGCCCACAAGACATCGCTCATCCAATCAAGCCTCGTAGCCCTTATGGCGCGTCAAAAGCGGCAGCAAGACATCTTGTAAAGGTTTACAGAGAGTCCTACGGTCTTTATGCTGTTCACGGTATCCTCTTTAACCACGAAGGAACAAAGCGTGGAGAAGAATTTGTAACAAGAAAAATTTCAAAAGGAGTAGCTAGAATCAAAAACTCTATTGATAGAGTTATTGGGCTTGGAGATGAAATTTATATTGAACCAATCGAACTTGGAAATCTTGACGCAAAAAGAGACTGGTCAGATTCCAGAGACTTCGTAGAAGGTGTTTGGTTAATGCTCAATCAAGATACCCCAAAAGATTATATTCTAGCAAGTGGAGAAACACATAGCATCAGAGAATTTGTCGAAAAAGCTTTTGCTGTTGCTGGAATCAATGGATCTTGGCACGGACAAGGTCTCGATGAGGTATTTGTGACTGGTCAACAAACTTTAGTACGAATCAACCCAGATTTCTACAGACCGGCAGAAGTTGATCTTCTTTTGGGTGATTCAACCCCAATACGCGAAGAACTTGGATGGGAGCCGAAAATTTCATTTGACAAATTGGTAGAATCGATGGTACTATATGACATCGAGAACCATGCCTGATTACGAGATAGTAACACGACAACAAGCCAATAAATTTCTGGCGTACGTAAAAGGCGACTCTACCGTACAAACAAACCATCTGCTTTTCTCTGTAGAAAGTTCTCTTTCTGTTCAGAAAGACAAGCTATTACAAACTGAACTTTATTACGATAAAGAGTCTGGTTTGATGGATGAGCCAGTCGCCAAATCTTTTTTTGAAATAGAAAAGAATATTGCGATGTGCCAGATTTTAAAACTGGGACTGAATAGTCTTCCTGTGCAGAAAAGTAGGCCAAAGCTTTTTGTAAAAGCGTTTCCAGATGCATGTAGGCAATTAGTGAAACTCTTTGATCTCAAAGAAACAGAATCCGAATTACTCCACGCTAAAAAGCTTCTTTTAGAATATAAGAAACCAAAGCTTTGGAGCCAAATGGTAGCGGACAATCCAGAGTTAAAAATAAGAACATTGAGTTTCTTTTTTGACGGGGCAGGTAAAAAGTTTTTAGAAAAGCAGATTAAGAAATACGAATTATGAATAATGTAAAAGAAAAACTAGATAGCATTCTCAAGCAAAAAGATAAAAAAGACCACGTTTATAACTTTGTAAAAGAAGTTGATTACAGAGTTTCTAGTGGCAGCTTGAAGTTAGATATTGAAATGGAAGGTGGTCTTGGCCCCGGCTTGGCTAGGTTTTCCGGTGGCACGGAATCAGGAAAGACTTCTTGTGCGCTTACTTTCGCAAAGAATCATCAAGAAACAGTCGAAAACGGTTTTGTTGTATATTTTAAAGCCGAAGGGCGACTGAGCAAAAAGATGCTTGAAAGGCACGGCTTGAACCCAGAAAAGCTGTACGTTGTTGAAACCAATGTTTACGAAGTTGTTATCGACACAATGCGCGAACTTGTAAACAACAATCCAGAAGAAACCAAGTATTTTTTTATTATTGACAGTGTAGATGGATGCATAAGAAAAGAGGATCTCGACAAAGGCACTCAAGAAGCTGTAAAAGTAGCTGGTGGAGCATTGCTTACTTCTGAATTTTTGAAACGCATGACCCTAAAACTCGGAAAGCTCGGTCATGTGTGCATTTTGATTCATCAAAACAGAAGTAAGATTCAACTCAATCAATACGAAAAGAAAGACCCAAATAACATCACTCAAAGTTCTGGCGGCAATGCTGGTTTGCATTATTCAGATTGGATTTTTGAGTTTATGGACAAAAATACCGAAAGCTGTAGAATTAGAGGCCCAAAATCAGAATCTGCTGATGCAGATCCAAAGGGTGAAATCATTGGTCATTTTTGCAGAATCAATTTCAAGAAAAGTCCAAATGAAAAAACCAACAAGACTGTAAGCTATCCAGTAAGATATGGCACCAAAGGCGGTAACACTGTTTGGGTGGAATATGAAATTTTACAGGTTTTACAGCAATTTGGATTCTTGAATAAAAGTGGTGCTTGGTTTAAGTTTGATGAAGACGCTCTTGAGCAACTTGAAAAAGCTGGAATCAAAGGTGTCAAAAATCAGTTTCAAGGTGAACCCAAGGCTTTGGCATACTTGTCAGAAAGAAAGGACTTGGTGGATTATTATTATGAGCATTTTAAGACTACATTTTCATGAGGCTGTATAATGTAAGAGGTAGGTTAACAAATAAAAATGTTAGTCCATACATCATAAATTGGAACGCAGATTCACGATCAAAAATGCAAAAACAAGTCAAAGATTTTTTGCGTGAATTTTGGTCTGGCTGCGTGGTTTATGAAGAGTTCCCGGTTTACGGTACTCGACTCAAGGTTGATATCCTAAATGCCTCTAGAATGCAAGCTGTAGAAGTTCATGGGGACCAACACATCAAGTTCAACAAATTCTTTCATAGTAACTCAAGAGAAAATTATTTAAATTCTATTTCTAGAGACACGCAAAAATATGAGTGGCTAGAAGCTAACAGCTTTAAGGTGATTGAAATATATCAAAAAGATATAAAAAAATTATCAAAAGATTGGTTCGAACATAAGTTTGGCGTTTTACTTTAACTTGTGTAAAATATTTTGTGGAGAAATTTGTATTTCCAAAGGCAGTTTTAGAACAAGTGAACGAATGTTCAAACGGCGGTTTTGTCTTGTTCAATTTTGATATAGATAAAAACCCTCAAATTTTTTCTAACTTTGATGACTCAATGTGCGCCTTGGCTTTGCAAAACTATATCGATATTTGCAGCAAGACTTTTCAAAACATGAATTATCAAATAGCCATGAGCGAAGCCTCTTCGCCATCTCCTAGCGAAGATGGAGGCGACGACGAAGAGGACGACGAAGTTTCTTGACTTTTTCTCAAAAGTCGCTCATACTACATCTTCATGACTAGTTTGTACTCCCAAAAGCTTGAGAGACACGTTTTATCTGGAGCTATCAAAAATCCAGAGACATTTGCTGAGATCGACAGTTTGATTTCCGAAAAAGACTTCTATTTCAAGATTCATGAAGTTATTTTTAAACTTGTACGAGAAAAACTGATCAAAGGCGAAACCGTCGATCAAGTAATTTTATCTCAAAAAATTCAAAATCTTGGAGTATCATTCAATGACATTTCGGATATTCCTGCTTATGTAGAAAGTGTCTGCTTCATCAAGCCGTCTAAAAAGGCTGCTGTAGAAGCCGCAAGCGAGCTTAAAAAGCTTTCTGTCAAGAGAGAGCTATGTACTACCTTAGAGAAAGCTAAATCGACCGTATCTAAATCTGGAAACAAAGATTTAGACAAGATTGTTGCCGAAGCAGACGCTTTATACAATTCTACTGCTCTTAAGTTTGATTTAAATGATGCGCCAAAAGATATTTTTGCGAATCTAAAAGATCAAATTATAGATAGAGCAAATAATCCAGTTGACGACACTGGATTAAAAACTCCTTTTCCTGAATTTAATAGAATGTACGGAGGACTTAGATCTGGAAATCTTTATGCAATTGCATCAAGACCGGGACAAGGAAAGTCGAGTTTTTTGATGAGCCTTGGGATTAATGTATCTAGAATTAATAATTGCCATGTTTTATATCTTGATACCGAGATGAGCAATGCAGAGCAGCAATTTAGGCTCGCTGCATCGTTGTCTGGTGTTCCTCTTTGGTATCTTGAAACTGGAAAATGGAAAACGAATGATGAATACAGAGAAAAGGTAGAAGAAAGTTTTTCTAAATTCAATGATTCTAAATTTTATCATTTTGAAGCTGGCAACAAAGATGTTGATGAAATTATTTCTGTTATCAGAAGATGGCATCTCCAAAGAATCAAAAAAGACGAAAAGTGCATGATTATTTATGATTATGTAAAAATGACAGGAGAAAGAGTTGGTCAAAACTGGGCAGAACATCAAGCTATTGGAGACAAAATTGATAAGCTGAAAAAGATCTCTGAAGAAATCAATGCCCCACTTTTCACGGCGATTCAGTTGAACCGTAGTGGTGAAAACCAAAACAGGAGAGGCTCTGATATTGTTGATGATAGCTCTGCTATTTCACTGTCAGACAGACTACAGTGGTTTGCTAGCTTTGTTGCTATTTTTAGGCGCAAAACGCTTGACGAGATTGCTTCAGATGGAGAGCAGTTTGGTACTCACAAATTAGTTCCCACAAAAACTAGATTTCAAGGACAAGATGCTGCTGGGCATCAAGATTTAGTTAGAAGACGAGTAGAAGAAATAGTAAGAGGTGAACCCACTACAGTTGAAAGATGGTGTCTTAACTTTTTGAATTTCAACATCGACAATTTTAATGTGGTCGAACAAGGATCACTTCGTGATATAGTAGAATTTGAAGACGGTAGAGTAAATATAAGTCAACCACTCAACGATATGGAGGAAACACTTGGAGACTAATGTCAAAGAAATTTTGACATCTATTGGTTATAGACTCAGAGATGTCGGTAGAGAATTCAGAACCAAGCCTCTTTACAGGGATTCTGATAGCGACAATGTTCTTAGTATCAAAAAAGATACTGGTTATTGGTATGATTTTAAAACAAATCAACACGGCTCTTTTGACAAGTTAATCAAGATAACCCTCAATCTCGATGATGCAAAAGCTGAAGAGTATCTAAAGAATAGAAATTGGCAATATGAGTCTTCTGGTATCGAGAAAGAGAAACTGGAAGAATTAAAGATCTTCCCTTCAGAACTTTTAGACAAGCTTGAAAAAGATCATTCTTACTGGTTGACTAGAAATATCAACGAAGAGACTGTCAGCGTATTTGAAGGTGGCGTAGCGAAAGAAGGAAGAATGAAAGACCGATATGTGCTTCCTATTTTCAATTCTAAAAAGCAGATAGTAGGTTTTACTGGTAGGGATCTCACCGGAACAAAAAAAGCCAAATGGAAGCATCTGGGAGACAAATCTAAGTGGGTTTACCCTCTTTACTTTAATAAAAAAGAAGTCTTAGACGCAAAAAGCGTCATATTGGTAGAAAGTGTTGGTGACATGCTATCTCTTTGGCAATCTGGAGTCAAAAATTCTGCTGTTACTTTTGGTCTAGATATAAACAACTCTCTTTTAAATCTGTTCATAAGAATGGATTTGGATACTATTTATATATCTTTTAACAATGATGAAAACCAAGCTGGAAATCAAGCGGCTAAAAAACTTTATTTTAAACTTTTAAAATTCTTTGATAAAAATCAAATCAAAGTAGCTCTACCCACCAAAAATGATTTTGGTGAAATGAATAAGGACGAAATACAACAATGGCTGAAAGCAAAAAATATCTATCTGCCTCAAGGATAAAAACTCTCAAAGGCTGTAGCTGGGAGTATTACTGCAAATATGTTTTGAAGTTGCCAGAAGAAGGCAACTCTGGAGCAGACAGAGGTACAACGTGCCATGCTGTGTTAGAATGCCTGACAAATAAAAGGCACTCTAGGCATTTCAATAAAATTGTAAAAGCTCAAACTATCACTGTTTCAAAAGCTGTGACAAGAATGGTCAATATTTATTTGAAAAAATTCAAATTGATAGACGACGAAAATGAAGATCATTTTGAAATGTGTGATCAAATGATCATTGTTGGACTCAATGAGGACTTCCTAGGAAAAGGCGGCTCTCATCCAATTGCAGAAACTGATTTCAAATTAGAGAAAGACGATTATAGCATATTAGGTTTTATTGACAAAACAGTGTTCTACAAAAAAGGAACAGAAGCAATAATTACAGACTATAAAACTAGCAAAAGAAAATTTGAAGGAGAAGATTTAAACAATAATGTTCAAGCCAAATCTTATGTTCTAGCGGCCAAACAAATGTGGCCTAAGTTAAAAAGCGTTAAAGTTAAATTTTTGTTTTTAAAATTCCCAGATGACCCAGAAATAGTAATGGAGTTTTCTGAGGACGAATTAAATAACTTTCAGGATATCCTTCCAAAGTATTATAAGCAAATAAACAACTTTGATTATGAACAAGCTATTTCTAATTTTGCTGTTGACCAAGGTTACCCAACAAAAAACGAAGGCTTCTGCAAAAATTTGAAGTGCGGTAGAGCAGAATACCCCGGCCATCTTAAAAAAGATGGCTCGATTATGTGGCATTGTTCATTCAAATTTCCTTTCGAATATTTTGTTGTCAAAGACCAAAAAGGTGATATAGTAAGAACAGAACTTCACTCTGAGGCAGTAATGGACATTCCAGATGACCATTCTGTTTCTATTATGAAGTATCTCGGTTGCCCAAGATTCAAAAAAGATGAATTATTGAAAGACGACGGTGACGACGTTGACGACGAAAAAGAACTTGACGAATTCCTAGATTGAAATAATAATACAAAATATGCTTTGCCTACCGTTATTCAAGAGTCACTTTTCTTTTGGAAGAAGTATCTTGACGTTAGAAAATAAAGAAGAGAATACAGATAATTTCCCAGATTCTATTTTTCCGCTGCTAAAGCAAGCAGAATTAAAGGAACTGTTTTTAGTAGAAGATCATTTTTCTGGATTTCTACAAGCTAATAAAAATTGCGCAGACTTGGGTGTCAAGCTTAATTATGGCCTAAGATTTACCGTTTGCGACGATTTTAAAGATAAAAATGAAGACAGCTTAAACTCAAACAGTAAGATTGTAGTTTTTGCTAAAAACCTTAAAGGCTACAAAAGACTTGTCAAGCTTTATACTCACGCAAGCACGGAGGGTTTCTATTATGAACCCAGAACAGACTGGAGGGTCTTGCAAAAAATTTGGAGTGACAAAGACTTGTTGATGGCATTTCCATTTTACGACTCTTACGTATTCAATAATCTTCTCACCAATAAAATTTGTCAGCCAGATTTGTTTACAGATCATTTTTATTTCCACGAAGATAATGACTTGCCATTTGACGATATCGTGTCAAACAAACTCAACTCTATGGATGTAAATTTGATTAACGCGAAATCTATTTATTATGCTAAAAAAAATGACTTTCCAGCATATTTAACATTTAGATGTATGAGCAAGCGGACGACACTGAGCAAACCAAACTTTGAACATATGAGCAGCGATGAATTCTGCTTTGAAAGCTGGAGGCAAGCAAATGGATGATCATCTTTTAAGATTCGCTAAAGATAAAAAGTTCACATTCATTGATTGTGAGACTTTTAACTTGTGCTTAAACGAATGCAACAATCTTCCTTGGCAGGTTGCCGTAATCGAGACTCTTGGCGCAGAAAAAATTGTAGATAAACATGATTTTTATCTTGATTGGGACACAGACTTGACGATTTCTGAAGAAGCTAAAAAAATCACAAGATTCAGTCAAACAAAGTTTGATCAGAGAAAAATCTCTGCTGAAATTTGCGCTAAAAAAATTCATTCAATTTTAACTAACTCTGATTATATTGTAGGACATAACCTTCTTGGTTTTGATGTTTACTTGCTCCGAATTGTTTTTTCTAAATTTGGCTTGGATTGGAAATTTATGATGCCAAAGATTTTAGATACACTTGCCTTAATGAAGGGTATTCGTTTGGAGTCTAAATACAGCAAGGATGTTGACCTATTGACTTTTCAATACAAACAGATTCATACAATCAAAAAGAATTTAAAGTGTTCTTTGGGAGTGTTAGGAAAAGAGTTTGATATAAAGCACAATTATGATAGTTTGCATGATGCGTTAGTAGATTTGGAGCTAAATTTGAAAGTGTGGAATAAAATCAAATATTTAATTGAAATATGATAAAGCAATTTAGAAAAAGTTTTAGTGGAGTAAAACTCCCAATCAATGGAGTTAGGCTTCCTGCATTCGAAGTCGAGCAAAAATATCTTGATAAAATTAGCACAGAAGATAAAGTCTCTAACTTTGTTTTTCTACAAAGACTTTGCTTGAAAGGTTTAAAAGAAAAAGGGCTAGAAAAAAACGAAAAGTATCTTGAAAGACTAAGGCATGAGCTTAAAACTCTTCATGAGCTAAGTTTTACGGATTATATTCTTTTGGTCTGGGACGTAATTAATTTTTGCAAAGACAATGACATTCCTGTAGGTCTTGGTCGTGGAAGTGCCGCTGGCAGTCTGACGCTATATTGCATTGGAGTCACTGGTATCGATCCTGTAAAATACGACTTGTTTTTTGAGAGATTCGTCTCAAAAACTAGAGCTAAAAAACAGGTGATTGATGGAGTTACTTATCTTGATGGATCTTTGATGGTTGACGTTGACCTCGACATCTGTTATTACAACAGACCAAGAGTTCTTGAGTATATCAATACAAAGTTTAAAGGTAATACAAGTAAAATTCTTACTCTAAATACTTTGTCAGGAAAACTTCTGATGAAGGAGTGCGGAAAAATTGTTGATGAAAAAGAAGAATCAGAGATGAACCATGTAACATCTTTGATCCCAAAGGTATTTGGAAAAGTTAAAGATATTGAAGAAGCGTGTGAAGAAGTAGAAGAGTTTTCTGAATGGTGCCAAAACAACCCGCGCACTTTTAGGATAGCCAAAAAATTAAAAGGGTTAAATAAAAATCGAGGAGTACACGCATCAGGAATGCTTGTGTCTTATGATAAGCTCGTAAACCAATGCCCTACGGAATTAGATTCGTCTAAAGCAGTTGTATCATCTTATGATATGAATTGGGTTTCTCTCATCAACGTGAAACTCGATCTACTTGGACTCAGGAGCGTCTCTGTCGTCAATGAAGCTTGTAAGTTGATCGGGATTACTCCTGCTGATATTGATTTTAATTGTCCAGAAATTTACTCTAATCTTCAGGAGCTTTTGGCTCCACACGGTCTATTCCAGATTGAAGCCGATACAAACTACAAGGTTTGTAAAACTGTCAAGCCTCGTAACATTGAGCAGTTGAGCGCGGTTCTTGCTCTCGCTCGCCCCGGCGCACTTGATTACGTAGATAAGTACGCTTCCTATGTAAATACAGGAACTTATGACTCTATTCATCCATTTTTTGACGACATTTTGGAGTATACTGGAGGAGTATGCTTGTATCAAGAACAGATGATGAAGATGGCTCATAAAATTGGGTTTACTCTTGATGAAGCAGAAATTTTAAGGCGTATTGTTGGCAAAAAGAAGGTTGATCAGGTTGCAGAATGGAAAGAGAAAATCTCAGACAAAGTAAAAGACAATAAGTTGCCTACAGAAGTTGGAGATGTGTTGTGGAAAGTACTTGAAGACTCGGCTAACTACTCTTTCAATAAATCTCACTCTCTAGGATACGCCGCTCTTGCTGCATCTACAATTTATTTAAAATTCAAGCATCCAAAAGAATTTTTCTTGGCTTTGTTAAAAATGACTCGCCATGAACCAGATCCAATTGAAGAAATCAACAAGATCAACAGAGAGTTATCGTTTTTTAACATTGAATTACTGAAGCCTCATATGGTAAAGTCTGATTTGGACTTTAAAATTGAAGGAGATAACATTAGGTTTGGTCTTCTTTCAATAAAAGGCGTATCAGATAAGTCAATGGAAAAAATCAACGACTTTAAGTCTGAAAAAAGCAATAAGTTTGAAGTATTTGAAGCAGCAAAAGAATGCGGCATTAATATTGGTGTTCTCTCTAGCCTTATTCAAGCTGGCGCATTAGACGGGTATCCTGTTTCAAGAAGTTACTTGTGCTACGAAGCCCAATTGTGGAATATTCTTACCAACAGAGAAAAAGTATTAATGATGGAAGTTGGAGAGCAAGAAGATTACCATGTAGTAAGGACTCTCAAGAAAGTCAAAGAGTTGAAAAACGAAAAAGGGAAACCCTTGATTAAACCAAGTAGAATCGAAACTATCACCACCAAAGCAAGTGGTTACAAAGAAATTTTCAATCAGAATAGAAAGAGCGAAGATTTTGCAAATTGGTACTATGAAAATATGTTGCTTGGATACTGCTATGGAAAAACTCTTAAACATATTTTCTCAGAAAAGCACCCAGAACTTCTTACAATCAGAGAGCTTCAGCAACAACCCAACCGCAGCACGGTTTATACTGTAGTTAGAATAAAAGAAAGTAAAAGCAGAAAGTCCAAAAAGGGAAACAAGTATATTTGGATGGATGTCTACGACGAAACTGGCGACCAAGTAGTCATGATATTCAATGGTAAAAAAGGGCAATTGATGGATATGTGCATTGAACAAAACAATGGACTACCAAAAAAAGACTCTATTTGTATTATCAAGGGAGAAAAACAAGAAGATACTATATTCGCAGAGTTGGTAGCCATGCAAAGCAACAAAA
>Ga0070750_10000404_pt1 | contig 24004 bp, 30 predicted proteins | sample VirMetDEL_Nov_24_FD_77013 | JGI IMG/M metagenome (GOLD analysis project Ga0070750, IMG submission 77013) | Aqueous microbial communities from the Delaware River and Bay under freshwater to marine salinity gradient to study organic matter... | ecosystem: Environmental > Aquatic > Marine >...
ACTGTTACTCCGAACATCTTGTCGTCATCAGAAGATGATAGTTCGTACAAGTATCTTGAGCGTCTTCCGTAGCTTATGACATTTGGAGTTAATGGGTTTGGTTGTTTGTTGTAGACATCCCAAAACATGTCTTTGATGTCGTTGTTATTCGGATGTATCTTCATCGTTTGAAGCCTTTCTTTTTGCTTTTTTTGAAGACTTTCTGTCTTTCATTACTTTCCATTTAGCAGCTAATTCAGGTTCTAGATCTTCTTCGATACTGTCGTTTACACGATTTAGAGATTCTGCGAGTCCTATTTGATGCTTTATGAGTTGAGAGTTTAATTCTAATGCGAGTAATCTTGATACACCTGTGGCGTTGTCTTTGATTGTACCAGCTAGTGCGCTCATGATTAAGTTGTACTGAGATTTACTAACTGCTAGTTGAATTATTGGTCTACCCATGGTTTTTAGGTTGCATTCAGCACCTTTGACTTGGTCATAAATCTCATTGGATTTTTCTTTAGCTTTTGACATTCCATCGAGGAATACTGTTGGTTCTAATTCTGTAGTTTTCATAGTTGTATTGTTGTTTGTGAGTGTGTTCGTTGTTTCCAAATGTGAGTATCTAGTTCGTGGGGTGCCATGTCTTTGGAACAGGCTATACCTAAGAACATGTATTCGAGTCTTTTGTACTCATCTAGATCTTGAGGTGTTGCACTAGGTACGGGATATTTTGGAAACTCTTGTTGTAGGTATTGAAGGATGTGCGTATCTAATACAGCTACTTCGCTCCACGGTTGTGAATGAGCTACGAAGAAGCTAGCTGTTTTAGGTCCGATACCGTCAATTTTGATTAGATCGTCTCTAGTTATGTCGGCTAACAAGTTTTTAGGTTTGATAATTTTAGATACTTGTTTCCAACATTTACTGATTCTGTCGTATTGACCTATTCCTGCTTTTTCTAAAGCTGTTCTTACAGTTTTACCATGAGCACGGATAAGTTTAGTTGGTGTATCTTCATCTGTGAACATGCTGTTGAATTTAGGTGTTATTACATCAGACCGTTTCCCAGGGGTAACAGTACACCACATTAAGAATGCAGTAAGTTCTTCAGATGATCTGCTGAAGTCAGTTATGTTATTATAATCTATATTCATATTTTTGTGTGTTAGTGTGACGGCAACCCGACGGCGTCCCAACAGAGGAGAACAACCCTCGCTGCCACAAACGAACCATAACAAGGCACATTAGGAGAGTTGCGCGCATTTAATTGTAATACAAGTATAAATTTGTATTACTTTGTATTTACTCTGTACTTCTGTGTATTTGATGATAGTTGCTAGCCGATGAGAAGCCCTTGCCAATGCAACCGGTGGAGCAGCGGGTGGTTTATAAAGTATGCTTGAGGTATGGCAAAAAAAGGACAGATGAAAGCTAATGCTAAACCGAGAAGTGTTAAGCAGAGAAAATACAACTCAAAGCCGGTTCAAAAGAAAAGGCGGGCTCAACGGAACGCTGCCAGGCGTAAGCTGACTAAAACGGGTCGGGTAAGGAAAGGTGACGGGAAGGATGTTGACCACAAGAACCGCAACACTGCTGACAATAGAAGTAAGAACTTGAGGGTAGTTAGCAAATCTAAGAATCGAAGCTTTAAGCGTAAGTGATTAAAGTTACTCAGCAAAACGGGTACTGGATCGTAGATGATGGGAAAGGTTTACTCCTTGAACATGATCGGGAGCATATGTTTAAAAAACTCCCTTTTCTAAAACTATTCAACAAAGAGTCGCTGGCCAGAATTACTCAAATTAGGCTCAAAGAGTCGATTTATGGTTTCTTGTTAAAACCATAAAAACCATATTGGAACTAAGTTATTGCCTTACAATGAGTTAAGGCTGAAATATGGTTTTATGGTTTCGTTTCCTAGTATCCTTCTCTTATCCTCTTTTTTACCTTTTTTACTTACCCTCTTTTTCTTCTATTCTTCCTTTCTTCTCTTTTTATATATAAATAAACCATAAAATAATATATATAAGTATAAAGAAAGGAATACCAACGACTTACGAAATATGGTTTCCGTTTTTAAAAACCATATATCCTATTAAGAAACCATATTACCCGTCATTTTAAAAGAAAAGACGCCTCAGGAGCGAGATTGGGGGTCTCGAGGCGCCGTGTTAGTTTATTCTTTTACGATCCTGTCTTTTCTAACAACTGCAAAAGAGTTTCTTTAAGACTTTGATCTTCGTTTTTTGTTGCGTCTATGACTTTTTTCCGTAACTCAACTTCTTCAAGTTTTTTTTCAAGCACGGTTCTGTTATGCACTTCCATATATGTCGTTAGTGCCTGCCTTATTATATCAGACAACGATAAACCAAGCTCGTTAGCCGTGGTCTTCAATCGCTCATACATAGTGGCGTTGAACCGGACAGCACAGGTGACATCCTTTGCCTCTCCGGTGGTTGGTTTTTTAGGGATTTTGCTCATAAATAATTTTTTGTGTAAGACATGTTATACTTATGATATAAATAATGTCAACATTTGATATACAAAATGTGGTATATTTTATAATGGACGGTTGCCAACGCCCAACGAGCCTGCGATACTGTGACCAATGAAATGGGTATCACAATTGAATGTTCGTTTAGACAAAGAAACGGATGCAGAGCTAGGCAAAGAGGCAGGGATAGCGGGTAGCACACGGTCTCAGATAGCAAGAGAAGCGATACGCAAGGAGTTGGAACGCCGGAAGCGGTCTCGTAAGTTAGAGCGTGAGCTTGAAATCATTGGAGTCTGATGCTCGCTGCATTTGATCCAGGCAAGAGTGGAGGGGCAGCTTACTACGATGGCTCTGAAATTTTTCTTTTTCCCTTTAAGACTGAGAGTACTTACCTTGAGGTCATGGAGGGTTTTGACAAGAAAACCAAGGCCATGGTTGAAGATGTGCCTAGTTATGTGTCCAGTGCCACCAGTAATTCTAGCTCCTTCAAGTTGGGATATAATATGGGTTTTATAATGGGAGCTTTGCGAGCCTATGCATTTAGTGTTGATCTTATTGGACCAAAGGTTTGGCAGAAGGGGAATGTTGGGTTGAAACCTAAGCAAGGGTACACGGAACGCAAAAGAATTTTAAGGGATAACGCAAAGAGGCTGTACCCTAATGTAAAAGGTATAACTAATGCTACTGCGGATGCATTATTAATTTTACATTATGGGATAAAAAGGTATAATTTGTTGACATTAGTATAACAACTAAATACTCATTTTGTGATGAACTCAGAAGACTCCCCGAAAACAGTAATGGAAGTAGAATGTGAGATTTCCGATGATCTCTACTCTAAAGTAGCGAGCGTCGGAAAGGATTTAGCAAGCGAGGAGGACTTCTTTAATATCGGTTGTAGAATTATTCTTGAGGAAGCTTTCCCAGGACAAGCTTCTCAGGAAGACACCGAGGAATAAGGAATAGGAGTCGGAGGAGAGCTCCGAACCCGGGTTTTTCACTCATACCCGTTGTGTGAACACCTTGTTTCTTGGTCATTGTATAATTTTTTTAATTATTGTTTGACAATGTATAACAAATCAATACGATAGACCATATGACTACAAAAATTATGATATTAATCGCGGTCTGTGCATTCGGCTCTCCTTCTTGCAAGAGTATTAAGATATGCGCTGTTAACTCAGACCATTCCTGTCCTGAACCCGGCCACGGCCCATGCTACTTGTGTGATGAGAAAAATTGAAGAGATTTACAACAAACTTATGATGTTAAGCAATAGTCTTGACGGAGTAATCGAACGAATTAACCAACTTGAGGCTCAGCTTTCTGAACGAAAGAGTACAACGGGAGTTGAATATCTTAGGCGTAAGATAGCTGAATCTGCCGACCGAACAATAAAGCGTCGTACGACGAAAAATCATGAGATGCCCACGCTGTGAAGAAAAAACAAGTGTCGTCGACAGCCGGTCAACCGGAGAATTCGGATGGCGGAGACGCCGCAGCTGCCCTTCTTGCGGCTATCGGTTCTCGACCAAAGAGATCAGTGGTGAAATCATCGGCAATATCCTCAAGGAAAACAAAACGCTTAAGGCCCAAGCGAAAGTCTATGAAACCGCACTTGGGCTCGATAAGTCTGCAATCGCCAGAGAAGTCGAAGCAGAAATTAACAATGGTGGATTTAAAGTTGCGGGCCATGGTTGAGGCGGCTCAGCCCGGTAAGTCTTATACTTTGCAGGAGATTGCGGATGTGGTCGGCGTAAGTCGTGAGCGGATCCGTCAGATCGAGGAACAAGGTATGCGCAAGCTCCGGAACAAGATGTTTACAATTATGAAAGAAGATAACATAGACCGTGAGGAGTTTCAGAAATGAGTACAATTGAAGGTATGATTAGGCAAAGCACCGACAATCCGCTTGATAAATCAGGCAATAGTTCCGACTTATCACCTGATCTTTATGAATGGCAGGAGGATCACTGTGATAAGCTTGTTAAATCAGTCAAAAAGCATGGTTTCGCGAAAGACGGTTCCGACACGGGAACCGGCAAGACTGTGGTAGCTCTTGAGGTAGCAAGGCGGTGTGGTTTGGAAGCATTTGTAGTCTGCCCTAAGAGCGTGATCCCGGCGTGGGTTGAGTGGATGGAAAAGTTCAATCAGAATCCGGAGTATGTTGTTAACTATGAGAAGCTTAAGGGTGGTAAGACCGATTGGGGTTGGATACCTAAGAAGGGTTTCTTTCGTTGGAAGACATTGGATCCCGACAAGACACTTATAATATTTGACGAGGATCATAGAATGAAGGGACACAAGAGTCTAAATTCTAAGATCTTAATCAGCGCGAAGGCTTTGGGGTTTCGGATCTTGATGCTTGGCGCCACTAGCTGTTCTAATCCTCTCGAGATGCGAGCGATGGGTTACGCCCTCGATATGCATGGCGGTACGGATTGGTGGAATTGGTGCCAAAAGAACGGATGTAAGAAAGGCCGCTTCTCCTTAGAGTTCCGAACCCCCGGGCCGACGCTTAAGAAGTTTCACAAACATATCTATGAAGAAGGCAGAGGCTCTCGTATCCGTATTAAGGATTTACCTGAGAATACCTTCCCCGAGAATATTGTTATCCCTGAGGGTTACCACTTGGATGAAGATATAGACTCGATCTATGATAGTATGGCTGATGAGCTAAAGCTCTTGGAAGAAAGAATAGAGGAAGGGGAAAGCGAAGATACCCCTTTGATTATTCAGCTGAGAGCCCGTCAGAAGATTGAATTGATGAAGGTGCCTACATTTGTAGAGCTTGCCCAAGACGCTTACGCTGAGAATTGCAGTGTAGCTATATTTGTCAATTTCAAGGACACCCTCGAAGCCATCGCCCAACGACTCAGCGACCTATGTCCAATGTCCATTGTAGAGGGTGGTCAGAGTCAGGAGTTCAGAGAGACTCAGGTAGAGAATTTCAATAACGATGAAGCCCGTGTCATTGTATCTATGATCCAAGCTGGAGGTATAGGTATTAATTTGCACGACAAGAAAGGTGACCACCCAAGGGTGTCTCTAATCAGTCCAGGTTTCAGTGCAATTGAGCTTAGACAAACTCTTGGACGGATCCATCGAGCCGGTGGAAAGACTCCCGCAGTACAAAAAATAATTTTTGCCGCAGACAGTGTTGAAATGCGTGTGTGCAACAAGGTAAAAATGAAACTTAACCACTTAGATTTAATTAATGATGACGAACTTAACCCAATTTTTGTATAACATTGTTATATTTTTTAAAAAATTATTTGACAAACGGGGCGCAAAGCCTCAATGTGATAAGACCCCAGAGGGTAAGCTAAGAGAGCCGCCCCGACTATAAACCCACAACTAACAAAAATATGAGATATAAATTAGACGACGACTACGACAAGGGTAACGAAAAAGACAAAGAGACCAGCGAATGGATTCAATCTCTTAAGTCAGTCGAAGACCTACCTGAAGAACTAAAACGCGCGGTGAGTGTTAACGCCCACCATATGTCCAAGAGCTTTGAGAAGCAGACCATGCGGATAATGGAGGAGCAAGGTCTAGGGGAGGACGACGAATTAAATTTAGGCGCATTACTAACGCCATTTGTCATGGAGCTGTCATTTCTTAAAATCCAACTAGCTACTCTCGTTTCTGAGGTCGGTGGTTTAAAAGATGGCAACTCCGATTGATCATCACAAATTTGGGCCAAGTACTCTCAAGTATCTTGAGATTTGCCCGAGCTTCCGCAACTCCGGAGAGACGAACCCTGCCGCAGAAGAAGGTACAATGCTACATTTTGCTACAGAGACCGAAAACTTCGAGGGCTTAACTGAAGACCAGGTTGAGCTCGTTAACAAAGTTCTCGATGTGGTTCGTCCTCTCCGTGAGGGGGCTGATGAGGTGGTCAAAGAGATTAAACTAACAATAGATTTATCATGAAACTATATCCCTTAAAAACAATATCGGGTAAGGACATTTTGGGAAAATATGTTCAATGGGTAGAGGGCGCTTGTATGGTTAAAGCCGACAACGGGTCGGCCTACCACCTAGGTGAGTTTACCTGCAATTCTAACTTCGTAAATTTGTGCAATGCATTCAATCTTTGGGACTGCCGACGAAATAATTCTGTTCGAGGATAGGGAGTTAGCTAGGCTTGTTGACTACAAGTTTGGCTACGGAGCCATCGAACCGGCGGACATTAACCCGCAATCTTTGGCCTACGCTATTGGTCTTATTCAGAAATACGAATGGGTGAACATTGTAGAAATATACTTTGTATGCCCAAGGCGTAACGAGGTATTGACTCACACTTTTACTAGGCACGAGATTGAGGGTCTGCGTGAGCGGATTAAGCTTATCATTGATCGCGCTACTGCGGAAGATAAGCAGTACAACCCGACGACCGAGGGCTGCCGTTTCTGTGGTCAGCGTTTAGTATGCCCCGCCCTATCTGAGAAGCTCTTGCCAATCGCAAAGAAGTACGCTGAGAAAGCAGACGAGTTTGAGGTAGCCCTTCTTGACAAGATGGATCCCGCCTTGATCGATGACCCGAGCACAATCTCTAAAATGAAAACTGTGGGTATGGTCATGGATCGTTGGGTAGCAGCCGTCAACCGACGAGCCGTTGAACTAGCGGCCGATGAAGGGTGGGATATCCCCGGTTATGACTTAAGATACCGCGCTCCATCGGCTAAGATTAACGATGCACAAGCCGCTTATGATTCAGTGTCCGATTTACTGACACCTGAGGAATTCATGGATGCTTGCAAGGTTTCAATGACCGCAATTACCAAGGCTTACGGGACTAAACTTGAACATGGTGAGAAGGGTACGGCGAGAGCTGCGATAGAATCTAGATTACTTAAAGATGGCGTCATCCAGAGTGATGATGGCGAAGAGGATACGAGGACACCTTATTTAACTAAACAAAAAACTTAATTTTCACATGGCTGTATAAAATTTTTATACAGACTGAAACAAACAGACAACATAACAACATAACAACATAACAACATGACAACTAAAACTAAAACTAAAGAAAAAGCGGAACTAGCAACGGGATCTATGGTGTACGGCTCAGGAGAGTTTACTAAAGATGATATTATTATGCCGGAGCTAAAGCTTTCGCAGGGAGCAGGGGCGCTAGGCGATTGGCCGAAGGGTCAACTTGTAGTGGACGCAGAATTCGAGGTTGATAAACCCGCGGAGATCACCGTCTTATCTTATAAGAAAAGATATGTAGAGTACATTCCATATGGCTCAGGTGAAACTTCACGGTTCTTTGACTCCGAAGCTGAAGTCGTTGAAGCCGGATTATCAATCAAATGGGGTGACAACGGTGAGCGACCATCTGCAAACGCATTGATGGATACTATGATTTGTATCCACGGTGGGCCGGATGCCGACCCCGCTCAGTTTCCTTATGAATTCAAAGGCGGACGCTACTTGTTCTGCATTTGGAGAATTAAAGGAACTTCATACGATGCGGCTGCCAAGGTAATCATTACCGCCGACAGCACATACCTGAAGAACAACATTCGCGGTGGTTCATTCATATTGGAGCCTACTCAATCTAAAAATACCAAGGGTTCTTGGTGGGTCAGTAAACTTAAAAGGAAGGGTTTAAACGACGAGGATTTCGTAGGTTTTCTGGGTGAGTTCATGTAATTTTGTGTTCGTGGGATAGTTCACAGGGGGAGCGGTAGTTTCGCTATATTTACTGCCGCTCCCCATTTTTATTATTATGAGCAAAAGAAAACTTTTAAAGAATTGGATCGATAAGTTTTTCGTTATCGATTGGGAGACATACTACGACAAAGATTGTACAATAAAAGGTACAACTGCTGTAGAGTATTGTAAGCATCCTAAATTTGACCCCTACCTAGTTGCATTGTGTTGGGGTGATGGTGAAGATCAGTCTTACTCAGGACCACCTGAGAAGTTTGATTGGAGTATTGTGGAAGGTAAGACAGCCGTAGCCCACAACCGAGGATTCGACTATCCGGTGACCCTACGAGCCATCGAAATGGGTAAGATGCCCGACATAAAGATTAACGGATGGGTCGACACCTCTGCGTTATCTTCGTATCTGCAATTGGGTCGGTCATTGGCTGACGCTATGCGGGGTGTGTTCGATGAGGAGATGTCTAAGGAAGTCCGTGATTACATGAAGGGTAAAACCTGGGCTGACATAGAGGCTGATGGGAAAGCGGACGATGTAATTGCGTACGCAAAGACGGACGCTTTATTAGAGTGGCGTTTACTTAAAGAGTTGTACCCACTTGTACCTAAGACTGAGCTCGATCTTGAAGATCTTACAATCAAGATGGGGCTTCGCGGATTGCCCGTAGATGTTGATATGGTTGAAGATGCCATAGACAACTTGGAAAAGCGTATGTGGGAATGCCGCAATGCTCTTCCTTGGTACAACGAGATAGACCCTGATACCCGTAAGCCTTATGTGGTTTACTCAAAGAAAGCATTAGCTATTGAGTGCCGTAAGCGCGGAATAGAGCCTCCTAAATCTTTAGCCAAAGGTGATGCCGGAGCTAAGAAGTGGTTAGCCGATCATAAACACGAGCTTACTTTTGTGGCAGACATGCAGAATTATCAACGCATGAACAGCCACTTGAAGAAGCTTAAGACAATGATTGGCAGGGTTAACCTTGAAGGTCGGATGCCTTACTCTCTTATGTATTTTGGTGCGGAAGTTACCGGAAGATGGAGTGGAGCCGGTGGGTTTAATGTTCAGAATTTACCGAGAGATACTAAGTACGGAGTTAATATCCGTAATTGTATAAAAGCTCCCAAGGGCAAGGTGTTTATCGTTAGCGACCTTAGTCAGATTGAAGCTAGGCTTATTTGGAAATGTGTCGGTGATGAAGAGTCTCTTGACTTGGTTAGAAAAGGTTACAACCCCTACGAGGCTCACGCTATTGCGACTATGGGTTGGACGGGTGGTAAGATTAAAGAGGAAGATCCCGATTTATACCTGCTCGCCAAGACTCGTGTGTTGCAGTTGGGCTACGGATGCGGGTGGTATAAGTTTTACGAAACCGTAAGATCTTTTGGTCAGCTTCATATTCTTGAGGGTAAGTATGACATCGGTGAGCGCCGTCGTTTTACTAACTTCTTAGACAGCTACCAAGAAAAGTATCTTGAGTGGTTTGAAGCTGCCGATTCTGAAACTAAACGCCATTGGGTAAATGCTTTTATCCAAGTCATGGATTACAGAGATAAGAATCCATTGATTGTTCAAAAATGGAGACAGTACGATTGGGAGTTCAAAAGAAATACCGACAATGGGAACATGGGAATAGAACTTTTAGATGGAAGGACTATTAACTTTTGGAACATTAGAATACACAAAGGTGAAGCTACAGCCAAGTTGCAGAAAGGTGGAGCCCGTCGCAGTAAATACTACGGGGCTAACATCTTCCAAAACGAGGTACAAGGCAACGCACGAAATCTCTTCGGCCATCATATGCTGGAAATTAATAAAGCCGGTTACGAAATTATTCTACAAGTGCATGATGAAGTAGTGGTTGAAGTAGATATTGATAAAGCCGATCAGGCAGAGAAGGACATACATAAAATAATGACGACCGCCCCTGAGTGGTGCGATGTGCCTCTAGACAGTGAGGTAGTACGAATGGAGCGGTATACAAAATAGAAAGTACAAAAATGATAATTGGTTTAACGGGAAGAAAAGGATGCGGGAAAACAAGTGCCGCCATATCACTAAGAAATAATTATGGATACACAGTAAGGAGTTTAGCTACTCCACTTAAAGAGACTTTAGTAAAGTTTGGGATCCCCATTGAGAACATGGAGACTCCGGGTTTGAAAGAAGACCCATTACCCGGGTTTGGTGGAAAGTCTGCGAGGAAAGTAATGCAGTTATTTGGTACTGAGTTTGCGAGATCTATGATATCGGATACGATTTGGATCGATAAACTTGTCGAGAATATTGGATTACTTAGGGAAAGTGGTGTTGAAAAGATAGTTGTCGATGACATTCGGTTTGATAACGAAGCCATAGCTATAAAAAAGCTTGGTGGTCATGTTATAGAAGTTAGGCGACCCGACTTTTTCAATGGTTCGGATGATCACATTTCCGAAAAAGGGGTGTCCCACGAATTAATTTACGGGGCATTAAATAATGTAAGTTGTTATTCGACCGATTTAGATTTCGGGGTCGGTAATATGCTCGAGAGACTGGAGGGTGCGGTAAATGTCTAAGTATTTTTGCATACCTAATGTTTCAGCTTCCGTAGTTGAGGAGAAAGAGCCTTGGAACTCCGACATAGTACTTCCTAAGTTTGAATCTAAGGCTAAGTTTCGTCAATACATAGCCTACCCTACTACTAAGTATTTATTATATTCGGGGTCTGAGGGTGCCGATCCTTCACAGAGAGTGACATCACAGAACCCACCTATGTACCTCCACTCCGTTACCGCCGACTTTGATGCTAGGCTTTCGGACGATGAGTTTACAGAGGTTATGAAAAGGATGATAGATCTTCAATTTCCATGCACCCGAGTTTCACGCTCATACTCCAAAGGTGTACATGCTACTTGGGAATTCGAAAAGCCAATCATGCTTCACGGGTCTAAATCTACCAAACGCTTGCTTGCAAGAATAGCCGCTGAGCTGAGCCTTGACAAGTTGTGCCGTGGATTTGACAAACCGGCGTTTAGTAACCCCCACACTTATTACAATTTAGGTACGGATTGGAAGAAGGTTTCCGACACAAAGATACCGGCTAGTACTTTGCACTATTGGCAGTACGAAACGAGCCGAGCTGATGACTTTGAAGGTCGCGGCACCGTCATTCCTTTAGACCTAGTTTATGAGGAGGTAAAGAAGCAGTTTCCTAACTTATGGAACGGAGCGTTTCAAGAGGGGTCACGAGGTATATGGTTTTGGGGGCCGGGTGCTAACCCCGATTGGAATCCTACCGCATGTATTGTCCGTAAGGAAGGTATGCAGTGTTTCAGTGCCGACAAACCTTTCTATACTTGGGGTGAGATTTTGGGCAACAGCTTTGTATCTCAGTTTGAGGTCGGCAGGATTGGTAAATGCATTGAGCAGTATTGGTATGACTCTAAGAATTATCTTATAGAGGACGAGATTGGTGGGTTTATTGTAGCTCAGAAAGATGAGGCATTCTTGGATCTTCAAGCTCGCCACAATCTTTCTAATCAAAGAGCTCGCCATGAGAATGTGTCGGAAGCAAATCTAGCTCTTCATCAAATCCAAAGAACTAAGAGAGTAGAAGCCGCCGTACCATTTGTCTTTGAAAAGAATAGGATAGTTAACTTTGAAAACAAAAGGTACTTCAACACTGCTAGAGTAACACCGATAACTCCGGTTGCAGAGTCTAAGGATTGGGGCGTTGAGTTCCCGACCATAGCTAAGTGGGCGGAGGAGATGTTTGGCGAAGATCAATTACCATGGGAGTTGGCTTGGTTATCTTACGCATACTCTAACGCTCTTAAAGGTAGTCCACAGAAAGGTCACTGCCATGTCCTTGTCGGGCCTCCTAATTGCGGTAAGACAATGTGGAATACAAAGATCCTTGGAGCTTTATTTGGAGGTCATATGAAGTGTTCTGAGTACCTTGTAGGTAAGACCGATTTCAATGACCATTTATTTGAGTGTGGTATGTGGACTGTGGATGACGAAGCCGGCACGAGCGGCGAGTCTCATGTGCAGTTTTCATCAAAGATAAAAGAATTTGTGGCAAACGATACCTTTGTAGTAAACGCCAAGTTTAAAAAATCGGGCAGAGTTTACTGGAGAGGTCGCATGAGCATTACATTGAACAACGATCCGATGTCTATGCGAATGTTGCCGGATCTCGACATGTCAACCCGTGACAAGCTTATGGTATTTAATTGCCAAAGATTCATGGGTTTTAACAACGAGTTGCCCGGCAGAGTGGAGAAAGAGCTTCCGCACTTTGGTGCTTGGCTCAGAGACCATGTGATCCCCGAAGATATGAGAGAGTATAGGTTTGGTGTGAAAGCTTTTCTCTCGCCTATTATTGAAGGAGCGGCTCAAGCCGACGGCAAGTATTCTCATATTGTAGAGTTACTTGAGATCTTTAGGGACACACAGTTGGATAAAGGTGAGGAATGGTGTGGGACATGTTCGGAACTATTAAAACATATTAGCAAAGTTTCAGGAGTGGATATTCTGTTGAGAGATGTGAACCCCCGCAAGCTCGGATGGGGCTTGAGGCACATGGCATCTAAGGGCGTCTCATGGTTAAGGAGAGACGAATCCAAAGGTGTTTATCGATGGATTATCAAGCGTGAGTAATAAAAGAAATGGAACTGTATTTGAGTATCAATTTTTTGCTAGAGCCTTAACTCACCGGCTGGAAGTTTTTACACCACTTGGGGATCACCTTCCTCAAGATTGTATAATTATGAATGCAGCCGGAACTTTGTACAAAACTCAGGTTAAAGGAACCCAAAGTTTTTCTAATTATAAGTATAAAGTAGACGCACAATCGGGTAGTTCTAGGAAGCAACCTATTGACTGCCATAAAGTCGATATATTAATTGCTTACATAGAGCCTCACAATATTTTCTATGTTGTCCCATGTTTAGCATTAAACGGGGTAGCCGCACCTTGCTTCTTCCCCCATAATGAAAAATCTAAGGGGAGGTTTGAACAGTACAAAGAAGATTGGGATCAATTTATGACTTAGATTTCGGGCGACCTGGGCCAGATGTATTAAAACATCCAGCCTTTCTAAGCCTAGATCTTACAGATTCTTCAGAGACTCCTAGAAAATGGGATATTGTTTTCGGTGAAAACCCTTCTTTGTACCTTATGTATATGAATCTAGAGTAGCTTTTAAGTCTTGCTCTTATTCTTTTCTGATCCTCTACCGCTAAATAGTTTTTATCTTTTACAAATTCAGGCTCGGGTTTGTCTCTCGGTACGCCTAGAGATTCTCTAACTAACTCTTTAGTTAACCCGAGTTTAGCTAGAATATCAGTCATCTGCTTCTTCAGCTTTTACCCTAATAACCCTTGCCGGGAACTCTACATAACCTTCCGTTTGGATCTCGAAAGTGTTTTCTTTAAATTCAATTTTAATTTTAACCTCGACATCCGCCTCTCCATCCTGTTCAAATGCAGCAAGCTTTATTTCGGGGATCAACTCGTCGACTAAAGCTTCTATTGTTTCCCCACAAGTCTTAATTAAAGGTTTTTCTATTTCCACCGAGTTTTCTAACCACTTCATAAGTTCAAATCAAGTTACACAAGTCCAATAAGATTATTAGCATTTTTGTAAAGCATTGTCAATCAACTGCATGGTAGGGTATCCAAGTGGCTAAAGGATGCGGACTGTAAATTCAGCTCCAAACCACAACATGTTGTAGATAATGCGACAAAAACTGGCGTCTCAGAAGACACCATACAATATATAGCATTAAACAAACATAAACAAAGGTTCAAAAAAGGATACAACATGAGGTATACAACAAAAAGAGGAAACCGCGTCTACAGACGCAACCCTAAAGCGGCAAATTTTACATTTCGCATAAGGGTAAATAATAAGACTGCCTATTTTAATTTAGGTAAAGACTTGGAGCTCGCTAAGAAGACGGCTGACGAAATCGATGCGTACCTAGTTTTTAACTCACTAGAGGAGACTATATTAAAATACAACCCGAATAAGAAGCAGGGCAAAGCCGTACCGGCGACCAGCGACCTACAATCTCCGACCCTTGGTCAGATAATTGACTTTCTCAAGATCAATAAAAATCTTATAGGGATAGCTAATAGAACATTTCAATGTTACAGAAGAGGACTTTACAGGGTCACCGGTTTATCGGACAAAGAAGCTAGAGCTCTACCTTTGAAAAAGCTGACGAAGAAAATGCTTCGAGAAGTAAAAGCGGAAAGCGTTAAAGGGGTTTTTGACAAAGTAGAATTGGATGAAAAGAAAAGATCTTATAATACTTTGCTAAGAAACGCGAAATCGGTGTTTTCAAACACAGCTATGGCTTATTACCCTGAAATTTGGAGTTTTGAAGGTCTCGGTTATTTACGAAAGGAAATCTTTTTTAATCGGGTAAAAAAAGATTACACTTTGCCTGAGACTAGTTTAATTAAAAACACTTTTAAATTACTTAATGAATCCGAAGGTGACCGGTTCGCCATTATGGCAATGGCTCTTCATTTTGGTATGCGCCGAAAAGAGATATTTTTTGCAAGAAGGGATTGGTTTGATGTTGATGAGGATCGCTGTTCAATTTGCATTGCGGCTGAAGGTAACTTTAAACCAAAAGGCGGGTTTGATGGTTACACCGCTGGGAACACAGCTTGGGGTAGTAAGATACTTGATAAGTCGAATGGTTTTGATTACATAATTACCGATCGATCTAGAAAAGCTGAGAAAACTTTTAAATCAGTTATAGACTCATTACGGGATATAGGGTGGACTAGGCAAAGCCCCTTGCATGAGTTGAGAAAACTTTACGGATCTTATTTAGCTACAACAAAGGGCTTATATGTCGCGCAAAGTTATTTACGGCATACAAGCCCTTCAGTGACTTCTCAGTATTATGCTAAATTGATGCCAAGCAAAGATATGCTGGCTTGTTGGGCGGCTTAAGCGGTGATTGTTACTTTACCCGTGGAGGCACATGGACTAAACCCCGCGGAGTTGTAAGTAAAAATCGAATAGTAATAGTCGCCCATTGATACTCCTTTATCAATATAACTAGTAGCTGTTAATTGACCCGTGTTAATGTCGGTCAACTGTAACGAACCCGCTGGTGGACTGTCTGCGGGAACAGCATCGGCAGCTACAAAGTCGGTGCAAACGGGCGCTGTCCCGCCGTCTTGTCTGCGATAAACTCTGATACCGTCTACATCAGTAACACCCGATCCGAGTGCGTCCCAAGATAACATTACATTAGCCATCTTATGCTACGGTTATTGCTAGAGCAGTGCTTGTGTTAGTACAAGGGCTGTAGCCTGCTGCGTTCTTAGAGAAAGCTGCGTAGTAATAGTTTCCGGTAGCCGACACGGTATCAACATAAGTCATCGCCGTGCTTGTCGATGTAGGGACGATAGGAGATGCAATGCCGTCCGTCAAGTGCTCAACACCAGCCACAACAGCGCCGGCTGCGTCTACATAGTCTGAACAAGCGGGTGCTTGCACCAGAGAGCTAGCCGCGTCGTTGATTCGGAATAATTCGATTGTCTCGACATTCGTTATGTCTGCCGGAGAGGTCCAAGATAATAGTACATTTGCCATGATTTTTTAATAATAAGGTTAAAGTTTAAAAGTTTTAAGCGGTTGTAAATTCGATGTTTTCTTCTTTTGCTTGTTCTAATGCGTTCTTAATACAGATTTCAAAATAGTCTTTGTCCGTGGCTAACTGCTTACCGACCTTTACACAAAGTTCATAAGTTGCTTCGTCCACATCATATTCAATTTTAGGCTCTATTGGTTCTTCGCTCATGGTTGTATGGCCGCTGTTAAGCTTGAAGGACCTTCATCAGTCTCATCAAGTTTTTCGGCTTCTACCCCCGTTGATATAACATCATAACCGAATGTTATGCCGTTAAAAGTAAATGCCTGAGGAACAGCCGTGCCGACCGTAGTACCTCCTTGGCCGGGCATATAGTATATATCGTCTCCGTAGGTCACTGAGTTGTAACTACCGCTGCCTCCAGATTTTATATCGTGGAAAGCCGCTTCTTCAGTTGTAGTATAGAGAGGATACACATAGTTACCCATGTCTATTCCGTATTTTGGATCAAGATCTACTGCTACATTTAGAGTTGTCGGAGCCGCGTTAACAATTCCATCAATTGTATAATCAGCGGCGGACAAGCCTGAAGGTGCTTCGTTTGTACTAGTAAAGTCATAAGCTCTACTTCCAAGACCGGTCGGTGATTGAGCGGCATTTGGAGCAAGGGTAACTGAGCTATAAGCACATAAAGAAAGACCGGCTGAATTAACTGAGTACACACCATAAGTAACCGACGATAAGGGTGGAGTGCCTAAATCGTCGTAAGAAGTTTGGGTAACCGGTAGGCCAGAAGCTACGAGGGTTCCGTTTGAAATAATCGTTTCACAATCAGCAACCGTCCCAGGTGCTCGGTATATTGATATTGAGTCTACTATGTCAGTAAGCAGGGGTGGATCCCATAGAATTCTTAAATTGGCCATCTTTAAATAATAGTTTTATGTTATCTTTTTTTAAACCGGTTGTTTTAGTCCCGCTCGCATTTGTAACTAAAATCGTTATAGGGAGCTCTCGGTATTCCAAATTCGTTGTAGTATAGAGAAGTTGTTGCTCCGTATACTCTTTCGGTAATAAAATTAAAATTATGTGGGTGCATTCTAGCGAGATATTTAGGTCCTACATAATCCGCCCATTTTGGATCATTATGTAGCGCCCGCTCATTACTTGGTATTAAGTACATACCAACTCTTTCAGGGTCTCCTACTTGGCCACCCCAAGGCATAATAATATCGGGTACATGGTACTTAGTACCGGACTCTTTTTGAACGGCTTGAACATAGTGCTTATCCACATACTGAGCAAACTCATTATTAGTATTCTTAATCTCATCGTCTTCGCAACCTCCAGAAGACATAGAGCCTCCTGGTATAAATTCACCAATCCAATTATTCGGTAAGTTCTCATCAATAAGGTCGTTTGCCAAATCGTGCTTGTATTCTTTGTTTAATTTAAACCAATCTTCAAACCCTCTTGCGGCCGGCCTTCCAGCGCCGCCGTTCCAAGCGTTTTTCCCTTGCATTAAAAAGTAATTTAAGAAACTTCTATATGCAATTTGATCTCCTACTGAGTCAGTATGCCAATTTTTTATATAATCGTTACCTTCATCACTAAGATGACTTGCGAATTCATCCACCCATTCAGCTATTAATTCAGGTTTAGCTCTGTACCAATGTCTAGAAACATCGCGCCCCCGAGTAGAAGTGTCGAAATACCCATCCCCATCGCAGTCAAGGTCTCCTACAAAATGATGAGCCCAGCTAACGCAAAATACAACACTGCTATTTTCACCTATCCAAAAATCATTATAATTATAGAGAGAGGCTCCGGAATCTAAACCTTGGCATGTGTAATTTAAAGGATAGTAGGGAGCACTTAAAAGTGTTCCGGTTGAGGACATAACATATTGCGCCGATATTCGATCCCCGTATACATTTGTACCGGTTGACGGGAGAGCAGTATTAGCTATTACAATATCTTTAGCATCTAGAACAAAAGGTTGGGAGAAGTGGAAGGTATCGTAAAAACCTTCATCTTCCCATTCAAATACGAACCTCGTGGTGGGTAATGGGTAGTTCTCCCGAATCGGGCCCGTTTCGGTGTAGCCCGGTATAGTTTCGGTTCTTTCTCTAGCCGTCATACCGGTAGGAGCATTCTCCGCTCCTAGTGTAGTAGTATCGGCGGTTAACCCCGTAGGTGCTAAATCTGCGTAATTTACTGACCTCAAGTTAGATGGTGCGGCATCTGCATCTTGAATTATAGTGATAGCTGAGCTTATCGAAGTCGGGGCTTGGTTGCTCGTCAATGCGTTTATAGGGAATTCCGTACTTAAACCTGTAGGACTTTGTTCAGTAGTTTCTAAAAATCTTATAGCTTCTAGGTTTTGAGGCGCGTTTCTGAATCTAAGCCACTCGGCGGCTTGCATACCCCCCGGTTGATCCCAACTGCTGAGTGTAAGATCTTCAAATCTTACATTGCGAGGATGATAGTTTAACATTTCCTCACCGAGGTATAGGCTTGTTACTCTTACATTCCTCGGTTTCCAGTCATCGGTATCCTGAGAATATATAGCAGTTGGGGCTTGGTTCGCCCCTAGAACCTCAATACTAACAATGCTCGTAGGTGCATCGCTTGCAGACATGTCGATATCGAGCTCTAAATTGGTAGGTGCGTCACTTGAATCGAGAACCTTGACACTTATTAGTGAAGTAGGTGCGTCGTCGGAAATAAGTTGCTCTTCAGCCAACAATCCACTCGGTGCTTCAGATGCTAGTTCTAATATTTTCGCAGCTACAAAGTCTCTTGGCTCAGAGCCGTCTAACTCCAAGTTAATGATTTTAACGAAGTTTGGCTTATGCTTATAGGAAATAGCTTTTACGCCAAGTAAAGATGGCCCTTCGCTAAGTGTCTTGTCGGCCGCTGAGATGCCCGTCGGAGCTTTTTCTTTCCCTAAGTCTAGTTTTATTATCCTAGCGTTAGCTGGGTTGTGATCTTCAGTTAGTGTGAGATCTTCTCCCACAAGACCGGTCGGAGCTTTTTCAGGCCCGAGCGGTGGGCAATTACCCCTAGATCTTATTTCTATTGTGTATTTGCCTGGTACATAATACCAAGCAAATCTAGAAACATCATTACCATTCTCGTCGAATACATAGGCTTCATCCCGTTGGTCGGTACTATTTTCAATAGAGCCGTTAAAACTACAATATACAACATAGTGAACATTGGTCTTTACGCCTGCACTAATAGTTTTCGGTACACCGATCGCTATAGTTTTACCTTGAAATATTTCGACGGGGTCGCTCATTAGAAACTTTTTCCTATTAGATGCCCTACGGAAACCTCTCTTAAAGCCCAAGGGTATTTATTATGAGAGGCTATTAATAGTTTAATTTTAAACCTACGCCCTCTAATATTAGTAAACACTTTCATGTGTTCTTTAATTAAACCTTTGTACTGCCCGCTGTATTTCTTTTCTTCGTTTCCTACAAACCCCCACACATGACCGAAAGAGTTTTTATGAAATGATAAATCTAGTCGGTGTACTTGTTTTTCATTGTGCTCATCACCTAAATGAATCCAGTTAGTTTCGAATATGGCTAAATAAGCATCCCTAAAGAACAATGGGTTTTTTATAGACCCCGAAGTTTGAACGGGCTCATCAAAAGGTGTAGGTAAATATACACCTCTGTAATGAAAAGAATTTTCAGTAGAAGACCCCACTACTCCATCTTCATTCTCACTAAATGGGTATTTAGTTTCCCACCATAGGCCGCCAGGAGGCTCCTCGAATACAGTGTCTTTAAACTGAGTTAAATCCGTGGTGATTACTTTATCGCCTTGGGTTACCGCCAAAAAACCTTCATCACTTGAGTTGGTAACAGCGTTTATATCTTCACCTACAAAAGGACCCGCAAGGGTGTCGTTATTCTCAGACAGCATAAACCCTTTATATTTTGGAGGCTTTGTCGTACCGGTAAAATCGGGAGTCCCCGTACCAACGACTTCAACATTTTTTCTACCTATATCCTCATCCATAATATATAGCTCCATTCTTCTTGTTAGCGGCGTATTCTTCGGTTTCTTTAAACTCTAACCAATTAAGTACTCCAAAGTCCGTTATAGCTCCGTTGGCTGCCGCAAAAGCTTCATTTACATAAGTCATACCGTTTACCAAATCACTACCTGAAGAACCTTCTTGTTCTAATCTATTGTAGTCGGGATCTCTAGGGGTATAATTATTATTAAAGTAATCTATACCAAATTGAGAAGGTGCGACTAAAACGGGTGCTAGCGTTGAATTCCCGATTCCGTCTATAACATCTTGAGCTGCATGGATTGCTTCATGCATATATGTGGCATGCGCTCCAGCGACACGGACTACCGCATTAGGGTTATCGGGGTCACAAAAAGCCGAGCTACTGTCGGGGCCAAAGTTTAAAATAATACTATTTTCAGTTTGTTCGTATTGCCCGTGAATGATGCCGAAGCGACCATTAACCTGAACCATATCTTTCGCACCTACTTTTTGCTCAACACCCCAAGCTTCTAATTGAGAAAATATAGTAAGTGCGTCTGCTAAGTATTGATCTATACCACAAGCCGTGTAAAACTCAGTAAGAAAATCGGTCGTCAGTATTTTTTCGTCTCTCCAACCCCAAGTAGTTGTAAGCGCTCCTCTGTCGGGGGTTAAGTTAGCTAAAGCTGAATTTAGTTTATCAAGTCCGCTTGGCTCATCTGGTTTTGGGTTAGGGTTATCTGCACACTCTACTGAAACGGTTAAAGCTGCCGCGGGCTCTGCCGGATCATACCACGGATTCATATTGACCGTAGTGTTGTCTATCCCGACTGCTTCTAACCCGTAATTCTCAAGATGGCTTAATGGATTTGAATCTTGGAAAAGTGTTAACCACTCGGCGGGGTCAGGAGCGCCTGAATTAATGATTATGAAAGGACCTGTTTTATTAAAAAGCTCTGTTCCCGACCTATCTTTAATTATTACTTTAGTACCGGCCGTGGCCACTAACACATCAAGACTTCCGGTAGTTGACTTAGGTGCTTTTACATCTTCAACACTTTCCGTAAAAACATCTTGTTTGTTACCGGTGGGCTCAAACGCTTTGTCGCCAGGTATACCCATAAACGCGGCTCTACAAGAGCTAGTCACGGTGCCGCAAACATCATTCGGGCAAGTTGCAGAGACAGTCCAAACGGTGCCTTGTATCGGCCCCCAAACTTTTACTTTTAATTTAGTTGGCTCGCTTTTTATTTTATCAAAAGTGTAAGTGCCTCCCGCTGTTGAAGGGAGAACTTTGATCTCTTCTCCTATAATTTCGGCCGGGATTGTTACGGGATTACCGTTGGCATCTTGAAGAGGTTTGTCAGTCCATACCCATTTTACATCTTTTAATTCAACAACTGGGCCAGCTCCGGTTGGGTCTACTGAACACCAACCTGAATCAAACAACTCTACCCCGTCCCATTCAAATACAAATCTGTCGGGTACATATTGAGGAGTGTACGCTACAGTTACTTCTCCACATTTGTCGCCTAAATTAATTTCAAATTCATCAGGTGTAGGCCAAGCAATACCGCCCGTTCTAGCTACATCCGTTTCACACTCGGCAACTTGCGGCGGCTCGGGTGTAGAGGTGTCGGCGGATTCATCCTTAGGTCTTACATAAACATCATCGGGATCATTAGGGGCATCAGGTGGGTCTTCCCCGTCATTAGGATCTTCGGGCTCAGGAGCGGGCTGCCCATCGGGTGTAATTATTTTATCTCTTTCTTTGTAGAGATCAGGCTCGGGGCATACATACTCAGGATCGACGGGTATAATTACATCATTTGCTTCAGCCCAAGTTTTATAATCGGGGTTTTCTATAAAAATAATATAAGTACCTGAGCTAGGGTCGTATCCTGCAAAAGTTTTAGAAAGATCATCGGGGTGGTGTTTATCCCACACACCTTTAGCTATGTAACTAGCTTGATCTTTATCAGACTCAGACTCCACTTCTTCACCCGATCTAGTAGCACTCTCGTCTTTGTAGATTTGCCCATCGTGGCCTACCCAGTAAGGCATCGGACCATCTGAATTTGTTACCGATGCGTGTGAAGCTGCACCCGAAAAAGCCGAGCTTGGGGTCTGCTCTGTTCTAAAACCACTAGACGCTTGACCGGGCTTTGGTGTGTATAATAATGTACAACCTTTATCGGTGTGAACGATAACTTGATTATTGACGACTGATAAACCCGTTATTTCGGTAGCATTAGTTAAAAGTAAATCAACTTTACTTACGGGGAAATCAGAGTAAGGAGCATCAACATCGGGGTTTGATAGATTTGCGGGTTCTGATACATAAACCGACAAAGGGTTATTGCAATCGCCGGCTGCAAATAATGCTTTACCTGGGCCGACAACGAAGTACTTACAAAGCGGAAAAGATCTCCACTCCATGCTATAAATTTGTTCATCTGGCTCATATTTGTAATCCTCTTTATTAATACCTACTTGAAGAGCGTTAGCCGAGCCATCGCCGAAGACCAACGACCTATTACCAACGCTATTAAAATAAGCGTTTCGTTGATTAAATGTATCGTCTGTAAGGACGGGACCAAAATTATCAAACCCACCTAACTTGCCTTTTGAATTCCTAATAAGACCTATGTCATGGATAGCTCCAAACCTACTTATATACGCAATTTTATCCCCTTCGTCATTCAACACCATGTCAACACGATTTGAAGATGTTTCAGATAACGGTTGGTCTGAGAGATCTAGTAACTCTGTCCATACGGGCGCTGAACGAAGGCCGCCGGTCGGCTGCGGTATGCAACCTTCTACGACCGCAAGGGATCCTCGATTTGCATCATCTCGATGACCCTCGATTCCCGTAAAATTAGGTATCCTAAAAAACCTCACTTATCCTTTTTAGGCTCTTCTTTGTAAGGAAACAACCGGTTGAGTTTTTCTTGCCTTCTTTTACACCCTCCGCATTGCTTAATTCCCATAGCATTAGTTACCTTTTTAATGGTATCACCGAGCCCTTTACTTTTTTGTCTATTTGTCAATTCTTCTAGCCGCTTGTTATGCGCAGCCGTATCAACTTCCGACATTTTCTGAAGTATTGCTTTTCGTCTGTCGTTGTATTCAAGTTGTAGCTTTTTAAGCTCCTCTTCTAGTTCTTTTTTAGTAGTCATAATAATTAAGTATTTCTGCTCTCATTAGGTCTAAAACTGTTTGAAAATCTTCTACTGTGTCGTCTAATGAATATGCCTCGGCTTCCAGTCCTAGCACGAAAAAGTCGGCGTCTGCTCCCTCAGCTTCTATTGCTTCGTCTAAACCCGCGGCATCTACTATATTTATAAAATTCATTAGAGTGTCACCTACAGTTCCGTTTTTGAAATCTTGAAGCAAGTGGACACATTCATGAGAAAGAGTTTTTACGGCCTCACTTTGCCAAGGTATACCCAGCAAATTTGCTCGTTCTTTAATAGTATCAATATACAAAACTAGTGTACCCGCCGTTTGGTCGTACTGCCCCGCGACAGTATAAGTTTGCCCGGGTTGTTGAGGTAACGAAGAGTCGAGTGTAACGGTAGCCCCTAGAGCCTCGGCCGCTTTTGTTAAATTAGCTAAAAAGATTTGTCGATGAGTTTCCGCTTTGTTAAAATAAGTGCTCCACACTCCAGGTGTTGGGGTTTCTAATATTTTAACAGAGCTATGCCCACCATTAGCCGATATTAAAGCTATTCTTGCGTCTTCGGGTTCATAGTGTTTAGTAAGCCAGGGTTTAGATTTTTCTGATTTATTTGAAAAAACATAGGTCTTGTCGTCGGGGTTTTTATGAGGGTTTGGATCCCACATTTTATATTGTCTTCCGTCTATCCCGTATAATTTCCAACCGTCGTCTTCTTTAACTAAAGGGTTACTTTTTTGACCCGCTGGGTAGTATTGACATGACTCACAATCCCATTCATAAAACCTTCCCTGCATGTTTTGAACATTGTCTCCAACGGAACTTATAAGCTCTACATATAAATTTTCCATTGGTTCTCCCGTTGCGAGATTTGGCATTTTTAGATCCTCATCACAACAAGCTATGATTTCTAATTCATCTGTATGGTATGAACCGAGAAGTTTATTCCCTTTCCATAGTTTAAAAAAGCAACTGCCGTATACTTGTTCCGTGCGCTCTTCGTCTATATAGTGCCAATCGTCCTCCATTGGGTCGTGCGGCTTAAC
>Ga0070750_10000405_pt1 | contig 23993 bp, 50 predicted proteins | sample VirMetDEL_Nov_24_FD_77013 | JGI IMG/M metagenome (GOLD analysis project Ga0070750, IMG submission 77013) | Aqueous microbial communities from the Delaware River and Bay under freshwater to marine salinity gradient to study organic matter... | ecosystem: Environmental > Aquatic > Marine >...
CTAGTCTTCTTCTCTATGTACTCTCCGATAATATCTCGATACTCTTGATCTTCAAAGTTATCATTTTCTGGATCATAAGGAAACTCCTCCTGACCATAATCAGAAGTGGTAGTAAATTCAGCAGCCCAATCTTCAACAATTTTATCACCATCTACCGGATAAGCATCATCAGTATTATCTAACTCTTCTTTATGAAAATTGGTATCGGTAATTAACAATATATGCCAAGTAGGTTCAGTTTCTAAACTTTTACCCTCTTGATGTTCAACTATATCTTCTATGTAGAACATAGAAAAGTTACCATCAGATATTTTTTCAGATTCAGATAATATATAATTACTTTCCTTCAATAATTTTTTAAGAGATATCATATTTTACAATTTACAATAAATATATGATATTTTAAGAAAAGTAACAACTAAGATTCACTGTCAGAGAGAGCAGCTATAAAACTTTCCTGATCTATAAACTCAAAAGATAGTTCAGTGACTTCTCCGTTGTCTTCTTGTTCTATCGGAAGAGTCTTAATCTCTTCTTCAAGCATTTCTCCTATAGCTTCAACTTCACTAGGGTTAAATTGACAGAAGCAAGAACAAGAACAGGAACATTTACTTTTAGGTTTTTTTTGAAAATTTTTAGGAAATGGTTCGTATTTTATTTTATGCAAAGTACCTTCTTCGATAGACATAGGTAGATCCTGTTGAATATATTTCTCAAACTGCTGTAAAAGAACTTCCATATCAGCTCCAGATGCTTCAATAGTAAAATCTATAATACAGTAATTTTTCGGCCCTCCCTCTGCCACGATATTTAGATTGTATTATCTTTGAGATTAGATGCCATTTCTTGTAGTTTGGTGATGTACTCCGGGTCGAGCGCCATTCTCGCCAAATCTAAATGAAGCATAAGAGCCATCTGTATTGAGTATAAGTCAGATACCTCTGAGGGTGTAAGTTTTAACTCTTTTTCAAAATTTGATTGGCCCACACTGTGTAAACCTAAGTCACACATCCATTTCGCTAAGTGAGTTTGAATATTTAAAAGCTTCTCAGCCAGGTCAGGATTCGCTCTAACCATCATATCATTATCCATAATCTAAAAACTATTTAATATATTAATATATATCAGACTTTTTAGATAAAAGGATCACACTACCGGAATCCTATATAACACTTCATGTACGTTAGTAGACTCATAGCGCATCTTGCTTAGCCATGTGTTTTTCTGAAAGCTAGCGATGATATTCCTATTACTGTCCGAAGTAGACGGAACAAGTTTAAGCGTTCTAAAACCCTTACGAGCACGTTTAAGCTTAAAACCATAATCCGCCCACCTCCACCTTTCTCTAACCTCCTCTAGAAAGACGAATATATCCTCCTCATTAGGATTAAAATCTTCAATATACTTTAAGAATTCTAGATCACTCATCTAAAAGTAAATTAAACTCACTACAGTGTACATAGCGTCGAAAGTCCCAAACTTGCGATGTAGTAATGACAGAGATTGAATCCTCCTTAATATCGTTAACAGTCATTTCGATATATAGTTCATTTCTCTCACCTGCAACTTCTGTTACCACGGTAGTATATACTCTATCACCAATTTCAAATCCACACGCTTCCGAGATAGTATCTCTTGTACAAGATAGTAAAAATAATAACCCTAGCGCTAATGTTAATTTTTTCATATTGAAAGTATTTAAAATTTAATTATTTATGATTTATTAAGTCTATTCCAAATCTCTGAACAGTATTTGATCTGATGCTTACAGTCATCGAGTGCATCATGTTGTATGCCTTCAAAAGCTAAATTCTTTTTAACGTCTGGATGGAATGAGACCAAAGTTCTTACATCCCTCTCATTCCAGAACTTCCACGGAACGTCCATACCTAACCTACTATAAGCATTCTCTAAGAGCCCTAAATCGAACCTAGCCGAATTACCCCACACCTTATTATCAGATTTAATGAACTCACTAAATCTAGATAAAGCCTCTTTTAACTTCAAAGCACCCCCATCAATCAATTTAGATCTCGCCAATTCCGATTGCTTCATCCACCATATAACCGTATCTGCATCCATCACCAGACCTGCATCAATGCATGACTGTAGATCTACATTGCAATAAAACACTCGACCGGTCTTACCCGACTCGATATCAAACTCGACGGCTCCGATGCTAATAATGCTCGAAAAGGACTTAGTCCCCATCGTCTCGATATCAATCATAACATGTTCCATAATAACTATTTTCCCGGTATAAAAGTTGACTCAATAGACTTACCTCTAATCAACGTATATATCCATCCAGTAGGAACGCGGAGAAGTCTCCTCGTCTCATCCATCGACATATACCATTCCTTCCTCAACTCTCCAACAGTCATAACTTCGTAATCCTTCCACAGGTTCGATTCTTTTTCAGATAAAAACTCTACATCAGTATCGTCCATCCTACTATTTTCATTTTTACTAAATCGTGTCATCATATTTTTGTATTTAAATAATTAGTTAAACTTATCCCCGATCAGTCGCGGCAAATTTTCTCATCCCATTCTTCTCCTCTAATATACTTTCGGCAGAAACTTCTCATCCCATTCTTCTCCTCTAATATACTTTCTCATCACATTCTTCTCCCCTAATAGGGAGAAATTCATTCTTCTCCTCTAATAGGGAGAAATTCATTCTTCTCCTCTAATAGGGAGAAATTCATTCTTCTCCTCTAATATACTTTCGATCACTGGAGTTATTATAGGGAGAATTTTTACTCATATTCCTTTTTATAGTCCAATTGAGACGATTGGATAACTTTTCTGGCCTCCTCTCTCCCATATACCTCCTCTATATAGCAATCGGATTCACCCTTAAGATTTCTCTTATACGATACAAAGTAGTGATGTAGTTTATCTAAGACAGGTTGCGGTACTTGGAGTACATCCTGAATATCACCATATATGGGGTCCCCTTTCAATACGGTGATAATTTTATCGTCAGCCTCACCTCTATCCACCATCCTGAATCCCCCGATGGGTCGAGCCTTGAGCAGTAAGTCTCCATGGTTTAATCTACCCTCCATAAGTACGCATACGTCTAAAGGATCCTTATCCCCCGGTTTCTCACCTCCAACCAGGTCGCCACAAAATGTACGCGGTATAAACCCATATGGAGTAGGGAGTGTTGAGGAGGAGAGATTAGGGCGGTCTATCATCAAATACCCCGTCTGCTTATCTAACTCATACTTCATAGAATCTGAGGGTACAATTTCGATAAAACAGTTTATATACTGATCGTCATGTTGTGAGGCGATTCCATGCCAAGGGTGTGGTTTTCGCAAAAATTTTTTATTCATTTAAATCTTTCTGTTTATTTCTAATATTCTTAATATACGTAAATTAGCCCCCCCTTCCAACTATTCCTTAAATTATATTTCTTCTTTCTTACATAATATAAGAAGTACATGGGAAATACTCCATATAAGAAGTACCTGTTAAATACTCCATATAATAAGTACCTGTTTGATTTGATGGGAAATACTTCATATAATAAGTACCTGTTTGATTTGATGGGAAATACTTCATATAATAAGTACTCATTTAAGAAGGAAATACATCATTTAAGAAGTACTCATTTAAGAAGGAAATACACCATTTAAGAAGTACCTGTTAAAGAATGGTTGATTTGATGGGAAATACATCATTTAAGAAGTACTCATTTAAGAAGGAGTGATAGAAGGAGTGATTTGATGGGATAGTGTACTACACTAATAATAGTGTAATACCCCCTATAGTGAAAAAAATCGTGCTCGCTATGGAGACCCGTATAATGAGGTTTGTACCGGTATACACCTGTAAGGGGCAGTAAATACCGGTACTCTATAGGTATGTGTCAGTATGTGTAGGTATGTGAGAGTTTACCTATTTGCTTTTTTCCACAAAAATATCTTTAGTAATAATTTCATAGTCATAAGTTTCATAACGGTCGTCTAGAAGTTCAACACCACCATAACCTAAAACAAATATATTTGTTTCTACATAGGTCTTATGAGGAGGGTCATAAGTCATTTCGCAAGCTACTAAAACGCAGCCTACTGGAAGTTCATACTCTTCTATCCAGTGTTCATCTAGCCAGCCAGAAGTATCATATTGCTTGATAGCTTCATAATTAAAAGCATAAGTAGCTGCTAGAATAGTTCCTACATGTCCGGCAGCATCTGCTACTTTCTGACCTAGTAGTTTTTCAAGATTTTTTCTTTCTCTCATAAATTTTATCTTTTTGATTATACTTAAAGATAAGTATTTAATTTCGGAAGTCCAACTCTTAAATAAAAAAAAGGAGAAAAGAATCTTCATTCTAATCTCCTCTAATCAAAAATCAAAAAGTTATATTTATGCTGTGACTGCTTCTTGAGCTAGTCTATCTTCTTGGAACTTCTTTTCTTTAAGATACTTTGCTACAAACTCCTCTACATACGCTAGTCTCACTTTATCATACCTTCTCACATCTCCTCTAGTATTAACAATCTCTATCGTCACCGTCTTACCACTAGCTGAACTATCCACTATCTTTAAATTACTTATTCCAGGAATAAGCGTTTGCCAGTTCAATGTCATTGTCAGACCTTTTATCCATTTAGATTCATCCACCTCTATATCTAATCCTTTATCACTCTTTACTGTAGCTATTAGCTCTTCAATCTTATTTTGCTTTTCTTCTTTTTCTGCTTCTCTAATAAGTTTAGATATTTCATAATACCTCTCTTTAATCTTATTCACCTCGTCATAATCAAATGAGAAGATATCATTAACTGTATTTAATAGTCTCTCTAGCCCAAACCTTAATAAGAACTTGTTAATAGAGTTTACCGTATCTAGAGTCTCTATTCTCTTCTGTATTTCTTCTTTAGTACTTGTCTGATAGTAAGTACCTTCTACCAAACTGAATCCTACTTCATCAACTACATTTGTCAAGCTTGCTACTCTTACTGCTTTAAATCTATCACTAGATTTGTCTGAATAACTTTCACGGAAGTTAACTGTCATTAATCTGTAGCGATCGCTTATGTAAAGTTCTTTTTTTCTCTCTGAGAACCGTTTCTTAATTTCTTGAAATTGCTCCATATCAACAAATATTAAAGAATCATCTTTAAAAACAACTTCAACATTTTCTGAGAGTGAAAGATCCTGCTCTTTAATTTCATTTTCAATAATGCTTGTTATCTCATCTTCAGATTGTCTGTCAAGCTCCATCCATGTCAAGGCCCTAAGGGCCTCAATGTTTCTTGCTTCGGCTTGTTGGTTAAGTAGGTTTTGTAACTTTGTCATAACTTTAAAATTTTTGTTTGATTAATATACTTAAAGATAAGTATAAAGGTTCAGGTTAGCAACTCTTTATTTAAATATTTTTATCATGTCTTTATTATAAAGTACTGATAGTAAAGTTGCTGAAAGGAAGATTGTTGAAAGGAAAAATGTTATTAAGAATGTTGTCATAACTTAAAAATTTTTGTTTGATTAATATACTTAAAGATAAGAATAAAGGTTCGGATTAACAACTCTTCTACGAGTTTTTTTCCATTGCTCTAATAAGCTGAAAGGAGTCAATGACCATTGAAACACTTCCTACTTAGGAAGTGAGACAGGTTGGAAAACAAATGAAGCATGAATTCTATCAATCTTCTCGAAGAGGAATTCTCGAATCTCGTCTGTTGAAAAGCCCTCCTCATAAAAATCCTCTATTAAGGCTCTAGTAGCTTCTCCGAAATTAGCTTCTTCTTCTATAAGAGTTAAGCTGTCCATTCTTTGATATACTTCTTCTGAAATCATAACTTAAAAATTTTTGTTCGATTAATATACTTAAAGATAAGAAGAAGGTCCTTCCGAACCAACTTTTTACTCAACTCTTTTGAAATAATTTGGCTTTTCACTAAGCTCCTCATTACTTGTAAATAATAGAGCTTTTGAAGGACAATAGAGAGTTATACCTTTATCTGAAACTTCAACTACCTCATAAATGCCCCACACCTCATCGCTTTCAAAGTAAAAGTCTACTATTCGGTCTCCCTTCCGAACTACTGAGGAATGATCTACCCACCTATATGTTTTCATAACTTTAAAATTTTTGATTATACTTAAAGATAAGAAGAAGGTCCTTCCGGACCAACTTTTTACAACCTTTATTTTTTAATAGTTAAAAATTTCTTGAAAATTATTCTCATACTCTCTCTTTGCATCCTCACTCATTCCCTTCTCTAAATCACCATCAAATATACTTTTCAATTCAGTATATATCTCATCCTTACTTCTACCCTTAAAACACCAACTATTAGAATTATCATCTATAATCTCTTCTAAATCTAATTCAAATTCAATTTTCACTTTCATAACCTTTAAAATTTTTGTTTGATTAATATACTTAAAGATAAGTATTTAATTCCAGAAGACCAACTTTTAAACAAAAAAAAAGGAGAAAAAAGTCTTTACTTTAATCTCCTCTAATCAAAAATCAAAAAGTTATTATATCGTATGAAAGTGGTGATAGTCGTGCCTAACTTCCACCTTACCTTTTACTTTATTAACCCACCTCGTATTGGTAGATTTTTCCGGATAATAGTATCCAACTATTTCTGAATCTCTGCTCTCCTCTGCTGCTCTTAGTACATTGTTATACGTCCTGAGCCATACCTTCTGATCGTACTTGTTAACTCCATGAACGGCTCCTCTCTGATTAAGAACTCCCTTAATCGTATTAGGAAATCTCGAATCTTCTTTTCTCGAAAGAAATACTTTTATTACGTCTCTTTGCTCTTCATCATCACATACTGAGCATTCTTTTAAAAGAGCGTAAAAGAGTAGTATGGTTTCTTCTTGGGTTAATTGATCCGTCAACTGTGGTTTAAACTCCTCCACCTTCACCGGTTGTTCCGGCTTGGATGGAGGAGTAAACTCGATGGGTTGGTTGTCAGTTGCAGAAGGCTTTTCTATATTAAAGCCAAATACTAATAAGCCTATAATAGCGCCGTAGCCGGCAATAAGAGATGCGATGTTATTATTCATAATAATTTTGTTATAGAGTAGAATCTTCTAAAATCTTTTTTAACCTTCTATCTACATCATCTTCAAACAAACTTTCTGATGAAGGGTTATTAGCTCTATACATTGAGAACATTCCCCACAAATTGACTAATATGAATATTATTATATCCCACTTAGCTGCTCTCCATATAGCTCCTAACATCCACCATACACCCTTCACCAACGTCCATGGTAGTAGTAATATACTCTTCAAGGTTATTGGACCGATTGATCTTAAACCTAGATCCTCTAATAAGCTTTCTCTAAACTCTCTATCAAATATAAAACTGTAGAATACACCTAGGAAGAATATTACTGGCAAAAACAGTAAGATATCTAGAAACTCTTTTAAATCGTCCATAACTTTAAAATTTTTGATTATAATATAAAGATAAGAAGAAGGAGCTTAAGCTCCAACTTCTTTATTTTGAAATATTAGATTATTCAACTAGATCATTTAAAAATTCTATAAACTGTTCATATGTTTCTATACCAAATATAGGACCATGGGGCTGATTTTCATCGGAAAGAACTTCATATAGTTCTTCTAATCCTTTTGTTTTAAAAAATTTAACAATAAACTTTTTATAATATTTTACAAAACCTAAATTAAAATCCGATACATCTTCTGAGCTGTTGAATTCTTTAAAATCTGTTAAAACCTCATAATGTGTTTCAAACATTTCTCTTGTAATTTTTAGGAAACAAGCATTTTTGAAATCTTCGAAGGTTACTGAAGTACTTTTTGACATAACTTTAAAATTTTTGTTTGATTAATATACTTAAAGATAAGAAGAAGGGACCGAAGTCCCAACTAAGCTTATGATTTTATTTTAAAATCCTTTTTCTAGAAATTCATCAAAATCTTTATAACTTTCCTTCCATTCATCTTCATCAAATTCCTCAACATCTCCTATTACATTTATAGGAGAAATTTCAATTGTAAATCTAGGATACTCCCCATCTTTATTTTCTCTCCTTCCTCCAACCCAATAACCCCCTCTATCACCTTCATCATAAACTCCAATATATCCTTTTGATATTAGAGTATCTTTAATATCTTCAATTACATCATCAAGATTAATAGTTACAAATTCAATTTTATTACTCATGTTTTTTTGTTTTTGATTATACTTAAAGATAAGAAGAAAGAGCCAGAATTCCAACTCTTTCTTATTTATTTCAATCCCAACTATCTAATTCTTCTGAAACAAGTTTTGCAATAGCTTCCTCATCCTCATCATCAAAATCCATACTATCACAATTATTACCTATACTTTCTAATAATTGATTTGTTAGGAGAATTCTATTATCTTCCTTACTAGGTCCAAAATCAGACATATCTAAATCATCAAATATAAATCCAGATAGGAATTCTTTAATAGATACATTTTCATTTGTTTCTCCTCCTCCTTCATAACCCCTTATATATTCTATAGCTTCTTCAGCAGAATTATGCCATTTAATTTTTCCATTAATACTTGATTCCCATTCTTTTTTATCAACAAAAAACTCTCTAACTACTCCTTTCTCTTTTCCTGAAATAGCAGAATATACTGTTTTAATAATTTTACTATACATCTTTTTTTATTTTTTGATTATACTTAAAGATAAGAATAAAAAAATTAAGCTCCAACTTTTTCTTTAAATTTAAAAGAATCGAAGTTAAATACAGATCTTCCAAATGTCCCTAGGAATGCTCTACATTCATAAGAACTCTCCTTTCCCATAAGGTCATTTACGTGAGCTACTTGATATTTAACTCCATTGTCAGTGTATTGGAAGCCTACTCCCCTCTTAAACATAGAGTACCTTACATACGCTCCACCTCTCTTAGTTACTGCAATGTGATAATGTCTTTTTACCATAACTTTTTAATTTTTTGATTATAATATAAAGATAAGAATAGTATTTTAAACTTACAACTTAAAAAATAATTTTTTTTTATTTAAAAAAAGTTGCACACTTAAAAAAGCATTCCTATCTTTATAATTCGGAATGATCTAGTGTAAACTCTGAGCTCTCAGAGAGAGGGAGAGATTTCTGGAATTTTGAAGGGAATGAAGGGGAAAACCAAAGACCACACAACACGCAAATTGTGGTGATATATACATACGCCCTTATAATAGACGGTATAAAGGTGAGGCCTAATCTAATCAAAGAAAAGGCCTCCTGTAACTGGTTATTAAAGCTATTCTGTTATAGAGCTTCTCTTAAACTGGAAGGAACCAGCTAGTGTTATATCCAGGATATAACAAAAAAGGGAAGATCCTGCAACAATAATAGCGCTCAATGCTAAAGCTTCCTTTGCAAATTGACAGCCAGCATGTATTGAGCAGAATGATACGTGTGCGATGTATGCCATCACAACGAACATGATTAAAGAATTTAAATACTTCATATATGAAAAGATTTTAAAATAATTATTTAATTTTTTACTATGTTGTAGCCTCTGTGGCTAGTTGTTTACGGTAGTCTACATTCCATCTATTCCTCTGTATGTTACCTTCTAGGAGAGATAATCTAGTCTTAATAAGCTGTTTATTTTCCGAGAAGAAGAACTCTGATAGTTCTTTGTTAAGATAGAAGAGAGGTTTGTCTTTAACGTCTGATGTTAGGAGGGGAGCCTTATAATGAATGATTTCATCCTCTAGCATAACCTTATATCGATAGCCTTGTAAGGAGGAATGATAACTCTTTCTTAATATGATAGCAACCTTATTGACTCCTTTGTCATTGACGATTACTTTTGTACCTGTTTTAAATATCATGTAAATTATTTATGTTATAAATATAGGAACTTTCTTATTGAAAGGCAACTAGAAAATAAAATTAATTTTTTTTTAGTTTAATAGTTGCTTTATTAAACAAACTAGTATATCTTCATATTCTAGTACTCTCCGCATGAATCTCTCTGCTCTCAGAGAGGATCTCAGCTCTTCCGGAAATTATACCTAATTTAGCCAAGAAACCATGAGACCCCCAAACACGCGAATCGAGCATATATACACATACGCCCTTATAATAGACTGCTCTATGTTAGACAAGACCATAAGACGTATAGTATAGCTAATATAGTTAATACAAGGATAGATACTCTAACTACCCTAGATGCCATCCTGGCGAATGTTTGTAAACTCATATAGTTTTGTTTTAAAGTATTTATTTATTCCGTTTTGGTTTAAATGCTAAGACTTGGAAGGAGACTGACAGACCATCTGAGCCTCCGTCTATGGCAAAGCATGGGTACTTATTATTTGCTTCATCTTCACATACATCTACCTCATGTATAACATAAAGGTTAGCCGGCTTTAATACTGGGGTTAGCTGGTAGGTATAGAGGTAGTCTTCTCCAGTAGGAAAATTGTTAGGGAGCTTTACCCAATGTATTTCGCTTGATTTAAAATATATGATTCCGGAAGATTGTAGAAGAGGTTTAGTATAACGTTTAACTGGATAGAGGTAATCGATAGAGTGAGGTAGTCTAGTTTGGCTAGAGGCTAGGTGGGTGAGGAAGAGAAAGCATATAAGAGTTAGAAGGCGTTTTGGCATTTTCTTTTTCTTTATTATATTAATCCTTTAGTTGTCTTTCTGCCGAGACTTATAGCCACTTCTGAAGGACCTTGTTTAAGACCTAATCTCTTTTTGTAGGTATGGTATAAGTCTTCCATAGTGCCATCAAATTCCGGAAAGATGTCATCCCACAAATCCTTACCAAATTCTCGGGAGAGTTCATCCCTAAGTCTTCTTAATCTCTTATATTCTTCTAGGTCGGCCTCTTCTAAAAGTTTGCGAGCTTTTATCCTCTTCATCTTACTATGTTGGTGAGCCTCTACATGTAGATGAAACTCAGACTTAATAAGAGAAGATTCGATAAAGTCGTTATACATCTCCTGATATAGCTCTTCATTGTCCTTAGCTTCACGAAAGTAAGGACTGTAATCAAAGTCGCCATTCCGGATCTTAAGTAGGAGGAGAGCAGTCTGCTTTAAAGGCCTCGTCCTATACCTACTATTCGTCCACCATCTAAATCTATTATATCCCATATAACGTATATTTAATACTTAAAGATAAGTAATAGTATTCATAGTTCCAACTAAAAAGTATAAAGATCTCTAGGTGGCCAACAAAGAGTTTATGAAGATCTCTAGGTCGGCTAAGGGGGCCTTCCAGAAAAACACTGAAATCCTATGATAATCCCAGGTATGAAGATCCCCACCTATAGAGCTAAGCTTCTCCTACAGTCTTAAAGTCTACCCCGTATTCGTCCTCTATCTCAAACTCAACATCCTCTTCTGAGCCTGTATAAGTCATAGGTATGTTAGTGTCTTCAGGATTGGTAATTCTGGAAAGATTCTTCTTAGCTAATTCAGATACATCCTCCATCAATGTATTATACTGATATATACGTTTAACAAGCTTACTGTTCCATTCTATTAGAGCAGCTACTTGAAACTCGAGAGCATCTACCTCACCTTTGAAGGAAAGACCAAAGATCCTTAGTATCTTAGATAATATACCTCTTTTAAAATAACCTTTATAGTGCATATTACTTGGTTTTATTGATATAATTTCGTATATAGAAAAAAAATGAACCGGGAGAGGTACGTGCATTGCTATCCCATCTCTCTCATCCCACACTATTTATTTTTTATCTCACTCTTTATTCTCTCTTTCTTTTCTCCACTCTCACCCTTTCTTTTATTACTCTCACTCTTTATTCTCTCTTTCTTACTTCTTATTCTACTACCTTTATTCTTTCTTTTATCTTTACCTATTAAGCTATTATCTTTAATATTAACATTACTGATACTAGTACTATCATTACTTGTATTATGCTTCCTATCATTGTCTTATTTATTACTTCTTCGTTTATCATTAGTAGTATTAATAGTATCATTGCTATTATTAGTATTAATAAGTCTTTTAGTTTGTTAAGTATCATTGTGTTATCTCGGTGAATTTATGTTTTTATTAGAAGGCCTTCTCGGCAAGAATCGTAGAAATGAATTCCGTCTAAGGTGAGTTTTAATCTTAGCTTTTCTAACTCTGTCCATACTTCTCCCCCTTGTCATGCCAGAAGTTTAAAGCTATTGCTAAGGTAAATAAAGTGATAATAAGTATAATCATAACATTAATATTTGTCGTTTATCTAATGATTTAACATGGTTTTGATAAGCTCTCTCATGTGCTTCTAAGTGTAGTGGTAAGACTATTACGTTTATAAATGTATGACACTTTAAAATACATTTCTCTCTTAGGTATTATTTAAGTTCTTCTGATATTGAATATTGAGATCGTCTCGGCTAAGTTTTATTTCAATACTGTTTATTAGATCACATATGTGAAAATATTCTTTTAGACAGTCTTGAATGAATCTACATGTTATGTATGTAAAGACAGCTGAAGCAGAGAGTGCAACTGCTAAGTCGAATATCATAATTAAGTCGTTTGTATTATAGTTCATCTTGTTCTAATTTAAGTTGTCAAAACGGATTTCATTATCGAAGTCTGGTAGACCGTCCTCTCCTTCGGGAATTTCAGCTTCTAATATTCCGATGACTTCTAAGTAAGGAGCTTCTTCTCTACATGTCTCTATAGCATCTTCCCAACTAATAGCTGATATGTGAGGTCCAGCCCAGTCTTCTAACTCACCGGTATACTCGTTAATTGCTCTAAACTGAGTTACAAAGTACATCGAGGTTGTATTTTTATTCTTCTTCTGAATCGTCTGGTAATTCGTAAACTTCTTTAAAAGCTTCCCATTCTTGTGAAGTAAGGGGAGGATAAGGGTTTATATCGTTGATATCATACACCTTACCACCATTCTTAAATATATCTGAGTTATCTGAGTTTTCAGAATCTTCATCTAAACTTTCAAATCTAAACTCTAAAGGATCTGATCCGGCTTTTATTAAAGCGTCATTGTACTTATCAACTGCTCTCTGAACAATGTCTTCATCTTCATCATTAATTGTTACCAAGAGGGCAACAAAGACTTGACTGAGAGCTCCGGCTGTTCTAGTAGTCATGTCGTGAGAAGCACTCACAGCAAGTCTCTTAAAGAAGAATAAAACAGCTAAGGTAATATAAGTTAACTGTAATCCAAGATTACCAATGTTAATAACTAAGTAGTAGGTAAGCGCACAGGCTGCTAATACATTAGTTACCCTAGTTACGATGAGGGCTTCTTGGTATGAGGAGAAAGATAAGTTAAAAATATTTGAAAACTTCTCTATCATATTTCTGTTTTTATTGTATCCATTATGCGTAATTATTTGTCAAACTCGCCAACTAATTCAGTTTCGTACTACAATCGTTTCCAGTCCAGTTTCTTATCGCCAATAATCCGTTAAATCTATACATGTTCTATTTACATGTATAGATTCTACAGATTCCTATACATACTACTGTATTAACCAGTTTTCGTAATCAGCATGGTAAACATTCGTCAACCGCTCTTCCACCGGAATAGGTTCAATTAAAGTGTCAGCAAAGTTATTACTACCTTCTGCGAGTAATTTATTCTCCTCCAATCTTTCCTGATATTCGGCTTTAAACTTAGCTCTCCTCTCATCAGAGAGTAGGTAAGAACCGAAGCTTATAAGATCATCTTTATCAAAATACGTAACCATGTTGTAACTTTTATTTAAAATGTGAAGTAATTAATTTATATCTTAAATATAAGAAGTTGCCCACAAAGGGGCAACTTTTATTTGAAGTTTTTTTAAAAGAAGGATAATACTGCGCTCGATATTGCCATAAGTGCCAAGAATATTACACAGCCCTTATCTTCTCCTGTTACAGGCGGCTCTTCTTCACCACCTTCAGAAGGTTGATTAGGTTCATCAACTTTTTCCTCCTCTTTTTTTTTCTTAATCTCTTCCTTAAGATCGCCGTATAAAAAGTTAATTGCATTAACGGTATCTTGAGAGAATTCAATACGTCCTCCCGCTTGGTAAGTTGGATTAAGTATGTCACCAGGCCAGGCTTGAGCATCACTGTGTCTAAAACCTAGTGAATGTAACACCTCATGAACAGTAACTGCAGTTAAGTTATACGTTCTCTCACCATCTTCAGTTACGGTTGGCATATGCATATCAGCCCACTCTTTACTATCATCAAACCACAGGTTAGAGACATTATTTGAAGGAGAGAAAGCATAGGCTAATACATGCTTAGGAAACTGTCTTGGAAGATCGTTATCTCCATTAACAGCAAAATGTATTATTAAATTAGCTTTCTTAATATCCGATGTACTCTTAAACTGAATAGGAGAGAAGTACGGTTGTAAGATAGAAAAAGCCATTCTAAAAGCTTCAACTACTTTAACCTCCTCAAAGTCTTCTGTAATGTTACCCTCTAGATGCCAATAAATTGTCTCAGCATTTATAAAAGGATTTCCAGAAAAGGTAGAGAATTCCTCGGTTATCGGTCCGGAGCATTCGTATCCCTCTGTAACTTGTTCAAGTGCTTTAGTCTTCTTCTTTGACATTATAATTTTATTTTATTATCTACAACACTACATCGTAAGTTTGTTTAAAAATGTCTGGTTTACAAGGGTAAAATTTCACCTTGTATTCCTTTAATAAATAGTCACCTATACTTGCAACATTCGTTTTTAAATCCGTGTAGTGGAATAACAAAATATAAGAAACCATTAATACTACTTACCAAGTAGTTTAGTATGCACCAATTTTGGAAGAACTATTTCCTTTCTATTACCAGTGTATGCACCAAATGCCATTCGCTTAGTTTCTACTTGTAGGCAATAGTCTTTTATTGCTTCATCTATCGTACTACCATTTCCGCGTGAGCCAACTAAGCAACCACCTTCCATCACTTTACCTCCTTCAAAACTTACGTAGTATTGGCTTGTTTTAGAACTTTTAGGTCGCTCATTCACTACCAGTTCAAAGCCTATTTCGTTTTCTAAGTCCAAAATTTCTTTGGTTTCAATTAAGTTAAATTTCATATTTCAAATTATTAAAATTAAACAGTTCACTTCGCCATACAACAAAGGCTATAATTAATTTTTAACTAACTCCTTCTTTAAATTTTCCACTTTTTTTAATTGTTCATCCCAACAACCCGCATAGTAGCTATCATAGCAATCAAACAATCCCATTTTATCTTTATCACCGTGTAAAATTGCTTCGTACAATTCTATTAATTCTTTTACTTTATCATTCATAATATTTCTTTTTAATCCGTTAAAATCTAATCATAGCCAAACCGTTAGCCACAATATTCCTTGCGTTCTTTATGATACTTTCTCGCAAACGTTAGCACATCATTCCAGAACGGTTTATACTGTTCTTCGCTTACACACCATTCCTTTTTAATCATATCAAAAAAATCGAGGCTATTCATCCCATCACCAGTCATACTGTGGCTAACAACAGGTATATTTAATGCCTGTGTTTCTGCATTTTTTGAAGTTTCTGCTTTAAAATCCATTTGTATATTATTTAAAGTTTTTACTATTTTAATCAGGCACTAAACATACCCAAACCATTAAACGCAGTTTAGCCGTAGGCGTTACCAATAATACTAATCTATTGGCATCCACCATTCAATATCACTGAAATAATAGGCATCGTCTTTTGCAGGTATATAAACCTCAATTAGGTTATCTTTAAAATCAGACCATATACCAATTTCAGGTAGTGTACAGTGGTTTACTTTAAAAACTATTATTTGGTCTTTATCTGGTTTTTTCTGTTCTATTGTGTATTTCATATTTATTAAATTTAGTTTATAAATACCTCATTTAGAAGAACTAAAATCTAAATCCAATCATCTGACTTTTTCTATCTCTCTTTTTTAATTCCTCTTCGCACTTTTCAACCTGCTTTAAATGAAACTTGGCTTGCTTCGAATGAAACTTCTTCACCCTCTTTAGCTCTTTAGTTGTTAGTTTTTTCATAATTCTTCTATACGTTTAGCTTTATCATCTATAACTAAATTAAATAACGGCTTGGTAGGTAGACACTCTCGCGAAACAACCGATTGATCTCTATGTCCGGTAACTAGGTTGTGAAATTTACACTCCCAATTAATAAGTTGATCAAAAGTAAAATCATAATAGTCTACTTTAGAAAAAGCTCCTCTAGCTGTCCAGTAGGTTATCTCCCATCCTTCATCGTATAGTCTATTAATTTTAGCTATATTTTCAAACTTAGGTATAGCCTTTTCATACATCCTTTCCCCTTCATTATAGTAGCAGATTGTTTCATCTATATCCACCAACGCTCTTTTTTGATTGTCAGGATCTACTTTATGTTCTTTCATTTAGATAGTATTTTTAATTTTTATGATATATTTACTCTTCTTCGTCATCTCCTCCCTCCGGTATAAGGTCACATTCCCTAAGGTAGAAGTAAGTTAGTAAGTAGGCTAGGTTATACATAAATGTGAGAATAATAGCCGTTTGCATGCTACCGGGCATAATGAATAAGGAGGCAATTACCGCGACACAAAGGGTCCTGAGTATATTTGTAAAATAGGAAAGCATTTGATACCCCTTAGCTTCAGATTCGGTTAATTCAATATATTCTCCCTCTTCCGAGTCTGGAACATATATGTCGAATATCATGCCGGCTAGGGTTGAGATTACTCCGAGGAGTAGAGCAGGTCGTGTTAATACCATAACTGTAACTTTATAAAATTTATTGCAAAAGGATACTTAAAGCTTGTTGAACGTCTATCTGATTAGATTCGTACCTGATTACTTTCATACTGTTTAATCTCTCCTCTATCCTGGCTTGAATAAGCTTATTATCCTCTTCAGTGGGAGACCAGCTTCCAAAGTACTTATCGGGTATATTATTAAAACTACTTGACATATTAATAACTTTAAACCCTCTCCTTCTACATTCCTCATATAAATCCACATACCTCTCTAAGGCGTACTTAAGCTTGTCTTTAAAAAATAGAACATGCCCTTTTCCTAATCTAAAACTAGGTGTCACTTTTGATTTAGACTTTACTAAATGGGCCAGACGTACAATTTCCCTATGTTCAGCTAACAGATGCTGGTCGCATAAGTTAACTACAGGAATATTAGCGTTGATTCTAGTCATTTCTTGAAATATAACTTAAAATAAGAGTTTAAAAAAGGTCCGACTATAACAGTCCACCACAACTGTTAATTGACATCGGACCTATCACCAGTGGAGACGCTGGGATTCGAACCCAGGTCATGACTTAGTTCCTAATTAAAATATGTTTACTTTAGCAATAGCCTTCCTAAGAAGGACTTAACAAAAGGCCTGAATGAAAGTGTAGGTTTTAGACTACGCTGCCATTGCAAACTCCACCACACTCTTTTTTGAAGAAAGAGAGAAAACTTCTGGTGCATCGCTAGCTTCTTTTACTTGGGAGCTAAAGTGCCCTTTCCCAAGGAGGTTGTTTGTCATTGCAAACTTCACCTCCAAAACATTGCTGTCTTTGTCATTTCAAGTTTTTGTAGATCTTTCTCTACCTGTCCGCTAAAGACTTCTAACTCATCACTAACCATTCGATTCCAATTCGTCCCCATATTTCAATAAATATAGGGTGCTACTTCTAACACCCTATATACTTATCTTTTATTTTGATACAGGAGTTATAACCTTTTCAATCTTAGTTTTAGTTATACTACTAATCTTTAAATCTGATTCAGTTTCATTCTCATATAACTGAGTTTCAACGTCTGAAGGTGATATAGCTTCAATCAACCACTCACAAGCTACCCACTTTACTCCCTTATCTGTGTCAGTTGGATACTTGTACTTAACCTTATAAAAATTATAATTTGTCATAAAACCTTAAAAAATTATTTATTAATAATATTGTAATTTAAATATAGTAACTTTAAATTAATAAAGCAACTCTTTCTAAGAAAGATTATAATCTATTGTTCCTTCTAAAGTAGCCCATAGGGATACCTTTTGATTATTCCATCTTTTTACTTTGTTGTCAACTAAGAAGTCTGGTTGATTGTTAGGGTCTTTAAAGTCAATCCTAAATGATCGAGTTACATCAAATACTCCATCAGTAGCATCTTCTTTCTTAGCGGGAGCTCCTACTTGTTCCAAATTTAATTCAACGATAATCCTTGATGGATTACTAGAAAGAACTTGTCCCTTCTCCCAACACCCACATGTGAAGTAAATAGCTTCAATTGGAAAATCGGCTAACCCAGGTTGACTGTTGTCATAATTGTAGAAGCCGAAGACCGTCCCTCCAGGAGGTACTGAACCAAAGTTAAAGTAGATCGATTTAGTTTCCTCTACCCAAGCATCGCCAAATCCTTTAGCGACTAAGTCTAATTGCTGATTTATATCCATTTAAAATATTTTATTTAAAATCTAAAATTAATTTTCTTCTTAAGAGACTCCCACTTGCTTTCATCTAACATCTTACCCCATTTATGATCATGACATTCAGCGTTAGGATCTTGAACAGCTCCCATAACATCACAGCCACAAGACAGGCATGTCTTATTCTCTACACAAGGTCTACAGCGTTTCATTCGAAATATTATCTGCTCAATCTCATGCTTTTTCAGTAAACGAGTACTCTCTTCCTCGTCATCAAACTTTCTTAAAAGTTTCTTTAAGACCCATTTGATATATGCTCTTCTTGAATCTCTACTGAGAATATCTTTTAGGCCTCTCTTTTTTAAATTTGTAACTATTCCCATGATATAAATATATGTAACTTTTATAAGTGGTGCAACTATTTATCTACTATTTTTTTCTTATACTTTAACCAAGTATCTAAAGCTTTCTTAATATTCTTTCTCTTATCTTTATCCTTTGTTATCTTAAGGGTTGATTTTGCTCTCTGTATCATTAAGAGAGTTGCTCGTACCTTATGCGCCCTATCGTCATCTGATAGAGACTCAATACCTCTCTTGGCTGTTTCTGCATCTTTAAATCCTAGATCTTCAGAATCTGTATTCGGCTTTCCTCTAAATAAATCTAACTGATGTCCAGAAAGCTTGTCACCTGATTTATCAGTACCTTTAATATCCTCTTTATCACCTGAATCATCTACGACGGGGACACCGAGGAAGGAGAATAGTCTCTTTTCTCTCTTTTTACCTAACCATCCTCCTAGTTCATTTGACGTTAAAGTGGATAAGTTAATAACTTTAGCTTGAAATTGTTGCTCTTCTACTAAAGCATGGTTAGCCATTATGTTTACACTCTCTTGATCGACTGGGAAGAATTTCCCTCCATATTGCCAAAACTTAGCATGCTTTTTAGGATTCTTATTAAAGATAGCATACATAGCACTCTTACTTACAATCTTCCAACTCGAATAAACGTCTTTAATCTTTATAAGCTTAGTTACCGATATTTGGTCGATCTGCTTCAATATCTTAGCCTCCTTGCCGTAGAGAGAGTATTCTTCGTTAAAGTATTTACTAAAGGTTAATACTGCGTCTTGATGTAACGGCCAGCGGTATGTATCGGTTTTCATTCCAGGGAAGGTATTAACCGTATACGTAGCCTTATCTAAGGCAGCATATTTTTTCTTATATGTTTTAGCGTCTGCTTTCATTCATTAAAGCTTGTAATATAATAATAAATATCTTCCTATACAACTTGATTACATAAATAATCCTCTTCTCCAATCAATATTACTAAAGACCCCGGGTAAATCTTTCTCCAATTCTTCTCCAATACTAGTTGCTATGTCTCTCACTTCCTTTTGAGCATGTTTCTCAACTCTAATATTTAAAAATGCTAACAAGTCTCTTAGTGTAGCTGATATGTGAATTGTAGTGCTGGTGTTCATAGGGAGTATGTTTCTAGCACACTCTCTAGCTACATTAGCTTCAAGGAGTTGTTCATATACGAAATGAATATCTTTAAAAAGATCGTGAATAACCTTTGAAGCAATTAATCTTTCTGGATCTCTCCCACTCTCTCTTTTATAAGTCTGTATTAACGGATCAACCACTTGTTCAGAACTTTGCCTATTCTTCTTAGCTTGTTCTCTAAGTTGCGGAACAAAAGCTGGAGGTCTCTTTTCATACCTTTGAGAAGTCTCTTGACCATTTAAGCTTCGATGTCTAAATATCTGAGCTGAAATTGATCGTACGGTTTCTATTTTAAATGTATAGGAGATGTGTTGAAGGGGAGAATAGTGTTTCTGATCCATTAAATATCTAACCAGTTTACCGTTATCCTCTTTTAGCTTGCCATGTCTTGCTATAGCGGCAATAATTTCTTCATTAGACAGATCCACGTAAGGACCTACTCCAACTGTCTTGGCGACTAGTTCTACTTTTTTCATCTAATATAACTTACTACTTCTTAAAATGGCTGTAAGGGAAGGATTCGAACCTTCACGAGGGACTTGACTATAGAACAAAGATATCTTTTTAAAATATACTTATTACGGTGGTCAATCCACTATTCCAATAGTCTTGTTTTTCCTCCTCTCCGAGACAAGGAGAGACTGTCTACCAGTTCCAGCACCTTACAGTTTGTTTATGTTAAAAAACTCAAAAAGAATAGCAATACATTGTAACCTAACATTGCTATTACCCACACTATAAACACCCAGACTAAACAACCGATGTGTACGTCTTTGTCTGATAATGAATCTTCTAAACCGGAATCCGGTATAGGATGATCATCGGGCTTTAGGGGGTTCTTAAAGAGTGACATTTGGATATAGTTTAGAAATTATAACATTATTCCACTTACCATAGGAAGGATCTCCTACAGAGGTATTACTAGAAATGAGTATATCAATCTGATTTGTTTTATGCTTAGCCATTGTATCCATTACAATGTAAACACCGTCGTTAACTCCAGCTCCTTGTAATTCTACTCCAGTTCCGTAAGGGAATACCTTTAATAAATCTCTACTTACTGCTATCCACCTAGGTGGATCTGTCGGATTAAATTCAGCCTGTATAGAAGTTACATTAGGTGTACCGTCTGTCTGACTCTCGACTCCTTGATAAACTGTAGCTGTAACAACCATGGAAGTCACATTAGAGGTACTTCCTGATCCAGTTTTTACTTTAGTTCCTGATCCGGTCTTTACAGGAATGAAAGCTCCATCAGATGGCCTCTCATTAGGATTTGTAGGGATTAGACCTGTACCTGGCTTGGTCGGAATAATCTCATCACCCGGTCCAGGGAACAGTATTGTATCTATACCGGTATTGGTTGAATCAGTTGATGTGGTGTCTACAGGTATTTCATCATCAGGACATTCACCATCTTTAACTCCTTTTGCTTCGCAGGAAGAGAAGGCTATAATAGATGTAATGGCTAAAAACACTGCTAAGACTAATAATGTCCATTTAAGTGCTACGGGTGTGGTCTCGTCGACCTTGTTAATTGATTTGTTTTTCATATTTAATTTAATTTAATCTAAATTTAAATCTTTTAAAACTTCTCTCTTGACTCTTAGAATGAGAGATATTGCTTCTTGAGTTTTTTCAGTCTTGTCACAGCCGCAAGAAAAAGCTCCAGCTGGGTTATCTCCACAATGACATATAGCAGAGAATGCAGCTTGATACATTTTTAAAATATTGTCTCTAATTTTTTTATCCTCTTTTGTCATATTTGCATATCTTTAGATAAGTTATTTAAACTGCTCTCTTTATCCTTTAATCGGATAAAGTAATCGAACGGTATAAATACATTTACCCAATCGTTGCCTTCGTCTAAGTCCGTAGTAGGATTAGCTTGATACCAAGTTAAGTTATCAACTTCCATATTAGTAACGCGATCAATAGACCTATACGGTACCCAAATTGATACCACTGGTTTAATTTTTCCCATTAATACTTAAACTTAGAGTGGGTTTTGCTGAGCCTTTCTATACGTTTCATTTATTTTTTCGAAAAGCTCTTTACGTCTCTGCTGTAATTGCTGTGACTGGGAAGTAACAAACTCTAACTGGTAATCAACGGATCCTAAGTCTGCATATAGGTCCTTTATGGTTTGCATAAATTCTAATTCTTCTGAACTTGGATTACTGTCTGCATTAGTAATAGGGGTTTGTGCTTTTTCACTTACTTCATTAGAAGTCTCTTTTTTAATAACTTTTGCCATAATATTATATTAAGATTTTTTTAAAATGTTTAAGAATTATTCTCTATCTAAAATATAAGTAAATTTTTTCTTATTACCAACTATATTACCAACATTTAGGTAATAACAATTGTAACAAAGTAGTCTTAAGTTTTCTCTTTTATGATTTGTAACATCTTCATCAATCCACTCCAGTAATAACGGTATAGAGTAATCTAGTACTCTTCTCTCACAAAAGCCACAAAGTGCACATTTTTCTTCAAATAATCCAGATTTGATCAATCGATTTTTAAAATTTTTAGAACTATAATCCGGACACTTTCCCTCTAATATATCTAGTAAACTGTATTTACTATTACCATCTAGGTGAACTCTTTTACCAATTTTACTTAAACCTTTACCACTCTTATTACTATGTAGATCGTATAACGTTTTACCCGTTTTACTGTCTACATACATCTTTGCATACTTCTTCCAAGTTAAAGGATTTATATCTAGAAAAGCTGCTGCTCCTCTATTAGACGTGCTATTGTTAATAGCATATCTCACTTCAGATTCTGAAAGACCAAATGCTGCTCTACCTCGTCCCATTCTACAATACCTAAACTAATGATAATCGTAACCTTTGCATATAAAACTCTATCGGAAAGGTAAATTGTTCTGGAACGACTATGGCAGATACCGGTCTTTTCGAAACATTATCTACAGCGTATATAATTACCTGCGTCATACTGTCAATGACAATGTGCTTAATAGTGTAATAAAATAAATCTTCAAACTTCACTTTTTTAATATTTCTTTTCTTAAATTAAGAAGTGTATTACACTTTTCATAATCTTCAATTAAGTCTCTCTGTTCAAAGTACTTTACTAACTTATCTATTAACAACACCTTACCGGATTTATTATAATGCTTAGGCCAGGTAAATTGTTGATCTAAGTCAGTAATGTCTTCAAAAAAGTTACAGAGAATTTTATGCTTGTAATTACTTCTCATACTAATAATAACTATCAAAGTGAGGTAGACTTTTTCTCCTAATTCTGTTCTTCGTCTGAAGGTGGATTTTCTAAGTAATCAATTAGGTTATGTAGTTTTTTAAAAGCAGTCTTAGCATAGGATCTCTTTTTAGCATCTTTTTGAGTCTTATATTGAGTTTTAACTCTACTTATCATATGCTTTGTGAGTCTTATTTTGTCATCTGCTTTTAACGGTAGTGATCTAATTTTAGCTATTGATTTTGATATTGCAGCATTACTAATAAAAGAATAACCAGTTAAGTCTAGTTCTACGTCTGTGGCTGCTTCAAATCTAAATCTAGGATTGGATGTTTTAAAATCCCTCTTCCTCATAATGGTCTTAGCTATTAACTTATTTGCAGTATTAACGAAAGGTATGTTAATATCGTATCGACTATCTGTAGCTACAAACTCCTTGTACTTCTTGATAAAGTTCATAAAGGTAGTTTTTTTCTTAGCTAATCTTTTAAAGAATCCTAATAGTTCAGCTCCTGATATTGCTTTACCGTTTCTAGGATCAACTAGTCTATCAAAAAAGTGAGAAGTAAACGTAACATCTTTAGGGCTAAGTTTTTTATCAGCAAAATTATCTAAATCATCTTTATCAATACTGCTCATGAAAGTTCTTATTTTTTAATTTAAAAATACATTAATTTACAGTAACTTACTATGAGTGCCGAATAATATAATATACGGCTCCCAAGTTACTACGTCAGCGTCACATATTAAATCGACACTCTGTCCTTGCTTTGTTGTAAATGAACATTTAATTAAATAAGGCTCCTTTCCGCGAGAAACGATATGTTTTCCAAAAGTGTATAGTGCTCTTTTTAAGTCATCAGGAGAAATCATAGTTC
>Ga0070750_10000409_pt1 | contig 23884 bp, 22 predicted proteins | sample VirMetDEL_Nov_24_FD_77013 | JGI IMG/M metagenome (GOLD analysis project Ga0070750, IMG submission 77013) | Aqueous microbial communities from the Delaware River and Bay under freshwater to marine salinity gradient to study organic matter... | ecosystem: Environmental > Aquatic > Marine >...
ACAACACAGCAACATCCACAGTGGTTAGCGAGAGACAAGTTCTCAGAGATAACCCCAACACATCATTTGCGTTACCTCTCAGTGACGCAACATTAGAAACACTTGGCCTTGTAAATCTGCTTGACGACACAAAGCCAACCTATGACCCAGCTATCGAAAATGTTATTGAGGATGTTATACAGGTACGGGATGGCGTTGCCTACCAGACTTACATAGTGGTAGATAAGTCAGCCGAAGTTATAGCTAACGAACTGGCTAACAAGAAAGCTAATTTAAGAATCCAGCGTAACGCACGACTGGCTGAGACTGACTGGGCCATGATGCCGGATTCTCCTCTCATCGACTACGACAAAGGCTTGATGGCAAACTACCGTGCTGCTTTGCGTGATGTCCCGGCACAGGCTGGGTTCCCGAACAACGCACTTCCTGAAGGCCCCGACCAGCAGCCTTATGATTCATGGACATACAACTCTGTCGACTTTGTCTGGGAAGCCCCCCTGCCTAAGCCGGACGGTGAAGCGTACTGGGATGAAGATGCGTATGAGGCAGACAATACAACAGGTTGGATAACTATAGGTTAGAACGGCTAAGATTGTTTATACTACCCATTTAGTGCAAAAGAGGTTGTCATGCCTTTTACAAAGCTTCAATTCAAACCGGGAATAAACCGTGAAACAACCTCTTATTCTAACGAGGGCGGTTGGTTTGATTGCGAAAAAATACGTTTTAAAGCGGGTTTTCCTGAAAAAATAGGCGGCTGGGTAAAAAAAGCGATATACAGTTTTTTAGGCACTTGTCGCTCGATCCATTCATTTGTAACCTTGGGCGGTTCACAGTTAATTGGCGTGGGTACTTCGGTTAAGTTCTATATTGACGAAGGCGGTTTTTTCTACGATATAACCCCAATAAGGTCTACCACGGCGGCAGGAGACGTTACATTTTCTGCTACGGCATCTAGCTCTACTATAACCGTAACGAACAACAGCCACGGGGCGGCTAAAGACGATTTTGTGACCTTTTCAGGAGCAGTTTCGTTGGGCGGTAATATTACGGCGGATGTTCTAAACCAAGAGTATCAAATAAACGAAGTAACGGATAACGATACTTATACCATCAGCGCACGTGCCGCTAACACGTCTATTGCTTCCATTACTGAAGATGGACAGCTAAACCCTTCATTAATCACGGCCAACGGCTCAGATACAGGTAATGGCGGATCTTCGGTAGTAGGTGCTTATCAAATAAACAGTGGACTTTCTGTGGTGGTAACCGGGACCGGATGGGGTGCAGGAACGTGGGGCCGTAGCACATGGGGCTCTGGAACTACTTTGACTAATGTAAATCAGTTGCGCACTTATAGCCAAGACAATTTTGGGGAAGACTTGATATTTAACCCCAGAGAAGGCGGCATATATTACTGGGACACTAGTGGTAATTCTTTGGGAACAGACCGTGCGGTAGCTTTGTCCTCTTTAGCCGGGGCGGATGCAGGAACGCCTACGAAAGCCAATCAGGTGATTGTCAGTGACGTAGACCGTCATGTTTTATTGTTTGGGTGTGATGCAAGCGACAATATTGGTGTTTTAGACCCACTACTAATACGGTTTAGCGACCAAGAATCTTTGACTACGTGGGACCCGACTACACAGAATACTGCCGGAGATTTAAGGGTAGGTAGTGGTTCAGAGATAGTTTGCGCGGTAGAAACTCGTCAACAAATCCTTGTTTTTACGGATGCTTCTGTGCATTCCATGCAGTTCTTGGGGCCTCCTTTTACCTTTGGTATCAACCAGATATCTGAAAACACTACTATTAACGGCCCTAACGCCGCGATTGCGATAGATGATACGGTATTCTGGATGGGCGCACGAGATTTTTATGTATATAGCGGCCAAGTCTCTAAACTTCCGTGTTCCGTGCTTTCCTACGTCTTTAATGATTTTAACTTTAATCAGAATAAAAAAGTGATGGCGGGGTCCAACAGTGCCTTCTCAGAGGTTTGGTGGTTCTATCCCTCTAGCTCATCAACCGAAGTCGATAAGTACGTAGTCTTTAATTATCAGGAAAACGTCTGGTATTACGGAACACTTACTCGCACTGCATGGCAAGATAGAGGGTTACAAACCTATCCTTTGGCCGCTTCTACGGATGGTTACTTGTACGAGCATGAAAATGGTCAAAACAATGGTAGCACCAACCCCTCTACGGCTATCACTAGCTACATAGAAAGCAGTCAGCTAGACATTGGCGACGGGGACCGATTTGTGTTCATTAACAGTATGATTCCTGACGTAACCTTTGCTTCTTCAGTTAGTGGTTCACCAACTTTGAATTTTACGCTACAAACAAGAAACTACCCCGGTGGAGAATATTTGCAGACCGACACTGATGCCGTTACGCAGTCGGCTACTACTCCCGTAGAACAATTTACAAATCAAGTATTTATGCGTCTTAGAGGGCGATCTTTTGCTATTAAAGTCGAATCTAATACGACCGACGTGCAGTGGCGATTGGGCTCTCCACGAGTTGATGCAAGACAGGATGGTAGGCGGTAATGTCCTCTCGTGAACTAGTTCGTCCGTTTTTCCCGATAGCTCCGAAAGAATATAATCAGGAGCATCAAGCGGATATACAGCGTCAGTTCGCGTTGTTTTTACGTCAAATACAGAATCCCGGCGACTCGCGGGCCACGACCCTTACCTTAACTAACCTGCCGTCCGGGTCAGATCAGGGCCTTGCGGTAGGGGACGTGTACGAAAAAGAAGGTTTTTTAAAAATAACCTTGGCTAATACGCCAAACGTTGCTAGTGTATCGGGGACCACGGCCCTCGGTTTGGTTACTGTTACAACTACATAATGTGGTATATTTAGGTTAAAATACCATAAAATATGCGATAGATACTCCTGCGGAAAAATTTTCCTACCTTTCAGGACAGTGTCTCAATATTATCTAAGGAGATAGGATTGATGGCTACTATGCCTGAAGCTATAGAGGTTCCGGAAGGGGGCCTTGCATCATTTCTCACAGCTACCGTTGGCGAATGGGCCGACGAGGTTCCAGAGTCTGGTATCGGCTCTGTAAAGGCCGTGGCGGACCAGTTAGCGGAATACGGTAGGTATGAAGACACCTACATGGTCCACGCCGCAGAGGGTGAAACAGTCGTTCCTATGGCTGTTTTTGATGAAAACCCACGCCTAAAAGAATCTTTATTCCGTCAAATGCGTTCCATGGGTATTGATCCAGAGCGTTATGTGGTTGGAAACGAGCTTAACTCCCTCAACCCTGTCACCGGACAGCCCGAATTCTTTCTAAAGAAGCTTTTTAGAGGTATCAAGAAGGCCATAAAATCTGTTGTTAAGGTAGTCAAAAAGGTGGCCCCTATAGTTCTTTCGATAGGTCTAGCCATGACCCCGCTTGGTCCTATACTGGGTGCCGGGTTAGGTAGCGGTATAGGCACACTGGTTCAGGGTGGTAGCTTAAAAGATGCATTTAAAAACGCTGTGATTGGCGGGGCCGTAGGCGGTCTTACTTCCGGTATTAGCGGCGGTGTTCAGTCGGTTAGAGCAGGCGGAACCTTTACTTCGGGATTTGGGGAGGGGGTTCGCGGAGCACTGCCCGGGGCCAGCGGGGCCGCTCGTGAAGCCATCAACGCTGACTTGGCTAAACAGACCGTTGATCCATTAGCTGGAAAGAACTTAGTAACACCGCCTACTGCAGATGACTTGTTAACAAGCGTTAGGCCCGCACCAGAAGGCGTTGCCAGCATGACGGTTACCGCATCCCGTCCTGCGGCTCAAGCGCTGCCGTTCCAATTCACGCCAAAAGAGTTATATGCGGGGATGAGTGCTGCCGGTGCTACTCCAGATGCGGGCACCACAACCGCGCTTACGACCCCGGCCTCAACCACAATATCTCCGGATAACATGAAAGCCTTGGAAACTCCGGGAGTACGGGAGTCTTTAGGCGATCTCTTCTCTGGAGAGAAAGGTATTTTAGAGGCAGGTAAAGACATATTCTTTCCTAAACAATCACAAACCGATATTTTAGCTAATTACGGTTTGACTTCGGGCACAGCCACTCCTGATCAGCTTGCGATGGCAAAACAATTAGCGACAGACGCTAATGCAGGTGTTGGCTTACTGCGGTCATACGGGCCTTTGGCGGTAGCAGGAACGGGTCTTATGGCGGCTACCGGCGGCTTTGAAGCTCCAGAAACAAACATTCCTGAAGCCTTTGGTGGCGTAACTGGATGGGATTTACTACAGAAAGATCCTTCTAAATACCGTGTAGGGGTACCGACTTACGGTACTTCCGGCATGGCCGACGGCGGTAAGGTAGAAAGCTTCCCCCGTAAGAACGGTGCCATCTCCGGTGCCGGTACAGAAACAAGTGACGATATACCCGCCATGCTATCCGATGGAGAGTTTGTGATGACCGCACGTGCTGTAAGAGGCGCGGGCAACGGTAGCCGCAATAATGGCGTAAAGAAAATGTACGAGTTAATGAGATCCTTTGAGAGCGTAGCATAATGGCTGTCGATACTAATATTCAGATTGTCCGCGAAGATCCTCAGATTGAGGCGTACCGCCTTGGTTTGCTGCAGGATGTAAAAGAATACATTGGAAACCGGTTAAGTGACCCTAACGCCCTTCCTCCGGCCTATCAGGTTGCCGGGATGTCCGGCATGGAAAATCAAGCCGCCGCTCTTGCCCAAGAGGGCATCGGAGGATTTACGCCATATATTCAAGGCGGTTTGGAACAGATCTTGGCGGGCCAAGAAGGCATACAAAATATTGCATTCCCTGCACTACAGGAAGCTCAGAGATACTACACTCGTGCTGGAGAAATGGCCGGTGACCCACGCGCCGCGGCTCAGATGTATATGGACCCGTATCGGCAGGAAGTCATTGACCAGACTATGCAAGATATTTCTCGTGCCGGAGCCGCGCCTTTGCAACAGGCCCGTGCTCAGGCGGCTAACGTAGGAGCCTTTGGTGGATCACGGCAAGCGGTTCTAGAGGGTCAGTTAGCTCGTAACGTATTGGAAGAACAGTCCCGTGCTGCTGCTAACTTACGTTCTCAGGGCTATGGTCAAGCCCAGATGTTGGCTCAACAAGGTATTGGTCAGTTAGCTAATTTAGGTGCTGGCGTAGCCGGTATCGGTGGTCAGGCGGCAGGAATTGGTACCCAAGCCGCCAATTTGGGTATACAGCAAGCGGGCTTGGGTGAGTTGGCACAGAACCTTGGTTTGCGCGATATCACCACGCTTTCTGCTCTTGGCGGTCAGCAACGTGCCCAGCAACAGGGCGAACTGGATGCCTTGCGTCAGAGCAACGTTGCTCGCATGAACGAGCCATTCCAGTTGTACTCTTACTTATCTGACATCTATCGTGGAACACCGAGCTCGCAAAGTGTAACAACCATGAATGCATCACAAGACCCCTCTACCGCCCTGCATGTGTTGGGTTACGGCATTGCCGGTTTGGGTGCCCTTTCTGGGGCTAAAACTGCAGGTCTTTCCTTTTAGGTTTTGAATATGAATATATATGACCGTCCCATGTTTATGCAGTCTGGTGGCCTCATGGAGGCTAATCCGGGCGTTGAAAATCAACTACAGCAGGTAGAACAGCAAGCCGCCACTGAAATGGAGCAGGTGGGTGCTGACTACGTAAATAACATGATGCAGGGTCTAGATTCTGCAGAGGACGCGGAGGGTATTATTAATGCCATTCGTGGCAACCAGAAACCCCTGCAGGCACGGTACGCGGAACTCGGCACCATCGTAGGTGAAGACGACGCAAGAGCTACTCCAGAATCTGTACTGGCTTTGGTACAGCCTACTCTGATGATGACAGAAGAAGGTGTTTTGGATAGTGGCATAGGCGAGCTTATGCAGAATGTCGCGGGCAACATAGATATGGAAACCGAAGGCGGTGAGCCTACTGCCATGGGCGGTGGTCTTGGCGGCCTGATGATGCAGGGTCAGCCTGAACCGCAACAGTATCGCGACGGTGGTCCGGTACGTTTACAAGTGGGTGGTGACCCGTACACGGAGGCATTAAAGCAGTTTGGTATTCAATCTTTTGATCCAATGCTCGACTATGACACGCAGGTTCAGCAGGGCTATGAAACACGCCTTCCCCTCTATCAAAGCGTTATGGGTGGTGACCAAGCAAAAAAGCTCGCTCAGTCTAATTTATTCTTTGACATAGCTCGTGCAGGATTGAATCTGGCGGGCGGTGTAGACCCTGCAACGGGTCAATCTATGGCCGGGGCACCTTTAGCGGCACAGTTAGCTAGAGCGGCTACCCCTGTAGCTACTAGTGCGCAAGAAGCAGGGCAGGCTGTACAGCAAGCGGAAATGGCTCCACGGCTCGCGGCACTTCAGGCCGCCGAAGCGCAGGAAAGAGCTAGGATTGAGCAGGTAGGAAGAGAACGTCAGGGTGCCCAGCAACAAGCCGGTCAGGGTGTACTAACTGGTCTTAATGCTTTCTTCACCGATATTCGAGATAAGTCTCTTGCAGAGCAACAGCAAGACTTAGCCCGTGTAAAAAGTGGCTTTAACATAAATGAGATCAATGCGACTTACGATAGGCGTGTAGAGGAGCTTAACGAAAGTAACAGTGCTCGGGCCTTGTTGCAGACTCAAATTGATGACGCGGCTTTCCAGAGACTAATTCGCGACGGTGAAATACGCACCGATATAACTGGTTTAAATAACGAAGCCGCACTGAATCGTCTAATTGAGCAAGGTGAAGTAAACAAGGTTCTGCAGACTATGGGCGATGAAGCTCGTATGCAGTTGCAAGAACTTATAGGTACGCAAGAACTTCAGGCAATTGTCAAAGCAGGGGAAGAACGGGAAGTCGCAATTCGTCTACAAGCCGAGCAAGACCGAATTACACAGGCCGAACGAGCCGAACAGAACTTGGGCTTACAAAGGGAAATTCAAACTTGGCAAGGTACGCAAAACGATCTGAATCGTGAACAAGCTAACGATCAGTTCTTAGCCCAACTAGATTTGAACCGAGACAAACTGGAAGCAACCGCGGGTGACCCGCAGAGCTTTGCGGAATCAATTCTAGAATTCTGGAATTGGGGCGAGCCTCAGACTGCCTTTGAAAACTCTAGGGCTATGGCTCAACAGGACATTAGACAGGCGCAAATTAACGATCTGTTACGCCGCGAAATGGCCTCTGCCGATGTGGCCTTGCAGAATCGTAAACTGTCTGCACAAGAACGAGAAACTCAAAGTAACTATTTGATGGGTCTAATGAAGCTACAAGAAAATTACCAGAGTAGGTTTGGAACAGGCTTGTCTCAAAGAACGCAAGCTTTGATTGCTGATCCAAATATCATGCAAGCTTATGGATCAGGAGTTTTAGATACAGCCTCTCCTGACTTACTTGCTACACTAGAAGCAGGTTTGTCTGAGTATCTAACTCCGAAATACAGCTATAACCCTCAGACAGGGGCCTTCATGGAAGAAACACGATTTATTCCAAGAGTTCTTCAAAACGCCTTGAATAACCGTAAAGAGTCAGGCTTCGCTCCTCCGTTTGGTTTCGCCGCAGGTGGACAGGTTATGAAAATGCAAAGAGGCGGAAATCCTAATGCAGAAGCATGGTCAAAATTTGAAGAAATGATGTCCGGAGATCGTTCCCGTGCCGCTCAGTTGGATGAAGACATAGAACTGTCCGGGCGCATAGTAGATCCCACGGTAGATGTCAGTAAATCAGTGGGTTTGTTTTCTCCTTTGAAAGACGTAGCTCGGGGGGCAACATCCTATTTTGGTGACGTGGCAGAAGGCGTATTTGGTGCGGATCGTCCGAATGCGGCATTTGCTGAAGAAAGCGCAGGTTCTTCTCAACTACAGTCTTTAGCTAACGTCACTCAGCGTTTTGTTAGAGAGTCTGTTGCCGGTAGAGCTTTGAAAGATGAAATAGAAAAGCTTGCCAAAGAACTGGTTGAACCCGGCATGATAACAAAGGAAAGGGCTCAAGCTAACTTAGCATCTATGCGGAATCAGCTTCTAGAGATACAGGACTTGGCCACATCCATTCTGGAAACGCCTGAGCGATTTAGTGCGCCGCAAGTTCAGGGTGCAAGACAGGACTTACGTAATCTTCAGCCGTTGCTAGAAAACTACGATACGGCGTTAGCTAGTTTCGAGCGTAGGTTAGAAGGGGGTAAACCAGACCCCGCTATGTTTGATCGTTCACTACAGAGGTAGTAACCCATGGCCAACGGCTTTGTTGATAAGCTAGATTACGACCTCAATGCGGCCCGCGACGCAGGGCTTACTGAATCCGATATCGCCCAATATGTATCCTCTAAAAGGGATTACGACTACACCGGTGCCCGAGAGGCTGGTTTAACTGACCTCGACATTATTCAGTATAACGTTGCAGATGTTCGTGACATTGGTCCCGGTCGAGCTTTTCTAGAACAAGCGGTAGCCTCTACGGGTGAAGGTGCTTTAGCCATGGCCGGTCTACGCGCTGGTGCCGGTTTAGGTTCCGCTGCAGGGAGCTTTGCGGGCCCTGTTGGCGGTATTGTAGGCGGCGTTTTAGGCGGTGGTTTGGGCTTAGTTGGCGGCGCAGTTTTGGGTGAGGCGGGTGAAAGGAAAGCTCGTGAAGCACTTGGGATTGAGGGTCAACTAAGCAGAACAGCGGATATTGGTCGTGTTGCCGGTGAAACTTTTGGGTTTGTGATGGGCGGCGCACGGACCGGGGCTCTTGATGGTTTTCTAAAAAAAGCGACGGATAATTCAGTAGGCCGCGCTTTAGGTTTGAATTTAGGCGAAGTAAAGCCCACTAACTTAGGCTCTGATTTGATGTTTCAGGCCGCCGCTAATGCCTCTAACAAGCTCCGAAAAACCGTTGTAAACGGAGAAGAGATATTTGTTCCGGCAGGTCAGGCAAGATTACTTAAAGGTCCCGCGGCAGAAAACTTTTTTGAAAAAACGGGTGGCTTGCTAAAACGTTTAGAAGACAACTTTACTCGTTTTAGAACAGAGGGGGCCGAAGCTCCCGGCAGACGTGCGTTAGGTCAGGCGTTTACTGCAACTAAAATAGCCGGTGCAGGGGCATTAGCGGAAGGTTTAGATCCCGGTAATGAGTTTGTTCGCGTACCTTTTGAAATGGCCGCAGGATTTGTGGTTTTTCCTATGGAGGTGGCCCAATACGCCGCTAATACAGTTAAAAACGTTGGCAGTAATTTAAACGAAAAACAACGGCGCATAATGCGAGATGCCTTGGAGGGCACGTTAGAGTCATTTCCTGAAGATATCCGTCCCGACGTAGAGGATGTTGTCACTGCTTTACGCGGAGCAGAACCTGCGGGGGCTACTGCCCTCAAAGAGGCGGGAGAGGACATTACACTTACCGCCGCGCAAAAGACGGGGATGAAATTTATTCAAGATCTTGAGGACGTTGCCAAGAAGCTTAACCCTCAAATGGCCGCTACCCTTCGTCGTCAAGCCGAACAATCTAACGAAGCCGTTGCCCGTATGATTCAGTCGATGATTGAAACGGGGGACCCTACTTTACTGTATGAAGCCGCAAACATAGAACGCGCCGCGCTAGATCTTTATTTGGATAATCAAGTTAACTTGGCTGTATTGCGAGCTCAAGACGCGGCTGACCGAGTGTTAAGAGTCAACGATGGCGTGGTTAATGAAGACTTAGCCAGTAAAGCCGGTCAGATGCTTGAAAACGTTGCTCAATCTACCATAAAAAGTGCTAGATCTATGGAGTCTGAGTTATGGAATGCTTTGCCTAAAGATTTGGATGCTAGTGCAGACAATATAGTTTCTACTTTCTTATCTGAAATAGTGCCTCCGGAGGGCACTCTTGCCAACCTAAGCACAATTGATCCTTTCACTAAAAGTTTCTTGAAACCTTTGTTGGGGGAACAAGGCACTGATGCTTTGGAGCTACCCGGAAAATTAGACGTAACTCGACAGAACTTTGCGAGTCAGGAATTAGATTTAAGAGATGCCCTTTCGGATGCCGATATTTTGGCAACTATGCCCGCTAAAACGACTAATGTTATGTTGCGGGAAAAAGCAAAAGAATCGATAAGACTACGGAACTATCCATATTTTGATCAGCCAACTATTTCCGAAGAAATGGACAGGATAAGTAATAGCCAAATTCATTCTGTAGAAGATATTGATTTTGTAGTTAGTGAATTAAACGGTAAATTGTTTGAACGCGCAAACATAGAAATGCCCGGCAAAGGTAAATCTAGTAAGAAATTCATATCCAACCTTCTTAGCAATCTGCGGACAATGCCTGATGACTTAAAACAAGAATTTGTAAATGTAGATATTAATGAAATCGTAAATAAATATAAGACAGGTAACTTGGGTGGCACTCGTTTAGATAAACCTATATATAATGATCAATCAAATTTGTTTGGAAAAAAAATTCCCAGTGGCAAAAATCGTCTGAAAGAGGAAGGAATTTCACTTCTTTTTGAGAACTACCAAGATACTTTTAAAAAGTTACAGCGTTATGTAAGTCGTAGCTTAGATTTCGCGTCGATGGAACAGGAAGCGTTACGTGCCGTGGAAAATTTGTCGGAAGAAGTACCTACCGTAAAACTAGGGGAACTTCTAACTTTCCGAAAACAAATGCTTGCAAAGGGTAGAGAGGCCCGTGCGAATAATCAGTCTATATCGGGCTTTTACTCTACTTTGGCAGATGCCGCGCTTAATGATATGAACATAGGTCGTTATGCGGATCTGAGTCAGTTGAAAGGCCAAGAATTACAAAACGCTATCGATTTAAAATCAGCTTTTCAGTTTTCTAGAAGTTTGAATGATAAGCTTACTAGAGCTTTTACCGGTGATTTATTAGCCACGGATCGCACTGGCCGCTCTCGAGTGATGCCAGAGCTCGCGGTAGAAAAAATGATCAGTGGCAGTGCGTTAGCCAGCTTCAACCGGTACAAACAATTGGACGAAGCTCTCGACTTCATACAACGTGAAGTAGGCGGTGGTGATCCAAGCGCACCGATTATACGTGGTGAGGGAGAACTTGCCGATGTCACCTTCCAAGACCTACGCAATCAAGTAAACGGCAGTGTAGATGCTTTTATGCGCTATAAACTGGGCGAAGTTTTTAATAAGCCAAACGTATCTCCCAACCAGTTAGCGAATGATCTGGATAGGTTTAAGGCTAAATATGCGTCGATTATCGACAATGTCCCGGACCTAAAGAAAGATCTAGACAATGTAGCTTCTGCACAAAGAACCTATGCCCTTTCTTTGGAGCAACAAGCCTCCGAACAAAAGCCTAACTTTATAAAAAACCAGACAGCTTTCGGGAAATTTCTCAATTCGCCAGACAACCCCGGGGCAACTTTGTCTGCAATTATTGGAACGCCAAGTAAAAAGGGGCTTAACAAACCAGAGTCATATACTCAGTTTAGTAATTTAGCAAATGAAGTTAAGAAAGCCTCAAGGGATAACCCCGGTTTACCTGATGGCTTCAAGAGCACCGTATATGAAGTTGCCTTTCAGTCGTCTACTAGTGATTCCGGCAAGATAAACTATGATGGTTTAGAAGAATATTTATTTACCCCCTTATCTCGAAATAAAGAGTCCGTAATGGATGTCTTGAAAAGAAAGGGATTTGTAGAAGAATCCGAAATAAAAACTTGGAAAGATTTACTGGAAGTAGGTCGAGCATTTGACAGGACCATATCTTCAGGAAATTTGTCAGAAGCGGATGCGCAACTTCTACAAACGGCATCTTGGGTACGTGACATGATTTCAGCTTGGATTGGTGTTGCAGGTTTAAAACAAATAGTTAACAGAGTGCCCGGTTTAAAAAATATTATGGGGGACATAACTATTCAAGAAGCCTCTTTTGCGGCAAATTATGCGCGGCGCGTGTTATCTAAGCTACCGCAACAAGAAAGCAGACAGTTGTTTTACGAAAGCATTAGCAATCCAGAGCTTTTAGCGGACATACTGGAGGGCACCGGATATAAACAAACATCTGCCTCTGAAAATATCCTTAAACGTCGGTGGGAAAGAGCACTCAATTCCCTGTTCGGTGTTGGGGCGGGTAGGTTAATAATCTCATCGGTGGATGAGTCAATGCCAGAAGAGAGCGAGTCGTTACCCGCACCTGCTCCTACGCAAGCACCGGCACCCGCTCCAGTTGCGGCTAGACCTCGGCCCGCGGCACCTGCTCCACAGCCTACTCCCGCTCCCGCCCCTGCAGGAAACTTGCAGGAAAGCAGACAACGGTTTGCACAGCTTTATCCTTTTGATGTGACAAGCGACGTTATTAGATCAAGAGGGACTGAAGGGGTTTGACAAGAAGTCAGAAGCGTCCTCCCTAAGGACGCTACTGGCAAGATTAATTTTGTTGCGTAACGCAGTTATAATTTTTTCATCGACGGTATTTGGGGAAATTAAGTCGATATACGTAACAGATTTAGTTTGACCTATTCTGTGCGCACGGTCCTCTGATTGGAGCCTTATTTCCAAGTCATAGCTATTACTGTAATAGATAACCGTGTCTGCGGCGGTTAAAGTAATTCCGTATCCCCCGGTACGAGGTTGCCCCACAAAGAAGCGCAAGGGTGACGTTTCATCCTGAAAAGCATCAACTATTTCTTGACGTTCTTCTTGTGGGGTTCCCCCGTGATATGTTGCGACCGAGTCCATCCCGAAACGGTCACGCAGGGCTTCAGCAATTTTTTGGATATCATACGTCCATGTACCCCAAATTATTGCTTTACCCTGTACCTCCTCCACAATCTCTAGCAATCCCGCTAAACGATTGTTTACGATAGGTTCGATATCGCCATCATCTGGGCGTAAAAACCCGCACGTTATTTGATGAAGACGCATAATTTGTGTCAAAACGGACTGAGTTGTGGCTAACTCTCCGTTTTCTAGTCGTGCCAAAGCCAGTTGATTCATCTGGTTGTACAACTTAGCTTGCTCGTTAGTGAGCGGTATATTCCTTGTTGTGTAGACTTTTGGCGGCAGGTCCAAACAATCTTTTTTTAGCACCCTGCAACTGAATTTATCTAATTTCTCAGACAACTCATCTAGCTTTCTGTAGCCAACGATCTTGTTAAACGGCCTACCTTGTCCGCTTTGCCTCTTAACGAGCACAGCATAACGGGCCTGAAAAGCGTAGTAGCTACGGAAATTGAGGGCATCCGGGGACAGAAAATCGCATTGACTGAAAAGATCCATCGGGCTTTGTGTAATAGGGCTACCTGTCAGAATACGGCGGTACTTGGCCCTACGGCCCAGATTAATTACAGTCTTGGTACGCATAGCGTTACGGTTTTTTATGGTGGTGCTTTCGTCAACAATCACCATGTTGTCCGGATTGAGCTCAAGGTATTTTGCGGCAGAAGCCGCCCCTTTTTTCGTGGACAAGGCTTCTATGTTCATAACCAGAATGTTTAGCGTGTTAGGTTCTTTCTGTTGAGGGACCGCTATCTTTGCGATGTCCTCTGAAAACTTTTTAGTGAAGTTTGACTGCCAACGGACAGCCCTGCAGTCGATCCTATCCGGCATATGTATAGGTATTTCTTTCTTATACCAGTTATCGAAGACACCCTTGGGGGCCAGTATTAATGCGGTATCCACTTCTTTTTGTTCAAACAGCGCGGCCAACGTATCTATCGCAACCTTAGATTTACCGGTGCCCATTTCCATCAACAACGCATAAAATTTCTCGCGCCACGAATCTTCCCATATTTCTTTTTGGTGGGCATATGGCTTTGTTTTGAACTCGTACATTTATTTTTTCCTGTGCTTGACATAAGAGATTATATGCGACATTATGCGCCTTCGCAAGAGCCAACAAAGCTCTTTAATCACGAAAAGGAGACTCTTATGAGTAATTTGTTCCAAGAAATGGAAGCCGACCAAGCCAAAGCTTCCGACATTGATAATATCGATGATTCTGGCTTGAAATCTGTGGCAGAGGTTGCCCGGCAAATCACCGAAACCGAAGCCAAACTAGCACATCACGAACAAGAGCTAAAAGATATTAAAAAGAAGCTCTTGAAACTTACCGACGAAGATCTACCCGCGTTACTACAAGAAATCGGTGTATCCGAATTTAAGCTAGATGATGGTAGCGAAGTCAAAGTGCGTCCTACTTATGGGGCACACATCAAGGTAGAAAACAAGGAAAAAGCTTTTAACTGGCTTAGAGAAAACGGCTTTGATGACATCATCAAGAACGTTATTTCTTTCCAGTTTGGCCGTGGTGACGATAATGACGCAAGCCGTTTAATGGAAATGGCTAGTGAGCAAGGTTACGACCCACTGCAGAAGCAAGACGTGCATTCACAAACACTGAAAGCCTTTGTAAAAGAACGCATCGAAAAGGGTGAGGAATTACCCATGGATCTATTTGGAGCGTTTGTTGGACAGAGAGCAACTGTAAGGAGAGTCAAATAATGGCTAACGCTAAACCTAAAGAAGTAGTAAAGAAAGAAGAAGGCGCATTGGCGGTCATGAATATGTTCGAGGCCGATGCTAACCATATGAAGGAAAATCTGGATCAAGACGATCTGGCGTTACCCTTCTTAAAAATCATAGCCGGTAACAGCGAGTTTCTGAACGACCATGAAACGGCTCGTGGCGGGGATATTTTAAACTCCATCACCATGGAAGTTTACAAAGGCAAGGAAGGCATTCGCGTTATCCCTTGTGCATATCAGCGTAGGTTTTTAGAATGGAGCCAACGTGGTAGTGACGGACAGGATAAGAAGCCGCCAAAGGCTATTTATACCCCGTCACAGGCCCGCCCTAAAACAGAGCGGTGTAAAGAAGATAACATCGACTACGTTTTAGATGCGGATGGAATATATGTACCCGGTCAGTCTGACTACATTCAGGAAGTAGCACAGCATTTTGTGCTGCTCCTGAACGAAGACGGTACATATCAACCTGCTCTGATATCACTAAAATCAACTGGATTGAAGATCAGTAGGAAATGGAATTCGATGGTACAGACCAGATCTATGGTTAACAGCAACGGGGTGCCTTTCAATCCCCCACGCTTCAGCCATATCTATCACCTCAAGACTGTTGCAGACAGCAATGCAAAGGGTTCTTGGCACCAGTGGGAAATCTCACTAGAAGGTGTCGTAGAGGACGCAAGCTTGTATGGTGCGGCACGGTCCTTTGCAGAGGGCATCAACAAGGGCGAAGTAGAAGTACGTCACACTGATGACAGCGAACCGTCCGCGGCCCCGGCTCCTAAACCGGCAGAAGTTGTGACTGAGGAGGGGAATACCGACGATATTCCGTGGTAGTAAATGGGGGGGCCTTCGTGGCCCCCTTCTTTCGGGTGAAAAATAATGACAGAAGCACAGAAATTTGCGCGTATATTTGCCGGGTTAAAACTAGCCTACGGCACTTATGCTATAAAAGGAAAAAATGCCAAAGGCAAGGCCCAAGGCCAAGCTCTAATACATAAAAATCCCCGGACCAAAGAACATTGGGAAGGGCACCTGTCTGGAAAAGGCCAGAGCATCGGTATTATACCGATCAACGAAGAAAACAATTGCGTCTGGGGATGCATTGATGTCGATCAATATCCACTGGACCACAAAGAATTAGTACAAAAAATACAGAGAATGAAGCTTCCGTTGGTGGTTTGCCGTAGCAAATCAGGGGGAGCACACTGTTTTCTTTTTACCAAAGATTGGATTCCTGCCAAACAAATGCAGGAGGTTCTCCAACATATAGCCGCGGCCCTCGGATATGGCGGTTGTGAAATTTTCCCAAAACAAATCCGGTTACAGCTAGATCGCGGAGACGTGGGTAACTTCCTGAATCTGCCGTATTACGATGCGGAAGAAGGATTACGCTACTCCATCAAGCCAGACGGTTCCAGTGCCACTCTTGAAGAATTCTTTAAGATGCACGAGCAGAACGCTCAGACCCCAGAGCAGGTATCGGCCCTGACCATCGAAGATGATGGGGACAACATAATCGTGAAGGATGGTCCTCCCTGCTTGCAGATCCTTTGCGCTCAAAAAATATCCGAAGGCGGACGGAATAATGGCCTGTTTAACGTGGGTGTGTATTTACGTAAAGCTTATCCTGATTCGTGGGAAGGCGAGATCTTGGACTACAACGCCAAATATTTTGATCCTCCCCTGCCTCTAAGTGAAGTCAACGTTGTGGCCAAGCAGTTGCAACGGAAAGACTACGCCTACAAGTGTAAGGATGCCCCTATAAACGATTACTGTAATGCAGAGCTTTGTAAAACACGCAAATTTGGAATCGAAGCGGCAATCACGGGAGCGACTATCGCCAATCTGCGTAAATATAACTCCACTCCGCCTATCTGGTTCATGGACGTTAACGGACAACCGTTAGAGCTAGATACCGATGGCCTGATGCAACAATCTTATTTTCAGCGATGTTGTGTAGAACAGCTTAATTTTATGCCTCGAACAATGAGTAGGCAGGTCTGGGAAGGCCGTATAAATCAACTGCTGACAGAGATGTCTGAGACGGATGGCAACATCATTGAAGTCTCTGCAGACGCTAGTATCCCGGGTCAGTTCTACGATTTCTTAGAAGAGTTCTGTACCACTATGCAACGAGCGGAACAGAGGGAAGAAATACTATTGCGCCGCCCTTACACGGACGAAGAGCGAAACAGGACTTTTTTCCGCCTGAAAGACTTTGAAGCGTTTCTCAAGAAGAATAAGTTCTTTGAGTACAAATCTGCCAAAGTTGCACAACGATTAAGAGACATTAACGGTGAAGCTGTATCTCTCAAGATAAACGGTAAAGCTGTTCGAGTATGGTCTATACCTAGCTACGATAATACCGAGTTGACCGTTCCTACCCCAAACATGGGTACGGGCGAGTCACCGTTCTAATGTACCGGATATTCGGACCTCCGGGCACAGGAAAGACCACTAAAATGCTTGATATGGTAGACCGCGCCCTGAGTGACGGGATTCCTTCAAGCCAGATTTCATTTTTTGCTTTCACCCGAAAGGCGGCGAGCGAAGCGAAGGAACGTGCCGCTCGTCGTTTTTCTCTCAATCCGCAGGAAGATCTGCCTTATTTCAGGACATTGCACAGCTTCGCCTACCGTAGTCTGGGCCTGAGTGAGCGTAACCTGATGCGGGCAGAAAACTTTAAGGACCTGTCAAAAAAGATAGGCTTAGAATTGACCGTGTCCCGTGGCGGAGACTTTGAAGATGGCGAAACGACGACCACGGACCATCCCATACTAAACCTGATCAACCTAGCGCGATTAAAAAAAACGGATCTGCGCAGGGAATATAATAAAAGTGGAATGCATAACGTGCCGTGGATGGAGGTAGATTACGTAGACCGCTGTTATTCTGAATACAAGAGAATCCACTCCCTGATTGATTACACCGATATGCTCGCCCTGTTTGTAAAGGATGCCGATCGGATTTGCCCTCGGTTCAAAATATCTTTTCTAGACGAAGCACAGGACTTATCGCTTCTGCAGTGGGATATTGCCAATGCAATCGATAAGAAGTCTGAAAGGATGTACTGCGCAGGCGATGACGATCAGGCAATCTTTAGATGGAACGGTGCCGACGTGGACCATTTTATCTCTTTACCCGGCGGTAGTGAGGTGCTGGAGCAATCCTATCGAATCCCGGCCAGTGTCCACACACTAGCTGAAAGCATTGTACGCCGCATAAAACGTAGATTTCCCAAGACATACAAGCCCCGGAAAGAAACAGGTTCGGTGTCCAGAATCAACGAAATACGTGAGCTAAACATGGATACAGGCAGTTGGCTAATCATGGCTCAAGCTAACTATATGCTCACGCCACTGGCTAATGAGCTCAAGAATCTGGGCTATCTGTTCGAGCGCAACGGTCAACGGTCCATTTCTGAGCGGTTGTCTGCAGGGGTGAACGGTTGGGAGGCCCTGAGAAAAGGCCGAGCTATAGAAAAAAAGATTGCCGATAAAATGTACAGCCTTATGAGTGGCAACAATAAGCACATCGCCCGGGGCATGAAAAAGATAAAAGGCAATAGTGACGATACGTTTACTCTCGAAGAATTAAAAGAACATCATGGGCTTTTAGTAGACAAGGACCTTGTTTGGTATGAGGCACTAGACCTGATACCCGATCAAGACATCGTTTATGTAAAAGCTTTGTTGAGGAAAGGCGAAAAATTTAACGCACAAGCCCGAATAAAACTGTCCACGATCCACGGCACAAAAGGTGGTGAGGCGGACAATGTAGTTTTATTTACCGATTTAACTGCCGCGGCCCTGCAGACTCAGAGCGATGATCTGCACCGTGTGTTTTATGTGGGCGTTACACGAACCAGAGAACGATTATTTATAGTCGATCCTGAAGACTATCAAAGGGCATATCAATTATGAAAATAAAAGTAGACGGCGAAGACTTGCATTATAAAAAATGCGGGAAATGCCAAAAAACAGCAAAAGAAGTAATTAACGCGCAGACTAACGTGCGACAAGGTTGGTACTGCGAGTGCAAAAACTTCATAAAAGCAATAGGCAGAGAGAGGGTTTGGAAATGAAAGGCAAGACCGGAAAACTACAAATGGCGATGTTTCCGCCAAAATCGGATTGGTTACCCCCAGAGCATCCTTTTCCCGAAGCTATCTTAGATGCAAAGGAAATAGCCATAGACGTTGAAACACGCGACCCAGACCTGAAAGCTAACGGCCCCGGTTGGCCTACGAAGAACGGCGAAGTTGTAGGCTACGCCATCGCTGTGCCCGGATGGAAAGGTTATTTCCCCGTAGGCCACGTCGGCGGCGGTAATCTAGATAGCCGCATAATTAACAAATTCCTCAAGAAAGTCTTTGAATGCCCCGCCGATAAGATCATGCATAACGCTCAGTACGACCTTGGTTGGATACGGGCAATGGGCTTTGAGGTAAAAGGCAGAATAATTGACACGATGCTCACCGCGTCACTACTAGACGAAAACCGGTTTTCCTACAGCCTGAACGCCATCTGCTATGACTGTTTGGGCAAAACCAAATCAGAGAAGACCCTGACCGAAGCCGCGCAGGAGTTTGGAGTCGATCCCAAGGGAGAGATGTGGAAGCTCCCTGCTATGTACGTTGGCCCCTACGCCGAAGTCGATGCTGAGATCACACTAGAGCTCTGGGCACACCAGAAAACCCAGCTTAATCAAGAGGATCTTTGGGATATCTGGAAAATGGAAACCGCCCTACTGCCCGGACTCGTGGAAATGACATGGCGCGGAATCCGTGTGGACTTGGACCACGCCGAACGGACCAAGCAGGAATTGATAAAACGCGAAAAAGAAGTAAGGCGCGAAATCAAGAAAATCGCCGGTTTCGACGTGGAGATATGGGCGGCGGCCAGTATAGCCAAAGCATTTGATTCTGCAGGATTGGAGTTTGAACGAACAGAAAAAGGCGCACCTAGCTTTACCAAACTGTTTCTGGCCAACCATCCTAAAAAGCTTCCACAGCTAATCGTCGAAGCTCGTAACTTAAATAAGATGCAAACCACGTTTATCGACTCCATATTGAAGTTTGTCGCTAGGGATGGCCGCGTTCATAGCCACATCAATCAAGTGCGCTCTGACGACGGCGGTACCGTCTCAGGCAGATTTTCAATGAACAACCCCAACCTTCAACAGATCCCGGCCCGCGACCCAGTGTTAGGCCCCATGATCCGCCGATTATTTTTGCCGGAAGAAAATACCCAGTGGGCGGCAATAGACTTCTCGCAACAGGAACCACGGATCTTGACCCACTATGCCCATGCATTTAGCCAATATCGCAACATCGACACGCCAAGCGTTACAAATTTCGTTAATGCCTACAAGAACGATCCAAAGATGGATTTCCACAGCATGGTGGCGGAGATGGCCGATATCCCCCGTAAACAAGCGAAAGTGATTAATCTGGCGATGATGTACGGCATGGGCGTAAACAAGCTCTCCGGACAACTGGATATCTCGCTAGAAGAAGCCAAAGAACTGACGCGCCAGTACCACGACCGAGTGCCTTTTGTGAAGCAATTGATGCAAGGGGTGCAGGGTCATCTGGACAATCCCCGCTCAAAAGGCTCTATAAGGTCCCTGAAAGGCCGTAAATGCCGTTTTGATATGTGGGAGCCCGATTCGTTTGGTATGAACAAAGCAATGCTTCTAGACGACGCTCTGAACTTCTACGGGCCTACCACGAGGTTAAGACGAGCATACACCTACCGGGCCTTGAATCGCCTCATACAGGCAAGTGCCGCGGACATGACAAAGCAGGCCATGGTAAATCTTCTGGAAATGGGCGAAATTCCCATGCTACAGATCCACGATGAATTGGCTTTTTCTGTTACAGACGAAGATCACGCCCGGCGGCTCGCGGAAGTTATGGTTAACGCCGTGCCTCTAATCGTGCCAAATCGGTGCGATATCGAAATTGGACCCACGTGGGGAGATTGCGTTGAAATTGATCAAGATATATAATTCTATGCGATACATTTTGAGGTGACATGGATGGACACAAATAAATGGAAAAGCGTCCTGCTTCCGCGGGACGTGTACGAAAACATAGTCGTGATTAGCCACGTTGAAGGGCGCACTATCAGCGGCCAACTGCGCGTCATTTTTGAGTCATGGAAGAACGCTAATCTATCGACTAAAGACCAGAGATACCTGCAGGAAGAACTTGAGAAGTACCGTAAGCAGATCAGCAACGGTGAAGAAGATTCTGACAAAGAATCTGTTTTTTCGATATGACAAAAATTACTCTTGAATTGTCAGGTACTGAGGCGGAAAAGGTTCTGCAGGATATTCAACTATTAAACCACTTGCTTCAGGACCTCGCCGATAAAATCGATGATCTCCAATCTCAATTGTTAGCTCCAGTTGATCCGCCCAAGAAGGTGACACGTAAAAAGCGTGGTAGTGAGTAGCTCCGCCCGTCACATCGGGCGTATACTTAGCCACTAAAGCGTTTATTACTGCGAAACCCCAAGCCTGACGATTCTTAGGATCGTCACTTAGTCCATCGCAATACCATGAATATTGGCATCGGTGGCGAACTGGAACTTCCGGTGCCCAGCTATATGTTGGGCCTTCTTTAACCACGGCACACGGTTCATCCGGATAATCTTCCGACTCCACACGATTTAAAACTACTTGCGCCACGGCAATTTGACCCAAAGGCTCTTGATCGCGGGCCTCAAAGTAAATGTTCAGAGCAAGACAAAGTAGCGTTTCAATCATTGTGGACAATCCATAAACGTCCCGTCGTAAAAGGAAACGTCGTAGTTTAAATCCAACACACAATCAGGGCATACGGCACACATCAGCGTTCCACGCTCCCCGGCCATGGCGTCTTCTATTAAAGGGTGGAGCTCAAAAAAGAAACTGCACTTAGTGCACTCAAACATTTTTGCGTCTTCCACGGTATAGCCAATCACGGATGGTATCAATCGGGATGTCATAGTTTTTCGCCAACCATTTTAACGATCGTTTCTCTATTGTACGCTGATAGCGTATTTCTTCGACTAATTCTAAAGGGTATTTTGGGGGTCTGCCTGCCATGTTTATTCCTAATTGGTGAAAAAAGGCAAATTTACCACAAGGATTATTTAATTTCTATGTGATTTTTAGTTGACAACACCTTTTTTGGGGTTCAATATCCCTATTACAGACTTCTCCTAAATAAACGCAGTCTGTATTTTCCTTTTAGTTGGTTTGATTGCCCCCTTCACAGGGGGCTTTTTTTCCAAACAAACACACACATTTTATGAGAGGAGAGACTCATGCACAAAGATAAAGAAGCAGTGCTCAAAAAACGCATCTGTGAAATCCTTACCGGTCTTTCTAAGCCCGAAACAAAAATATCTGACATCATCGCTGACCTGATGATCTTAGTCTACGAATGCGAAAGAAACGCCCTTAAAGAGTCAAAAGACGCGCTTCTGAAAACAATAGAGGATATGAAGGCATGATTCTTTTTAGTTATTTACTAATTAGCACCATGCTTTTTTTATTAGGTTTTTTCTCGAACATCTTGTCCCCAGACATTCATGACAAGGAAACCCGCATAGCCGTGGCGATTCAAAGCGTCATGGTTATCCTTGGGATATATTTATTAGTGGGATATTTTTGATGCTTACTATCGAAAGCGGAATACCCATTTCAGAAAAAATCGAAGAGCCCCGAAAAAACTGGGGCTATTGGATGAATATTGCTAAAAAAATGAAGCCGGGGGACTCCGTTAAAGTCTTCCGTAAAGTGCAGGCAGTAGCCTTAACCAACGCCATACGGGCCCGAGGCTACCCAAGCCTGTATCGCGGTCTGCCCGACGGTAAATACCGTGTGTGGCGGAAACCATGATTAACAAGGAGAAAACTATGGGACGCGACCCAAACGACATCGCAGAGCTCGAACGCGACTACAACGAAACCCATGGGCCGTCACACCAACGGCTCAAAGAAAAACTCGAACACGAGCAAGACGAAGCCGACAAAATGATCGAAGAAATCGAAAAAGGAGAAATCAACTATGGTTAAGAAAAAATATTACGCCAAAACAAGTCAGCACAATACTTGGATCAAACTCGAAACAACCGACCTGACAAAAGCAAAAGATCTCGCGCAGGCTTTCTTTAAACCCGCAACCAAGATCTACCTGTCCCAGATGCCCGATGACCTGATCTCGGAAATCGGACCGGGGTTCAACATCATCGCCGAATACGCCAATGGAACGTGGACCGCGACCGCTTAATCGCCTATCATCCGATCTCCCCCCAACGGCCTTTCCATATTCTCTCCTCTTTCACGTTCGATCTGGTTAGGTTGTTGGGGGACCACTCCCCTGAAACCCGCGTAATACGTGGGGTTGACATTTACACATAATTATAGTATACTTGTTTTGTTGGGTCAAAGAACCCAACCGATCTTTAACAACTAAAAAGGAAAATACTATGAGATACTTTGTAAAAAGTAGTAACTACCTATGGGGTGACGACAAAATTCTGCAGTGCGCACTGATCAAGTGCCGCCTGTCAGAACAAAGCCGGGACAAAGCCTACTCCGACGCAATTGAATGGTTTATGGACAATCCCGAAACACCGTTGTCAAAACATCTGGACGAATGCCTCGAAATGCGGGCCGACGACCTCCGACCTCTCGAGGAAAGAGAAACCGCCGAAGCCATCATTTACGAGTACGACGATCAGATGTGGAAGCTTCATGAGGTCTGCGATTATACCGGCTCACCCACTTGGGAATGGATCGGCAAAGGAAAAATGCCAGATCGCAAAACCAACCATCCGTGGCTAAGAAAAACGCACGTCGAAATCTACGCTTGCGGAAGGCCAAAGGGGGTGAAGTGATGATAATCGTAGATAAAGATCGATACGATAAAGGTATACGTTACAGAGTAGTTGAAGACACAGGCTCTATCTTCTACTTTGATGAAGGTCTTACCAAAGATCGACAGAAAGCGTACATCAATCGTGGCCGTACAGTCGATAAGATTGTGCCAGATCGAAAGGTAGTGCAAACGTAAAACTTGAACCCCGCTTCGGCGGGGTTTTTTTCGTTATATATATAACTATTTTCAAGAAATAAAAAAAAATAAAAATGAAAAAAAGTGCCGTAACCGGTGTATCCGTGTAACCCAATGGCTCGGAGCCCACGGATCACGGTGCTTTGAGTGGGTTACGGCAGTGCTTCAAAAAGGTATACAGGTATACACCACTTATACAGTGAATCAAAACTCGTTAAGGGGGGTCAGAAAGTTTTTTTTTTTTTTTTTTTTTTTAAATAGAAAAAAAGTATAATTTTGGTAAATTCCATTTTGAGGGTAATAATGAAAATATACTTCATGCCAAATAAACGTGGG
>Ga0070750_10000415_pt1 | contig 23688 bp, 29 predicted proteins | sample VirMetDEL_Nov_24_FD_77013 | JGI IMG/M metagenome (GOLD analysis project Ga0070750, IMG submission 77013) | Aqueous microbial communities from the Delaware River and Bay under freshwater to marine salinity gradient to study organic matter... | ecosystem: Environmental > Aquatic > Marine >...
GTCATCCATATCCTCCTCGTCTTCATCATAATCATCTTCATCGTCATCGTCTCCTGGATCCTGCTTATCAAGAGCTTCCTTGATTGCTTCGGTGATCTGGCATCCATGTCTCTGGATCCAGCCATGTACCAAGGGGTCAATGTCGGAATAGATATTGTCTGCTACTGTGTCTTTGACTGACTCCCATGCGTCATCGATGTTCTTATTTGCTTCTTCTGCCGCAGCTTCGAGGTCAGAATAGCCATCGCTTTCCTGGTAGTGGTTTTGTGCTGCGTCTGTAAACTCTTCAATACACATAAGTTACCTCCTTGGTGAACGTGTTGTTACTATGGTTGGGTCTGAGGGTTGGGCGAGTACATCGTCCAGACAATCTGAGACGAGCTGCATGTGTGCTTCGACTGCGTTGATGTGGTTGTTGTTGCGAAGCACGGCTGCTGGGTGGTAGGTGGAGAAGAGATGGAAGCCCCATCCTTCGTGGTATCCACCATTGAGATTGAATGCTTCGTTGAGGCCCACTGTCTTCTTGCCTCGTGGGATTAGTTCCATCGCATGGTGCTTGTAGAATGCGGTAGTTGCTATTGCACCTAGAGTTACAACGATCCACTTCTTTGGCTCCCAACTACGCATGAGTTGGAGCTCGTTCATCATGTGGGTTGAGCATTCTCTTACGTGGGATTGTTTAGGTGGAGCGTTCTCAATGGTGTGACATCTGACAGCATTGCCCAGGTATATGGACGCACGTCTCTGTAGATCACACCCTTTGATGTAGACTTCTTTGACCATGTCACCCGATTTACCTACGAAGGGCCTGTTGTTTAGGTCCTCGTGGTAGCCGGGGTTCTGTCCAACAAAGAAGATTAGGTTGTCCGTAGCTGTATAACCGGGAACAGACGAGGAATGGAAGACAGTAGGTATGCAGACAGACTGTGCCTGCTCGTGTAGTTCACACGAAGTGCACTCTGGTTTGCTAGGTAGAAGAACAGGTAATAGTTCTTTATCCATAGCAGCCTCCTTGCTATTAGGTTTATGAGTTGGGGTCGTCGTGAAGGGAGTCCAGGTGTTTGACGATGCGGAGTTCACGTACTCTGCTATCGAACCTAGTCTTCGGCCATGTCTTTGCGCTGGTCTTCAGTCCGACGTGATCCTTCAGGTCATGCAGGTTGATGCGGATAGGGACCTCTCCCTCTGCTGTCCAGGTAGACAGGTAGGAGTTGCCGGCATCGAAGAACGAATCAAGACGATAGATCCATTCAAGAAGATTAGTGGGGGATATATGGGAGAGATGAATCTCGGACGAGGCTACAATAATTCCAGAGGTCTTAGGATTCATTCTCATGAGCATCCCGCTGTTATCTCCGGCTGGTTCCCAACCATCATCTCGAGCTAGATCGGGTGAGGGTTCTGAATACTCCCAACAGATGATGTCTGAGTTTCTGATTCCGGAGAGATCTGCTTCAACACCGTCCATAATATTGCTCACTTAGGTCGCCTCCAAATGAATGATACCAATAATCCAAGCAAGGATCCCGCAGAACTTGCCCGCGAAATTGAATTGCAAGAGAGCATGAAGTCAATAGGACTGGGCGATACGGTCGCCAAGTTTATTGACAAGGCATCTCTCGGTAAGATCAAGCCTTGTGGAAAATGTAAGAAGAGAAAGGAAGCTCTGAATAAGAAGTTTCCTTATCGAAAGAAAACCAACGGCGGCCCGTAAAGACCGCCGTTGGGAGAGAAGGGAAAGGCATCTGACCTTAGTCGGAACCTTCCAGAAGATGTGACGTATCCATGCCCTTGAGACGGTCAAGGATTTCCTTGCCGACATCACCTGCTGATTCAAGGGTAGCCTCTGCAAGTTGTGCCCGAGCCTGGCGTTCAAGAGAGTCAACCTCTCTGAGTGCCTTGCGTACAGACGACAGCTTGTTCTGCACTTCGATTGCTCGATCTCTGAGTGAGTCCGATTCCTTACAGAGTTCCATCATCTGGAATCCGGTGCCGCTCGTGCATGTGGTGATGTCACGTTCGAACTTGGAGCCGGGGGAGTCATCTCTCCAACTAGAAGGAGGAGCATGTCTTCCGGTGAACCTGATGGCATACTTGAAGAGGTAGCGGTTACCCGAGCCCTCTTCGATTTGTTCCTTGATGTCTATGCTAGTGTTCTTGACTTCGATATCGATGTCCAAGTCCAACCTAGCTGCAGCAGTTAGGAACTCACTCTTGGGTGACTTCAAGAGGCTCTCTGCGTATGCGTCCTCCAAGGCTGAAAGTCGAGAGTTGACCTTTCGTGTTTCGGTATTGATCTCTGCATGCTGTTTAGAAAGAGCTGCCGCCATCTTCTTGAGTTCGATCTCGTGCTTGGACGAGGCGATAGCAACCATGTCCTCGAGACGAATGTTCATGCCCAGATCAACGGAGTTCGTAAGATCCAGGACTTTACCTAGTGGGTTTTCACTTGTCATGTTTCTGTCCTTTGGGGTAAGAAGGTATGTCAATGCCCAGACAACCACACTCTGATTCGATGTGTCGGGCAAAAGATATAAGGGAAGGCGAGTCCTGCATGTTCTCCTTGATACCAACCACGTAGTGGGAGGCATCTTCAACTGCAGGGTACCAGTTCTTTAGTTGGGATCTAATGGCAGGTAGTAGGTGAAGGGAGTCTAGACCATCGTACTGCTTCACAAAAGCAGAGATGGCACCTGCTGTACTACCGGATCCGGTAATGTAGCCACCAAAACCTTGTGACCAAAGCCACTGAGCTACGTTGCAGTAGAGCGCATGGGGTACATGATAAGGCATGTTGCCTTTACGCATTCGACTACGTTTGTAGTACTTGAACTGGTTCTTACGTCGACGTACTTTTGTTGGGCTGTACTCTATCTTTTTGAAGCCGTAATCTTCTCTGTACTCCGTGGTGTAGAGCCCTTCCGTGAAGTTGTCCAACTTATATTTATTGGGATAAAGCACAGGACCAAGGTGTCCGGTCACAGTTTTCAACCAAGAAGAAGTCTGGCGTTCAGTGACTATAGGCAACGGGTACTTTGTGTAAGACCAGACCTTGTTGTCGAGGCTCTTCTTTCGTATGAGACTTGCTATTTCAGAGTGAGAACCGTGTACTTCCAGTGATTTCATGGACATGTCGATGTACGAAAGCCCTCTGTACAGATCTTTGTCGTGATCAACTTTGAGCAGTTCATAGGCTTCGGTGTTGCATTCGACAGGGATACACTCTATTCCCTTCAGTTCTGCTTTGATAACGAAGTCAATCATCTCTTCGGTGAGTAGCAACCAATTTTCTCTTAGCCCTTGGACCGTCATCTGGGTCGCATCAGGCTTGGGCGAGGTGACCTTGATTAGATGTTTCATTTGCTGTGTTCTCCACCTTGATTCTGTTGCTGTACTTGTCGACAAACGTTGTCAGTCGACCAGAGAAATCGGCAAGGTCAAAGGGGCTCTTGGTCCTCTGATGTGAGGTGAATGCCTGGACCATGTTACCGAGATTGCGACCCTTGAACTCGTCGTGTTCCGGGTTCATCCAGTGCTCACGCACGTGGGGGATGTCACGGTACGTGATGACCTCCTCATCTGCAGCCATGACAAGCAGATCGTTCTGCTGTGCTCGGCTGGAGAGGTCGTAGTTGTCGTAGTGTTCCCAACGTTCGTCGAAGTCCTGGACAATAGTGGGGAGCTTACCGATCAGGTCCATGGTTGCCAAACGAATGGAGTCCATTGACTTGATGGTGTTCTTACGAACGAACTTGTGGTCGTTGTTGATGAGCCCATTGGTACAGAACTTAGTACCGAAACCACCGAGCATCTCCGTAGCCCATGAAGAGTCAACACTCGTCTTGAGCAGAGCAGTGATGTAATCACCATGCTTCTTGGGTGCAAGGTTGGGATGATCCAACGTGAGGGTCATGATCATCCGGGTGTCCTTCTGGTTGAGGTAGTAGCAAACGTCCTTGACTTCGAAGTCCTTGCCCTTTGCTGCCTCTCCGACCTGATGCACGTGCTGATAGAACGGCATCGGATTGTGTCTGGAGCCTCGTTGCTCTGGCTTGGGTAGCTTGAGGAGGTCGTTGTAACTAACCTTCCTACCCCACCTGGCCATGAGAACGCGCTCAACTCCTTCGGTTGTTTCCATCTTCAATACCTTTCATGTATAGCCATCCACCCCCAATAATGAGGATGAAGGGCATAAAGACAATCAATGAGATCATGACGCTCCCTTCTCGAGAAGTACAAAGCCCTTGATAGCGTTGAGAATATACTTTTCAGAGAAGGTGAGAAATTCGGTGTCGTCGTTGTTGGGGTTTTCGACTGCAAATTCGATGATGAACTGGTCTTTGGGTTGCACTGCTCTGTCGGTGTGGATGATGCTGGTGCCGTGTCGTCCGCAAGAGAACAAAGGCATAAGTGTGTCCGGTCCCCAGTCAGGATGAATCTCCTGCATCTTCTGGAACCACGTCAGACCATTGATGGTCTTTCCCCCTCTGTCCAGCCCATATTGTACCAGTTGTACGACTACGTCGGGGAGCTCGATGACGTAGTTAGGGACCCCTGCTGCATCCGTTCTGACCCAGCACACACGTGTAACGTGTCGGTCCTCAACGATTGAGGTGTCGGATGTAGGGGGTGGCTTAGGAGTAAATGTTTCGAACATCTGCTCCGCAAATTGATTGGAATCCATAGGATACCTCCGTGTAAATGAAAGAGGGTTGGCCCCCGTGAAGAGACCAACCCTTAGTGGGTGACTTGAACCTGTCCCTAAGTCCAGCCACTCCTAACTACAAGTCTGAGTTTACCGACGAGGTGACCGGGGTAGGCAGGTCGTTTCCACGGGCGGGAGGGACAACAAGTCCCCTGATCCCGGCAGCGGTCGGCCTTACCTCCTACCCCGGACACTCATTCGTTGGTGTAGTCATTGTGGGACTCCTGGGGGTGCGAATATGCGTGCTGTTCGAGGATGAAAGTGCTACGAATGGGTCGATTCATGTGCTCACCGGGGTTGAATGACACCTCGAGTTCGATGTGCTTGCGGTCATACTCGGATGGTTCGATGTAGCCAACACGGAGGAACTTGATACCCTCACGTTCTCGGGTAGTCATTTCCTGGTACGTCTTGACTTCGTAGTAGGTGGGACGCCCACCCTTACGCATGCGTGGCTTGGGTCCAGAGTTGTCACCGTCGTTGTTGATCATCGACGGAATGGGGTTGGATTCACGCGACTTGAAGACCCACTTGGGCTGTTCAGCCACTGGGTTGTTGTCGAGTTCTGCCACTGCCCTGTACTCAACCACGATTGGGAGGTTGGGAAGCTGTGCTGCGTCTGACTCACGCATGTCATGGATCTTGTAGTTATTCATGTCATCTTCCTTGATGATTAGAGGGACTTGTGTCGTACGATTACCTGTTGGAGGGCCGACGCCCGCGTCAATCAGGGGCGTCGGCGAAAGGTGGTGTGGTGGGACGTGCCCAGTTGTCTGTTTTGGGGGCCGGCGTAGTTGAGTTCATGTACATGGCATCCTTTGCTGCGTCCAGTTGGAAGCGGGTCCAACTGCCAGGTACAAGCCTGCGTTTGTGGTTGTCGAAGACTCCGTAGTACCTCACTGCATGTGAGATCTTGCTTGTCACGTCGTATCTGCTTTGGTTAGGCATGTCTGATCTCCTTGAAAAGAAAAGGGTCGGTAACCCGTGAAGGCTACCGACCCGAGGTTACTCGGTGTTGGGATCAGGCTCCCGTCCTGGCCTTGTCGCCGTTGATGAGGTTGTGTGCCTCCGAGTAGGTCTTGAAGACCTGATCAGGCGTTGCAGGCTTGGTGTTGCGGAGTCCGTAGAAACTACGGTTGCCGTACTCGTCGATCTCGAGTCGGTACCCAGCCTTGTGGAGAGGGTGCTTCAGCAACTCATCCGGAGTGCTCATCGGGCAGATGTGGCTCGACTCGATCATGCTCATTCCGATCTGTACTGCGACGGTTTCGCCGCCGATCTGGCACTTCGAGGACCTGTAGGTGTTCTTGTACCCGTTGGTGCCCCGCTGGTCCATGAGGTTCTCGAACGTCCTGATCGTACCGAAGTTGGACCCGCCTACCTGCCCTGCGTTCTTGGGCTTGTAGTCGTTGATCTTGTCGTAGTTGATCACCTTGGATCCGTGTGCCCAGTCCCACCGGGTTGGGGTCCGAACCGCGATGAGGGTGACATTCTCCATCCTGGGGATTGCCTGTCCGTCTTCGCCGATGTCGTACACGGGCTTGCCCTGAGAGGTCTGGGGCACCTCCACCGTCTGGCAGGGCTCGACGAGGTCTCGCTTACCACTGATGGTCTCATCTCCCAAGTTGATGATGTTGAAGTACTTGGTGTCGATTTCGGTCATTGTGTTTACCTTTACTGTGAAAAATGAAAAATATTGATTGAGGCAACGGCCTCGTAAGAGCCGGCCGTTGCCGTAAATTTGTTGATTACATAGTGAAGTAACCCATGTCTTTCGATTACCTGTCTTTGTGCAATCCCTCGTGTCCCTGATGACCCACTGAGTGCCTGAAAGCACCCAGTGAGCCACCTTGAGGGACCTTCGAGTCAACTCTTTTCGTGGATCCACTGTCTGATGATGTGTCTTAGCAGACTGGATCTCGACATATCTGCTGTCATGGGTGTCTCCTTGCGTATCTTCTGAGCCTTCTCGTCTAACAAGAAGAGGTCTGTCGGTTTGAGTCGTACTGATACAACTACGTGTTTCTTGGCCACTGGTGGTGCTCCTTTCAGGAGTGTGGGTCCTGTGTTGTGTCCAGTTCAGCGAGTTCGTTGATCCGCTTTTCGAGTGCGTAACGTATCTCCTGCTCTCTTCGGATCTGAGGGTAGATGTCCCGGTATCTTGCCCCGTCCAGTTGCATCTGGGTGAGTCGTTTCTCAGTGTTCCAGGACCTACGGATCTTCTCAACGAGTTGCTCCCGTTCTTCTGCTCTTCTGACTTCTTCTGAGTGATCCCCACCGAGTACGATCTCGTACCAGCGGTAGTCACACTGCGAAGGGCAAGCAGTGAGTCCTTGGTGAGTCTCCTCGAAGTCGCGTTCTGTGACGATGCGTTCCTCCATGACTTCGCCGTCGTGATCGAGGATGATGAATAGGTAAGCAGTGTCTTGAGCCATGGTGTGGCCTCCTTTGTAAGTACAAGATGGTGAGTGATAGTCATCGGTCCGCCGTGACTGTCAATCAACAACGCCGCACATCAAAGGGGGGTAGTCCGTGTCAAGTCTGTTGCTAGTCAGCACTGTTGTGTGTTGCCCCACCTGTGTGATGTCTCCACCACTCCAGCGTCCACAGCAGAAATGTACGAATGTGCCTAGCCGTGTCTATCTAGGTCATGCAATCTGTACGTACAAACCACACAAACCCGTCCGGCCCCTAGTTGTGTCGGGCGATTGGTAGGGAAACACCGATCCCGTCTAGGATTTCTCGTCGATTCTCAGTGCCGGGTGTGCCGGGTCTATTTCAACCTAATATAGACAGGTAGTAGATATATAAGATCGGAATGACCCCGGCATGTCTGGCATTACCCCAGACCATCGGGATCATCGGGGTCGTAATCGTAGTAGTAGTCATCTTCGGACTGATATTCGTGATGAGGCCCAGGACCATGCTCATCGGCTAGCTCTGAGTACTCTTCTCCAGGTTTGCCCACTACGATTCGTAGGACACCGGATTCATCGAGAATATGGATACGTTCGTTGTGGTAGACCCCGTCCCAGATCGAGGCGTCAGGTGCGATAACACTGACACACTCCCGACCGGGCAAATGTCTAATAAACGAGTCAACCAAACTGTTGGCAAATGGGATTTGCTGCATTGAAACTTTCCTCACATAAGGTTTTCGAAGGTACGACGGAGACTCAAACCCTTGAGACCCCGTTTACTATCGGCACTTGGACGGTGCCTAGAGACATTCCAACTGGACTGACTCTCGACTTGTAGGGCAATCTGGTTGCGGGGAACGTGGATCCCTCTGACTCCGTTGGTTTCGAGCCAGTCAACCCAGTGGTTCCAGATCATTTCGGTAGCCACAAAGCCCTTCGGGTTCTTGATGAATCGTTCTTCGAGGAAATGGTCAAACGGGTTGTTCTGTATGTGGTAAAGCTTGATCGAATCTTGGGCTCGTTCGGGCATGGGGAATCGGCGGCGGGCGTCTTTCTCGTTCTCGAGGCGGTGGGCACCATCGAGAGCCCACTTAGCGATACCGGGAAGTTCTTCCATCAGCTGGTCTATGAGGTCAAAGTTCTCTCTGCCCTCGAATGTCACGTCAAAAGGCAACACCAGCATCTTGGAGCTGAGGCCCCTGCCCTTATTGGGTAGCTTGGGTATCTCGTTAGCCTGGACCATGGGTGCTGAGTTGATGAGGACATTGCGCATCTGTCTCTGGAACTTGATGTTGATAGCGATGGGGTCGCGGCCGACGATGTTCTTGAGTACACGGGTAGCTTTTTCGCCCTGACGGCTATCAAGCTCGCTGACTTCTGAGATGCAGAGGACCCTGGACTTCTCGAGACCGTCCAGACCGAAGTCGCCGGCCAAGTCGTCGAGGCTAGTGCCCATGTAGTTACCGGTTCCGATGAGAGCTTCGATGATATGGGAGATGGTTCCCTTGCCTGCACGGACCTTTCCGTACATCAGGAGCCACTTTGCGTACTTACGATGGGGCATCAGGCAGTACCCTACCCATCTCTGGAGTAGTTCCTTCCAGATATCGCACCCACCACTCCACTCATCGATACACTGCATCCAACGGGGGCACTCTGCATCCGGATCGTATAGGCAGGGAATGGTGACTGGGTCAAACCACTCCTCGTCCCTGTCGATAAACTCCTTGGTCTTGGGGTCAACCAGTACGTTTTCGAACGAAATCACGCGATCTGCATTCAGACGCTCGTGGTTGCCCAGCCAGCAGGGAACTTTCGAGTGGGGAATCTTAACTTGAGCCATGATGGCCCTAACAACGTTTTCGATCTTGTTTTTGTTGGGACAGAACCTGCGTACTGTTTCGATACCTCGGTCCATGGCCCGGTAGTGCGCGTCTTCCAGGAGCTGCCAGCACATATCCTCGAGCCAAATATCGTCGCGTACTTGCCAACGCTCTCCGTACCATTGGTAGAATGAGCCTTGATAGAACCAGAGTCCTCTTTTGTTTGAGGGTGTGTTGAAGCAGTGCCTCAACAATTCATTCGCGACCTTCATCGGTTCAACCGATTCCATAGGTCTTCCTTGCGTACCCACTCTCATGTCTTTATCCTTTCACTAGGAGACCGTACATGCTTAATCCACTAATTGCTGCAATGCTGGAGTCCGACTCAGGAATCCAACAAGACTTCCAAAACCAGCTTATCGACTTAATGGTTGGCGAGAGAATGAAACAACGAGAAGAGGAGCTTGGCCTAAACATGCCGGCTCCGGAGTTCTTGCTGTCTCAAGATCGAGGTGACTTGCTTACAGATTCTGAGCGGGCGTCTATGCTTCGAGAAGAATCGATGAGGAAGCAGGGCAACATGGAACGTCAAGCTATGTTGGATCTTCAGAAACGAAGTCCTGGGCAAGACGTTGGTATCTATCGTAACCCAAACGACCCCGAGTATCTACCCGGACAGGCTGTTCAAATGACAAGATCCGGAACAGGCATGGGAGATAGAAGCGGAGTCTCCAACACAAGACTTACGGAACTGAAATCCGGAGCTGCAAAAAGAAACAAGTCCTACGAGCCAAACGTTTCTCTTGCTCCCACTGATCCACTTGGCGGATACAACTTCTTGGAACAAGCTGGATTGGAAAATCAGTCTGCTCCGCAGCCTGGGCTAGAAACGTCTCCTACAACCTTTGAGCCAAACGTAGATCTTGCTCCTACCGATGGGGCATACAACTTCAAGAAACAATCGGGGTACAACAAAAGTGCTGCAAAGAAAAGAGTACAGGAGCAGATGAAACAAGCTACTTCTGTATCGCAAGCACTTTCAGCAATGTTCGGATTCGGAGTTAGGTCTCTTTCCGAAGCCGCTGTTGCCTCACGCCCGACAATGTTCTCACCGTCGATGTTCTTACCGGGTAAAAATGGCTAAAGATTACATTAGCTTGGGAAGTGGTCTTCGGCTTTTGTCGGAGGACCAATACGCAGAAGAGATGGGTGTTACGAAGAGGGGGTTTAGAGCTCTTTGTAAGTCGCTCCAAATCCCCATGCTTGAGATCGGATCCAAGCGGTACGTCGAGATGACAAGCTTTAGTATTGCGATGCGTGCAGTACTTAGCATTGGGAACAAAGACTTCTTAGCCCCTGGCTCCCAAACGCTTAAGAAGAACCGACGTACAACAGAAAAGACCAGCATGAGCCCGGAAGAGTTCGAAAAGAACTTTGAGACAGCTGTACTTTGTTTAATGGCCTCAAGTGATCTAAACTTAAAGCGGTCTATCTACGAACTAAAGAAGGCAGCAAAGAAGGTCGCTAGAAAACTTACTGATGCCGGAGTACAGTTCCTACCTGAGAGGGCACAGAAAAATGCCACGAAGAGCAATAACGAAGAAGGATAGAGGCTTAGCAGGATTCTTTGGTGCTTCCCCACTTGAGAACGCTATACGTGCTTCTCGATTTGACGTGCAGGAAGAGATCGAGATTCTCATTGGGTTATCTCGAGATCCAGACCCCAAGGTTGCGTTGCCTGCACTTAAGCAACTAAGATCAGTCATCAAAGAAGTCGCATCAGCAAACGGTATGTTTGGCAATATGCAACAGACACGAAAGCTTGAAGGAGAGACTGAGGTCGTAGAGCAAAAAGTTTCTACCAGTGCTCTCTTAACTAACTTGAGGCAGGGCAATGAGCAATCAACCGAAGACGACGAAAAAGATACGCCGCACGAAATCCACAAACCCTTCGATTCCTAGTACAACCGAAATCAAAAGAGCAGAGAAAGAGAAGGAGTACCCACCAATTACTCCTCAAGTGCAGGAAGCATTTGACAACATCGAAATGATGGGCGAGATGGAGATCGTTCGGCTTTGCGGTGTAGGTGTCCAAGATCTAGGGATCATTGACCCTATTGATGGTTGGGCCTGGGGAGTCAAAGACCTCTACAAAAGACTCAAGCGTTCGTTGTTTGACAATGAGGGCAAGGTACAGAAGCGTTACATTGCTCCCGCTTTAGCAATGGAGAAGAACACCTCTACGCACGAAGTACCTACAATGATGACATCCATCTGTATGATGGCCGGCGTCATTGCTTTCATGGAACAACAATGAAAGTAAAGTGGATCGAAAAAGCGAACAACCCGTTCTACCCTCTACCCTCTGACTACAACGAATTGGATAGTGACGGACAGAGACAGGCACGTGTAAATGCGTGCCGTCTTTGGTTGTGCCCTGGTCGTTCTTCAGATGAGATATCTGAATCTTTTGCTTCTTCCGTTAAATTCTTTGATATGTTCTACCTTTGCCCTGATCATGAGGTGGACTTTGATCCGTTGTTCTATGACGACACGCCATTAACAACACCTTCATTCCACTTTGACATACTGAGATCTTGGGCATCAAACAACAGAAACATAACAATCGCCCCACGTGGGTCAGCAAAATCGTTCCTTGTCCGCAAATCCTGCCTTCTGAGAATGCTAGCTCGTCCGATGTACACGATCTTGTACGCGACATCGACCAACGACAATGCAAAGGGGACAGGCCAAGCAATGAAGGATCAGTTCCTTCACAATCAAAGGATCTTGGACGATTGGTCACCAGAGTTCCCGGACGGTCGAATCTGCCCCCGGCGAGGTGAGGCTCCGTTCGGAACCGAGATGATGCAGCTGAAGAATGGTTCTTGGCTTAGATCCATCTCTGCCGAGAGCCGTCAGCGTGGTGGTCGACCGAGACGTTATGTTCTCGATGACCCCGAGTATGACCCCAAAGCATCTACGTCAATGTCGATCATCCGTCAGTACATGGATGACCTGCTATTCAAGATCGTGCTTCCCATGGTTATGCGGAAGGGTTGCGGTGTTGACTGGCTAGCTACGTTCGTTTCGCGACGACACTACGCCTGGCACGCCTTGCAGACAGAACAGAACGCTAGTGGGGAAAGGGTCGCTCAAGACCCGAGGTTTAACCTTTGGTCCAGGATGATTGTCAGAGCAGCCTATGAGGAAGAGGACGGAAGTCTTCAGAGCTGCTGGCCCGATATGTGGCCCGCTACAAAGACAGAGAAGACAGATGATCGAGTATCTCTTGAAGAGATCAAAAGCATTATCGGTACTGCTAACTTCCTGGCTGAGTATATGGCTCGACCTGGTGAGTCAGGCGAGTCGTTCTTTGAGGCACTCAACAAGGACAAGCACGGGTGGTGGATCACCCAAGCCGACGAGTACCTTGAAACTCACCCAAGACAGTCCAATGCCTACATCAATTGGTACAAGGATGGGGAAGAAGCCAGACTTCCCATGTCAGACTTTCTGCGGGAAGCCAGACTGTTCATGTCCGTGGACACGTCCTACACCTCCACATCTGACTCCGATTACAAAGTAGCCTGCCTGATGGCAGTTAACTCAGACAACGATCTGTTTATCTTGGATCTCTGGAGTGGTCAGTGCCAAGAGGGACGACTCATCCAAGAGATCTTCAAGATGGCTGATGTCTGGAAGTGCCCAACTATCCACCCCGAGACAATCAAGCAGGGGATTGGGCTGTTCCACAACATTGAATCGATCATCAAGACAAGAGCTCTGGACATGGCCGGCGTATCTCACATGCCTGCAGTCAAGAAGCTGAATCCTGGAATGATCGACAAGTCCTCAAAGATTGCAGCGTTGAATCTGAGGTTTGAGCACGGCAAGATCAAGATGCCTCTTTGGCTTAGGAACAAAGCACAGTGGGCGAGACTGTTTGATCAGATAGAACAGTTTAATCCTGACGCCAAGGATGGCGGATTGCAGCACGATGATGAACTTGATTGCGTTGCGATGAGCCAATTTATTTTGAGGGGGCGCGTCCGGGCTCACCAAAGGGACCCGGACGCCGTTCACAATCCTATTGAGGAATTGAAATCAGGCAGAGTCTTCGATGCTCAAGGGAACCCTATTGGGTTTGGAGTGGACTGGAGAAATGTATCTGCTTCTGACATACTAGAAATACTGGACAATCATGTGGAAGGAACAGATGATGGAAGAACAAAGATCTGAACGACCAGACTCTCAGAACTCAGTAGTGGTTCCTCTGGCGTTCTTTGATAAACTGCTTAAGTGTTACTATGGCAGTGGTCCTAGAGAATCAGAGAAATACGCCCAGCGGGCACCCGAGAGCCCTGCAGTCGAAACCCCCAGTGCCGAGAGCCTTAGAGATTTACAAATCCAAACAAGTCTTCCCTCTGGGTATGTACCCAAAGGGGTGGCTCTCAGAAAAATAGAGGCCAGAAATGCCGATAGATCAGATCAAACTAACGAAGAATAAAAAGGCACTGGCGAGGATTATTGATCAGCACGCTGAGCGTGAGGAAGCTCGACTCTCGTATCGAAGAACGACCTGGCTGCTCGCTTGGTACTACCTCAATGGTGCTAGGCGTTTCGACGTTTTTGACCCAGAGCAAGGAAGTATACATCCCCACTATTTGGATGAAGAGGGGAACATGGAGTTTCAGTCCCAGGAGCTGATCTCCGCGATTGACCGCGTGAGTGCAAGGCTGGCGGCGGCTGACTTTATGCCGAGCGTGAAGAGGAAGAACAACAGCCTTACTGCAGTTAAGGACCGTAGTATTGCTCAGATCATTTCCAACTCGTTGGTTTCTACGGACCAGCTCGAGAAGATCAAGACCCAGTTCTGCCACCTGTTCTCTACCCTGGGTTCCTGTGGAATCACCGGTCATGTGACTGACCACCCAACTATCGGGTTGAGCTCCGACCTCGAGGTAATTCACCCGAGGGAGCTGTTCCCATTCCCTAGCCTGGGTAACGACTACACCAAACAACAGGGGATCATGAGGCAAAGAACTGTGCCTCTCTCTTTCCTTAAGGACATCTTTGGCAAGAAGATAAACTCCCACATCAAAGAGATGGAGTACTGGGAAAAGAATGCGGGTGAAAGTCTCGAGGATGCTGACGACTCTGACTTCTCAGGTGGACTCGAATACGAGCCAGGAAATGCAGTACCCGGACAGCCCAGTAAATCACCAGAAGCTCTTGGCGTAGCTAAGATCCGAGAGCTCTGGCTCATGGATTCCCAGGACTTGGTATCCCGCTACATCGTGACAAGTGGGGATTACGTTATTCATGACGAAAGCTATGAGGGCCTGGAAGTCTACTGCCCAATTGGCTTTGCTCGATTCATGGAGAACGGATCCTTCCACGGAGCTGGGATGTTTGATCTGCTGTTCTCTATCTCAAGAGAACTCGAGAGGATGCTTAAGTCCCTCTTCAACAACATTCGAGAGATCGATAAGTATGGCGTTCTGGTCATGCCCCAGGGTCAGTTCAATGAGCGAGCTATGCTTCGTGACGTAGGCAACGGCCTTCGCATGATCCCCTACGAGCCGGACCCAGTATCCGAAGGCTTCCGTCCCTTCACGATTGCACCCCACAACACGGGTGACATTCCCGGAAAAACCGCAAGCTTTGCGAAGTCGATGATGGACGGGCTTAGTCCTGTGCGAGATCTCATCGAAGAGAAGGGCCGAATCGACTCTGCAGCGGGACTCAACTTCCTTGACGAAGAAGTCAACCGTGCAATGACCAACCCTTCTAGGGGTATCGACCAAGCATTCGGTGCTTGCTATCGATCAATGCTATCCAGTGCAAGCCGGGTAATTATGATGGCCCCCCGTCCTCTTCCGGTCTCAGATCTGACACTGGATATGGCGGGGGTCATCTTTGATCCAGTCGAAGGAACTGTAAGTTTCCAAGGCATGAACCCCATTCCGAACATCAGCACGCTTAGCTTCAATATCAAGTCTCGTACCCCGAGGTCAGGTACTGCTAGAAAGCAGGAAGCACTTGAGATGATGAAGGCAGGACTCATGGACCCAGACGGTCTTAAGATCCTTGCCCTGAAAGAAAACCTGGATTTCGCTGTGTACCTCGATGAGGAAAAAGCAGCGTACGAAAGTATTGTCCGTAACTGTCTTATCTTGTTTGGTGACGGTGAAAACTCCGGAGAGGTAGTAGTCACTCCACATACGGCTATGCCCGAAATGCAGCTGAGGATCCTTGGCTCATTCATGGCTAGCCCTTCAATGGCTATGGCTTCACCGTTAGTGCAAGATGAGTTCATGAAGTATCGTCAGTTCCTATTCGATTCCATGGGTATGACACTGCCGGAAGCAGTACCTAATCCCGATGATATGGCTATGCTTATGCAAGCTGAAAGAGCCATGCAGGAACAGAAGATGAGACTGGCACAACAAATGCAACAGGAAGGTGGTCCGGGTGGACCTCCTATGCCATTTCCTAACCAAGGAGTAGCTTGATGTCCGAAGAAACAACGAACGTAAATGCCCCGGAAGTACCAACGCCACAGGTTCAGGAACAAACTCCTGCCCCTCCGGCAGAGATCAACCTGGACTCAAAGATTACGTTTGAGGGTAAAGAGGTTTCAGTCAATGATCTGATTCAGCAGAGCAGAGAAGTAGAGAACCTTCGTGAGTACAGGGAGAACGCAACTACCCTGATGCAGGGTGAAAACGTACCCGAAGAGAAGAGAGAAAAGGCAATGCGGTATCTCCTCTCCCAGGAGGGGTACGCATCAAACCAGATCGAAGACTACATCAATGCAGCGAGACAGCAGACCATGACCCCAGAAAATACAACTCCAGACAACGCACCTGAAATGCCCCAGCAAAATCAAATTAATGAGCAGGAGCAAAGGCGCATTTCTGAGATGGAACAGCGCCAGAACAAACTTGGCGTTGAGATGATGCGTCGTGACCTGGACTCAGCTGTAGAGCGAACGATGTCAGATAACCCACGTATTCAGTCTCTTATTGCTAAGAGCAAGGAGTTAGTGGGGGATGCAGACATTGAGGATAGGATCAACAACATTCGCGATGAGGTTCGTCGTTCCACCATGGATAGCATGAGGAATAGAAAATCTCGCGGAGAAACATTTGACAATTCCTGGTTCAATCAGGAAACTGATAAAGCCGCTGATGCGGTATTCGAAAGAATTCGGTCGGTAATCGGTGACCCGGACAAAATCCAGAGGGCACCGGAAACAGCATCGGACGCAGATAGTTTTGTAAATAAGCCCCCAGTGGCTGAGCCCACCTTCGAGAAGGGTGACAACATGGGTACCGCGACTACCAAGTCTCACGACTGGACCGTGGATGCCCTAGCCCGTCTCGCAGATGAAACCAGTCAGGGCGGGGAATCTCGTCTTTAATCTTTAGAGGAAATCCATTATGTCCGCTACAACCGGATCCCTCTTCGACCACCATTCAACTCGAATCGAAGAAGTCATCAATAAGAATATTGAAGTCTTTCTTCCTTCCCTTGACCCCGTTTGGCGCGACACTGTCGTGACCTCCCAGGGCGTGGGACCCGCCGATGCTATCGGTCGGGACATGAAGATCCTCAAGGTCTACATGGGTTCGATGGCAGGTGTGCTCGAACAGGGCAACCCCCGTGGAGACGTTGGTCTTTACGGCGACGACACTGATACCCTTGGTTCGAAGATGTATCTTCAGAACCTTAATCAGACGTGGCCGGACCCGCTCAACGGTCCTAACGCATCCCCTTATCGTCTTGGTATCCCCATGCGTTCCATGATGTCCAACATCATGTTCACGCTCGGAGAACTCCAGGCCGAAGCGGTTCCTGCGTTTATCGGTGATGTAATTGCCCCGAAGCTGGAAGGCTTCGCCAAGAACATCTCTCACACTCTTTGTAACTACTGGTACGTCAACCAGAACGATCAGTACAAGCTCGGTACTATTGCTTCTATCGTCGACGGCGATGCTTTTGATGCAATTGATAATGCGTCAACAAGTGCACGTCTCACGATTGATGAGGGCACGTATGATCGTTTCTATGTCGGACAGTCCGTTGACATCGTTAAGAGCGATGGGGACTTCCGTAAGAATGATTCTGGTGCAGATGGTTCACAAACTACTGCAACCAGGATTAGGCTTTTCGTCCGTTCTATTGACGAACTGAAGGGTTACGTAACTCTCCAGGCTGCTACTGATGCGACCCATACTAACGGAACCGCATTTGTTGCTTCTGGTGGTGATACTGCTCACGATACTTCGGTAGGCGATTACATTGTCTACGCTAACCAGGCTGATGTTACGGTTGCTGCGGGTGCTAATATGGCACCTACTGGCATTGCCGGTATCAACAGCTGGCTGAAGTCGGGTGACGTTTCCGCAGACAACACCAAGTTCCTTCTTGGTGCTGAACGTGACACGTCGAACCAGATCGACCTCAGTGTCCATCCTGAGTTCAAGTCCTTCACGAAGAGTAGCGTTGGAACGCTGACTGAGCATAAGCTCCGCCAGTACCTCCGTCGCTTCCACTCCGCGAAGAACAAGTATGGTCAGTACATCGATTGCCTTGTTGCATCCGATGGTGTCTGGCTCGCTTATGAAGCTACCAAGATCGGCCGGGAAATCCTGGACCGCACTGGTCGCCTCAGTAGCATGTCCAGTGAAGGCTCGAACGAAGGGTTCTCCTTTGCGTTCGATGGTCGTACCTACCAGGGTTACACCTCCACTTATGTCGAAGACGGCTCCGTCTACGGTATTCGTAAGGGTGGCAACAACTGGAAGCGTTACGTACCGCCCACGCCTTCGGGATACTCGACCTTCGGCCAGGCCGATTCGTTTGTCCCGTTCAACTTCATTGCTGGAGCCCTTACGGGAACCGGCACCAACAAGCTGCCTATCTACGATAGCTCTGCTACGGGTAACCGAAGCATGGTTACCGAAGGCGTCCAGATGCCTGGGCTCCTCCGTATGCAGCTTGTCCCTGACCAGCCTGCTGGTATGAAGCTGACTGGTGTCACTACTGACACTGTCTACAGCGAATATTGATCGCTGTAGAGGAAATTTGGAAGAACCTCCTTCCTGCTGGAGAGGGGACCCTCAGCCTCCGGGGGTCCCCTCTTCTATTTCCCCACTTGTAAGGTAGAATGATTTCATGGCGAAACGAAAGAAGAAAGCTAGCGATGCTTGCGCAAAGAAGGTTAAGTCCCGATACAAGGTCTGGCCTTCTGCTTACGCTTCTGGAGCTGTGGTCAAATGCCGAAAGGTAGGGGCTGCTAACTGGGGAAACAGCAAAAAGAAGAAGAAGAAAACGAAGAGGAAGAAGTAATGGCTGGACTGCAAGACTGGTTCCAAAAGAACAGCGGAACAGGCTGGGTCGATTGCAAGACCGGTAAACCCTGTGGTCGCAAGTCCGCAAAAAAGGGTAAGTCAAAACGACCGTACCCTGCTTGCAGGCCAACCAAGTCTCAGTGCACATCAGCTAAAAATAAGAAGAGCGGGCCAGCGAGGGTTAACTGGAAAAAGAAAAAGAAGAAGGTAACCCGGAAGAAAAGGAAGAAGTAATGGCCCGCAAAAAACAAAAACCAATCCGAAGAACTACTCGAGGCAGTGGAGCAAACTACCGGCCCACAAAGAGTGGTGCAGGTATGACTGCTAAAGGGGTTAGGGCTCACCGAAAAGCAAACCCTGGAAGCAAACTAAAGACTGCAGTGACTGGCAAAGTCAAGAAGGGCAGCAAGGCTGCGAAGCGACGTAAGTCTTACTGTGCTAGATCAGCCGGACAAAAGTCCAGAAGCTCTGCAGCAACAAGAAACGATCCTAACTCACGAATCAACCAAGCAAGAAGAAGGTGGAAGTGCTAATGGAAATCGAGATGATTTACGATCCCGTGGAGGTCGCAGTAGGCACCGGTCTCGCTATGGACGAACGGCATCAGGTCCTTCCTGAAAGCCAGTACCTCCGAGCAGTCAAAAGAGTAACGGGCAGGGATGACCTGTTTGTTTACCGCCACACTGAAACATGTAACTTTGTTCTGGCCCAGTGGGTATACACTGAGGAAGAGCACGGGTTCAGGGTCTGCATTGAACTAGAGACAATGCCCAAGGCTCCTGACCGGGGTGGCTGGATTGACCTTGAATACATCAAGATGCGTTGCGGCAAAGAGTCGGCAGCCAACAACATGAGAGCCATGAAGAACAGGATGCGTAACGCAAAGGCTGCTAAGGAACAAGCTAGACTCGACGCACTAGAGCAGCGAACCGACGCAGCTAAGTACCAAAGAAAACAAGGCAATGACGTTATTGCCGCAAGCATCGAGAGTGGTCCATATGTAGGAGACTCTCAAGCTAGCGAAGGTATGGAAGAGCTCAAGGATATGCTCGCCCATTCTGCTTCTGGCAAGATCATTACTTCGGGGTAAGACATGCACTCTACTGGATCATTTCTACTGACGGTTATCGAGAGGGTTCGTGCTTACTTGGACGAAGCTATTGTCGATGCCAAGTTTACAAACGACTATTTGGTACGCCACGTTATTTGTCCCGAGATGGTCAATGTTCTTTCCCGTCTCTCCAACAACGCTGACAACTGCATTCGTGTACGACACGAGATCGCACTTGTCGATGGGCAGGAGGACTACATACTTCCTCCCAACATCGGAGAGGTCTATAGGTTTGCGGTCCTGGATGCAGAGAAGAGGATCACAAAAGAGTTTGTACCTCGTAACGAGTTCTCTCCCCGAGGACCAGGGTGGCAGATTCAAGGCAACATGCTTTCATTCCGACCGCTGCCTGCTACGGGTGAGTCGGTAGACCTGCACTACATTCCCAACGGAGACTTCCATCCCCACTATGATGCGGACGGTGGAAACCTTTCTACGTCAACAACATTCGTGTTCGACAATGCGCCTACTCTAGGTGATATTGATCGTCGTGAGAATGCTTACGCTGGTGCGATCCTCAGAGTCTGGGACTCTAGCACCAATGTAATTGAAGAGAGAGTTATTAGTTCTTATGTTGCGGACACTCGTACTGCTACGGTTCGAAGACCCTTTACACATTCCACGGGTGGAACTAAGAAGTACGAAGTAGCCCCTGTCGGCATGAACTCGCTTATGCAGGCAATTGCCTGTGGTGCTGCCATCAACCTGGGTACCTCCAGGAACATTACACAGAAACAGATGCAGTTCATCTTGCTTCAATACAAGATGGCAATGAAGACTGTCGGGGATAACCTGAGCTTCATGCAGGCCCGAAAGCCCAAGTCCTATGAGAAGGACACGGTTGATAACAGAAGCATGTACCTCTTTGGTGACTGATGCCTCAGTACTACGGAAAGCCCCCGTCAATTGATCTACTCTCTCAAGCGAGTGAGGTCAGAGCTGCATTCGATACGAACAAGCTGGGTGAAACACCCGCTGACGTAGAGAGTTTTGCATGGGGATTCCTTCAGTCTAACTTTGAACCTGCAATGGACGAGCTCGTTCTTGCCGGCTTGCCGGGTTACAACAGCTTTGCTAAAAACCCGAACATAGGCAGGAGCGGTCACCCGCAAGCGGTAGACGGTTCAACAGGAACGCAAGGGCCTCCGGGTCCATCGGGTTCCGACATGAGCTGCCAAGATGTATGCAACTGCAACTGCAGCGACCCAGGTCCTCCGGATAACAAGGGTGCTTGTTGTCTGCCTTCCGGGCACAGTGCGGGAGATTGCATATACACAACCCCTGCTAACTGCGCTACTCAAGGTGGAACCTACATGGGACACGGGGTGTCTTGCGGATCTGCACAGTGCGGTGGGGTAGAGCCCTCCGATGAATGGACCAGCGGTAACGATGAGAGCAGTGAGTGCAACTCCCCCGGATGTCCGACTGACTCCAAGACAACAGACGAGTCAACGACCAATACCTCTTCTTCTTCTCACGAGTGGTCACCCTCAACCTCTGGGTTTGGCGATCCCGGTATAGGTAGTGGTTACCCCAACGTAGAGTTCTCCGAAGATAGGCCAGGACCTAAACCTCCAGGCCCCGGTGGAAACGTAGGCGTATGGTTCTCTGAGAGTGCAGCTGAAGATGGGGGATGTATCTCCGAGACTAGTGGGGGATACATTGAGATACCTCCGTATGAGCAGCCACATACGCACCACTTCTTTCAAGACAATAAAGAGATGTGCTGTGGTGATCCTTGCAAGGAAAGATGCACAGACCCCAATTGCTGGACTAGGCTGCCGAACTGCATCCCTGTCCCATCTAGGACAATTGTTGTTTGTCCCTGCGGTCCTAACGTGGAGTACAACGGAAGCGACCCAGACCAAACGCCTTGGCAACAAGAGAGTGTTCCGGGAGGAACGAAGTGGAAATTCAATGTTCCCTCTAACTGCTGCTGCGGTCAAAACGAAATACCTGACACAGATGACGATGGCGTCTACTCCGGAAGCCCTGCCGAGATAACACCCGGTGCGGGAGGAGAAGTTTGTATACGAGTCATTTGGGAAATGTACTGCAGTGGCGGGGATAACACACCTCCTAAGCCTGGGGTATGTTCCATCTGTCAAGATTGTGATGAGTGGTGGTCTGAAGTTCACTACTCAATCCCCACTGAGCATTGCAAGGATTGCTGTAAAGACTTTTAAGTTGAGCTATGTATGAGACGGGGTAAGGAAGCTCAAAACTTTAACCTTGACCCTGGTGCTTACCTAGGGACAGCTCCTACACACAGTAAGTCAAAACCCTTCACTACCCGCAGGGATCTGGGGGAGATGATGTTTTCAACCTCTACTTCCAGCAGGTTGTCTTTGACCAACCTGTTCCTGAACCAACCCATCTTCCTGATCCTTAGTGGGCCTTCGCTCAATCTGTTGGATCTGGGCAGGATCAACGAGGTAGGGGCCATGAGCTTCGGAGTCAACAACAGCTGGTCTGTATTCAAGCCTTCATTCTGGACCTGTGCTGACCACCCAAACAGGTTTCTGTACTCGCGGTGGAAAGACCCTAATGTCGTAAAGTTCTGCCCTCTCCCCCTCAAGAACTCAAAGCTAAGAAGGAAAGAAGGGGAGAAACTAGCGACAGTACAGGACTCTCCTTCTTCTTGTCCCAACGTATTCTTCTACCCCCGTAATCTTCGATTCGACCCTAGATCGTTTCTTCAGCAGAACAGCGTCAACTGGGGATCTGAGAGCAAGGAGAGAGATGCTCTCGGGTATACCGGAGCTAGGTCAGTCATGTTCTCCGCTCTTAGGATCTGTCATCTACTAGGCTTCCGCAGGATCTACCTATGCGGGGCAGACTTTAAGATGGAAGCAGGTCAACAGAACTACGCTTTCCCCCAGTCACGGGATGCCGGAGCAATAAAAGGAAACAACTCTTCCTACAAAACGAATTCAAAAAGGCTAAAATCCTTGAACGAGGTACTCATCCAATCGGGTACTAAGGTTTGGAACTGCAGCCCTACCAGCCAACTAGACGCTTTCCCCTACTTACCTTTCGGTCAGGCAATAGAAAATTGCAAGGACTTGATTCCGGAGCAAGAAAGCAGCTTGGGATGGTACGATAAGAAAAAAGAAACCAAGACCAAACTAGCGGTCAAGAGGAAATAAAATGGCTAATGAACTGAGTACCAAGTGGACTTACCCCCTCACCATGGTGAGTCAGGACAAGAGGGTCCCTCTTCCTGGCGTCATGGACGGATACGCTGGAGAGCTGGCTGGGGTAGATGGATCGGTTCAGGGTGGTCTACGACCCTTTGGCGGATTCAGGACAGTCTATGAACTCAACTTCTTTTCCCACCCAAACCACAACCACAACTCATTCGTCACCGATTTCTTCCCCGTCAACTTCAAGATCGACTTCGACTCGTACGGGTATGGGTTTGTTTACAGAGCACAACGACAGACCTCAGCTGCAGCCGGCGTAGTTGAATTCGCATCGACCGCTAACGATGGCGATACTCTCCAGATTACTTCGACCGATCTTACTGACCGTACTTACCGGGCATTCAGCGGCAGCACCCACGGTTACTCCAACGGAGATACGGGTAAAGCCGAGACTCGATTCGAGTTTCTGAAGGAAGCAGTCGTAGGCGGGACCATCAGCTTCACATCCGAAGATGGCTTCACTCGTTCCTACAAGGGTGTCCAAGATGGAAGCACGACCAACGGAACGTACGATCCAGTAGATGGGACAGTCCTATTCAACGTAGGAGGTACTGACCGTTCCTACATTACGGAATCTGCTTCGGGCCTGACTCTCCAGTCCTCGATTGAAGACAGTGGCAATCACATCACTTCCTACTCGGGGGGCACGGGTACATCTCAAGAGGGCTTACCTGACTACACGGACACGTCTGGCTACTACCAAAACTGGGAAGGCCGAACTACGAGAGCCATAGCCACACTAGCTATGACTTCTATCAGTAGTCTGACAGGCAAGACTGTAATCTTTGAAGACGACACCAAGGCCCATACGATCACCTTTGACGATACTCGTACTGTTTCATCTACGGGACAGGGAGCTGTCTCCACTATCACCCAGGTAGAGAAGACCGCCGGAACTCTCAACGGGAAGACGATTATCCTGCAGGATGCAGGGGGCACGAATCACACCGTCACTTTTGATAACACGATCAACCAGAAAGCGTCGGGTGCTGCAGCAACCATTACTGTAGCAAACGTAACTTCTCTGAACGGTCTGACTACGATCATCGAAGACTCGAAGA
>Ga0070750_10000418_pt1 | contig 23652 bp, 22 predicted proteins | sample VirMetDEL_Nov_24_FD_77013 | JGI IMG/M metagenome (GOLD analysis project Ga0070750, IMG submission 77013) | Aqueous microbial communities from the Delaware River and Bay under freshwater to marine salinity gradient to study organic matter... | ecosystem: Environmental > Aquatic > Marine >...
ACGACGTCGCCCCTGCGTGCCTTGCGGCCGCATCCAGGCCACCACGTAGCGTCGGCGGGGATGCCTTCAGGCCGTCGAGGGGAGCGATCGCGTCCGGTGGCATCGGAGGGGGTGGGGGTAACCCCGGGGGGAGCCGCCAGGCTCGAGGAGTCCCGTAGTATAGAAGAGGCTGCCCCCGTAAGGACGCTCGCCCCATCATGCCTTCGAGGCTTGGCCGCGGTTTGTGGGTGGGCGCGTGGCAGGGGTAACCGGGGGGTGTTCGAGTGGTCTTGGGTCCCATCGGCAGCTAGGTGGGTCAGCTGAGAGTGGCATCCGCCTCGACCTCGGTTGGAGTGCTGTCCGGGCATGGGTTGCTGCGAGTTCAGGCCGTTCTCTGCGAGGGTATGTTCCGTGTCCTCGCGGTGTTCTTCCGCACGCGGTTTAGATTGTAGAGTGGTAGGGCGAAACTCCGTCAACCCCCTCCGGGTTTGCGAAACGGTATCGGGCTCTTTCCTCTCAGGCAGTTACGTCGATTCCTACCCCTGAAAATAGTTGGGGATGGGCCCAAACCGCGCTCGGCACGCGAAAGTGTACCATGTCGATTACATGGCCAGGAACCTCCACCCCGGGAGGGTCGTCTGCCTGGCTCCTAGGACCAGAATCCCTCGATGAAGAAGTAGTGTTCCTCGAGCACGGTCAGGTTGTCCTGCACTTTTATCCCGAAGGTGTTCGTGCTTCCCTCCGGGATGTAGACGAACCCTCCTGCGCGCGTAAACGTCCACCTCACGAGCAGCATGGACGGTCCGTTGCCCCAGGTTTTGAGGTCCACGTCGTAGCACGCTCGGCCCCACTGGGAGTTCTCCTTGATGTTCAGTCCGTCGAGGAAGTCGTCTACGATGTCTCCGTTGCTATCGAAGATTCCCACTTGGATCCCGTTCGTGAGTGCTGCTGCTGCCCCGTAGTCAGACGCGGTGAAGGTCCCGGTGTCTCTGATGGAGACGACCATCCTCGCGAGGTTGAGGTTCCGGCCTTCTTCGCTCCCGATCTTGAAGAGCTGGGGTGTTGATGATCCGTCTACGTTCGCGTTCTTCGTGCCGGTCCCGTCTCCGTTGGTATCGAGTAGTCGGTCTATGCGTGAGGACGTTTCGCTGGTTGGGTATGACATGGTGTGGGTAGTCTACTCTGCGGCGCGGACTGCTGGGAGCATGTCGAGCAGGCTCATCTTGCTGCATTCCTCGCACACGCGTAGGTAGGACGCGCCTGTGATCTCGGTGCTCTTGTCGTCCTCGTAGGTAGGCATCCAGACTGCTACGTGTGTCGCGGGTGCCTTCCCGCACACCTCACAGGGCTTCTTGCTCACCTCGCTCGTGCTCTGACTCTCGCCTCGTAGTCGCGTGCGTTCTCCAGAAGGTGTCGGCGAGTTCGTGCCACCGGACATAGTGCAGCCAGACGTCCATGACTGAGAGGCCCTCCCCCCGGTCCTGTGGGCCACTCTTCTCCGACCAGGCTCATGACACGATCTGCCCGTAGGCGGTTTTCATGCCTGGTCGTGCGCCCCGCAGCTCTTGGAAGTCGGTCTCGATCTTGGCCATCCGGGCTTCGTCGTAGTTGTTCCGCTCCAGGCCGACCTCGTTGGTCCCGATCACTCGAGCGGGAGTGCCTACGACCTTCGCGCTCGTGGGCACGTCGTGCAGCACGGTTGCGCCCATCCCGACCATTGCGCACCCTCCGATGGTCACTTTCTGGTGGACGGCTGCCTGCATTCCCAGGGTTGCCCCGTCTAGGACGACGCAGTGTCCTGCGAGCCCGACGCCTGGTGAGAGTGTCACGTCGTCTTCGATCAGGCAATCGTGTGCGACGTATGTGCCGTGCATTATGAAGCACCCCCGGCCGATCCTCGTGCCCCAGAACCTGCCGAGCGACCCTTTGTCGGGCGTCTTGGGTAGGACTCCCCGGTGTATGGCGACGTGTTCTCGGATGACGGTGTCGCTTCCGATCTCGATGACCTGGTCCCAGTCAGCTCCATAGAGTTTGTGTTCTCCCGGGGCTCCGATCACGGTCCCGTGTCCGATCTGGACGTTGTTGCCGATCTTGAGCGGTCCGATCAGGGTCGCGGACGTGGCGATGAGGCAGCCTCCCCCGATCTCCACGGCCCCTCCTGCTTCGTCGATGATCATCTCATCACCAGCTTGCCGATTGGGTCGGTTGCTCGGAGGTCTCGTGGTTTCGGTTTGCCGTGGAAGTAGACGACGGTCGTGTGGTCTGGGAGTCCGTAGGGTTTCACCAGAGCCTTGTAGCTCGCGAGCTTGTCCATCGTGTCGCCCTCGAGCTTGGTCCACCCGAGTCTCGCGTAGCAGGCTTGTAGCAGCGCCATTTCAGAGGGCTTGCCTGCGTACATGTGCGGGAATGACCCGGGGTCGGCCGCTTCGCTCCGGACCCACTCGTCCCAGATCTGGCGTGAGCCTTCGAGGTTCATCGTGATGACGGCGTCGCACGGCGCTCCGTTCAGGCTGTAGGGGTCAGCTGGCAGCCCCACGGGCGACATCTCCCATTCCCAGAGCCAGTCTGAGTTGCGCACGAAGATGGTGTCGAGTCCTACGGCTACCAGTCTCTGGCCAGCCCTCACGTCCAGGGCTTTCCGGAGGTCGGGGTCGAATGCTTCGAACACATGGGTCCATCCCCGGTGTTTCGTGCCGTGCCCCTTCATGGGGCGGACGTTCAGCGTGTGTTCGATCGCGACAACCTCTTCGTCCGTCAGGTGCTTGGAGGTTTCGGCTGCTTTTGGGGCGGTGAGACGCTCGTACCAGGTCTCGTCTGCCAGGACGGTCAGTCGACCGTTCGTGACGTGCTGGTGCACACCCCGCCAGAGGTTCCAGACGTCTAGCTCGGTGTATTGGTTCGCGCTGTAGCCGGGGAGGTCGTGGCCTGCCCAGAGGCAGCAGACTACGTCACGATGGGAGTTGGGCTGATTCATCTGGGGCTTCCTCGGGCTCTGGGATGTAGACCCAGTCCTTGAACTTGTGGAGGTAGGTGATGGGCGAGAGGTTCTTGATGAGTCCGTCCTTCTCGTGGGCTTGGGCTGCGATCTCGCAGAACCACTCATCGACGCGCTGGCGATTCGGGAAGGAGTTCGGGTGGTCGGGCCCCATTTCGACGCCCAGGACGCCGATCCTGCGGGCCCCTTCTCTCCAGGCCAGGGTGGTCGCGGCTAGGGGGCTGACGTATCCGCAGTGCGGGCGTGGCCACTCGAGCATGAACTTCTCGGGCCGCTCCTCGTCCCCCTCGAAGAGAGGGCGGTGCCAGACGAAGAAGTTGACCTCCTCGGTCACGCTCTCCATGGATCTGTGCAGATGGGGCTTCCACAGCCAGGCGTTAGGCTGGTGCATCCACAACCGTTTGGGTCGGCTGTTGCAGATGATGTCCATGGTCTCGGACCCCATCTTGATCCTTGGGCTGTTGTTCGGGGAGTCCATCAGGACCAGGTCGTCGACCGGCATCACCCGGAAGAAGTCGTGGCATCCCCACAGACGGATTCCCAGCAGCAGTTTGCGGTCGATCCAGGGCAGGAGCCTCGCCGTGGGTCCCATGCCCATCACGAGGGTGTCGAGCTTGTTGTCGACGATGTCGCGCTCGATCTGCTCGACATGCTTCATGTGATTGAGCAGGTTCACGAGTTGAGCCTCCGTTGGGCTTCCAGGGCTGCCGGAGCTGCTCCCCCGTCCTTTGGGGGTGGTGGTGGAGGCGGCTCCAGCTTGACTAAAAGGGTCAAGACCTTGATCCTCTGCTCGACCTCGGTTCCGGCCATTTTGTAGGTCTTGATGATCTCGCTACGTAGATCGAACCCGTCATCAACCTTATCGTCCATTCGTCTTATGCCTCAGCTACACGACCGCATCAATCTCCAGGATCTTGTCGACGCCCTCCGGACTCGCCAGTGGGCCTTCCGCCAACAACGTAGCGGACTCTGCTTGACAAAAGTAGACAAGGACAAGCCGCCGTTCAAAATCACCGGCAATCCGCGCAGAAAGCCGATGATCCCGGTCTCCCAGCACCACCTGGACGATATCCTCACCTACTCCCAGGACCTGAACGAGGCGATTGCCCAGGTCGAGGCTCTCAGTCTCGGCACTCAGACGGAGCCGGATCTACGCCGCGGTCCCCAGGGCGGCGGGGTCAACATGGCTGAGGTCGAGTCGATGATCAATCGGCGTGTGAGCAACGAGGTCGCGAAGGCGACTGAGGCTCAGCAGGAGATGCAGGCCGAGATCGACAAGCTCAAGGCCGAGCGCGACGAGGCGCTGAAGAAGGCCGCGACCGCGGCTGCCCCGAAGAAGAAGAAGGTCGCGAAGAAGACCACGAAGAAGACCAGGAAGCCAGGCAAGGTGGTTGAGCGTCTTCGCCGGGAAGCTGAGGCTGAGGCTGCTGGCGAGCCGCCCCTGACGGAGGAGCAGCAAGAAGCGTATGATGCGGCCATGAAGGCAGCCCAGGGACCGTCCGAGTGAGCAATCTCCCGAAGGACCCTGAGGAGCGCGAGCTTTTCTGCGATAGGGCTTTGTCTGACTCGGGGTACTTCGCCCGTCACGTCCTGGGGATGGATACGGACAGGACGGACAACAACAACGCTACGTCTGAGATCGGCAAGGGTGGTATCCGGGACTGGGGTCCACACCAGGAGATGACGTCGTTCATCGACGACGACGGGATCACGGCTGGGGCGGTCTGGGCTCCTCGGTTCAGCTACAAGTCCAGTCTGGTCAAGGCTTACATCACCCGTAAGGTCCTCGCCCACCCGAACATCGCCATTCTGCTGGTGATGCACGACTACAAGGAGGCGGAGGAGCGTTCGGCCCAGATCCGGGACTCGCTCCTCGAGAACGAGACGATCGGCGAGATGTTCGGCGACCTCCGCGGCTCGGTCTGGCAGCGCGAGCGTTGGACGACGTCCTTGCGAGACGACAAGTCGATCCAGCAGCCGACGCTGACGATTGCGAGTCCGAAGAAGGCCAAGACGGGCGGCCGCTACAACCTGATCATCTTCGACGACGTCGTATCGGAGACGAGCTACCTGACTGAGTTGGGCCGCCGCGAGGCGATACGCTGCGTCGAGAAGTCGCTCAACCTGCGCAGCAAGAAGACCAACTACCGCCTGATTGGCACTCCCTACCACCCTGGCGACGCCAACCACTGGGTCATCGACCAGGGCTGGCAGAAGTGCATCCACCTGGACGTGGGTTGCGACATCGTCACCAAGGAGGATGGGACCCTGGGTCTGACGGGCAAGGCTCGTTGGCCCAATCTCCCGATCGACTTCCTCGAGGGCTACCTCAAGGACGGCATGACCTACGAACTGTTCATGTCGCAGTTCAAGCTGAAGGTCGTCGCTGGCCTGACGCAAGCCTTCCAGCGCACGCAGTTTAGGTCCGGTGCCTGGCGCAACTCAGAGCACAGCCAGCTGACCGGCTACCTCCTGACTGACGTAGCTCCCTCGGGCAGCGCCAAGGGCGACTTCAACGTCCTGTGCTACGTGGGGATCGACGACAGAGAGAACGTCAAAATCCTCGACCTCGAGATCGGCTACTGGAAGATGGCCGAGTTCTGCAAGTACTACCTGGCCATGCTCGACCGCTGGAGCAGCAAGGTCCGGCACAGGGCGGAGGTGTGGGAGGACAGCCCAAGTTTCCACAGCTATTTCCAGTTCCTCCAGATCCGATGCAAGGAGAGCGGTCAGCGTCTGAACGTCGAGCGGGTCAAGCGCAACCAGCACGAGAAGTCGAAGGATGACCGGATTGCCGGGCTGGCCCTGAGGTTCCAGGCCCTCGAGGTTGAGGTTCTAGACACGGTTCCTCGCTTCTGGAACACGGGGACCGAAGTGCGGACTTTGTGGGACCCAGAGGGCGAAGTTGACAGCGTCACCAAGTCGGTCTTGCCCGGCGGTGACCTGGTCGAGTGGTTCGTCCGCTTTCCCCACCACTCGAAAAAAGACGTGCCCGATGCCCTTGCCCTGGTTGACGCGACGGACCGAAAGACGGAGGCTCGCATCTGCTTTTGGATCAGGCCATCGCGCCAGAGGACACCGGAGTCCATCATGCGGCGGCCAGCGAAGCGAGGTGGACGGAAGCTCACCAAGGGTTATGCCTCAAGATTCTACGACAAGTGTCACCGGCAGTGAGCCTCGCATGAGCGAGGAGGACGCCGATCTCTTCGAGAAGCTGAACGAGCAAGTTTGGCTCGTCTGTATGCAGACCAACTCGCCGATCCTCCTAACCGCTCACCAAGAACTGACCGAACTCCGGGCCCGATTGATCGGGGAAGAGAAGTAGCCATGCTCAAGACCACGTCCCAGCAACTCATCGACAGCCTCGGCTATGAGAAGGACCGTGTAGGGCGGCCGATCAAGGTCGGGGCAGCTCTCGCTCAAGACAAGAGCGCCCGAACGATGTTCGTCGTCCCAGAAGGTATGACCTTCATGATCACGCACATCGCGATCCAGAACGACGGGAAGACCATCCAGAACACCCCCATCCCTTCGCCAACGGCGACCCAGGTCTACTCGGGCATCACGCTGCTAGATGCTGATGGGACGGCCCAGACGTCGATCGACTTCCGAGGATTCGCTCGCTACGACTCGGTCTTCGACCCGGCTGGCGGCACTCCGGATTGGCGCGCGGCGGCTGGTGGCAACCTGGTCACCTGGAAGCTCAAGTATCCGATCCCGGTCTCTGCTGGCTGGACGGTGCAGCAGGCCCAGAACGAGTACGAGTGGGGCAATCAGTCGGCTGTCTACGGCGTGGTGATTGGAGAGGACTCCGCACGCCAGCTTGGCGCGAGAGTCCGCGGTAGCGCGACTGATTCCGAGCGGCGTTTCGGCGTCGTCTCTACGGCGGGCGCAGCGTCCGCGACGGACGTGATCGCTGCTCGAGCGGGTCAGAGCATCCGGATCATGGATGTTCAGGTCCGGATGCAGCCCGACACCAACACCGACTGCACGCTGACCCTTCAGCAGACGGACGGGACGAAGGTCTTCAAGATCACGAACGATAACCCGGCGGAGCAACTCCAGATGGCGTTCTCGCCGGACTGGTTCCTCAAGGCGGGTCAGGCGCTCCAGGTCATCAGTGACGTGACGAACGTGGCGAGCGTCAACATGACGTACGAGTTTGTCGACGAAGACGAGGTCCCCGGTGACTTCTGGTTCTCTGTTGTAGAGCCGGACAAGACGACACCGGGAGGCAGCTTCGTCGGCACCGGCCCGATCCTTAACAACTTCATCGGCCAATCGAGCACTGTAGCCGTTCCTTACTACCCTCGCTCAGGGGCGGTCGGCACCGCATCGCCAGGCAAGGGCAGCCAGCACATGGTTCGCGGATACACAGCCAACATCCAGAAGACGGCCACGGCGCTGGCAACAGACGATACCGAGCAGACCAAGCTGACCATCTCGACGGGGTCGACTGGTGGGCAGATTGCTTTTGCAGGCTCGGCCCTTTCTCAGACGAACTTCCAGATCGCCCCCGTCATCTCGGCAGTGTCTCACGACCAGTGCGTGTATGGCTCCGTCGATGGGGTCAACATCCCGTGCAAGAAGGACGACGGCTCGATCTGGGTAGACGTCATCGGGTTCAATAGCGTCTTGTCGACGCCATCATCGGCCGACGCCGACGTTCGCGACTGGGCTGTTTGCCTCTGGGGCCGCACGACCGCGGCGACCTTCACCGATCCCGCCAACCAGGGAGCCTGATCATGGACCGTCAAGACCTTCAGGTCGGCACTCCATGGCGGGTGTCGATCCCGATCACGAGTCCGATGGATATCGACGTAGTCATCCCTGAGGCGCTCCAGCGCGACGGGAGTGGCAACATCGCCAACATCGGTGGCCAGGTGCACGGCTACAAGTCGTCGATCATCCTGCTCGGCTTCTCCTACACCGTTCTGACGACGGGTACTGCGTCCCTGAGCATCCTCTCTCATGAGGACCCGTGGCTTGCTGGCGGTGACGACCCCATCTGGGTCGACGATTTCGGCTCGACCGCTGGCCGCTACACGCATGACACGCAATGCATGGTCGCCCTCGGTGAGTCAGGTTTCCGCCGGGACGCGGCGTCTCCGACCAACGCTGACGGAGCGAAGCTCCAGGTCGTGGCGACTTCGAACATCACCGCCGGCCACATCCTCCTCTACGGAATCCACACGGGCGACGAAGCCTACCGATCTCGTCAGAACGTCACAGGATCACCAGTAGACTTCTCCGCGTAGAACCAGGTAGCTCATGGCCAGGAAAGGCAAGAACAAGGGCAAGCTGGTAGCCAGCGAAACCATCCCGGTTGGAACTGGTCAGCAGACACCCGAGGAAGCTCGCCACTGGGCCAAGACCCAAGTCCCCTACGAGAACTACGCGGGGCGCGTTCCTGAGTTGGACGAAGCGGTGAAGTCCTTCGCCTCGAGCAGGCGGAGTCACTTCCACTCGCACATGGCGGGCCCGATGAAGCGGTGGGCCGTCAACTGGTCCGCCGCCAACACCGAGGTCATGTGGCACGAGCGGGAGGACGACGTCCACCGCCCGGAGACGAAGAAGGCACTCGACGGCAAGGTCGCTCGCATCGAGGAGGCCGTCACCGGGTTCGACCCCGTGTTCGAAGCGGAGGGGACCAAGGGCGACGTGAGTCGGCGCACGGCCAAGGTGCTCGGCAACTACATCTATCGTCAGATGGAGATGGCGGACTGGAAGAGTCTGGTCCAGCCGGTCGCGCGCAACGGCGAGTTGTGCAACGTGCTCGTCGCCAAGGTCCAATGGGAGAAGCGCATCGAGTCAGTCATCGAGCGCATCGACGAGCCCATCGAGAAAGACGGCAAGCTCGCCTACAAGACGAAGCGGGTCATGTCGAACAAGGTCGTCCAGGACGGCATCTCGATCCAACTCGTCGACCCCTTCCTGTTCATCTACGACCTCGAAGCCCGCAAGGCTGACGAGTGTGCCTACATCGGCGACGAGAGCGACCAGTTCCTCCATGACCTCGAGCGCATGGCGGACATGGGGACGTTCTCCAGGACTCAGGTCGACAAACTCAAGGACCGCGACGTCGGCCGTGACCTCAAGCCGAACGACGGCACGACCGAGGCGAGCATCCAGGATCAGTTGCGTCGGTCCCGCTCGATCGCGACGAACTCTGACTTCAGTCACGAGCAGGAGAGCAAGCACGGTGCGAGTCGCATTCGCGTGCTCGAGCTTTGGGCCTGGTTCGACTTCGGCGACGGCTACGACGGTGTCACGAGTCCGACTGGCGAGCGCCTGACCGGCGTGCGCCGCGTGGTCATCACGGTCGCGGGCGACACGGTCATCCGGTTCCAGGAGAACCCATTCGACCGCAAGTTCGTCCCGTATGCTTTCGAGCTGGTCAACCGCAACGGTCACGAGCTGGTTGCTCCTGCTCCGTTCGACGCCGTCGTGCAGTCCAACGCCGAGTATGACCGCCTGTCGTCCAACATCGCTCGATGGATGGACCTGTCGGTCAGCCCGGTGATCGTCACGTCAGACATCAACACGGACCTCCCAGACACCATCCTGGATGTCGAGGCGGGCTCCGTGCTCAAGAACGCTGGGCAGTGGGACTGGATCAAGGTCCCGGACATCACGAACGCGATCAGCTACCAGCAGCAGTTCCATCGCCGCGAGATCGAAGAGTTGTCCGGCAACCTTCGCGTCTTCGAGAGTCCCCAGGGCACGGCGACTGAGACTGAGCGCAAGGTGCAAGAGCAGCAGCGCATGGTCCGGAACAGCATCCGGGCGAACGGCAACTTCTGGCGTCAGGTCGCGCACCTGGCCAAGGCATACGAGGGTCAGTTCTCGACTGGCGTCAAGCGGTTCCGCGTCGCGGGCAAGGCGAGTTCCCTCCTGGGCGACTGGGCGGAGATCACGCCGGACATGCTGCACGAGGAGGTCGACTTCCGCTTCCTGGGCCTGACGGACGTGCACGTCTTCGGCAACCGTCTCCAGGGCATGTCCCAGTGGATGAACCGCTGGGGCCCGGTGCTCGGCGAGATGCCCGAGATCAACAAGAAGGCCATCTGCCGCCTCGACTTCGAGTTGTCGGTGGGCCGCAGTCAGACGAGCGAGATCTTCCCGTCTGAGGCTGCGCCGTGGGAGGCGTGGGATCAGAAGGAGGAGAACGCGATGCTCTCGTCTGGCCAGCATGTCGAGGTTCACGACGCTGACGACGACGAGCAGCACCTCCAGGAGATGATGCCTCTGCTCAAGAGGCTCGAGGCGGAGGATGCACCCAACTACGTCCTGGCCGCTGTCAGGGAGCACCTGAGCGCTCACATGGAGGCGTTGGAGCGCAAGGAGCAGGAGCAGGCGGCGATGCAGAAGAAGGCGGACCAGACGGCTCAGCTGATGGCACCGAGCGGTGGCCAGCCAGGAGTTGACCGACCTCCGGTTGCAGGAGGTATGCAGGCTCCTTCCCAGCAGGCTGACGTGACGCCTGGCTCTCCGCAGGCGAGAACAGCTTCGCGAACGGGCCGCGGTGGTAGCGGCATGAGTCAAACCCAGGTGATGCAGTGACGATGTTGAAGTCCGAGTCGTGCGCCCTTAAGATCCAGCAGGCTAAGCTCTTACAGAGCTTGGACCAGCATGAGGGGTGGCGCATCATCGCCGACAAGATCCAGTTGATGGTGGACGGCGAGAAGTCCGCGATCCTGGACCAGTCCCTCGATCATGAGGCGACCCAGCGCAAGCGGTGCCGGATTGAGATCCTCCAGTGGGTACTTGACGCACCGGGTCTCAACAACGAGAAACAGATTCGCAAATGGGAGGCAGACATGACCTTCCACCGAAAGAACGAGAAGATGCGCGACGACGCGGGCCTCCCGAAGAGTCGCCAGGAGATGATGGACCTATGAAGAACACCAAGGGCAACAGCGCCAGCAGCTACGACGGCCAGAAGGCTTCCATGGCCGCTCCGCCGAAGTCGACGTCCCGTCACAAGGACCCGAAGAAGACCCCGGCCTCCGGCCACGCCCAGAAGGGCCTGAAGATCAAGAAGTAGGCAATCCCGCCTCCCGCCACCTGGGTCAAGGTGAGAATCAGGTGAGAACAAGATGGCCGACCACCAGGCAAACACCCCCGACGAGCAGGAACCCGTGAGCACGTCGCCCGCGGAGGAAACCCCTGTTGCGTCAACGGACGACAGCAAGGCTCTGAAGGCTGAGATGATCAAGCACCGCCAGGAGGCTGCACGCCTTCGCGAGGAGCTTGAGAAGGCCAAAGCGTCTACTGCCGAAGCTGCGAACCAGGCCGAGCCACCCAAGGCTCCCCCCGGCGAGTCAGCCCTTGAGCGCATCGAGCGTCTCGAGCGTCAGTCCCAACTCCGCGATCTCATGGGCTCTCAGGGGCTCAACGCGAAGCAGGCTGACGTCGTCGCGGACTTGATGACGGACAAGGGTCTGGATGCGACCGAGGCGAGAACTCTTGCGGCGCTACGCGACCCGGATCTCTTCGCAGCTGAAGGTCAGTCTGTTACCGGCTTCCAGGCTGGTGTGCATGGCTCGACTCGTCCGACCGCCGGTTCCGCACCTGTTGTTGAGGACCAGGTCTCAGACGCCGAGCGTCGCCAGGCACGCATTCTTGAGCTGAAGAAGACAGGGCACAAGAAGGAAGCCAAGCGACTCGCGGACAACGTCTTGGGAGCTATCGCAGCGCGACAGGTTGGGAGACCGGGGCACGAGTTGATCCCGATTCCAAAGACCTAGACCCATGACCCAGTACGTATCCGGCAGCGAGACTGTCCGGCATGAGAGCCTCCTTGACCAGCTCAAGGTTCGCTCTGCCTTCGAGACGCCGATGCTTTCGCGTCTCCCCCACACGACGACCGACCACACCACTCCCGAGTGGGGCTTGGACGAGCCGTTCACCTCGTCGGACGCTGTTCGTGACATCACGGCACCGCATGGCGACTCGCAGTTGGAAGGCGCTGCCTACACCTTCGGCACCCCGGCGTATGAGAAGCGGATCAAGACGGTCTGCGAGATCAAGCACCACGGCGTCGAGATGTCGGGCACGGACCGCTCGGCTCGCATTGCGGGCTACACCAACACTTGGGACGGCCGCGTCGGCAAGACGGTCACCAAGCACTTCAACTCGATCGACAACTCCCTGACCTACGGCATCGGTGCTCCCGAGGTCGACGGTTCGTCTACGGCGCGTCGCACGGAAGGCATCATCCAGTCGGCCGCTTGGACCGGCTTGGAGCGTTGTCACGGCACGGCGACGTCGATGGAAGACGTCTACGGCTCGACGATCCCGGGCTCGATGTTCTCGGTCTTCCACGACTTCAACCACGCCACGATCAGCCTCGAGACGTTCACGAACAACATCATCAACAAGCTCCTGAGCGCAGGCGCCGACATGAGCGACCCGTGGACGTTCCAGTGCGGCTACCAGGTCATGCAGCGCGTCGCGCGCTTCCTGATCGCGGACGGCGGCGCGATGCTGAACGACCGCAACCGCAACGCGGACGAGACGATGGGTTCGGACTACCTGAACACCTTCCGCCTGGCTTCGGGTGACTACGTCACGTTCCGGACCAACCGCTGGCTGAACGAGACCGCGGACACCTACACGGTCGACAACCAGGTCTACCCTGGCTCGCCGATCGTGACGCCGACCAACCCGGGCAGCGAGTCCCGCACCTTCCAGGGTGACCAGACCATCATCGGCCACGAGCCGGGATGCGCTCGCGTCCTCTGGTATCGCGAACCGGCGTTCCACAACGTCGAGACCGCGGGCGACTACAGCCAGATGGCCGTCGTCTCTGAGTTCGCGTTCCAGCGTGACCACCCGCTCTGCGTCGCTGGCGCAGGCAACGTGCTCGGCTAATCGAATGCCGCGCTACGACTACGAGTGCGGGCAGTGTGGCTGTCGGGAAGAGAAAGTCTTCTCGATGGCCGACATGCCGAACAGCATCACTTGCTCATGCAGCGGTGAGGCTGTCCGCGTCATCGACTCTGCTCCGAACTCGTTTGTCGCGAATCGCGAATACACATTCGACAAGGGCAACTGCGTGCAGGGGTTCGGCAACAAGTATGGCCGGACCGATGCACAGCAGCACAAGCACTACCAGGAGTACTTCGGCGACATCAAGAAGCGGAAGTCCAAGCTCACCCCATCCCAGCGGAATCAGGGCATGGAGTGGGTCGGCGGTATGCCTGGTGAGATGGTCGACAGCATCGGGTTGCACGAAGGCGACCCCGAGGCCGTCGCAAAGGACCCTGTGACGTTCCTCAAGAAGACTGGCCTCTACGACGGTGACTGACCCGCATGGCAATCAATCCGATCACCGTAAGCCGTCTCAAGACCTGGACGCTCATCGGTCACAGCAACGCTGACGGCTGGGCCCCGTCCGCAGTCACGTTCAGCCTGTTCCCATACCTGCTCCCCGGCTCGGCGATCCCAATCGGCGACCCTGCGAACGCTTACTGGAAGAACTCCTACGTCGCGACCAGCAAGCAAGCCTACCCATCGTCGCCCGACCACATCCCGGTCGCATCGAACATCGGCGACGATGTCGAGTGGCTCGAGATGACCATCGCGAACACTGGGTCACCTAGTGGCCCGCACCCCCACGGGTCGCCTTACCAGTACCCGAACATTCGCGGCGTCTGCTACCCCCACTACTTCTACAACCACTACGAAGGCCAGGCCGACTACTTCCCGCACCAAGACCCGTCCCTTCGTCCTGGCGGCACCGCTCACGGAGTCGAGATCCCGTTCAACTGGCACTGGCAGCACTACTGGGGCGAGCAAGTCGGTCTGGTCAAGGTCGCGGTGTCGAGTTCGTTCCTGTCGGCTCAGGAGAACGGGGGCGACCCTGTTGCTTGGCTAGATCCCGCTCCTCCGGGAGACCCGAGACCATCGAGCTACACCCCGTCCAGCGGCCTCTACGTGCGCTCCGCCATCGACGCAGCGAACTACCCGTTCAACGCATGGTGGTCGCCATCTGACCAGTTCGACTGGGCGCCCGCCACCAAGAGGCTCTACCAGAGGTGGTATGAGAAGATGGCTGGGGCCCAGTCTGGCTTGCCCGCTGGGACCAAGATGGATTGCCGCTTGGCGGTCGTCTGGGTCGGAGACAACGATTCGACTGGTCGACCTCAGGAGGCGATTGAGTCGAGTTACGAGAACACTCTCCGGTCACTGGTCGACGCCATGCGACAGGCCATGGTCGACAACGACTGGACGACACTCACCAAGAGCCAGATCCCGGTCGTGTTGGTAGGCGTGCACCCGACCTACCAGAACGTGTTCGACGCCTCCTACAACTCGGTCGCCTACTGCAACGGTGTTGCGCAGTCTATCGCGGCCGACGACGACTACGTCGAGTGGGTCGACTCCGCTCCCTGGAACCTCCTCGTCCAGGACGGCATCGACGCCTTGGCTGTTGTGGACAGCACACACTTCGGTCCCACTGGGTATCGGCAGGCGTCCGACGACATCTTCGAGGCGTTCCTCAAGATGCAGACCGAGCCGTTCGACGCGCTCGACCAAGACGAGACGATCACGCTGTCTCAGGCGCGCGACCGAGTCCGGACCTACTACTCCAAGTCCCGGTCGAACACCGATCACGCGGACGAGATCATCGACCAGCATCTGAACGCTGCGATGTATCACGTCATGAACCACGTTGGGGACAACGCTTGGTGGTTGCGCAGACGCAAGCGGCTCGAGATCCAGAGTGGGCCGAACACGGTCATGGCTCTGCCCAAGTTCGTCCACCGGATGATGGTGATCGAGAGCCCGAACGACCCGGACTACTCACTTACGTTCAAGCAGATCGGCCACGGGTCAGGTGGCAAGCTGCTGATCAACTTCGGCGAGCGCGGGACGGGCACCTACTGGTGCCAGTTCATCACCGTTCCGAAGGAGTTGACGCGAGACGACCAGATCGTCCCGGCACCCAAAAACATCACCGAGTGGATCATTGTCGAGACTTGCAGCCGCATGGCCGCAGCCTCTTCGAATGCTGTGCTCATGGGGCACTTCGCCGGACAGGCTCAGCAGTTGATGTCGGACTCGTTGCGCAGCATGGGGCAGACCCAGCGCAGCAAGAAGGACAAGATGAGCACCCAGCGACGTCGCCCGAACCTCCGATACGGAAGAGGAATTGGACGACTATGGGCCAGAGACTACTAAGCCTGAAGGGCAACAAGGCCGCCTGGAGCGGTGTATCTCGGCTTGAGACGAACGATCGCGGTCGGAGGAAGTTCCACCGGCTTGAGAACTGCTACGTCTCTCAGGACGGCTCTGAGATCCGCCAGTTCCCCGGCTACGGGACGTTCATCGACCTGACTGAGGAGAGCCGTCCAGCTGGTCTCGAGCAAGTCGGCTTCGCTCGCTACGTCCCAGAGGCTGTCCGGCCGGTCATCGCCTACACTAGCCCGAGCGATCCCTACCGCTTCCCGCAGGAGTATGACCCGGCCGTCAGCCAGTCGCTCCACTCCCGAGCCAAGCCGTCGTGCTTCTTCGGCTTCGAGCAGATCGGCAACGAGATCTACATCATCGGGGAGTCTCGCTTCCGGGAGCAGCCCCTCTACGACTCCAGTCGGAACAAGCTTACGATCGCCGCCGTCCAAGCAAGCGGTGGAGGGAACTACCTGATCACGCTCAGCGGCGTCACGGGCGTGAACTCGGCCACGGACACAGGACGAGGTCTCAACGGCTTCTTTCCCGGCCACATCGTCTACATCGACGAGCTCACACTGACGGCTGGCAGTGATGCCGACCAGGCCCTCGTCGACAACGAGCTGGTCGGGAAGTACCACGAGGCGACAGCCATCTCCGGCTCGCCGTCGTTCCTCACCCTCCGGACGATCGCATCCTCATCGGTCAACTCCGGGTTGGCGACGTCAGCAGAGGGCGAGATCCATCGCATCCGACCCAACCGGAGCGAGGTCTACCCAGCTTACGGAGTAGACCCCTACACGTCGATCTACGACAACCGCCCCGACGACCCGGACGCCCTGACCTCGTGGCGAATCACGGCTCCGGTCGACATGCTCGACTTCTCGGAGAGCGCTTGCTACCCGGCGTGGGTCGCCAACCGCCAAAGGGACTTCGGAGACGACGCCTCGACCCAGGATGCTGAGGGCATTGTCCTCTACCAGAGCGGTGGCGTGGAGGTCCGCGGAGCCAGCCGACGCGAGCAGCGCCGACTCCCGTATCGACCCAACATCGAGTGCGCTCTCAACCGGATTATTCTGGCGGCACCTCAGTATGGGTGCATGTTTCAGATCCCGGTCCTGGTCCCGTCAGACCCAGAGGATTGGGCCTCGCCGACGTCGAGCGACATCGGGGTGCCAGCCAGGAACAACGGGCTGTTCGACCGCCCACGAGCCCTTGGTATCCCCAAGGCTCGGCTGATCGACTCGCTTGCGACCACGGCGAATGTATCCCCTGGCGATCCGGGGACGACGTTCCAGTACAGCGCCAACATCAGTGCCAGGTTCGGAAGTCCTACTCGGGGCATCACGACTGACGGCACCTACAAGGTCGCGATTTCCTTCGAGGACCCTGGAACCGGCGACGAGGGGGTCGCGTCCGAACCGATCGAGGTCGTGATCCCGCCATCAGGCTACACATCCTACGCCTACACGATTCGCCTGAACTACATCCATCCGGGTTACCACTTCCCCGAGTGCTCGGCCTACAAGATCAACGTCTACCTGGCCGTGCCTGGCGATGACGCCCTGGCCTTCTACGGTCAGTTCGAGATGGAAGAGGCCCCGTTCGACCCGTTCAAGTCGGGCTATGCGATCTCGTCGCACTTTGGCCTCGAGCCCGTCACACCAACGCAAGAGCCTGCACTGTATCGCTCGTTCGACTTGCCGCTCCTGAACGACACGGGCGACTTGGATGGTGTCTTGGACCCAACGAGGCTCGCTCCCCAGTCGGCGACGATGCCCCGTGGAGCTGAAGCCTGCAAGTTCATCCGGGGCGTGCTCTTCTCTGGAGGATCGATGGGCAACGCGGGCAAGCACAACCAGCTCTGGCGAGCGAAGGCGTCCTCGAGGTATGCTGATGGCAACTCATTTTGGGAGGAGGACGAGATGCACATCCGCGCTCACTCCATCCTCGATGCAGCCATCCCGAGCGGGCTCTCGTCTGTCGACGGGGACAGTGACTCAGGCACGCTCGGGACCGCGGGGAGAGCCTTCCCAGATGCCTACGAAGGGGTCAGCGTCTTGGTCGGCGACCTCTTCCCGGGTGGCGACGTGATCAGGCAGGTAGACAGGGTTCTGAACCGCGATGTCCCTAGCCTGTTCGACTTGGAGGGCGCGTCCATCCGATACTGGAACAGCGAGATTCTTCGGCTTCGGCGAGACGCCTGGAACCGCAGCCGTCGCGCTGGCCAGTCGCCAAACACGGCTGACATCGAGATCACCGGGGAAGACATCTACTACGTGATGCCCCGCGGCCAGGTGCAGATCGCAGACCCAGGCAACCCAAACCGATCAAACCCTTCATTCATCAAGCTGGTCGACCCAAGCAAGGGCGACGACACCTCGGCATTCGGCCACCTCAACGGGAGCGCTATCTTCTGCACTCGGAGGGAGACCTACACCTACTCGTGGTACCGGAACCCGGCCGGGGAGGAACCCAACCAGCTCAGCAACGAGTTCGGGTGCATCGCCTCAAACAGCATGGTCGAGTTCGATGGCGGCTTGGCCTGGCTGAGTGCCAGAGGTCCGGTGGCTCTAGGTCAGGGGATCCAGCACATCGGTGCAGACGTGGCCGAGGACTTCTTCGGGCAGGACAGGATCTACCGGCACGACTCGACCGGCATGATGCGTCACTCCTGGGGAGTGCATGACGCCAACCGAGGGTTGGTGATGTGGGGGCTTCTCAGAAGGGACTCGGATCAAAGGGTCTCCTACGAAGGTTCCACATACACGGTCGAAACTGCGACGGATGAGGTGCTGTCCCGTTTCCCTTGCGACGAGGTCCTAATCTGGAGCTACCGAGCGAACGCCTTCTCTCACTGGAAGCCGCCGGCCGGGCTCGAGGTCTTGTGGATGCGGCCACTGCGCGACAAGCGTGGCTACACCCGCATGTGCTTCCTAGCCGCGGACGGGCGCATCTATGCCTTGGACGATGAGTGGTCCGACGCGAACAGCGTCTTCAACGGCACCCAGAGCGAGTTGGAGGTGGTTGCTTCGGCGACTGCGACATCTTCGACCACGTTCTCGTTCACGGGCGCTGCGACCTACAAGTATGGGGACTCGGCTGGCATCCAGCAGAACCTGGCCATGCTCCTGCGCCCAGGGATGCTCGTCGAGTTCCTGGACGAGGACGGCTGCATGGTCGCCGACTCGACGATCGACACGATCACCACGACCGACCAATCGGGTGGCGCTTCGGTCATCGAACTCTCTGCTGCGACGTCTTGGAAGGAGGGGCAAACGGTCAGGATCGGTGGTCGGTCTCGCGCGAAGATCATCTCGACCTTCATCGGCAGTGAGACGTCGGACACGATGCAGGTTCAGCGCCTCCAGATGCGCTACAGCACCAGGGGGTCGGGCTACTCGAACGTCCGAGTCCAAGCGTTCAAGAGCGAGAGCGAGCTTGGGGGTGGCGAGAACGCTCGGGTCGTCGACATGACCGGTGGTAAGTGGGTCCCTGTCGGCAAGATCTCAGGCAGCACAGCGGTCCCCTCCGAGATCGAGCGCCTTGGGCTCCGGAAGAACTTCTCTCAGGGAGAGGTCTCCGCTCCCGAGGTGGCGTTCCAGATTGAGATCACGGGCGAGGCGCAGGTTCGCATCCAGGACCTGAGTCTCGAGGTGGGGTGATCCGTGGGTTGGTCGGACTTCTGGGACAATGTCGAGCGAGGCTACCGGGACATCGAGGACTGGTACGGCGACACGACCGACGAGGGCTACAGCTGGTTCGGGATCGAGTCCCAGAACGGCCAGGTCCAGGTTACCAATGCCCCCAGGGCTCCTCGCTACGCCGGGTGGGTTGACGCCACCGATCCGAATGCCAGGGGCCCCAGGGGCTACGGTCAGAGATTCTTCCCCAGGAAGGCGGGATACAGCCTCGAGGTCGGCGCCGAGTTCTACGGATCTCCGGGCAGCCCTCCTGAGGGAACCAAGTTCATCGGACATGCGCCACAGTGCGTATTCGACAGCCTGACGATGACGATGATCGGCGCTGAGCTGGTTGACGACCCGGAGCAGACTGCCGGGTTCTCGGCCCGCTTGGTTCAGCGCGACTACGACGGTCGGCCGAACTTCATATCGGGCCCTGCACAGACACTCTCGGACGATGGGGTCGTGTACCGCCAGGACCTCCGCCTACCCGCCAAGAGCCCGCTCAGGGCTATCACGGGGACAGGGGGGCCGGTTGCTCGCCTGTTGCCGATGTTCATCACGTTGGCCCCCTACGGCGACATCGCAGCGGTCACCGGGATTGAGGTCCTCCAGGTTCAGGTGACAGCCAACCTGCTGGTCGAGGCTCTGCCCGACACAGCCAGGATCGGCGAGCAGATCGAGGCTTCTGAGGTCGAGGTCGAGCGTGGGTCCGGGGCCAGTATCGCCAATGACAAGCGCGGTCCCAACAGCCCCGTGGGCGACTACATCTCGGGGAAGGTGCCTCGCTGATGTTCCGCCCTTACCAGCATCGAATCCTCCAGCCTCGGTCAGGAGGTAGCGGGGGCGGCGTAGTCAACTCCCCGGAGCGGGCGGTGCAGAACGTGCTGCTCCCGGTTGCGACGACGATCGATCTCCTGACCATCCCGGTATCGGGGACGAAGGACTTCTTCCTCTGGCAGCCCTACCAGAACTCCCTTCAGGACGCCTTCTTGGGGGCTGACGAGAACAACGTCACAACTCCAGAGGCGGTCACGGTCCAGCTGGTCCAGATCAACGGGTCGGAGGAGAGGATACTGACCCAGCCTGAGCGGTTCTCGACGTTCTCGATCGAACCTGTCAAACTAGCCATAGCAGCACAAGTGCTTGACGGACCAGTATTCCTGCGGGTCACGACCCAGCCCACGGACAGGCTGCTGTTCGCAACGATGCACGTATTGACCCCGGAGATCCCATGAGTTCCATCCCAGGCAACGACTACTTCGACTTCGAGGGCAACGGTTGGCGCAACGACGCGAACCAGCGTTGGTCAGAAAACCACCGGATCAACCCGGAAACCGGCGAGCTTGAGGGCGACTACCCGCTACCCCCATCTGATGTTGCACGCGGCTACCAGGCGATGCACGACCGCGCCGTCTGGAACTACCGGCGCCGCCTCATGGACCAGGCGCAGGGGCGCCTCCGAAGCGGCACCAAGTTCCAGCAGGGCGCTCTAGGGCTTCTCCAGAGCTACCGGGCTGGTGGCAGCTCTGCTTTGGAGGCGGGGATCTACAACAACGTCGCCGGAGGCATGCGCGCGGAGGCTGGGGGGCTGTTTCAGCAGGCCCAGATGACTCAGCCGCTCGATCTTCTGGGTGACCTCCGTCGCCACGACGCGACGATTGCGGCCAGGCGTGCGGATCGTGCGAACGAGCGAATGTTCATCGCCTCGATCATCGGAAATGGATCAGTCAGCTTCTCGGCTGGTGGTGGTGCCGGTAGCGATGATGGCGGGGGCGATGCCAACGGCGCTCGATTTGGCGGTGGCGGCACGGGTAGCGACGGCGGCAGTGGCGGGTCCATGGGCGGTGGTGCCGGGGGCGGCGGTGGTGGTGGTAGCGCTGCTGCCTCGATGCTTGAGGCTGACCCGAGCATGGGCGGTCAGGACATGCCCCAGCCGCTCCAGGGCGGCCAGCAGGGGCCCGGCGGCTACGCGGCCGGCCAAGGAGGCTCTCCATTCGCTGACGGCGACACGGGCGCAGGAGAGGGCGCAGGAACAAAGTCCATCATGCACCCGTTCGGGCGAGGAGCGGGAGGCACGGGCGCTGGAGGAGCGCCTGGCGCCGGGCAACCACCGGGCGGGTCAGGACAGCCTGCAGCGGGAGGGCAGATGGGCCCGACCGCATCCGGCGCTCCCATGGCTGGTACTTTGGGGGCACCCGGCGCTGATGGCAATTTCTCACCTGAGAGTTTCGCGGCAGCTAGCGCATCTGCGCAAACAGGGTCGCCGTTGGCCTCGATGGTTCGCGTGGACTTGAACCACTTCCTCGCAGATCTCTACGAGAGCGACTCCTTCTACCAGTCGTTCCCGGCAGCAATCGCGAACGCATGGCGTAAGCGCATGGTGTCAGCATGAGCGGATTCGACAACCAGTTCCGGACTGATCAGCACAACGCCCAGAACCGGCAGTTCTACGACGCCCAGCGTTACCAGTCTGATCGCACTACAGCGGGCATCATCGGCGGAATCCCTGGGCGGATGCAGCAGGCCCAGATGAACCAGCAGGCGATGGAGTTGGATCAACTCAACGCCGCCCTGACTGAGAAGCAAGTCGAGTCAGACCTCCGCATGCAGGAGGCGGCGATGGAGCAGCAGTTCCACCGCAACAAGCTGAACGACATCCTGATGGTCGACCAAGTCGAGTCGTCGAGACTAGGTGTCCGAGAACAGGAGCTGGCGCTCGAAGAGCGAGGCTTGGCGCTCGAGGCCAGCTCGCTGGAGGTCCAGAAGCGGAGGGAAGCCTTCGCCAATCGTGATGTAACCTCCCGCCAAAGAATTACCGAGATGATCCTCAAGAACACCACTCCCGAGTGGCTGGCCCACGCGGGGATGAAGGTGACGCAGGGTAAGAACAGGGGCCTCAATCTGGAAAAAGCCACTGAGAAGGAGAAAGCCGCCCTCCTCAAGGAGCTGAAGGACCAGAAGACGAGCGGGGAAGGGCATGTCGATTCCCGCCGAGCATCCCTGGCCATGGACGCCATCAAGGCCATCATGGAGAAGAATAAGCCCAACTCCCTGGGCAAGAGGCCGCCTACGTCGAAAGAGGACCAGGAACGACTTAATGCGTCATGGTCGGTCGTGCGGGCCTACCTGGGAACCGATGGGGCGACCCCCAAACCCTCAGAGACCGATTCTGCCCAGACCCAATTTAGGGCCCAGCAGGCAAATCGAGCCTTCGAGGCGATGCCCGGCATGAGCCCCAGCAAGATCATCCCCCCACCGGCCGCCGCCTCAGGTGACCCGGGAGCCGCCTTGGAAGACCAGGGGTATGGCGAGCCTCCTCCGGGACAGGAGGCGTTCGGCATCAATGACTTCGTGGACGTTGAGAGCGGGAAGTCCGACAACCCATTCGACTCCCCCGCGGTCCAGGGTCAGGCAGCCCGTGGATTCCAATACGCAGAACAGAATCCCCAGTGGGCCGAGCTGCTCGGCAACATGCCCCCGAACGGGGCCGAAGCACTGATGGCCGGGGTCGGCTTGGCTGCTGCTCACATGGTCAACCAGCAACTAGCGACTCCGGACAGAGCGTCGGCGACCGTCATGGACGGGATCATGAGTGGCGGGTCTCGAGGAGCCTACTTCCTGAGGCTTGGCGGGGCTGACGACGAGTTCATCCGGGATTGGCTGCTAACCCGCCCTGGACACACCAAGGTCACGGTGGAGTTTGCGATGAAGGAGCTAGAGAAGATCCAGACTCAAGCTGAGAAGGAGATCCGAAAGTGAGCGGCCAGGACCTTGGGCCCCAGCCATCTGACCAAGGACCTTCGAAGGCCGACGTCCTCCGTCAGCACATGCTCGAAGGGGGTCGGGTCCCCTCGACCATCCATCGCCAGGTCATGCGGGATACCGAACCCGTTGACATGGGCGCAATCGGCAACCTGATTGACTCGGTATTCACCGCTGGGGGGATTGCTCCGTCCATCGGCAAGGGCATCGTGGACGCTGGCTTGGGTTTGATGCACGGCGCTGCGTGGGTCGGCAGCCTGGGTCAGTACGACACCTCTAAGCTCCCATCCACGATCTACGATCTGCTTCCAGAGAAGCAGGCCAACTACCTGTCGTCGCGCATTGCTCGAGCGAACATCTTTGGCGCGGACAGCGTGCTCGGTAAAGACGTGTCGGAGATCGGCGAGGTCACGGGCCAGATCCTCCCACTCCTGGGCGGCGGCGCCATCGCGGGCGCGACCGGGAAGGGGATGGCCAACCTTTCCAGTCGCGGGCTGGCAAGCAAACTCCTAGGCCAGAAGGCCGGGCAGGCGGTCTCCAAGGTCATCGACCCAGCCATCTCGATCGGTGGCAAGTCGATGTCGGGTCCGGGCAAGGCGATCCACGCCCTCTCGTGGCCAGGCGCGAAGATCGGCCAGAGTCTAGCGAGGGTCCCCAGGATCGAAGGGTGGACTCGCACGGCGAACGCCCTTCCTGAGATCATCGGCGGGGCTACGGGCTTCGGCCTCTACAACCTAGCTACGCAAGACGGGGACATGAAGGAGCGCGGCGCGGCTGCGCTGCATGGTCTTGCAGCTGGCGCTGCTTTGGCAGCTACTGGCATGGCCGCCAAATGGACCGAGGCCAGGCTCCTCAGTAAGGGTCTGTCTAGGGCTGGGGCTCGCGGCACGGCTGAAGCGGAGTCGGCTGCTCTGAAGGCTGGCGGCATGACTGGTCAGCGGGCATCAGAGCGCGCAGCGATGAGTCGCATGGCCCAGTTTGTCTCGGACACGAGGCGTGGCATCCTTCCCAAGACCTACGACGCTTTCGCAACCAAGGTCACCCCTAAGGTCG